>Ga0247822_10001702_pt1 | contig 13636 bp, 10 predicted proteins | sample 13C_Cellulose_Da_FD_192423 | JGI IMG/M metagenome (GOLD analysis project Ga0247822, IMG submission 192423) | Soil microbial communities from agricultural site in Penn Yan, New York, United States - 13C_Cellulose_Day30 | ecosystem: Environmental > Terrestrial > Soil > Agricultural land | place...
GTCCATCTCAGAGACCGCCAATCTCGAGAGAAATAACGCTATATTGACGGCGAACGCTGCCGAACAAGAGCAGCGCATCGTGGCACTCCATCAGCGCATCAAAGAACTCGAGGAGCAAGTGCAGCAGGCGCAGATCCGCGAGATTGCGCGCTCCCCGGCCATGAAGAAGAGCGCGAAGCCGCACGCGATCGCCGTGCTCAACACGAGCCCCGTCAACGCGCGCCGTCGCAGTCTGAGCGCGGGCGCGCCCTCGGTCTCGACCTCTGCCGACGAAGCGAGCGAGAACAGCGACGAGAGAGCGGCGACGCGACGCAGCCGTCGCCTACTCGCGGCCACCCCCAAGAAGTAAACGATTCTTAGACTCGTAAGATTGACCAAGCATTTTATTCTTCTCACGAACTACTCGTCTCTGCGCGTATCCTTGGCGGGGAGGACGAAACTCGGGACACAGCGAATCTCAAGTTGGCGCATCATGCGCGCACACCAGTCTTTGCGCTCCTGCTTCTTCCTGGGCTTCTTGAGCGTCGCCGCCTTGGGCAACTTCTTTGTGTTTTGATCCTTGGGGTGACGGCGGCGACAGCGAGGGCGGGGGCGCGAGTCGTCCCAATCGGCGTCAGCGGCGTCGCGGTCGACGGCCGCGGCGTCATATGACTCCGTCTCAGAGAGGATCATCACGTCGTAGTACTCTTCATTGTGGTCGCGGGGCATGCCTTGAATGGCGGTCGCAACGATCGCCATGGCGTGTGTGCGGGTGTGAGGAGAGTGATCACTTTACTATTCTCCGCGCGAGATGAGTTCCTGGTTGCCCTCAGTGCAGTCCGAAATGCCCCCGTTACAGCCGATCGCCGGCGGTGTGACGAAGAGTAAAGCGAAAAGGCCCCATCGCTTCCGTCCTGGCGAGCGAGCGAAGATTGAAGTGCGCCAACAACAGAGGAGCATGAAGAGGGCGGTGCCGCGCGCAACATTCATCCGTGTCGTGCGCGAGATCATGCATGAGATCTCCGCCGAAAAAGGCGAGCCCTGGCGCATCTCGGCCCCGCTGTTTCACGCTCTCGCCGAGGAATCCGAACGCTTCGTGACACAACTGTTCGACGCCGCGCGTCTCCTGTGCATGGCGCGTGGATGCAAGACAATCACGTCGGCGGACCTCCGCAACGTGCTACTCGTGTCGAGACGCATGGGGGACTATAGTAAGATTGTTGGACAATGACTACAATGGATTGTCCATGACGAATTGAACAGGTTCGGAGAGTTTCGAGGATGGCGGAAGCCGTGTTTCCAACACAGCAGCGTTGCTCATGTTGACAGGGAGGGAGAAATTCGGATATAGGATGAGCACGTCCTGCGGGGAGGACGACCGTGGCATTGGCTTCGCGGTGGGAATGGGAGGCGTTGGCGTCGCGGGGGGAGCGAGATACTCGGTGACCTGCTTGAGGTAGCCCCGTGCCATGTTAACGACGACTTCTCGTGCACGCTCGTCTCGGGAGCATGCTTCGTAAGCGATAATGGCGGCCAATCCGAGGCGCAAGAGCTTCGTGCGGACATGGAAGTCAGCGCGCACATTCATGGCGTAGGAAACGAGGGCGATCATGGCTAGTCTCGATGGCGATTCGCTGAGACTTACGAGGGCGGGCAGGGAGTACATGAACGGCTGCATCCAGTGGTACCCGTTGAAAGGGACCGGAAAGATGCGCTTCTGGTGCAAGAATCGAACGATGTGTGCAGATATTAGACTGCTTGCGAACAGTGAAACGCCTTTCGTGAGAAGCAAACTCACGAGGTCGGCCGTGGTCGGATCGACGTTCCGCATGGCAATGAAGCTTACCAAAGGAAGCGCGCGCTGCAGTTGCAGCAAGTGGTAGATTTCCACGGTCTCGGCGGACTTGCCTTGGAGAAGATTCAGCGAGGTGTCACGGGCAGTTTTGCGCCAGTACCACCACGCCTTTATTTTCGCGTACACGTCGACGCCTGCTTGCAGTGCGAAGTAATAACGCTCCGAGTTCGAGAGGAAAGACGTCTGGTACACGGACTGCAGGACCATATCAAGGAGCAGAGGTCCCGCGTTGAGCACGAAGTCGCGTCCCCATTTCCAAGATGGCCGCACGCGATCGGCCAAGAGATATTCTCTCTCAGTAAGTGCGTAACGCCCGATATCGTAGTAATCGACGGCGGAGTGAAGCAGAAGATGCGTCATCATCGCTGGATTGTCCTGGACGACGCTCGGAATGCAAAATTTGAGGAACTCTTTCGCGGAGCCCCAGATCTGGCTGAGAGAAGATCCTTTAGAGATCTGCTCTAACGTCGAACTGTTTGTCGTCTTCTGAACTGGTGGTGGCATCGTCGGAACCGGCAGTGGTCTTTGCGGGACGGTCGTATTAGGCGTCGGCACCGAGGGACTCGGGACAGTCGTGTTCGGCGTCGTCACTGGCGGGCTCGGTGTTGGTGCTGGGGGACTCGGCGTCGGAGGATTTGGTTGGTGGTCAGAGAGCGTGATGAAGTCGGACACTTTGTTGGTATATTCAGTGAAATAGCCGATCATTGTTTCATAATTGCCATGGAGATTCGAAAGAATTGTCACCGCTTCGGGCGTGTCGTCTCTGCGGAGAGTCGCGAGATCCCTCAGATTGGGATTGCTGAAGGTTTGTTTGCTCAAATAGGTGCGAACACTTTCTCGGGTGACAGGCGTTCCGTCGGCCGTCAAAAGTCCCTCGTCTTGGAGACGATTCAAAAACTCCTCGAACCGTACGTAAAGATTTAGCGGGTTTCCAAAATCAATTGGGGCATTGATGTTGTGGAGGTCTGCGATTGCTTCTGTAAAAGCCCGGGGCTGTTCGTCCAAAATGGTTGGAATGTTCATCGTGAATTCGCGTCCCTTGTTGGACAGACGGATCGTCTGGGTAAAGTAACTATGGGTCGCGCTTGCCGCTCTGGCGACCATCGCACAGGTCGACAACAGAAAAGCTCGAAACGCGCTGAAATTACTGGAACCACTCGTCGTGTGAACCGCCTCCCAGTGAGCGCGCTCGAATTTCGGTTCGTTGTCGTAAGGAAGAATCACGCGCTCTTCGTGGCGCTGTCGACGTTCTTGCTTGCGTTGTGGTTTCGTCTTCTTATTCTTCCCGTCGAAATGCGCGCCCGCCTTGCCGTTTTCGACATTCATCCGGTAGAAGCTCTGTGTGAGCACATGGCGCACTTTCTGGATCTGATCGGCACCAATCTGTTCGGCAAAGGAGATGGGCTCCGCCTTGTCGGGATCGTCCTCGTCCGTCTTGAAGTGGCGATGGCCATGGAGTGGCTGACTCAACGCGGTCAGCAGCGCACGCACTGCGGTCGTGAAGCGGGAAAAGGCGATCGGTGGCGGGGTCATGCCAAAATCGTCGGAGCGCGGGAGGAGACGCTCGTCGCCACTGATCGTAAAATCGACCAGCTGGTTCATGAGTCCCGAACTCGCGAGACGGAGTTCCTCGAAGATCTCGCGGAGGTGCTCTGCATCATCACTGAAGAGGGAGCAGACAACATTCTCGAATTCGCGATTTGCCCGGACGGCGTCAGCTGCCGTGACTGTCCATGGGTCGGCGTCGCTCTTCGAGAGCGCGGAATTCTTTTCCTCCTTCTTCTTCTCCGACGGGGCCTCGATGGCGGGAAGCTCATGGATCTCGTGTGCGCCGAAAAATCGTCCCGTTCGAAACGCAAACGTCATGAGGACATTGACGAGCAACATTTCGTTGTTTCCCGCCAAAGCGGAGAGGATGAAGGAGAAGTTGATGAAGTTGTCTGGCCCATAGGCACTTGTCTCCAGAAGATTGTTGACAAAGAGGCTGGCAATGTATCCGATGCCGATTTTCACGGCCGCTTTCCAAAAGGCTTTGAAAAAGTTCGAAGTCACGTCGACAGGCAGATGAAACCAGCTCGCCAATCGTTCAACGACCTGCTCTCTTCCCCGACTCAACCAGCCCGAGTTTCGAAAGCCAAGCGAGTCCATGAGCCAGTCCCAGTAATGAGACAGGTTCGTCATCGCATTCCCGAGGACGTGCCTCGCCGCGAATCCGAGAATTTTTTTTACGAGGGGGAGCCTGAGGAGAGAGATGGAAACGCTGTAAATGAACAATTGCGTGAACGTTTCGTTACGTCCCACGAATCCTGTTAACCACAGAGTCATCGCCGACTGCAAATTGAGGGGTCCGCCCTTGAAAAGGCGATAGGCGTAAGTAAAGCCCGTGCTCGCGCCAGCGACAATAGCCAGTGCACTCAAAGCTTGCCAAGGTGTATTCGAGGCGAGAATCGGAGCGATGGCCATGACCCAGATGGACGTATCGTCACGAAGTAAATTCTGCATCGTCCAGTCGTTGCCGACAACGGCATTGTAGCCCGTGAGAAGAGCTGGGACAATGAGCAAGTCCTTGACAAGCAATGCAGTGTGCGTGTCGGCCCAGAACCCAGAGTACTTCGCCGCGAGATTTTCGGGCTGGTGGAGCGACCAGTTCAGTTTTTGAGCGATCGTTGCCATCACAGACCATCCCGACGTTTCAAATCGCGAAAATACGGAATTCCACGAGCCCTTGCCACTGATGAGCTGGCCGCGATATTTCTCCAACTCGGCAAAGAGGAGACTCTTTTTGTTCCATTTCATGTCCAATTTTGACATCACCTTGGCCATTTTCCTGAGCTTGTCGGGGATATCCTCTTTCGCCACCATCTTCTTATAGAGGGCAATGAGGTTTTCGGGCGTGACGACGTCGCGGACTGAGTTGTATTTCTTCATGTCGTATATATCATTGCCATTGGCGTCTTTGCCGCTGATTTTCGTTTTTTGTCGCAAAGAGGCCTCGATTTCTTTCCACAGCTTTTCGGCGGCATCCGTCAATGCCATGTCATCGTCGCCAGTGCTCCGTGAAATCGAAAATGCAAAGAGCTGGTAGATAAACGAGCTCCATACCTGAACGCAGTGTACGGCTGTGAGGAGCAATGCTGCGTTGAATAAATCAGGCGTATAATAGGTTGATGTTTGTTGCAGTATAGCCACAACGGTCGCCACGGACGCCGCCGTCGTGAAGAACCCAGGGGCAATATTGTTGATCATTGTCCAATCCGCCACTCGGGGTTCGGAGACCTGCGAGGCGTGTCATTAAAAGCACTCGATGTGAACAAAGAACGAACGCTGCACCATGCGCAATGGTTGCATAAAGCGGAGCCACCATTTGAAGGGATTGTCGCGAGCTTCGCCCGTATAGCCGATCGTTTTCTGCAGACCGTCGCTCGTTTTCTTGTACAGGAAAGCAGCGTCGGTGACGCCCACGCTCTTGAATACATTCTCTTTGATCGGGGATAAAGAATCGGTCTTCTGGACGACAAGTCGCGTGGCGTTGCCGAGCGGGGCAACGTAGGCCTCTGGTTGCCTCTGCGACCATTTATGCACCGTCGTCGCTGAGAGGTTGCTATGCTCCGTCAAGACCAAGTAAGTCTGTTCGGCCTGCTTCACTCGGAAGAACATGTCAATGAAGCCGGTCAGAAGTATCACGCCGGCGACATTGAGCGGAATGACGCAACAGAGACACTGTGCTCGTTTGAAGAGGCGATCAGCGTCGATGGGATCGTCGGGGTCGTCGGAGTCGTCGGGATCGCCAAAATCCGCGCCGCGACCAGAACTGTTCCTTCTTGGTCGTGTCTTCTTCTTCTTCTTCATTTCATCCTCTAACATTCCAAACGTGCGCATAAACCGTGCTCCGAACTCTTCGGCGTCGAGAAAGTGGTCGTCCTCTTCGTCGGAGCTCGACCGGTCGCGGGAATCGGCAAAAACGTCCTCCTCTTCGTCGTCATTGACCGTAATTTCCTCGACCGTTGGCAAGTCCTTGCGCTCGTCGCCTTCCGCGCGTTTCCACGGCGCAAACAACGCGCCGTACCGACGCTCCAGGCCGGCGAGATATCCGGCCACGTCGTTGAGCTGCTCGTCGCGTTGAACGCTCGCCAGGGCGACCACGAAGCGACGGAGCGTTCGTGCCATGGATCGCTGCGCCGCCTTGCGAGCCGCGGGATCATTGGGGTGTTCTTCAAAGGATAAGCGTTCGATGGTATCGAACAGGATCGGCATGTATGCCCTCAATGCCTGTCGGAGGTAGTAGGCTGTCGTATGTTCACGTTCGCGCGCTGCTTCGGCCTCGCGCTCCTCCTCGGTGATCGCGTCGTCGAGGACGAGATGCACCGCCTTGCGCAGCATCAAGTTGTTGAAAATGGCTTGGCCAAAGTCCGGTGCAAGTTGTGCCTGGACCCCGGGCAGTTCAACCATGTCGGCGTGCATCGTCGGTACGATGACAACGCCGCGGTAGGCAACGTCGAAGAAACTCGCGAGAAGGTCGTGCGAGACGCCTCGGATGTGCTCCGGATCCATAGGCGTCCGCCCGTCCGCGCGTTTGCGCTGATTTTTGACCAGGAGCGCTGTGGTGAGCATGTCGAGATTGCGCGCGACCGAGGCTCCCATGCCTCTGAACGAGTCGGGCACCGGGGTGCATTCGTGGTCGCGATCGCGAGCGTCATCTCGGTGTGCGACGCTACAGTAGCGCCGGATCTCGCAGCGCTCACAGCTCACAGCTGTCTCGAGTCGCTGGAGAGACTTTTGGCAGACAGCGCATGAGAGAAATTGCGTTGCCACTGCGCGCCGCTCCTGGGCCGAGAGCTCCGGTGCGCGGTAAATTCGCACTTGTTCTCCGCTGGCCTCCATGACGCGTGCGGACAATGTACTCCATTTTTCTTCGTCCGTGCATTATAGACCACAGTTGATCAATTCCGAAAGTGGCAGCTCATCATTCTTTCTTTGTGTTATGGCACGATCGTTCGTTGCCTGTGTCCTCCTTGTCCTCCTCCACCTCACGCTCGCGCGCGGTGGTGCCATCATCTGGAAGCACCCGCCCTCGCCAAGTGGGAGCACGCCGTCCCCGCGCGTTGCACCATCGCCAAGCGAGCTCATCACGACTGTGGCGGCCAGCTACGTCCCACTCCTGCGCCAGGGCAACGCCTTCAATGAGACCGTGACGGTGCCTGTGACCGAGCGCACCGACACGACGTCTCCACTGCCGGCCATGATCGCCGCCGAGGACTTTAGCATCCCGCTCGCGCTCCAGACCTGCAGCAGTCTCATTGCCGACATCGTCCTCTTTCGTCAGCTTGGGCGCGGGGGCAACTACCGCATCCCGACACGCACGACGTTCTGGCTCTTCGGCGAAGCGCAAACGACAGGCCCTTTCAACCGTTCGCGCGCCCTCGCCGAGCGAGTCTTCACGCAGCCCTCTGAGGGTCAGTACGACCCGCCTGGCTCGACAGGTGGGACGACTACTGACCACGGCAATGGCTTCTATTACCACGTCGAGCGCCTCCGCTTCGTGCTCGGTAACCTCACGCTGCGCTCGAACATGACGTACTGGCTTGCGTTGCTCGTCAGCATCGATCGCGCCTACAATGCCACGGACTTTTCGCAGAACACAGTTCGATGGGCAGTCTCCGAGACGACGGACGGGAGCAGCAGCCGGCCCTACCGCGTCGTAGACTGGCATCACAACACCTTCCGCGACGTGCCAGCCCTTGTGAACTGGACGAACGCGAGTATCGCCGAGGCTGCGATCCTCCCTTCAATGACAGCACTGGGTGTGCATAACTCGCGCACGCGCCAGCTCGCGCTCGACTTGTATGCGACCGAGTGCAATAACGTTACGCGCCTGCCTGCGTCCCTCGGGCTCCTGGCGACTCTTCCACTGCGAGACGCGAGCCAGTCGCCGCCGCCCCCGAGTCCAAGCCCAAGTCACGAGGTAGTGGCCGTGATCACGCCGTCCGGTTTGAATGAGAACAGCCCGACGTCAGCTCCAGAGCCCATTCCGTCACCGCCGTCTTCCCCGTCATCTCTGGAAACCTCGTGGCCCTCACCACCGCCTTCACTGGCACCGACGCCGAGCAGCACGCCGCCGACACTCAACCCGTCAAGTTCGAGCTCGAGTCCAGTCAGTCCGCCACTACCGCCGCCAACGCACGTGCCCACGTGGACCTCGCCACCGCCCCCGTCACCATCCCCTGCGACCACGGGCTCGGGAAGTCCGGCGGTCTTGACACTGCCCGCGCCGAGTGCCCACAATGAGAACGTCTCTGTCACGCAGCCCGCGCCTCGCAGCACAGCAGTCGACACGCGAACGTGGATATACGTGGCCGTTTCCGCTCTCGTCCTGCTCGTGCTTCTCGTGGGTGTGTTCGTCATCGCCGTCCGCCGCTACACGGGTAATCGTAAATACACGTCGCTCTCGCACGGCGACTACATCAAGGAGAGCCAAGGAGATCCACCGTCGAACGAAGAGGAAGAACTGGCCGAGGCCGGTGGGCCCCAACTCCCTCGCTTCACGGACGCGCCCTCGAGTCTCCTCGCTGACGACAGTGGCGACGCTGCTCACATTCGTCTTGATGACGACGGTCCGGACGAACCACCGAGGGTGCCTGCGACACGGAAGGAGGCCAAGGACAAACAGAGCATGCTCCTCATGCAGGAAGTGAGTCTCGACAATAAGAACAGGAAATAGATGAGATTTTTCGTCTCCCAAAACACTAGGAGTCTACTTCCACATGTTTCGCCGCACGACCCGTGGTGTCTTGACGGGCGTGACTGGCAGACTTTGCGCGACGAGGCGTCGGAAGATTCGCACGTAGGCCTGCGGTGCGTTCTCTTCCAGGTAGCGCAGCGTGCCACCGGCTGTTGTGACGGCAGATGAGTAGCACGGGACGCCATATTCGGCGGCCAATTTTGCGCCCTGGCGCATTTTGGAGGGGCATCCGCGCGTGCAGTTCACCCAGCGCTGTGCACAGGCCAGGGCCGTCGCTGTCGTCAGGAAGGGCCCGATCGCGAGCACGAGGTGCCAGAAGGGCGCGACGCTGCGCGTCTCCTTGACAGATGTCAGGCGGCGATTGTGGAGCGTCGTCGCATAGACAGGGTCGGTGGCCACGAACACGAAAGTCTCCTTCTCTGTCAAGCTTTTCAGCGAGTTGCCGATGAGGCAACAGAATGCGCCCCTTCGAGGGAGCTCCCTGTGGCGCTGCTGTCGCTTCACGGTGGCCACGCCATGAGCTCCATCAGATCCGTTCTTCTCAAGGATTGACATGTGGAAAAATACGCGCAAAACTGGGAGACATTATGATCTCTTCGTATTCTGTGCATAAATAGTCATAGGATCCAATACCCACTGTCAACAAATTCAGAAGCCGTCGATCTGGACCATGGCTTGGATTTGGACAGACTTGCCATCGAAGGGGTTGCCTTCAGCGGGGAGAGGGCACCACTTTGACGCCGCGAGAAGCGCGCGTTCTTTTGGCGTGAGCCTCGCCGAGTGCGCGCGACCCGTGCCGACATAGAGGAGGACAGCCTCGGCGACTCCGTCTGCGTCGAACAACGTGCGCAACTTTTCGTATTTGGACGGACTCGAGTCGGTGATATCGAGCAGGGCAACGAGCACGTCGAAGTCTTCAGGGCCGCGCTCGAGCGGGGTGAACTGGACGTAGACGTACTTGTGGTCGTAGTCGAACGATACGACCGTCACCTCGACTTCGTCGTCCTCTTCTTCTTCTTCTTCTTCTTCCTCTTCAACATCGTCCTCGCCTTGAGAGCTGGGGTCGAGGCGCGCACGTTTGGTCGCGTGGTCCTCGCTCTCGGCGTCGGACGCCTTTTCCAATTCCTCACGCAAGCGTTTCAAATTGACGGCAGACATGTCAACAAAAAAAGTAATCGACCCTGAAGCGAGAAGCTGACGACAACCGGTTCATAATCTGCCCCTGATCTCGCGCGATCTCCCGAGATCTCGCCTCTCGACGTCCTCCTTCAATCCCATCCCCGGCTGAAAACGCATTTTCAGAGAAAAAAATCCAAGCATTTTCCATCACATTTTCAACAATTACACGGGCGTATTCAAGAGCTCGGAGTGGATCAATGCGTAAAGTCCGATGGGGCTCTGAGCGCGCTGACGCAAAGCCTCGCGCATGGCGTTGCCCTGGTGGCTGATGTTGCCAGCGGCGAGGAGCAGCGCACTCATCGTTGTCTTGCTCAGACCCTCTAGTGCGGCGCGCGCCGCGGGGCCCACGGGGCACGCGTCCTGAACAGCGGAAACGACGAACTCTCTCCCAGTGGAGTCACGCCTCTTGCGCTTGCGCGTCGGCTGTGTGATGCGATCGTGATAGGGCTTCTTCTTCGCCCTGTTCCAGCTGTCAAACTGCATGAGCAGTTGCACGAGGCGACCCTCTCTCTTACACCAGCTCAACCACGGATCAGCGACCCATGCGAACAGGCGGTTGCCATGGCTGTCCTCCGCTTGCATCGACGTCGCGAGCACATCGAGAAATACGACAGCCACGAGCCGCGCCAGGTCACTCGCTTGGATCGCGAGCAAGGGACGTGCTTCGGCGAGTTCGACGAGCCGGCGAGCGACGGGGACGTAGTAGGCCATGCGCGCTTGTCTCGCGGGCGCTCCTTCGGCAGGGACCAGGTGCATTGTCAGGACCTCGAACAGTGCGACCAGCTCCGAGACGAGACGTTGGATGCGATGCAGGCCGTCCCGCACGTCCTGTTCTGAGGATGCGCGGAGCGGAGTTGAGACAGGATGTAGAGGAGGAGGAGGGGGTGCAATTGCGGGCGCTTGCACAACGGGTTCCGCGACACGCATGCGCGCCTCACGAAGGCGACGCGCCAGTGGCCCTATGTGCGCGAGGCGTTCGACGAGCGGCCCGAAGAGGCGTCTGTGGTAATCGCGGTCGCGTTTGAGTTCCTCGGGATCGTAGACAATGAGCCGCGCTCTCTCCGCCAGACCGCCCACAACCATCATATCTTCGTCGGGTCCGTCTGAATCACTGTCAGCACGGGTGTCGTGCGCGGCCCTGTCGTCTTCATCGACAGAATCGTTATCGTCCGCGCCGTCGTCGCTACTCTCAAGATGCCTCGACAGGGCGCTCGTTTGCTGCGTCGCTTGGCGGAGAGCGGCCGCTTCGTCTGCCTTTTTCATCTCGCGCTTGCGCTCGCTCGGATCACTCGCGGAGTTCGCCCGCCGTCGGTGGTACTGCTCCGATGTTGTGTGTGACCACAGGGAAGACGAAGACGATAGATGCGCAGCTGAGTAGGCCAGCTGTTCGAGGTCCCAGGTCCCGACGACAGAGTCCGCTGCGGACAGATTGCGACCAGAGAAGGCGCAGACGTAGCTCGAGTCGTGCGGATTGTGCATCAGTGGACACGAGTCCACGTCGCCGAGGCATTCGTGCAGTCGTCCACATCCCAGGCACCCGTAGAGGTTGCTCCGAGAGTCGATAACCTCGATGCTCTCTTTGCTTTCAATGGCCCAACATCGGTGTGTGGAGACTACGTTGAAAATGCGCAGATCTGAGTCTTCGAGTCGCGCGCGGCGCCACTGGACCCACACGAGCGCATGATCATGCAGTCGCCGGACGGTCGGCCTCCTCGGCGGGGGCAGCATCTTCGCGGAAGGAAAGTGAATATAATAATACACTTCTTTGTCCTCGATGGGAAGGCGGTTCCTGCGGCCGGTCCAGTCGGTCATCGACCGTCGCCTTCCTCGCTCCCGAGAAAAACCAGGCAGCATTGGCTGCGCCCTCGTCATGTTAACCGTCGGAGTTTTCGCGCTTGCGGGCATTGTCGCGCTGTTCGTGTCACACTTGCGCTCCCTGGACATCATTCCTTTACTCAGTGAGATGGCAACGTCCGCCTGGCAACGGCGGGTCGAAAAGGAGCAGTTGGCCCTGAAGGCGGGCAACGAGGAGGAGGCACGCGAAGCGGCCGAGCGAGAGGAACAACGTCTCCGGATCGAGGCGCTTACACAGCAGCGCCTCGACGCACTCAAACCCAAGGCGGACGCGAACTCGCTCAAACTGGTGTCAGCAGAGACACTGCGTCGCATGGAAGAGGAACTCGGAGGGAACAAAATCAAGGGCCTGAGTATCATTAGCGAACGCGGGCGCATGTGGCGCGAGGATCAGCCCTTCGAACTTGGCACCATGATCATGCCGTTCGTTTTTTCGCAGCGCCTCGGCATGAGCCCTGTCTTCTTCAAAGAGGAGTCGGAACTTATCGATCTCATTTCCGGGCCCCGACCTGTGATCAACAAGAGCTCCATCCCACTGATTCAGACGCGTCTCCGGGACGTGATGACCGTCCACATCGACACGAATGCCAAGAATCTCTCCTTCATCAATGAACAGGAGGCGGCACGACTGCGAACCGTGCACGGTATCAGCGATGCCCTCCTCATGGACTTAAGGAAGAAAGCGGCGGTCATGGTCGAGGCAGACAAGAGAGAAGGGACGCGGTTCTTCGACATGGCGATCTTGCCTCCCGAACAAGAGGCCGCCATTCGTGCCATGCAGATTGTGAAGCACGGCGGCGACCGTATCGCCGCCGTACGCCTCCTCTTGCCCGAGAAGGCGTCCGAATTCTTCGCGGAGCAGATCTTCTCCTTCATCGTCATGCACATGGTCTTCCACATGTTCCACAAGGCCGACGAAGGGACGCGATACGAGAAAGTGAGCGACAAGTTCGAATGGGTCTACATCTGGGCCCTTCACAATATGCGCTACCAGGGAACGGGCGAGAGCGAGGTCACCCTTCTTGTTGGAAAGCGCGACAATCCGCCGGCGATTCGCAAACTTCTCATAAAACAGCGCGAGATGATGGAGCAGGCGAACGAGGCATACGAACAGTCGCTCAAAAAGGAGCAAAAAGAACCAGGAGAAAATCTCCCGGTGATTAATGAAGAAGGTCAATAATAATAAACGCGCAGAAGCACTGCCATCAATCGAAACCATTACAAAACATGGTTTATTATTAACACCAAGAATGAAACAGGACGCACTCTCCGTGGAAGGACTTTCCGAAAGGAGTGCTCGTATAGGACCAGGTGCCCCAATCCTTCACGGCCAGCAACGCCTCAGGGAAGGCCATGGCGTTGTCAGAGGAACGGTCTGCTGTGTCCTTTGCGAGCACAGGTTCGACGAAGTGAATGAGTGTCTCGTTGAGCAGCATCTTGGGGTAGCCCTTCTTGCAACGGTCCCTGTCGTCGATCCTCCAGAGTTTCATCAGCTCTGCGTAGATCACCTCGCCCTCTGGTGTCGAATCACGGTCGAACGTGTAGACACTCAGATTTGGATCCTCCCAGAGCGTCATAAAATGAACGATCCGGGGCTGGTCACAAAAGGCAGGCGAGGGCCAGGCACCAGGTTCCGTGCGTGCCTTCTTCGAATTGGGCGCACCCTCGAGGGTCTCATTGTCCGTCACGGGGTCGCGCTCGCGCTTCTCGGCCATTCTTGGTGAGTTTTGTAAGAAAGCAATGAGATCAGGTTTGTAAAACAACGTTAAATACCGTGTGCACGAGAGGGAAATGACGAAGCGGAGGACAGCGGACGAGGGAGATTACGGGAGATTGCGCGAGCCAAAATCCGCGCGGATCCGTCGCTAGGTCGACCAGTTTCCTCTCCCATGACAACATTAGGTGACAATGATGGCGACGAGGTGCAAGTCCTTGAGTCAATACCTCGCCTCGATTACGTGCGTTCTCGTCTGTCCAAATCTCTTTCTCTCTCGTATTCCCGCGCCCCCCCCCCCGGGGGGGCACGGGGC
>Ga0247822_10001703_pt1 | contig 13634 bp, 9 predicted proteins | sample 13C_Cellulose_Da_FD_192423 | JGI IMG/M metagenome (GOLD analysis project Ga0247822, IMG submission 192423) | Soil microbial communities from agricultural site in Penn Yan, New York, United States - 13C_Cellulose_Day30 | ecosystem: Environmental > Terrestrial > Soil > Agricultural land | place...
AGCATTGGCGATTGTTCTATGTCGCCGCGACCCGCGCAGAGGAGCGACTGGTGATCGCGGGCGCGCTGGGTCCGAAAGCGAAGGGCGAGGCGCCGGGGGCGAGCTGGTATGCGGCATCGCGCTCGGCGTTCGATGCTTTGGGTATCGAGGAGGGGGAGGGCGACCGCAGCTTCACCGGCACGCGCCCGCAGCCGCCGGTAGTGCGCAAACCGCGCGAGGTCGCGGTGGCCGACCCCGTGGCCGATTTGCCGGGCTGGTCGAAACGGGCGGTGCCGGTCGAGGCGCGTCCGCCACGGCCGCTTGCGCCGTCATCCCTTGGAGACGACCTGGTCGCGGATCCGCCGCCGGGACCCGCGCTGCGCGCCGCCGCCGAGCGGGGCAGGCTGATCCATGCGCTGCTCGAACGCCTTCCCGCAGTCGTGCCGGACCGGCGTGCCGAAGCCGCCGAACGCTGGCTGGCGGGGGCAGGCGGCGTTGCAGATCCCGCGATGCGGGGCGAACTGGCCGTCGCGGCGCTGGGCGTGCTCGCCGATCCGCGCTTTGCGGCGCTGTTCGGGCCGGATGCGCTGGCGGAAGCGCCGATCGCGGCAGTGGTGGCGGACGGCCATGTCGTGTCGGGTACCGCCGACCGCCTGCTGGTGACGGACGATCATGTGCTCGTCGTGGACTTCAAGACGGGGCGCCGTGCGCCGGAGAGACTCGATGCGGTGCCGCCCTATCATGTCCGTCAGATGGCGGCCTATGTCGCGGCGCTCGAAGTGGTGTTTCCGGGGCGGCGAGTCGAGGCGGGGTTGCTCTACACCGCCGGGCCGGTGCTGTTCGCCCTGCCCGGTGATCTGGTCGCGGCGCACAAGCCGGGCTTCGCCGCCACGGAGCAAAGTTTGAGTTCAGGCGCTTGAGAGGCGCGGTCCGCCTCCCTAGGTTGCGGCCAACACAAAGGAGATTTTGAAATGGCCAAGGCCGTTACCGATGCAAGCTTCGAAGCCGACGTCCTGAAGTCGGACAAGCCCGTACTCGTCGATTTCTGGGCCGAGTGGTGCGGCCCGTGCAAGATCATCGGGCCGAGCCTCGAAGAGCTGGCCGAGGAACTGGCCGACAAGGTGACGATCACCAAGCTCAATATCGAGGAGAATCCGGATACGCCGGGCAGCCTCGGCATCCGCGGTATCCCGACGCTGTTCGTCTACAAGGACGGTCAGAAGATCGCCCAGCAGGTCGGCATCCAGGATATCTCGACCAAGTCGAAGCTCAAGGCGTGGATCGAAAGCGTGGTGTGAGCGGGCGCGGCGGTCGCCCGCCCTGCGATGATCGAACGAAGGCGGGCGGAGCCGTTACGGCCCCGCCCGTTTTCATTTCAATCGCTTAGTAGCGGCGGTCGTAGCGATCATAGCGGTCGTAGCGATCGCGGTCCCGCCAGCGGCCGTCACGGCGGTAGTCATAGTCGCGATAGCCGGCGCGGGCCCGTGCGATCTCGCGGCGGCATTCGCGCTGCTCGCGGCGATATTCGTAGCGGTTTCTGGCGTGACGCAGTTCGCGGGCGCATTCGCGCTGTTCCTGACGAACCTCGCGGTGCCTTGAGCCGTAATATTGCGCTTCGGCCGGAGCGGTCGTCGCGAGCACGCTGGCTCCCAGCGTCGCTGCAAGAATCAAGATTCGCATGTCTGCTCTCCATGATCATGCCCGTCTCGGGACGGGCGAGATGACTCTGGATACGCAACCGGGGATGAACCCACAGCGACGGCAGGCTTATCCTGCGTTCAGGCAAGTGGCGGAGCGGATCAGCTCCGATAGTCCGCGTTGATCGAGATGTAGCCGTGGGTCAGATCGCAGGTCCACACCGTGGCGCGGCCTTCCCCCAGACCCAGATCGACGCCGATCTCGATGTCCTGGCCCTTCAGATGCTCTGCCACGGGGGCTTCGTCATAGCCCTCGACCGCAAGACCGCCCGATGCCACCTGCACGCCGCCAAAGGTGATGCCCAGCCGGTCGCGGTCGGCGGGTTCGCCGGCCTTGCCCACGGCCATGACGATGCGGCCCCAATTGGCGTCCTCGCCCGCGATCGCGGTCTTCACCAGCGGCGAGTTGGCGATGCTCAGCGCGATGCGGTGCGCGCTGGCGTCGCTTTCGGCGCCGTCCACATCGATGCGGATGAACTTCGATGCGCCCTCGCCGTCACGCACGACGAGATGGGCCAGGCGCAGGCACAGGTCGGACAGCGCGGCGCGGAAGGCGTCGGCGCCGTCGGTGTCGTCGTCGGCCAGCGGCGCGTTATCCGCCGTGCCCGTGGCGAAGGCGAGGACGGTGTCGCTGGTCGAGGTGTCGCTGTCGACCGTGATGCACGAGAAGCTGCGCGTGTTCGCCTCGGACAAGGCGCGCTGGAGAAACGCGGGATCGACCGCGGCGTCGGTGAAGACATAGCCGAGCATCGTCGCCATATCGGGTGCGATCATGCCCGATCCCTTGATGACGCCGACGAGGCTAACGGTCTTGCCGCCCACGACCGCGGTGGTGACCGCGCCCTTTTCGAAGGTGTCGGTGGTGCCGATGGTCTTCGCGACATCCTCCCAGCCGCAAGGGCTCGCGGTAAAGGCAGCGTCGAGCCCCGCCTCGGCCTTGTCGATGGGCAGCGGCACGCCGATCACCCCGGTCGAGGAAACGAACACGTCCGAGGGCTGGCAGTTCAGATGCCCGGCAACGCGCGCCGCGATCGCCTCGACCGCCGCGCGGCCGCGATTGCCGGTGAAGGCGTTGCTGTTGCCAGCGTTGACTACCAATGCGCGCGCCTTGCCCAGCACCAGCGCCTCGCGGCACCATTCGACTTCGGGCGAAGGGCATTTGCTGGTGGTGGTGACGCCCGCGACGCTGGTGCCCTCATCCAGCGTGACGAAGGTGAGGTCGCAGCGATCCCATTCCTTGTACCGCGCGCGGGCGACGCGCAGCGTCACGCCCTCGACCGGCGGGAGATAGGGGAAGCCCAGCGGGGCGAGGGGGGAGCGCTGCATGTTCAGTCCTATTCATTCACCGTCACCCCGGCCTTGTGCCGGGGCTGCGGCTGGACAGGCGATGCCCTGTCACCTCAAGCGCAGCGTTTGCCGCGCGGTGGATCCCGGCACAAGGCCGGGGTGACGAAGTCTGGCTGTTACTGCACAGCCCCGGCGGCGCTGAGCACCGCGCGCACGCTCGCCGTGGCGACATCCTCGTCGATCCCGACACCCCACACGGTGCGCCCGTCGGCGGTGCGGCATTCGACATAGGCGGCCGCCTGCACGCCGGTTCCATGGCCGATCGCGTGCTCGGCATAGTCGGCGATGTCGAGATCGACGCCGAAGCCCTCGCGCATCGCCGCGACGACGCTTGAGATCAGCCCGTTGCCGCGCCCGCTCACCGATTGCTGCACGCCGTCGACATCGATCACGCCGGCGAAGATACGCTCGCCATTGGTCGCGCGCGTCTCGTCATAGGCGCCGAGCGTGAAGCGCTGCGGATGCTCGAGCCGATAGGCCTCGACGAAGGTCGCCCAGATGTCCTGCGCGTTCAGTTCGCGGCTGCTCTCATCGGCCACGCGCTGGACGTGGCGGCTGAAATCGGCCTGCAGGCGCTTGGGCAGCTTGAGGCCCTTGTCCTGTTCCAGCACCCAGGCGACACCGCCCTTGCCCGACTGCGAGTTGACGCGGATCACCGCTTCATAGCTGCGGCCCAGATCGGCGGGGTCGATCGGCAGGTAGGGAACCTCCCACAGATCGTCGTTGCGCGCTTCCTGCGCGGCGAAGCCCTTCTTGATCGCGTCCTGATGGCTGCCCGAAAAGGCGGTGAACACCAGATCGCCGGCATAGGGCGTGCGCGGATGGACCGGGATGTTGGTGCAATATTGCACCGTGTTCACGATCTCGTCGATGTCGGAGAAGTCGAGGCCCGGATCGACGCCCTGCGTGTACATGTTGAGCGCGACGGTCACGAGGTCGCAATTGCCCGTCCGCTCGCCATTGCCCAGCAAGCAGCCCTCGACGCGATCCGCGCCGGCCATCAGCCCCAGCTCGGCCGCCGCTACGCCGGTGCCGCGGTCGTTATGGGTGTGCAGCGACACCACCACCGCATCGCGATTGGGGATGTTGCGGCAGAACCACTCGATCTGATCGGCATAGATGTTGGGCGTCGCGCACTCGACCGTCGCGGGCAGGTTGAAGATGATCGGCTTGTCCGCGGTCGGCTTCAGCACGTCCATCACCGCCGCGCACACCTCGACCGAAAAATCGAGTTCGGCGGTCGAGAAGGTCTCCGGGCTGTATTCGAACTGCCAGTCGGTGTTGGGCTGAGCGGCCGCGCAGTCGCGCAGCACCTTGGCGCCTTCGATCGCGATGCCTTTGATCTCCTCACGGCTCATCCCGAACACGATCTTGCGCCATGCGGGCGAGACGGCGTTGTAGAGGTGGACGATCGCCCGGGGCGCGCCGCGCAGGCTTTCGAAGCTGGTCTCGATGAGGTCACGGCGCGATTGGGTCAGCACCTGTACGATCACATCGTCGGGAATGCGGTTCTCGCGGACGAGACCGGAGATGAAGTCGAATTCGGTCGCTCCGGCGGCGGGGAAACCGACTTCGATCTCCTTGATGCCGACGCGGCAGATCAGATCGAAGAAGCGGGTCTTCTTCTCCGCGTCCATCGGGTCGATCAGCGCCTGATTGCCGTCGCGCATGTCGGTGGACAGCCAGCGCGGCGCGCGGGTGATGGTGCGGCCCGGCCATTGCCGGTCGGGCAGGTCGATCTGAGGGAAGGGGCGGTACTTGACGCTGGGATCGCGCAACATTTGCGTTCTCGCTTCGATTAGGATGTGGCGTTCGGGGGTTTGCTTTGCCCTTAGGCCGTGTGCGCGGCGCAGCGGCCACGCGAATGCACGCGCCTAAGGGCGCGTAAGTCGAAGCAGGCGAAGGCGAAGCGTGCGCAACATCTGAAACTGCAGATAGACGGTAGAGGCAAGAAATGTCCAGAGCGCGCATGGCCGCGGCGCGACAGTTTCCTCTTGCCTGGTTGCAAGCGCTGCTTGATCGGTGCAAGTTACTGCGAAGATGAAACAAATCCTTTATGCCAGCGTCAGCGCAAGCGCCGATGGGCAATCCGCGGATGTGACCGGTATCCTTGAGCGGTCGCGGCACAACAATGCGCTGGACGGGATCACGGGTCTGTTGTGGACCGACGGGCACCGTTTCCTGCAGGTGCTCGAGGGCGGGGACGATGCGGTCGACGCCTGTTATGCGCGCATTCGCGCCGATAATCGGCATTGCGGGGTCGTCACCATCGCGGAGCGCACGATCGAACTGCGCGAGTTCGGCTATTGGGTGATGGCGCACAAAACCGCCGACGCGCTGTCCGATGTTCACGATCAGCGCGTCCGGCGGATGATGGCCAATGCCGCGGAGGAGATTCGCGCGCCGTTCCTCGAACTGGTGTCGACGCGCGAAGCTGCCTGATCCGCCTTACTTTACGAACGCCGCCGCGATCTTGAGGTCGACCTCGTCGCTTACCAGGGGGATCGCGAAGTTGATGCCGAAATCGCTGCGGCGGATCGTCGTCTCCGCCTCGAACCCGACATTCTCCTTGCCGCCCATCGTCTGCGGGGTCTTTCCGGCGCCATAGAAGTCGACGTCGAGCGTCACTGGCCTTGTCACGCCATTGAGCGTGAGGTTGCCCGTCACCTTGGCCTCGTCGCCATCCTCGTCAACAACCACGCTGGTGGATACGAACTTCGCATCGGCAGGGGCCGCGCCGAAGAAATCGGGCTTGCGGCCATCCTTGCCGGGACTCAGCAGGTGCGACGTCAAATCCTCGTTGGCGGTGATCACCTTCGACACGGGGATGGTGATGTCCACCTTCGAGGCCGCGGGATTCGACTTGTCGAACGTCGCGGTGCCGGTGATGCCGCCGAATAGGCCCCAATAAGGAGTGAAGCCGAAATGATCGACTTCCCAGCGAACGAGCGTGTGGCCCGGATCGACCGTGTAGCTCCCGCCGGTGATTGCGGCTTTGTTCTTCGAGCCCGGCAGCTGCATCTGCTGGGCGACGATCGGCGTGGCGATGGCGACGGTAGCCGCGAAGGCGGCGATGACGAGACGCATGATGATACTCCCCTGTATCGGAAAACCGTGCGGACTGTCGGCGCGCCGGGCGCGGCGGTCAAACAACGATTCGGGAACGCAGGGTTTCTGTTCGCGCGGGTTCAGCCCGCGAGCGCGTCCTCAAGCGCCTTGGCGCGGTCCGCCTGCGTCAGCGCCTGACGGGCGATCGCGTCGATTGCGGCGTTGAGCGCGGGGTAGACGGGGGTGCCCGCCAGCGCGCGCGCGCTGGCAACCTCTTCGAGATCGGTGACCAGTTCGACCGTCTCGCCGCGGATCGCGTCGAGGTCGGCGAGCGCGGTCTGCGCGGCGACCCATGATTCGCTGCCCATGGGAACGCCCCGTGCGACCGCGACGCGCGATTCGGCGGTGACTGCCGCGGCCTGAAAGCGCTTCGCGGCATCCTCTGCGGCGGCGCGCTTCTGTGCGATGCGCGTGTCGAGTGCGGAATCGGGTGCGGCGACCGGGTCGGGCCGCACCGGCTCGGCATCGTCGCGGCTCTCGATCGGTCGCGGAAGCAGCGACGGATACTCGCCGTTCGGTGTGGTGCAGGCGCCCAGCATGCCGATCGGCAGGGCCAGCGCGGTGAGGAAAAACGAGCGTCGCATCGCGGGCTGGTCTATGCCGCGAAGAAACTGTGCGCAACGGGGTTGCCTTTCCCGAAAAGCGCTTCTATCTGCGCCCCTCCACTGCGCGCCCGTAGCTCAGCTGGATAGAGCATCAGACTACGAATCTGAGGGTCGGACGTTCGAATCGTTCCGGGCGCGCCATTCAAAGCCCCGCCAGGTCTCAGGACCAGGCGGGGCTTTGTTGTTTCTGGCGATGGGCATCGAAATGCGGGCGCAGCGCTCCCGCATCCGGTCCGTGCATTCTCATCTATCCCCTGAATTTGGCCATGCGACGTGCAGGGAAGGGCGTGGGCGCCTTTCTGGCGTGGGACCTTGCGGGCGCCAGGGCCACTGCGGCGCGTCGCCGGCCGGGGGCGATCTCACGCGCGCAAAGAAAAGGGCGTGCGGACGGGGGATACCCGGCCGCACGCCCTGAAAAGGAGTGGGTGATTAGAAGTTGAAGCCGGTGGACAGCTTCACGGTCCGCGGCGGACCGTCGATGTTGAAGTTGTTCGGATCGCGCAGACCCGTCGTGGCGTTGAAGCCGTTATAGTTATAGTCGTTGAACAGGTTGATGATGTCGACGCGCACCCAGACCCGCGCATCGTCGTTCAGGAAGCCCAGCTTCAGCTCCTTGGTCGCCGACAGGTCCATCTGGCGATAGCCCCAGCGGTCGCCATTGCCGTCCGCCTCGATCGCGACGACGTCCTTCGTACCCGGCTGGCCGACGCCCGGCGTCGTCGCGAAGCGCTTGAGCCAGACCGGCGAGGCGATCTGGAACTTGGTCGCGAGCGTGATGCCGCCCGGCACGTCGACCGTGCCCGCCATCACGAAGCGATGGCTGCGCACGCCCGCCGACGGACGGAAGGGGTAGTCGTCCATGCTGGCGTAATCGAGTGCGAAGCCTTCGCCGAACTGCCGGTTCTCATTCGCCTTGGTGTAGGTGTAGGTGGCGTCGATGCTCCACGGCGAGGCCTTGGTGTAGCGCTTGATGAGCTTCAGGAAGGCGGTGTCGGCGTTGGTTTCCAGCCCGTTGTCGCCGATGATGATCGACCCGAACGGCGCGGGCGTGAAGGTGAACGGCGAGTCCGGTGCGCCCGTCGCCGGGAAGAACAGGCCGCCCGGACGGCGGTTGCCCAGCATATAGACGAAGCCGTCGCGGCTTTCGACATGCGAATAGCCGACTTCAACTTCGAGCAGGTCGAAATTGCCCCGTAGACCCAGGCTGTACTGGTCGGAGTAGGGCATCTTGATGTCGTTCTTGATGAAGCGCAGCTCACGTCCCGCACCGGCCGGCAGGCCTGCGATGAGCGCGGCGCGCCCGGCTGCCGTCTGATAGTTGGTGTTGTACGCGACGCAGGTCACGCTGGGCGTGCAGACGTTCACCGTATCGCCGGGGACGTTGAAGTTGAACGTGCGGTTCGCCGCCTGGCCCTGCGCCAGCTCCTGCTGGATGAAGTCGAACTGGGTGCGGTCGTACGAGCGGCCGAAACCGCCATAGACCGAGAACCGGCCCGCTTCGTCGAGCTTGTAGTTGAAGCCGATCCGCGGCTGGAAGGCACCGGTGAACGCCTTACGTTCCTTGCCCGTCGAGATATAGTCGCTGATCTTGTAGTTGGCGCCGTTGAGGTTCGGATAGTTGGCCGGGCTCACCGCCGCGACCTGCGCCGCCGGGTGGACATAGTCGAGGAACGCCGGCGTGCGCTCGTAGTCCCAACGCAGGCCGAGGTTCACGGTCAGGCGATCGGTGACGTCCCAATCGTCCTGCGCATAGATGCCGAACTGGAAGTTCTTCGAGCTGATCTGCGCATCGCTGAAGCCACCCGCCAGCGCCTGGAAGGTCATCTGGTACGGCGATGTGGTGTTCAGCGCCGTCGCGCCCAGCGGCGTGAAGTAGCGGAACACCGGGTTGAAGCCGTTGAGTGTCAGCGAGTTGAGCGTGATCCACTTCGCCTTCACGCCGACCTTGAACGTATGGCCTTCAAGCCCCGTGTAGGTGAAGTCGTTCGAGACCTGCCAGCCCTTCTGGCCCTTGTTCTGGAAGTTGGTGCCGCCGCCGGTTTCCAGGATGTTGCCGTCGAGGAACTGCGCGGGATTGGCCGGGTTCGGAATGCGCACGCGATAGACGTTGCGGTTCGCCTCCGTAAACGGACGCGGGTTCCACTCGACGTCCTCATAGGCGACCTTGAAGTCGTTCACCCAGCTGTCGGCGGTATGCTCCCAGCGGGCGAGGCCGCGAATTTCCTTCACGCGGGCGACCGTGCGAGTCTCATAGGCCGCGATGCCGCTGTTGAACGTCTCACCCGACTCGTCCCGATACTTGCCCGAGAATTCGAACATGTCGCGGTCGCTCGGCGTGAAGTTGATCTTGCCGAAATACAGGTTCTCGTTGAACTCTTCGTTGTACGCGCCGTAGTTCGCAGCAAGGCTGGCAGGGATCAGCGGACGGGCCGAGCTCAGCGTCGCGGGAATCGTGACGTCGCGCGGCGTGATGCGGCGCTTGCCTTCATAGGCGACGAAGAAGTGCAGCAGATCCTTGACGATCGGGCCGCCCAGCGTGCCGCCGAACTGCAGGTCCCTGGTCCGCACCTTGCCGGCTGCGTTCGCGGGCATGAACTCGATCGGGCGGGCGTCGCGCAGATCCTGGTTCGTGAAATCGACGAAACCCGAACCCTTGAACTCGTTGGTGCCCGACTTGGTCACCGCGGTGATCGCGACCGAGCTGACCTGGTCGAACTCTGCCTTGTAGTTCGAGCTGATGACCCGGTACTCGCCGATCGCCGACTGCGGGAAGGGGTTGCCCTGGGTCGAATCCTGGCCGGTGATGCCGTTCTTCAGGACATAGTCCTTCTGGCCGATGCCATCGATGAAGATGTTGACCGAGTTGGAGTTCTGCGCACCGCCCTGCAGGCGCGACTGGTCGCTGCCGTTGGTGATGAACTGAACGCCCGGGGCGAGGTCGGCAAAGGCCAGGAAGTTGCGGTTGTTCTGCGGCAGCTGCTCGATCAGGCGCGGGGTGATCGTCGTGCCGACTTCGCCGCCCTGCATCGAACGGATGCGGTTGCCGGTGACGATGATCTCGTCGCTGCCCGGGGTGCTGACGTCGGGCGTCGAGAGATCGAAATCGAACTCGGCATTCTGCGCGACCGCAAGGCGGAATTCGTCGGTGCGGCGCACGCCGCTGGGGGTTGTCACCTCAAGCCGGTAGTTGCCGGGGGGAAGCGACGCGAACTGGTAGCCGCCATCGGCGGTCGGCGTGCTGGTGCGGGTGAAGCCGGTATCGACGTTGACGATCGTGACCTGGCTGACGCCGCCCTCTGCTGTGACCTTGCCGCGCAGCGACGAGGAGACCTGAGCCTGCGCGGGAGCGGCGACGCCGATCGCCAATGCTGCAGTGCCGCTGGTCCAGGCAAGTGCGGCTGCGACTGCGCGAACCCGCGAGCGACGGATGAGACTGGCCTTTGCGATATGTGCGGATTTCACTGCATCCCCCCTTGTTACACTAGCGTGACAACGTTTACCTTTGCCGGCGTCTCGCGACTCGAAACGACTCGGCGTCGGGCTCTTATGTTCTTTGCTCGAAAAATGTAACCGGTTTCATCTGGGCTGAATAGCGCCCCGGCGAATGAGAACGTTCCCAATTGCGGTTCGGCTTGCAACTGTTGCACGAAGGTGACGCCCGCAGGACGGCGCCTGCGCGGCGCGTTGGTCCGGCGTTAACCCTTTTACCGCCCCTTAACCCTGTATGCTTACGCCATCGCAAGGGCTGAAGAAGGGGAGTTCGCCTTGCGCATTCTGATCGTGGATGACGAGCCGGGGATGCATCAATCCTATCGCCAGTGCTTCAGGCGCGCCGGCGGGGATCAGGGTGCTGCGCTCGACGCGATGGCAGCGGAGCTGTTCGGCGACGACGCGGCGCCTGCGGTTGCGGAGGAGCACGGCAGCTTCGAGACCGTCCACTGCATGCAGGGCGGCGAGGGCGTCGAGGCGGTCGCCGCGGGCCTGGCGCGCGGGGAGCGGTTCGCGGTCGCGTTCATCGACGTGCGCATGCCGCCGGGGATCGACGGCAAGGAGACGGCGAAGCGCATCCGCGCGCTCGATCCCGACATCAATCTCGTCATCGTCACCGGCTTTTCCGACTTCTCGCCGCTTGAAATCAGCCGCGTCGCCGGGCCGGCAGACAAGATCTTCTACATCGCCAAGCCGTTCCAGGCCGAGGAGGTGGTGCAGACCGCCACGGCGCTCGCGCATCGCTGGGAAGCCGATCGCGCGCTCGCCCTCGCGATGGCGCAGCTCGAGGAGCAGAAGGCGGAGCTCGCCGCGAATGAGAGCAAGGCCACCCACCTGGCCAATCACGACAGCCTGACCGACGCGCCCAACCGGCTCGCCTTCATGCGCGCGCTCACCGATCACGTCCGCGGGCCGGATATCTTCGCGATGGCGATGATGGACCTCGACCGGTTCAAGCTGGTCAACGACACGTTCGGCCATCTCGCGGGCGACGAACTGATCCGCATGGTTTGCAACGTGGTGCGGGAATCGGTGCCTGAGGGCGGCTTTGTCGCCCGGCTCGGCGGCGACGAGTTCGCAGTGCTGATGAAGGTGACCGGCGAGGATGAGGCGGTGATGGCGGTCGAACGGCTGCTGCTCGCCTGCTCGACGACCTTCACCGTGTTCGGCCATTCGGTGCAAGGCTCGGCCTCGGCCGGCCTCGTCATCGTCCAGCCGGGGATGCAGCACGACCCGATCGACGTGATGCGCCGCGCCGACCTGGCACTCAATGAATCCAAGAAGGCCGGTCGCGGTGTCGTCAAGCTGTTCGACGAGAGCATGGACGAATCGATCCGCTTCCGCCGCCAGATCGAAGGCGGGCTTTCGCAGGCGATCGCCAATGGCGAGCTGCGCCTGATGTATCAGCCGATCATCGCGCGCGACCAGCTCGAGGTCGTCGCGTTCGAGGCGCTGCTGCGCTGGAACAGCCCCGAATATGGCCATATCTCGCCCGGCCTGTTCATCCCGATCGCCGAGGAATCGAACCTGATCCACGAGCTGGGCGACTGGGTGCTCGATGAGGCGCTCAAGATGCTTCAGCAATGGCCGGGACAATATGTCTCGGTGAACTTCAGTCCGCGCCAGTTCCGCCGCCAGAATTTCGTCGGCCATGTCGTCGAGCGCGTCCAGCGCGCCGGGATCGAGCCGAAGCGGCTTCAGATCGAGATCACCGAAACCGCGATCTTCGACAATGCCGAGCGGGCCGCGGAGACGCTCTATCGCCTGCGCCAGATGGGGTTCCGGATTGCGCTCGACGATTTCGGCACGGGCTATTCCTCGCTCTACAATATCCGCAAGTTCGCGCTGGACTGCCTCAAGATCGACCGCAGTTTCATCGACGGCATGGGCAAGGAGCGGGAGAGTGCGGCGATCGTCCATTCGATCATCCATCTCGGCCGCGCTTTGGGGCTGGAGGTCGTCGCCGAAGGGGTCGAGACCGACGCGCATCTGGGAGCGCTCCAGCTTGCCGGATGCAGCCATTATCAGGGCTATTATCTCGCCCGGCCGCTTGAGGCTGAGGATTCGGTCGAGCTTGCCCATGTGCGGTTCATGGCGGCCGACCCGGCCGAAATTGCGGAAGCCGATACGGTGATGCCGGGTAACGGCACCCGGGGCTGATGCCGCGCTGGCGCACCACATTCGCGCGGCTGCGGCGGCGCATCCCCGTTTCGCTGGGCGCCAAGCTGGTCGCGATCCTGACCGGCGTCGCGCTGCTGGGGGCCGGCGCGGTGACCCTGCTGCTCGCGCTCGTCATCACCCCCGGCTTCGATCAGCTCGAACAGGCGGCGGTGGAAGGGCATATCGAGCGTACCCGCGCTGCGCTCACCGAATATGCCTCCAAGGTCGAGGCATCGGTCCGCGACTATGGCGACTGGAGCGAGAGCTACGAATATATGCGCGCGCCGAACAAGGCGTTCGAGGAAGACAGCTTCGCGACCTCTGCGATGATCAACCTCGGCGTCAACGGCATGGCCTATGTGACGCCGCAGGGCAAAGTGGTGATCGCCCGCTGGCTCGACATCGACAGCGGCCGCGACGTGCCGGCGATGCGCGGCCGCCTGCTCGAAGCGATCGGCCGGATCGATTTCACCCGGGCGCTGGCGGACGATAATTCGGCGAGCTTCTACGTCCGGCTCGGCGACCAGATCGCCGCGATCGGCATCGCACAGGTCCGCCGCACCGACGGCACCGGTGAACCGCGCGGGCATGTCGTGATGGCGCGCCTCCTCACCTCCAAACAGCTGTCGACCCTGTTGCAGGTAAAGGCCTTGCTCGACCTGCCGCATCCGGTGCCCGATGCGACGGTGACGCGGCACGAGTACAGCCAGGTGGTTGCGGTGCCCATCCGCGGGCCTGGCGGCGTTCCGGTCGCGAGCGCGACCTATTCGGTGTCGCGCGACCTTTCGGCGCTGGGGCGCAACATGCTGCTGTTCGCGGTCGGGGGCACGGTGCTGCTGCTGCTCGTGGTGATGGTGGTGCTCAGCCTGATGATCGCCCGGCTTGTCCTCCAGCCGTTGCACCGGGTGGAGCGGCATATGGGCATCGTGCGTCGCTCGGGCGACCTGCTGCCGCTGACCGAAAAGGCGCGCGGGGACGAGATTGGCAGCCTGATCAACAGCTTCAACGGGATGCTGAGCCAGCTCAAGGATCTGCGCGAGCAGGTCGAGGCGCAGTCGTTCAAGCTCGGCCAGTCCGAAAGTGCGGTCGCGGTGATGCACAATGTCCGCAACGCGCTGAACCCGGTCAGCACGGTGCTCAGCCAGGGGCTGGCGCTGGTGCCGGTTGCCGACCGTGCACTGGTCGATCGCGCGCTCGCCGAACTCGCGGATGCGGAAATCCCGGCGGTGCGGCGGCATTGGCGAAGAGG
>Ga0247822_10001704_pt1 | contig 13631 bp, 10 predicted proteins | sample 13C_Cellulose_Da_FD_192423 | JGI IMG/M metagenome (GOLD analysis project Ga0247822, IMG submission 192423) | Soil microbial communities from agricultural site in Penn Yan, New York, United States - 13C_Cellulose_Day30 | ecosystem: Environmental > Terrestrial > Soil > Agricultural land | place...
CTTCGAGGCCCACCGTGCAAGCGTAGAAGGTGGGCCTCGAAGACTCGACCCACCCTACAAATCCGCCCGCCCCGCCGCCGAATCCCCTTTCGTGCCGCCGTTTTTGGTTGCCGCCCCGCTGCCGTGGGGCCACAATGCCGGCGTCACATCCGACCACCTGTTCGAGGATACCGCCATGGGGCTGTGGGACCGTATCACCGGCGAGTTCATCGACATCATCGAGTGGACCGAGCCGTCGCAGAACGAGATCCTCGCCTACCGCTTCACCCGATACAAGAACGAGATCAAGAACGGCGCCCAGCTCATCGTCCGCGAGGGCCAGGCTGCGGCGTTCGTCAAGGAAGGGCAATTAGCCGACGTCAAAGGACCAGGCAAGTACACCCTGGACACCAACAACTTCCCGATCCTCTCGACCATCCTCGGCTGGAAGTACGGGTTCGAGTCGCCGTTCAAGAGCGAGGTGTACTTCATCAGCACCCGTCAGTGGACCGACCAGAAGTGGGGCACTCAGAACCCGGTGATGATGCGTGACCCGGAGTTCGGCCCGGTCCGGGTGCGGGCGTTCGGCTCCTACGCCTTCAAGGTCACGGACCCCGGCACGTTCCTGAAGGAACTGGTCGCCACCGACCCGTCCTTCGAGGCGTTCGAGGTCACCAACCAGTTCCGCAACGCCATCGTGTCGCGGTTCGTGGACGTGGTGGCGTCCGCCAAGATCGCCGTCCTCGACCTGGCCGGCAACTACGAGAAGGTTAGCAAGCTGGCGCTGGACCGGATCGCGCCGGAACTGGCCAAGATGGGCATCTCGCTGACGCAGTTCTTCGTGGAGAACATCTCGCTGCCGCCGGAGGTCGAGGCGGCGCTGGACAAGCGGACGCAGATGGGGGTCCTTGGCGACCTGAACCGGTACACGCAGTTCCAGACGGCGGACGCGATCCGGGATGCAGCACAGAACCCCGGCGGCGCCGCCGGCGCGGGTGTCGGCCTCGGAGCCGGGGTCGCGATCGGGCAGTCGATGGCCGGCGCGATGGCCGGGGCCGCGCAGGGCCCCGCGGTCCCTCCTCCACTGCCGGGGGTGGTGCGGTTTCACGTCGCGCTCAACGGCCAGCCGGCCGGGCCGTTCGACGCGACCGCCATCGACGCGAAGATCCGTGACGGCTCCGTCAACCGCTCGACGCTGGTCTGGAAGCCGGGTATGAGCCAGTGGGCTGCCGCCGAGACGGTGGACGAGTTGAAGCCGCTCTTTGCCAGCGCCCCGCCGCCGCTTCCACAGTAATCCGTCTTTCGTAGGGTGGGTCAAGCCCGTGGTCAAGGATCCGACCGTCACCAAGGCCCCGCCGGCCGGGCGGAAGTTCCCCTGCCCGCAGTGCGGCGCGCGGCTCGACTTCGATCCGTCCGCACGCGGTCTGAAGTGCCCGTTCTGCGGCTTCCACGAGGAGATTGCGCGCGACGAGACCGCGGAGGTTTCGGAGCGCGACTACCAGGACTACCTGACCCGCGAGGAGGGCAAAGGTAAGGCGATCCCCGGCCGGTCCACCGAGACGAGGTGTACCGGTTGCGGGGCGGTGGTGTTGCTGGAGGATAAGGTCGCCACCGAGAGGTGCCCGTTCTGCGCCACCCACTTGGAGACGAAACCCGAGGCCGCCCACGCGATGATCCCGCCGGAGGCGGTGATCCCGTTCGCGGTGGACCTGCGCGGGGCTCGCGAGTCGTTCAACCGCTGGCTGCACAACCTGTGGTTCGCCCCGTCCGAACTGAAGCGAGTGGCTGCGCTGGGCCAGCTCACCGGCGTCTACCTGCCGTTCTGGACCTACGACGCCATGACGTACACTTTCTACGATGGCCAGCGCGGCGACGACTACCAGGAGACCGAGTGGTACACCGCAATCGTGAACGGCAAGAGTGAGCAGCGGTCGCGGACCGTCACCCGCACCCGCTGGACGTCGGTCTCCGGCGAGGTGGACCACTTCTTCGATGACGTGCTGGTGTGCAGCTCGACGAGCCTTCCGGCGGACCTCATCGACGACCTCGGGAACTGGCGGCTGGACGAGGTCGAACCGTTCCAGCCTGCGTACCTGAGCGGGTTCACGACCGAGCGATACGCGGTCGGGCTCAAGGACGGGTTTCAGTCCGCGAAGGAGTTGATGGGGCCGATGATTGACTCGCTCATCCGCGAGGACATCGGCGGCGACCACCAGCGGATCGACGCCAAGCGGACCCGGTACTCGGCGGTGACGTTCAAGAACGTGTTGCTGCCGGTCTGGGTGGCGGTGTATCGCTACCACGAGAAGACGTTCCAGGTGCTGGTCAACGGCCGCACCGGTCGGGTGACGGGCTACCGGCCGTGGAGTCCGTGGAAGATCATCGGCGTGGTGGCTCTGGTGTTGCTCGTGTTCGGGGTGATCTTCGGCCTGATTATGGCGTTCGGGCGGTAGTCCTCGTCTCCTCGTCTCCTCGTTCCCACGCTCTGCGTGGGAACGCCTCTTCGCACGCTCCGCGTGCCGGGCGAACGCGGGTCAAGGCGCTGCCGGGACGACGGGGAAGCTCACCGGCTGCTACCGCCCGCGACGCGGAGCGTCGCCCCCGTGCGTTCCCACGCGGAGCGTGGGAACGAGAACGCGCGAGAACGCGGAGCTTTACGGCAGCCCGTTCCACCTGCGCAAGACCCACTCCGCGGCCAGCAGTGCAACAACCAGCCCCAACGTCCACCAGGACCGTCGAACCGGCAGTCGGATCGTCTCCTCTCGCGTTGCCGAACGGGCCACCAGTGACTCGGTCAGTTCGCCGAGCGTCTCCGTTGTGTAGACCTTGCCACCGCTCGCTGCCGCGATCTGATCCAGCAACTCCCGGTCCGCCGACAGGTCGGCCAGTTCATCGCCGTCAGGTGGTAGCACCTCGAATCGCGCCCGCAGTGGCACCGGTCGGCCGTCTGATCCCGGCGAACCGCGAAGTTGGTGCGCCCACACAGGCACATCCAGTTCGATCGCATACCGACCCGGTAGTAACCCGCGAAGATCCGCCGTCAGCTCCCTCTGCCGACCCTCGACCGGATTCAGCGGCACCAGCGCGGTCAGCGACTCCTTCCCCAGGGGGCCGTCCGGCAGGCGGATCACCTTCGCGCCCTTGAGCGCCTGCGGTGGAAGCGGCTGCACTGACTCCGTGGCCCGGACGACAAACTCGCCGGTCCGGCCGGCCGTGATCGTTGGCTCTCGCGTTCCGAAGCGGATCGTGCCGGTCGCGTTCACTGCCGGCAGGAGACGGCTCGACACCGCCCACTGCGCCACCTGACCCCAGAACCGGTGGTGGATGCGGTCGCCGACCTTGAGCCGCCAGCGCCACGTCGAGTCGAGACCGACGAACAGCACCCGGCCGAAGCCGTAGTTCTGCCGGGCGATCACCGCGGCCTGCCGTGGCGGCTTACCCGGCACCGCGGCCAGTACCTCGGCCCCGTCCTTGGCCTCGCCGACGACCGCCCAGTAGTGCGGCGGCAGACGCTCCCACGCCTCCCGGTTGTCGCCGGCCGTGTCGACGAGTTGTAGGAACCACGTTCGCTCGACCTCGGGGGTCAGTGCTAGCCGAAACCCGCCCGGCTCGTCGAACTCCTTCGGTTCTCGCACCGGCAACAGCTTTCGGAACGGGTCGTCCTCCCGGCCCGCATATGCCAGTGGCATCGCCCGCTTGCCGGCGACGAGCACCAGAGTCCCGCCCGCGTCGGCTACGTAGCGTTCCAGCCGCTCACGCTCGGCCGGCGGGAATTGCCCCGGCTCCACGTCGCCGAGGATCACGCAGCCCACGCCGGAGAGCGCGTCGGGCTCAGCCGGCATCTCCCGCGCGGGCAACCCCGCCGCGCGAGCCTCATCGTCCGTGGCCCGAGTCACCCGCGGCTGGCGGTAGACGACGCTGCGGACGTCCAGGGTCTCATCGCGGCCCAACATGGTGTGCAGGTAGTGGAACTCCCATCTCGCGTCGCCGTCCACGAGCAGAACCCGCGCCCGGTCCTGAACGACGTTCACCCGCGTGCTGCGGCTGTTGTTGCGTGGGAAGCGGTCTTCGCGGCCCGTGGCCTCGGCCGTCACCCTCAGCGTCTGGGGACCGGCCGCGTCGAGCCGGGCCTTTAGCACTAGCCGATACACGTCATCCCGCCCGGTGTGCGGAATGGTCTGCGTCACCTGTGGCGACTCCAGCGATACCGTCACGGGGCCGGGCGGCCACCCGACGACCCGAACCTCGACCTCGACCGGGATGGTACTCCCCTGGAACGCAGTCGTTACCTGTGGTCGGAGGGAAACGATCGCCACGTCGGGCGGCGGCGTCTCCGGCGCGACCAGTACCGGGTAGACCGGCACGTGCCGCTGACCGAGTTGGCCGGCCAGCGACAACGGCGAGTCACCCCAGTTGTGCCGGCCGTCGGTGAACACCACGACGGCCAGTGGCACGGTCGCCTGTGCGGCGTGTGCGAGTGGCAGTTTCAGGTCCGTGGCCGGCGACTCTGCGCCGCCGGCCGGGAGCACTTTCGATAACCCCTCCGCGTCGGCCGGTAGCGGGTGCAGTGCCGTGTCGAACGACACCACCTCGACCGCATGCTGTTGTTGCAGCGCGGCCAGCAGGTCACCGGATGCCTGGGCGGCCACGTCGAGCCGGGTCAGGTTATCAGGTCGGCTGTGCGGGTCGGTGACGCACATGCTCTCCGATACATCGAACGCGACAACCACCCGGCCTGGGACCGGCACCGTGGTAGTGTGGACGACGACCGGGTCGAAGGCCAGCGGCAGCAAAACGGTCAGCAGGGCGGCCGCGCGGAGGGCCAACAGGACGAACGCGATTCGGCGGGAAACGAAGTGGAGTTCGCGGCGGTAGAGCCACAGTAATAGCCCGACCGCAGCGATGATCGCCAGCGCGCCGAGAGCGGACCCGACCGTCGGGGTCAGTTCGAGCGCGGCGCCGGTGAAGGGGATCGGAAGCATTTTCCTCGTTCCCACGCCGAGCGTGGGAACGCCTCTTCGCACACTCCGCGTGCCGGGCCTTCACGGGTCGGTGAAGTCAACTGTTGCTCGGGGCGCTTCACGGTCGGCCCCGCCCGCAACGCGGAGCGTAGCCCCTCCCGTTCCCACGCAGAGCGTGGGAACGAGGGGCCTAACTCAACCGCCGGGTGTACCACACCTCCAACCCGAGTAGCGCGACCACGGCCAGCATCAGCACCCACCACAACTCGCGCCCGGCAACGGTGTCGGGGTCGTCGGTGATCTCATCCATCGACCCGATATACTCCAGCCGCCCGACCGCGTCCGCGACCTTGCGCCGGTCCTCGTCGGTGTACAGCGTCAGAACCGACTCTCGCGGGTCGGGGCGGACGGCGAAATACTGCGTCCGCCCGGCTGACGTCGTCAGCCGGTACGAGCCGGGGTCGTGCGGGCCGTCGATCACCAGCGGCCACCCTGTCACCGGCAGCGACCGCGACCGCCCGTCCGGCCCCAGCACCGCCACCGGGCCGGGCGACTCATAGGGGTTCGGACTGAAGATGATCGGCCGTGATATGTCGATGTTCCGGTCCGCGCCGCGTGCGCCGGCCAGGTAGTAAACCAGTTCGTGTGCCAGTCGGACGTAGTCCGGCAGCCGCGGCAGGTTCGTACCCCATTCGCCATCCAGCGGGACCGCCGACACGATGACCCTCCCGGTGCCGTGGCCGCGTTCGACCAGCATCGGCTCTCCGGTCGTCAGTCTGGCGACGGGTGTGCCGGTTGGACCGTTGACACCGGCCGCGGGATCGAGCCGCCAGCGGTGCGGGAACTCAGCCGTGTGCAGTCCGCCGGGCAGCGGTTCGCGAAACACCTCGACCGCAGGGTGCGTGAAACTCGCGGGGTCCGGCCGCGAATCCCCCTCCGCCGTACCGGCCACCCGTGCGGGGAGGAATCCCGTACCGCCCCGAAACGCCACCCGATTCCACGACGCGGCGTCACACCGTTCGCCGAGCGCCACCAGTACCGACCCCCCACCGGCAAGGTACTGCTCGACCGCCGTCTGCTGCTCCGGGGTCAGCCGCGGCAGGTTCGCCAGGACCAAGACCCGTGGCGGCGTGCCGGGACCCTTCACGTCCCGGGTCAGCACCTCGGGCCGAAACGCGTCGGCCGCAATCGTACGGACCAGGAACGCCGGCATCGGGTCTCGCGGCGGCGCCAGTGCGTCCGCGAGAAAACCGCTGCCGTGTTGTCCGCGTGGTGGCCCGTTATTCACGATCAGTACCGGCACGGCTGGAAGTACCTCCAGCGCGAAGTCCTGGCGGTCGTCGGCCGGCAGGTCGTCGGGGTCGAGCCTGAGCGTGATGACGTGAGAACCGGCCGGGAACTTGTGTGCGAACCGCAGCCCGCCGGCCTCCGCGGTCAAGTCCCGGAGCGCGAGACCGTTTACTTCCAGGCGTACCTTGTGCGGGGCCGTTGGTCCGTTCGCACCGGTGGTGCGGACCGCGGACTGGAACATCACGTCACGCCCGGCGACCGCAACCCCGCGCCCGGACGAGATCGGATCGAGCGTGCGGTTAACCGGGTCGTGCGGGCGGTCGGCCGCGACGTTCACCACCCACACCCGCGGCGCGGTCGCGGCGTCCCGGCCGGTAGTCTTGTGAAGCAACTTCCACCGGGCCAGGGTCGCCTCGTCCGCCCACCCGTGTCGCTGGCCGTCGGTCACGATCACGACGTGTCGGTTCGCGCGGCCGTCTTCGAACAGGCTCAGCGCCGCCTGGACCGCGTCCGGCCAGTCGGCAGTGCCGCCAGGCGGCGCGAGCAACTCCAGGGCGCTGGCGGCCTGGCCGTGGTCGGCGGTCAGGGTCGGGGTTGACGCGACGGGCCGTTGGCGGGCCTGAATAACGGCAACCCGATCATCGGAGCCGAGCCGACCGATAGCGTCAGCCGCCCAGCGCCGTGCCACTTCGGCGGCCGGCTCGGGGCGTCGGTACGCCATACTCGCCGACCCGTCGAGAACGAACACCACGTCCCGGCCGGCCGCCGGGGCGAGCCGGCCGCCCAGCGACACCTCAACCACCGGTGCCGCCAGGGCCAGTGCGAGCAGTGCCAGCGTGGCCGACCGGACGAACATCAACGCGACGTGTTCCCAGGCGACGCGACGGCGGGCGGCAGGGGCCAGCCGCAGGAACTGCATCGCCGCCCAGTCTACCGAGTCAGTCCGGCGGCGGTTAAACAGGTGGACGACCGGCGGGATCAGCGCCGCTGCCAGCCCGAGCAACAGGGCCGCGTTGAGGAATGCCATCCGCTCAGCTTAACCCGGCCCCGGGCGGGCCGGGAGGGGGCGGGGTCCGCGACCGGTTCTTGTCCACGACCGCCAGCAGGATCAGCGCGAACGCGAAGAACCGCACCCAGTACAGGTGGTCGCCCCGTTCGGCCTGCTCGACGATGAACGCGGTGCCGACGCGGTTGACAGCCAGGATGAAGAACGTCAGGGCGAAGAACGCGAACAGCCGGTCCCGCGTGTCCCGCCAGAACCGCACGAAAAACAGCCCCGCGACGGCGAACCCCATCGCCAGCGCGCCGGCAGTGATCATGTCGATCGGGTCGTTCATCGTGACTCCCAGATCAACCCGTAGAGCAAGGCGGCCACGCCGACCAGCGCGAACCCACGCCGCAGCGGGAGCAGGTACAAGTCGCGGTAGACCACCAGGTCCAGGAACAGGACCACGTTCTCCGCGGCCAGCGCCAGGAAGCACAGCCCGCACCACAGCAACAGCCGCGTCCGGCTGCGGCTGTATCCACGCAACAATAGCGCCGCGCAGGCCAACGCCGTCACCGCGCACAGGATGTAGACGGCCCCCTCCAGTTCCGGGATGGTGATCAGCCCGCCCACCTCACTCCTCCTCCTTCCGCAGGCGGAAGGCATCGGCGAACGTCCGCAGCGGGTCCTTCGCCCGCTCGTAGACCATCTTGATCATGGTGACGGGGCGCTCGCGGTAGAGTTGCAACAGTCGGCCGACGAGTGTTTGAAGCTCGGGCGTGCGGGCGCCGTGTCGCGCGACCAGGTCTGCCCCGCGCTGCTGCGCGGTCAGCAGCCCCCGGCCCTGGAGTGCGACGACGTGGGTCGCCACCACCTGCGGCTTGGCCTGCACCTCGGCCGCCAGTTCCGCGGCGGTCCACTCCCGGTCGGGCTTCTCCCCCAGGATCCGCAGCACCTCCAGCTGGTCGATCGTTTCGATGTTCCCGTCCAGGAACCGTCGGATGTCGTCCGGCAGCGGTTCCAACAGCCTGGCTCCCCTCAGCGCGCCGCCCGGCGGGCCAGGAACGCACCCAGGGCGCGGTCCACCGGCTCGTCCGTACGGAGCAGATGATAGTCCGCCCGCTGCTCCGCGGACGACCTCCGCAGGGCGGCGCGGTGCGATTCCATGTTCCGCAAGTATTCCTCACGAAGCCGCCGGGCGTCGAAGACGACCTCCGACCCGGGCCGCTCCAGGTCGCGGAACCGGGTGGCCGACCGAAACGGGAACTCCCGTTCTTCCGGCGCCATGATGTGAAAGAGCATCACCTCGTGCCGGTGGTAGCGGAGGTGCCGGACCGCCCGGCCGATCCGCCCGGCGTCGTCCAGGCAGTCCGAGATGAGTACCACCAGCCCGCGCCGCCGGAGATGCCGGCCGGCGATGTCGTGCCATACGTCTGCCAGCGACGTCTCCCCGCCGGGCGCAACCCCCGAGAGGGCGGTCAGCAGGGTAAGCAGGTGTTTGGCCGATGCCTTCGGCGGTACGAACACTCGCGGTTTGGTGTCGTGGATGAGCAGGCCGACCGCGTCGAGTTGCGCGAGTAGCAGGTACGCCAGCGACGCCGCGACTTGCTGGGCGTACTCGAACTTACTGAGTGACTGCCCGCCGCGGTACTTCATGCTGCCGCTGGCGTCCACGACCAGGACCGCCTTGAGGTTGGTCTCCTCCTCGTACTCCTTGACGAAGTACCGGTCGGTCTTGCCGTGGGCGCGCCAGTCAATGCGGCGGATCTCGTCGCCGGGGTAGTACTGCCGGTGCTCGGCGAACTCGGCGGAAAAGCCCTTGAACGGGCTGCGGTGGATGCCGGTCAGGAATCCTTCGACGACCTGCCGGGCGACCAGTGCCAGGCCACCGAACTTCGCCAACTCGGTGGGGTCGAAACGTGTCATGGGTGAACGGCCGGCGTCAGCCGTCTGGCGACTTCACGTCATCCTACACCAGCCGGCTGACGCCGGCCGTTCGCCTCAGACGGCGGTCGGCTTCGGCTCCGGTTCGTGTTCGGCTGTTGGGTGTTGCGGCACGACGACCGCGGACACGTCCTCCGCAGCCGGGCGGACCAGCCACACCAGTAGCAGCGACACGGCCCCCGTCCCGGCCGACACCAGCCCGACCAGCGGGAACCCGGTCAGGTGGCCGTCCGCGTCCCGGCCGGTCAGCGACCCGGCAATCAACGGAGCCACCCCGGTGCCGAGGTGCTGCACCGCCGTGTTCACGCTCAGGAACGCCCCACGCACCCGCGGCGCCGCCGCCCCGAGCAGGATCGCCTGGGCCGGCACCGCCCGCGCCGATGCGAACACCATGAACAGCGTCAGGACTAGCGTCGCCACCCATAGCGGACCCGGCGGCAGGTTGCTGATCACGACCGCCAGGACCAGCGCCACGGACGCCAGCCCGACGAACAGCGGCCGCCGTGGGTACCGGTCGGCCAGCCGGCCGGTGATGTTCATCGCCGCCAGCGTGCCCAGCCCAGCGACGAAATAGATGACCAGCAGGTGCCGCTCCCGCCACCCGTTCCACGAACTCAGATACGGGGCGATGAACGACGCCACCGTGAACGTCCCGAGCACCAGGAAGAAGGTGAACGCAAACGCCCGGATGTGGTTCGGCTCGCGCACCACCGCCGCGAACTCCGCCAGCCGGCCCGATCTCTGTTCGCCGAGATGCCCGCGGACGTGCGGCAGCCGCAGCCACCCGAACACCCACACCGCCGCGCTGAGCCCTGCCAGAGCGAGAAACGGCGCGCCCCGCCCGAATGCGTCCGTCAGCGCCAGACCGATCGGCACCCCCAGGATCGACGCCACCGCGAATGCCGACATCACTGCCCCGGTCGCCCGGCCGCGCTTCTCGGGCGGGAACACGTCCCCGATCACGGTCATCAGGGCCACCGCCGCGACACCTCCGAACATCCCGGCCAGCGTCCGCGACACCAGCAAGAGCGTGTAGTCCGGGGCCAGCCCGCAGAACAGCGTGCTGACGGCGAACCCCGCGTACATGGTCAGCAGCACCGTTCGGCGGTCGAACCGGTCCATCACCAGGCTCGCCGCCAGGCTCGCCAGACCGGCCGCCCAGGCGTACGCCGATACGATTTGCCCGAACTGGGGTTCGGTGAGGCGGAGTTCGTCCATCAGCCGCTCACCCAGCGGCATGATGATGACGAAGTCCACCATGTGCGTGAACTGGACCGCGACGAGGACCAGGATCAGGCCCCACTCGGACCGGGACAGCCCAGAACGCGACGACGGCGGGTCGGGGCCCATCATGAACCTCGCGGCGGAAGGGGGCGAACATAATTGATACCCGACCAGACGGGAAGGCTAACAGCCCGGTCGGAACAGGAAAGGGAGGGGACAAGGGTCGAGGAGGTTCGCCGCAGGTCTGCGAGGCGAGCGGGGGGCGTAAGCCCCCTGTTTTCGCCTCAACAGGGGCTTACGCCCCCCGCTCGCCTGGTTTTGCAGCCAATGCCGGCACCGCCTCGATGAGCTTCTTGATGATGTCGTCCGGCGTGACCCCATCGGCGTCAGCGTGGAACGTGGTCATGATCCGGTGTCGCAGAACCGGGTACGCCACCGCCCGGATGTCATCGGTCGTGACGTGAACCCGACCGTGCAGCACCGCCCGTGCCTTGCCGCCGAGGATCAGGTACTGACTCGCCCGCGGCCCCGCGCCCCAACTGACCAGCTCAGGCACCCACTTCGGCACGCCCGGCTCCCTCGGCCGGCTCGCCCGCACCAGGTCCGCCGCGTAGTTGAACACGTGGTCCCCGACCACCACCTGCCGCACTGCCTCCTGGTAGCGCAGAATCTGCTTGCCGTCGAGCACTGGCGCGGCCTCGGGTCTCGCCGTGCCGGTCGTCGCCTTCATGACCGCCACTTCTTCGGCCCGGTTCGGGTAGTCCACCTTCACGTTGAACATGAACCGGTCCTGTTGTGCCTCCGGCAGCGGATACGTCCCCTCCTGCTCGATCGGGTTCTGCGTCGCCAGCACGAAGAACGGCTCCGGCAGCCGGTACGTCTGCCCGCCGGAGGTGACGTGCCCCTCCTGCATCGCCTCCAGTAGCGCCGCCTGGGTCTTGGGCGGGGTGCGGTTGATCTCATCGGCCAGGATCAGGTTGGCGAACAGCGGCCCCGGCAGGAACACGAACCGCCGCCGGCCGGTCTCGGGGTCGTCTTGCAGGATGTCGGTCCCGGTGATGTCCGCCGGCATCAGGTCCGGCGTGAACTGGACCCGCTTGAATGACAGTTGCAGCACCTGGGACACGGTGCGAACCAGCAGCGTCTTGGCCAGTCCGGGTACACCGACGAGCAGGCAATGTCCCCGGCTAAACAACGCCATAAGGAGTTGCTCAACTACCGGCTTCTGCCCGATAATGACCTTGCCGATCTGCTCCGAGAGCCGCTCATAGGCGGCAGCCAGTTCGCGGACGGCTTGAACGTCGGACGCGGAGGCGGGGGTCGGCGGCATCGACGTCCTCCGGGGGAGTCCGGGCATTCTACCAGTTCACTTCGCACCCACGCTCTGCGTGAGTACGAGGCAAGCCGCCCCAACCGGCCCGGACGCCTGGATTTCGGTGCGGATTTCGGGAACTCGGCCCTGGTCGGGGCGTCTGACAGGTAAGGCGCAGTCCCGTCGGTTCGGCCAGCTCCAGAGGTTTCACGCATGAGCTTCTTCGGGATCACCGACCGGCGGCACTTCCTCAAGCACGCCGCCGGGGCCACCGCCGTCACCCTGCCGGGTCTCTCCTTCCTGTCCGACCTGCGGGCGCAGGCCCCGGCCATGAAGAAGAAGGGCAAGAGCCTGATCGTCCTGTGGATGGGCGGCGGGCCGTCCACCATCGACCTGTGGGACATGAAGCCCGGCTCGCCCAACGCCGGCGAGCACAAGCCGGTCTCGACCACCGCGTCCGGAGTGCAGATCACCGAGCACCTGCCGAAGGTCGGCAAGCAGATGAAGCACCTGTCGCTCGTGAGGTCTCTGACGACCTCCGAGGGCGACCACATGCGCGGCACGACGCTGATGAGTACCGGCCGCACGCCCAACCCGCTCTCCGAGTTCCCGCACGTCGGGTCGGCCCTGAGCTACGTTACCAGCCAGGACGCCGAGGCCATGAAGAACATGGAGTTGCCGGCGTTCATCTCGGTCGGCGGCGGCCGGGTTGGGCCGGGCTTCCTGGGCATGAAGTACGCGGCGTTCACCGTGCAGAACCCCGGCTCGCCGCCGGAGAACGTCCAGCCGCCGGCCGAGGTCGCCGGCCGGATGGAGCGCCGCAAGGTGATCTTCGACACCCTGGAGTCGAGCCTCAAGACCAACGTCGCCGCCGACGCCGCCCAGGCTCACCGTGACGTCTACGGCAAGGCGCTGCAACTGGTCACGTCCAGCCGCAAGGACGTCTTCAATTTCAATAACGACCGGGACCAGAAAGACGTGGCCCGGTACGGCAACAACGGCTTCGGCCGCGGCTGCCTGCTGGCCCGTAAGTTGGTCGAGGCGGGGGTCGCGTGCGTCGAGGTGACGCTCGGCGGCTGGGACATGCACAACGGCATCTTCCCGGCCTTGACCCGGACGCTGCCGCAACTCGACGGCGGCATGGCCGCACTGGTTGAGGATCTGGCCGCCTCCGGCAAGCTCAAGGACACGGTCATCGTCTGGATGGGCGAGTTCGGCCGCACGCCGCGGATCAACCAGAACGGCGGCCGCGACCACTTCCCGCGGGCCTGGAGCGTGGCGGTCGGCGGCGGCAAGCTCAAGGGCGGCATTGCCCACGGCTCGACCAGCGCCGACGGCACCGAGGTCAAGGACAAGCCGGTGAAGATCGGCGACCTGTACGCGACGCTGTACGCCGGTCTGGGGCTGGAGGAGTCGCACGGCCAGATTCGCGACAACCTCGGCCGGCCCCGAGCGCTGGCCGCGAACCCGACCCCCGGCAACCCGACCCTCGACGACAAGGCGGCCCCGATCAAGGAGTTGGTCGGGTAAGAACGGTTCCAGGCGAACGGGGGGCGTAAGCCCCCTGGTGTCATCCCACCAGGGGGCTTACGCCCCCCGTTCGCCTGGTTACCTCAGCAGCGGGTCCAACTTTCCGAGTTCGGAGTTGAAGAACGCATCCAGCTTCCGCTTGCTGGCGTCGCCCGACTTGAGCCCGTCGTTGAACCAGCGGACCCGCGCCTCGGACGAACCGTGGGTGAACCCTTCCGGCGACACCCACCCCTGCGACTTCTTCTGGATGCGGTCGTCGCCGATGGACTTGGCCGACTTGATCGCCTCTTCCACGTCCCCCTGCTCAAGGATGTCGTACTGCTGTTGACTGTGGTGCGCCCACACCCCGGCCAGGTAGTCCGCCTGCAGCTCCAGCCGCACCGTGGCGTTCTTCCCCTCGCGGGAC
>Ga0247822_10001705_pt1 | contig 13628 bp, 13 predicted proteins | sample 13C_Cellulose_Da_FD_192423 | JGI IMG/M metagenome (GOLD analysis project Ga0247822, IMG submission 192423) | Soil microbial communities from agricultural site in Penn Yan, New York, United States - 13C_Cellulose_Day30 | ecosystem: Environmental > Terrestrial > Soil > Agricultural land | place...
AAGCGGAACACAGAGCGCGAAGGTGTTGGAGTGTTCACGGACATAGCGCCCGCCTAGGCCCCCGCGCCCCGATCGAGGCGAGAAACCTCATCATCCGCCAGCCCGAACGTCGCCTGCAGCAGATCCAAGATGCGCTGCTCGGCGGCGCCGGCCTTCCCGGAGGCGTGGGCGATCTTCGTGGCCAGCCGGTAGGCCTTCACCCGCTGGGAGTGCGTGGAGAGCCCGTGGGCCAGGACCTGCAGCCGCTGCGGCAGGCCCTCGGTGGCCAGCGCGGACACCGCCTCGCTCACGAAGCCCTGGGCCCGCTCGGGGCTCACGTTGTGGAAGAGCGGATCCGCCGCGAAGCTCTCCACCAGCGCCAGCGCCTCGGCCTCCTTGAGCTGGCCGTCCGCCGCGCTCACCAGCACCATCACCTCCGCGTACAGCCGCTCCAGCGGCTCGCCCAGCGCCTCCGCCAGGCTGCCGCCCTGCTCGATGATGTCGATGATCTGCGCCACCTCGTCCTCGGAGATGCCGAGCGCGGCCTGGAACGTCTTCAGCAGCCCCAGCTCCAGGCGCGTGGCGCGCTGGTCCGCCAAGGCCACCGCCGCCGCCAGCCCGAAGGCCAGCATCCGGTTCTTGTGGTCCGGCAGCCGCGCCCGCAGCGAGGCGAGGATCTCCTGCAGATCCTTGGCTTGGGACAACCGCTTGGCGCTGGTCTCCACCAGCGCGTTGAGCTCCTCGGGCCTGGTGCCCTCGAACTCAGGGCGCTCGAGGACCCGGCTCAACAGCGCCTGGATCTCTCGCTGGGAGACGGCGCCGTCGGCCATGGCGGCCAGGAGCATCGCCTCGACCAGTGCGGCGTTGCGCTGCTTGCGGGCATTCAGGGCCTGCTCTCGAGCCATGCTCTGGCGCTCCCTTCGGGGGGGTTGGGGGTGGAGGCTTCTTCTTTCGCATCCGGCGACGAGAAATCGAAGAGGTTTCGATCCAGCAGGTGGCTGGGCCGCACGTTGCTCATGGCCGAGAGGACGCTCTGGCGGACATTGGGAATGTCCTTGCCCAGCTCCTCCACCAGCCGCTGCATGCGCTTGCGCTGCAGGTTCTCCTGCGAGCCGCACAAGTCACAGGGGATGATGGGGAACTGCTTGAGCTCGGCGAACTGGGCGATCTCCTTCTCCGGCGCGTAGCACAGCGGGCGGATGACGGTGTTGCGCCCATCGTCGCTGCGCAGCAGCGGGGGCATCGCCTTGAGCGAGCCCGCGAAGAAGAGGTTCAAGAGCAGCGTGTGGATCAGATCATCCCGGTGGTGGCCCAGGGCGATCTTCGTGCAGCCCAGCTCCACCGCCGCCGTATAGAGGATGCCCCGGCGCAGCCGCGAGCACACCGCGCACTGCGTCTTCCCAGGGGGCGTCTTCTCCAGGACGATGCTGTAGGTGTCCTCCTTCAGCATCTTGTAGGGGTAGCCCTCGCGCTGGAAGTACCCCTCCAGCTTGTCCGCCGGGAAGCCGGGGTGGCCCTGGTCCAGGTTCACCGCCAGCAGTTCGAAGCGCACCGGGGCCCGCCGCTGCATCTCCCTCAGCAGGTACAAGAGGGTGTAGGAGTCCTTGCCACCTGACACCCCGACCATGATGCGGTCGCCCTCCTGGATGAGGCCATAGTCCGCGATGGCCCTCCCCATGTGACCAAGCAGGTTCTTCTCCAGCCGTTGGATGTCACTCATGGCGTACCCATCCTATCGACGGCCCGGGAAAAAACACGTCACACGTACACTTCTTGGTCCGCTAGCCTGCCCGCCCCGATGCCGACCTTTCCCCTAGGTGCCGTGGATGTCGTGGATGCCCCTGGCGCCCAGACCGCCGCCCAGAAGCTTGAGGGGGCCTCCGAAGTGGCCGTGGACCTGGAGGCGGACTCCATGCATGCCTTCCGGGCCCGCCTCTGCTTCCTCCAGGTAGGCACCGACACGGACGTCTTCCTGTTTGACACGCTCGCCCCCGGAGTGGAGGCAGGCCTGCTCGCTCCCCTGATGGCCGACCCGGCGCGCACCAAGTTCTTCCACGCCGCCCAGGGAGACCTGCAGTTCCTGGCCGAGACGGGAGTGCGGGTGCAGGGCCTCTTCGATACCCACCGGGCGGCCACGCTGCTCGGCTTGCCGAAGGTGGGCCTGGCGGACCTCGCCCGGGAGCGGCTGGGGGTGGAGCTGCCCAAGGAGCACCAGCAGTCGGACTTCTCGCTGCGCCCGCTGCCGGCGGAGATGCGCGACTACATCGCCAATGACGTGCGCTACCTGTGCGAGCTGGGCCGGCAGATCCGCGAGGAGTGCCGCAAAGCGGACATTCTGGAGGAGGTGCTCCTGGACTGCATCCGCCTGTGCGAGGAGGCGGCGGCCCGGCCCGATGTGGGCGCGGAGTTCAAGCCGAAGCTGCCGCGCGCGGGGCTCTCGCCGGTGCAGCTGCTGGTGGCCAACGCGGTGGCTCAGGCGCTCCACCGCAAGCGCCTGGAGTGGGCGGAGAAGGCCAACGTCCCCATGGGGCGGATGCTGTCGAACATGGCCATCGGCGAGATCGCCGTGAAGCTGCCCACCACCCCCAAGGAGCTGGCGCGCGCGGCGGGCGTGCGCGGCAGCTTCGTGCGCGAGCATGGCGAGGAGGTGCTCGCCACCGTGCGCGAGCTGCTGGAGAAGTCCCGCCGAGGCGAGCTGCAACCCGAGAGCGAGCCGAAGGATGGCACCCGGGATCCCAACCGGCGCAAGCGCGAGGAGGCCCTCAAGACGTTCCGGACGGTGAAGTCCGCGGAGCGCAAGGTGACGCCCTCGGTGGTGCTGCCCAACCCGGTGATGGACGCGCTGGTCTCCAGGCCGCCGCGCAACCTGGAGGAGCTGGCGAAGGTGCCGTGGCTCGGCGAGAAGCGGGTGCGCCTCTATGGGGAAGCGCTGCTGGCCCTGCTCTCGCAGTATCCCGCTGCGCAGAGCCTCTTCTAGCGCTTGAGCGCCAGCATCATCCCGTCACGGATGGTGAGCAGCACCTTCTCCACCCGAGGGTCCGCGGCCACCTTCGCGTTGAAGGCCACGATCGCATGGTCCGACGGCTGCTCGGGCTGAAGGACGCGCCCGCTCCAGAGCGTATTGTCCGCTACCAACAGTCCCCCGGAACGAAGCAGGGGAACCACCGCGTCGTAATAGGCGCTGTAGTTCTCCTTGTCCGCGTCAATGAAAGCGAGGTCGATGGGCCCCTGTAACGTTTTCAGCGTCTCCAGGGCCGGGCCCATCCGCAGCTGAATCTTCCGGCCGTGCGGGCTGCGCGAGAAGAACTCCCGCGCCACCGCCTCGGCATTCTGATCGATATCGCACGTGATGAGCTCGCCGTCGTCAGGAAGCCCCTCCGCCATCATCAAGGCGGAGTAACCAGTGAAGGTCCCAATCTCGAGCACGCGCCGTGCGCGGGCCAGCTTCACGAGGATTCGTAAAAAAGTGCCCTCCATTCGTCCTACCTGCATCTGGGGAAGATTCATGCGTGCATATGTTGTCTCCCGGAGCTCCTCGAAGAGCGGCCCAGGGGGCTCCGTGTGTGCCTGCGCGTACTCTTCAACCTGCAGTGGGACGAGCGTGAGCGTCTTCGCCATGACGGAAGCATCTACCAGTGATCAAAAGGACTTGCGATGGAGACGGTGTAGCAGTTGCGACGGAGGCGGCCATGCATAGCTTTGAGTCCGCAGTGGAGGAGTCCGGTATGACGGGTGCGAGAGCGGGGATGGCAAGGCCGGATATCACGGGGTGCATCACCGCGAGTCTGCGGTGCCAGGCCTCTTGTGAGGCCAGCATGGCGCGGCTGCTGGAGGAGGGGCATCCGGCGGACAGCGACATCGTGCGCCTGCTTCGGCAGTGTGCGGAGCTGTGTGAGCTGAACGCGCGAGCGCTGGCGAAGGACAGCAGGCTGGCGAAGCGCACGGCGAGCATCTGCTTCGAGCTGGGCAGCCAGGTGGCACGCACGGCGTGGCTGGACAGCAACGCGTCGAGCGCCGGGCTGGCGAGGGACGCGCTGTTCATGGCGCGGGCTTGCCGGCTGATGCTCTTCGCCACCTGAGCCTGAGGCTTGTCCCCCAGGGTTGTCCGAGAGTAGGAGGCACCTGAGCGAGGTGTCTCCATGAAGAATCCCTTCCTGATTGGACCCCGGCTGTATCTGCGGCCGCTCGAGCGCGAGGACGCGCCGCGGCTGACGGGTTACATCAACGATCCAGCCGTGCGCCGGACGCTGCTGATGCATCGGCCCATGAGCGTGGGGCAGGAGCAGGCGTGGCTGGAGACGCTGGGGAAGGACGAGCACCATGTGGTGATGGGGATCGCGCGCCAGAGCGATGATGAGCTGATCGGCGCCACCGGGCTGCACCGGATCGACTTCCGGACTCGGAATGCGGAGCTGGGCCTCTCCCTGGGTGATCGCTCGGCCTGGGGGCAGGGGTTTGGCACGGAAGCCACACGGATGATGGTGGACTACGGCTTCGGGACGCTGAACCTGCACCGCATCTGGCTGCAGGTGTACGCGAGCAACGCGCCCGCCATCCGCGTCTACGAGAAGGTCGGCTTCCGCAAGGAGGGCGTGCAACGCGAGCACCACTTCATGGAGGGCCAGTACGAGGACGGGGTGCTGATGGGCATCCTGCGCTCGGAGTGGAAGCCGCTCACCCTGCCCTCCGCTCGTGCTGATCGGGAGCCCGCGAAGGGCTGAGCCCGAGAGGCTCTGCTGGCTTAGAGCGAGATGCCGTACAGCGCGCCGTACTTGCTCCGCAGGTAATCCAGGAAGTCCGTGTCCGTGAGGCCACGGCCCGTCACCTGACGGATGAGCTCCTCCGCGGGCAGGCGATAGCCCTGGCGATGAATGTGGGTGCGCAGCCAGTCCCGCAGGGGCAGCAGCTCCCCGCGGCGCAGGTGCCCGGTGAGATCCGGCAGGGCTCGCTCCGCGGCCCGGTAGAGAGACGCGGAGTAGAGATTGCCCAGCGAGTAGGTGGGGAAGTAGCCGAACTCGCCCCAGGCCCAGTGGATGTCCTGGAGCACGCCCTGCGTGTCATCGGGCGGAGTCACTCCCAGGTAGCGCTTCATGCGCTCGTTCCACGCAGCGGGCACGTCCGCCAACGGCAGCTCGTCGTGGATGAGCAACAGCTCCATCTCGTAGCGCAGGACGATGTGGAGGTTGTACGTCACCTCGTCCGCCTCGGTGCGGATGAGCGAGGGGCTCACGCGATTCACGGCACCGTGGAAGCCGCCCACGTCCACCCCCGCCAGCGCCTGGGGAAACGCCTCCTGGAGCACAGGGTAGAAGTGCTCCCAGAAGGCCAGGCTGCGGCCCACCACATTCTCCCAGAGCCGGGACTGGGACTCATGCAGCCCCATGGAGGGAGCAGCGGCCAGAGGCGTGCGGTAGTGGGCCTCGGAGAAGCCCTGCTCGTAGAGCCCATGGCCCGCCTCGTGGATGGTGCTGAACAACGCGTTGAGCGGGTTGGCCTCGTCGATGCGCGTGGTGAGGCGCACATCCGACGGGTGCGTGCCTCCGGTGAACGGATGGATGCTGCGGTCCTGCCGGCCCGCCTCCAAATCGAAGCCCACGGCCTCGAGCAGCCGCAGGGTGAAGCGCCACTGGGCCTCCCCGTCAAAGTGGCGGCCCTTGAGGACCTCCGGCACCCGCCGCGGCGCAGCCACGATGGCCGCCACCATGGGAATCAACGCTTCACGCAAGGCCGTCAAGACAGGCGTGAGGCGCGCCACACGCATGCCGGGCTCGTAGCCTTCGAGGAGCGCGTCATACCGCTCGCCGTCGTGGCCGTACGCATCCGCCTGCTCACGGCGCAGCTCCAGGATGCGCGCGAGCGCGGGCTGGAAGATCGAGAACCGCTTCTCCTTACGGGCCTGGCGCCAGGCCGCCAGCCCGCGGCTCTGGGCCTCGGCCAGTGCCTTCACCAGCGCCTGGGGCACTCGCACGGCGCGGTCTCGCTCCTGGGTGAGGACTCGGACCATGGCTCGCTGATCGGCCTCCAGGCCCGGCTGCTCGGCGGCCCAGGCGAGCGTCTCTCCCAACCACGGCTCCACGAGCCGCTCGTGGTAGAGCCCCTGAAGCGTGGAGAGCTGGTGGGCCCGTGCACCGTCCGCCTTGGCGGGCATGTACGTCTCCTGGTCCCAGGTCGCCAGGCCGATGATGCCTTGCAGATCCCTGAGTTCCTGCATCCGGGCGAGCAGCGCTGTGAAGGTGCGTTCCATGGGCCCCTGTTCTAGGCCATCCCGGGCGGCGCGGGCAGTGGTACCTTGCACCACCATGGCCACCGTTCAGAAGTTCTTCATGGCGCCTGACGATGAGGCCGCCTTCTTCCGCTTCCTCGAGCGCTTCGTGCTGGAGATCTACCCCCGGCGCGTACCTCCGGACTGGGAGACGTTCCGCGCCCGCGAGGAGAACCTCGCCCGGCTCCCGGAGGAAGATCTCTACCTGGTGGCCAGCGAGATCGGCGCCGCCATCGTGGACAAGGTCAAGCGCGGCCCGGACAAGGGCGCCTGGCGGATCGACGAGGTGCGCTCGCCCGTCATCTTCATGGAGCGCTCGCGGAAGAACGAAGAGGGCGAGCTCCTGAACGGGGTGCTCTGGGCGGAGCTGGAGGTCACCCCACAGACGGGGCGACGGGACGCGGCGCCGGACCGCTTCCGGCGCCTGTTCCTCGAGATCGAGGAGTACCTGAAGAAGACGTACCGGAAGGGAGACCCCAAGGAGTTCCTGGTAGGCCCCAAGGCCGCGCGTCTCTTCAAGGAGGGCCTCGTCCTGCGCAGCTCCGAGCACCGCGGCGGAACCGTGGTGCCCTTCAAGTAAGCCGCTCCGGCCCGAGGCTCACACCTCTTGCTCGGTCGTCACGATATCGTCCGGCAGGGTGATGATCTTCTCATCCAGCGCGGTGTCCCCACCTCGTAGCAGCGCCTGGAGCTCCTCGTACAAGGCCTGCCCCGTCTGCGGCCTGTCCTCCGGCCTCTTCGCGAGCAGCCGCATGACGAGCTCGCTCAGGGGCTTGGGAATCCGCTCGTCGAAGACCGAGGGAGGCCTTGGCACCTTGAACTCGATCTCGACGTCGAGGACCTCCCGAGGCAGATCCGGGGGGAACGGGAGCCGCCCGGCGAGCACTTCGTACATCACCACGCCCAGCGAGTAGAGGTCATCCGTCACTCGGAAGGTGTAGTGCGCCTTCGGATCCCGGTAGTTCATGCGATGGAACTGGAGGGACTCCGGGGACCGATAGTGCGGTGTCCCAGGAGGCAGCGGCCCGACCGTCAACCGGACGCCCTGCAGGTAGTCCGCAGACCCGAAGTCCACCACCACGGGCTCCATATCCTTGGAGCGCACGAGGATGTTGGTGCTCTTCAGGTCCCGGTGCCGGAGGTGCTCGTGGTCGAGCGCGTCCACGGCCAGCGCCAGCTTGCTGAAGAGCACGAGGGCCTGCCGGAACGTGGGCTTGGCCTTGCGGCTCCAGTGATAGAGCGTGGGCCCCTCCACGTGCTCCATCAACAGATACGGATAGCCCTGTGATGGGTGCGGCCAGCGCCCATAGGCGTACGTCTTCACGATGTTGGGGTGTTGGATCTGCAGCAGGCAGGCCAGCTCCTTGCGGAGCCGCAAGCCTGTCTGGGGCAGATCATCACTCTCCGGGTGCCTCAAGGCGAACTTGAGCGCGAACAAGTCCCCCTCGTACTCCGCCAGGTAGACGGCCCCGAACGAGCCTACCCCCAACCTCTTGCGGATGAGCAGATCCCCGACCCGCTCTCCCGCGACCAGATAGCCCGGATGCGTCACGTACTCCGACATGCCTCGCCTCCTCCCAATTACCCGACGTGTCAGGTAGGTAGTGCGCCATGTTACCCGTTAGGTCGTCTCTTGGCCAGCACGAACGACAACCCAGCTTCCCCCCTTTTCTAGAGGAGAGGTCTGACAGGCCCTACCTGGGGGGTAGGGAGCGCGGGGAAGGTGCTTCTCAGGTACCTGTGGCGGGCTGGGCGAGGTGCTGGAACATGGGCGCCTCGTTGAGGAACTTCAGCTCCGGGTGCTTCTCCTCGGCATGCTGGAGCGCCCAGTCATCGCGGAAGAGCACCAGCGGCAGGCCGTCGCGGTCCTGCACCGTCTGCCGGTTGCCCTCCCAGTCGAAGGCCTTCGGATCGAAGTTCTGGCCCACGACCCAGCGCGCGTGGCTGAAGGGCAGCTTGTCCAGGGCGATCTTCGCCCCGTACTCGTGCTCGAGCCGGTACTGGAGCACCTCGAACTGGAGCGCGCCCACCACGCCCACGATGGGATCCTTCATGCCCATCTGGAGCTGCTGGAAGATCTGCACCGTGCCCTCCTCGGAGAGCTGCTCCAGCCCCTTCTCCATCTGCTTGCGGCGCAGCGGGTCCTTGCTGCGCACCACGGCGAAGTGCTCGGGGCTGAAGCGCGGCACGCTCTCGAAGATGACGCCCTGATCCTCCGCCAGCGAGTCCCCGATGCGGTACTGCCCCGGATCGAACAGGCCGATCACGTCCCCTGGCCACGCGTCCTCGATGGCGGTGCGCTCGGCGGCGAGGAACTGGCTGGGCTTGGCCAGCCGCACCTCCTTGCCCAGCCGCGAGTGGTGCGCGCTCATGCCCTTGACGTACCGGCCCGACACCACGCGCAGGAACGCGATGCGATCGCGGTGCGCCGGATCCATGTTCGCCTGGATCTTGAAGATGAAGCCGGAGAACTTCGGCTCGGTGGGAGTCCGGGGACCGTCCTTGGTCTGACGCGGCGTGGGAGCCGGGGCCAACTCCAGGAACGCGTCCAGGAAGGGCCGCACGCCGAAGTTGGTCATCGCCGAGCCGAAGAACATGGGCGTCAGCTGGCCGGCATCGCTCTTCTCTCGGGTGAACTCGTCGCCGCCGATGTCCAGCAGCTCGATGTCCTCCTTGAGCTGGGCCAGCTCGCGCTCGTTGAGCACGGAGTGGATCTCCGGCGAGTCCGGGGACACCGAGCGCTCGGCCACCTCCTTCTCGCCGTGGTGGCCCTCGGCGCTGAAGACGTGGACCACGTGGGCCCGCCGGTCATACACGCCCCGGAAGTCTGGCCCCATGCCGATGGGCCAGTTCATCGGGTATGAGCGGATGCCCAGCACCTGCTCCAGCTCGTCCATCAGGTCCAGCGGCGCGCGGCCGAAGCGGTCCAGCTTGTTGACGAAGGTGAAGATGGGGATGCCGCGCATGCGGCAGACCTTGAAGAGCTTCTTGGTCTGCGGCTCCACACCCTTGGCCGCGTCGATGAGCATCACCGCCGAGTCCGCGGCGGCCAGCGTGCGGTAGGTGTCCTCGGAGAAGTCCTGGTGGCCCGGGGTGTCCAGCAGGTTCACCGCGTGGTCCCGGTAGACGAACTGGAGCACGGACGAGGTGACGGAGATGCCGCGCTCCTTCTCCAGCTCCATCCAGTCGCTGGTGGCGTGGCGCCGCGCCCGCTTGGCCTTCACGCTGCCGGCCAGGTGGATGGCTCCACCGTAGAGGAGCAGCTTCTCGGTGAGGGTCGTCTTACCCGCGTCGGGGTGGGAGATGATTGCGAAGGTGCGCCGCCGGGCGACTTCCTGCTCGAGCTCGGATGCCATATCGGGAGGCCAACTATCACGGGGCGTGCGATTTTTCGCGGCCTTCTCACGCCATGCTTGCTCCCTCGGGCCCCAGGGGCTCGAATCCGGGCCTCCCCCCGCCTCCTCAAGGAGCAGCCATGCAGCGCACCCGCTACTCGACCGGAACCCCCTGGGAGCCCCGCGTAGGCTATTCGCGCGCCGTGCGCGTGGGCCCTTTCGTCTCCGTCACGGGCACCACCGCGACGGATGCCTCGGGCAAGGTGGTGGGTGAAGGCGACGCCTACGCCCAGGCCGTTCAGACGCTGCGCAACATCCAGACCGCGCTGGAGGCGCTGGGGGCCCGGCTGGAGGATGTAGTGCGCACTCGCATCTACGTAACGGACATCACCCGCTGGGAGGAGGTGGGCCGGGCGCACAAAGAGTTCTTTGGCACCATCCTGCCGGCCACCAGCATGGTGGAGGTGAGCCGCCTGATTGATCCGGTGATGCTCGTGGAGATCGAGGCGGACGCCATCTGCGAGGACCGCTGAACGCGACAGCGCCGGAGGACCAAATGGCCCTCCGGCGCCGGGGTGTCACGTCACCAGGAAGCTCACAGCTCCGCGATCACATCGCCGGGCACAGGCTCCGGCTCGGCCGGGGCGCCCGGCTCCTGCGCGATGTCGTCCAAATTGCCGGTGGGCGGGGTGATGTCGCCGCGGAGCTCTGCGGCCGGGCAGTCCTCACGATCGCCCATCTGCGAACCGGGAACCACGGTGCACTCGTTCGCCTGCTGGCCCCGGGTGCACTGGCGCAGGACGCGGAAGCGCTCCATCTCCTGGCGATCCCAGCACGCGGTGCCGACGAAGAACGTGCCCGCCGCGATGTCGCCTCCAGAGGCGACGATGTCCGCGCGACCGCCGGTGCCGGGGAGCCAGCGGATGGCGGCGACCACGTTCTCCTTCTGGCTGGTCTCCGTGTTCCGCAGGTTGTACTGGCCATGGACACGGACGCGAGTAGCGCCCGACGGCATCCGGCGGTGGCCCACGAAGGCGCCGGTGGTGGGCTCGTGGTTGGCCGCATTCGGCGTGAAGCCCAGCAGCCGGTAGGCCAGCGTCTTGTCACCGGCCCCGTTGTGCGCGAACGAGGCCATCAGCTTGCCCTGGCCAGGGAAGTCCGGCACCACCTGCTTGAGGTTGTCCAGGTTGACGCCGATGGTGCCCCGGCCGCGGTGCGCCCTCTCACCCTTGGCCAGCCGGCCCACCGAGACGATCCGGTACGCCGCGTTGTCCGTGCTGCCCAGCGGCCGCGCCTCCAGCTTCCACGCGAAGCGCTGCTGCGCCACCTTCTTGATGGTGAACTTGAACGTGGCGTTGGCGCGATCCACCGGGCCGTAGACCAGCACGTCACCCGGCTCGGCCTCCGCGCCGCCCCGGTTCACCAGCTCGACGATGGGGGTGATGGCCTCCTTGAGCGCGCTGTTGAGCGCCCGGACCTGCAGGCGCGCCTGCTCGAGGAACTCCGCGCCCTGCCCGTTGAGCTCGTCCTCGCGCGCATCGAAGCCCTCGGCGATCAGCGCGGCACCTTCCTCGGCGGCCGCCTCACCGTTGATCTCCAGCGCGGTGCCGGACAGGTCCGGTGTGGCCTCCACGTACTCGGCGTCATCCACTCCGTCGTTCTTGCCACCACAAGCAGCCAGCACCAGCGCAGCGCCCAGCATCATCGACTTGCCAATCCGCATCATGACTTCGCTCCTTCAGGTCCGAGAGGTTGAGACAGGCTCAAGCGCCATTGCATCGCGCTCACGGCCTCTCGAACCCGGCAGGGGCGAGTTGGTTGCGGGGGATTTTTTCGGGCCAATTTCCGGGCGGGAGCCCGGGCTCCGATGCCACCCTGTCCTACAGAGTCACCGACAGGAGCTCACTTCGCCCCGGCCGCGGGGATGGGCAGCGGGCCGCTCTCGAGGATCTTCTGGGCCTTCAACGCCTTGCCATAGCTCGGGAGCTTGTAGGGGTTGCCCTCGGGATCCTGGGCCTCGTGCAGCTCCATCCCGGGCTCATCCAGCAGGTAGCCGACACGCAGGCGCAGCTCGCGCACGCTCTCGAGCGGCAGCTCTTCCGTCGAGTCCTGATCATACGGAAGCCAATGGCGCAACGGCACCGCGAGCACCGCACGCCGCGACACCGTCTGCCTGGGCTCCACGCGCGTGATGGCGGGGACCTCGGGAGCCTCCACCAGCACTTCGTCGGGAATCGGTTGGAGCATCCGCGACACGACCACCGCGTTGCCGCGGAGCTCCACATAGGCCTTGTCCGGATTGAGCCGGAGGCTACCGGTGGGACCGCTCTCGAAGAGCCGATCGAGGAGCCAGAGGGCCTGACCGCCGCGGTTGTGCACCTCGTAGGTGAGCACGAGGCCCGCCTGGGTGCGCTCCACCGACTTCACCTTCAGCTCGACGTCCGCTTCAGCCACGCTCTTCCTCCCGGTGTTACGAGGCCCGGCCGCCACCCGGCCACAGCCGAGCAACAGCGCCAGGCCCACCACCCACCCTGCCCACCTCAGTCCGCTCATGCCGGCACCTCAGTACCACTCTCACCCTCTTCAGGAATGTCCCCGAAGAGGAGCCCTGCCGGGCGCGGCCTGTCCGAACTGGTCTGGCTGTCATACCAGTTCGGCCGGAGTGCGGCCGACAGGGGGCGTTCACCGACTGACCTGAAGGGGTTTAGTACCGCGGCCTCCTCGGGAGGTTCAGCTCCTCGCGCAGGTGGTTCTCGGCAGGGCGGTTCTGGGTGATCTTGGGCGTGCTCGCATCCCCGTCGTGGTCGATCGGCAGGCCCACGGCCGCGTTCTCCAGGTTGCGCGTCCCATCCGTCTGGCCCGGCGCCAGCGTGCCGTTGACCATGTCATAGGCGTGCACCAGCTCGTGGAAGAAGCCGACGACAGGCGGGCGCGTCATCCAGTCCTCGTTGCCCAGCGAGGTGCGCGTGGTGTTGTAGTTCACCTGCGAGTCCGTGCCGGGGCCCGGCTTGCCGTCCGCCGTCATGAAGCCGTCGCTGAACTTCGTGCCGCCAGCGCTGTTGCCGGCGCTGGTCTCCTGGATGGTGGTCTTCTTGCCGCTGGCGTCCATCCCCTTCAGCAGCTCATGGCCGATCGGCATCGAGCGGATCGCATCCAGATCCGACTCCACCCGGGCGCGGAAGTTGGCGTTGCCGGTGATGGAGATCGAGCTGCCCAGCGTGTCCGAGTCCGTCATGTCGACGAGCTGCTTCGTGTCCCCGGCAGCCACATCCCCCGCATCGTCTTCGTCCTGGACGTAGAGCTTGTCACTGCCGTCGCCGCCCTGGACAGCGTCCTTGCCCAGGCCCCCAGCCACCGCGTCGTTGCCCAGATCGCCATTGAGCGTGTCGTTGCCGCGCCCGCCGATCACCTGGTCATCGCCGTCCCCGCCAGAGGCCGTGTCGTCGCCCGCTCCGCCATCGATGTAGTCGCGCGAGCCGCCGCCCGAGAGGCTGTCGTTCCCATCCAGGCCGTACATCACGTCCCGGCCGTCGCCGCCGTCCATGGTGTCATCGCCCGCGCCGCCCTCGAGGTAGTCGTCCCCGCCGTCGCCCCACACCCAGTCCTTGCCATTGCCGCCGATGATGACGTCATTGCCCAGGCCTCCCGCCAGCCTGTCGTCACCCTCACCACCCACCAGCCTGTCGTCGCCGTCGCCACCCTCGATGGAGATGCCGCTCGTCACGCTCGCGTCCACGAGGATGTTGTCGTTACCGGCACCGCCGCGGATGACGGCGTTCCTGGACTGCTCGGCCGTGAGCGTCACCACCTTGCCATCCGAGGTGACCTTCAGCCCGCCGTCGGTCGCCTGCGAGACGGTAGCGTTGTTGCTGCCGCTGCCCAGATCCACCACGGTCCGGCCGGAGGCCTCGGTGGTGACGACGGGGCCCGAGCCCGCGGCGGCAGCCGTGCTGCTGGGAGCCGCACTGTCCTCGGCGCCGTGGGTGTCGCCAGGGCCATGGGTGTGGCTTCCAATCTCCCCGATCTTCGGCTGCGACGCCGACGCCTTACGC
>Ga0247822_10001706_pt1 | contig 13625 bp, 9 predicted proteins | sample 13C_Cellulose_Da_FD_192423 | JGI IMG/M metagenome (GOLD analysis project Ga0247822, IMG submission 192423) | Soil microbial communities from agricultural site in Penn Yan, New York, United States - 13C_Cellulose_Day30 | ecosystem: Environmental > Terrestrial > Soil > Agricultural land | place...
CGTAACGATATGTGGGGTTCTGCCGTTGGCAATGTGAACACCGATGCCCATCGCCGCGATCTTCTCGGCAGTGAGGCACTTCGTAAGAATGCCGCCGCGGCCAAAACCAGATTTCTTCCCGGAGGAGATTTCATTCACATCTATCAGTGCCGCGTCAAACACGTCGATCAGTTTGGTTCCTGGCTTGTCGGGATCGCCGTCGTATACGCCGTCCACGTTGGTGAGGATGACCAGGACGTTGGTATTCGTCATGGCACCCACGAGTCCGGCAAGCTCATCGTTATCGGTGAACATCAATTCTGTAACGGAGATCACATCATTTTCATTGATGACCGGAACTATGCCGTTACCCAGCAGACCCGTTATGCAGTTTTTCATGTGCAGGTAGTGATGCCTGCTCTTGAAATCTTCTTTTGTGACCAGCACCTGCGCACAAATAATACCCAGCTGATCAAAGACCTCTTTATAATGCGAGATGAGTTTAACCTGGCCGATGGACGCGAGAACCTGCCGCTGAACAACCATATCGGTCTTCTTCGGGAAACGGTAGATGCTGCGCCCTGCGGCAACAGCGCCGGATGAGATCAGCAGCACGTCATATCCCTGGCTCCGGAGATCTTTTACCTGGTGCGCGATACTGAGGATCACCGTCTCGTCGGGAAACCCCTCGGCGTTGGTAATCACATTGGATCCGATCTTGATGGTTACGAGCTTTTTCTGAGGGGCCATACGAAGGGCAATTATAACGAATTGCAGCGAACCGATAGTACTTCCATACGGGCCCGGATCGCGGTTGTTTGATGCCTGCAGGACGCCATTCATCAAACTTGCGTTGAATATCAAAATGCAAGTAATCTAATTTTAGTACTTTCACAGGTCATCCACTATAAATCCGTAATCACATGGCACTATTCAAATTGCAAGTCAATGGAAAAAGTGTTGAAGCCGACGTTGAGGCCGACACACCGTTGCTTTGGGTACTTCGTGACTCGCTGCACCTGGTAGGAACCAAGTATGGTTGTGGCATCGCCCAGTGCGGAGCCTGTACTGTCCATCTTAATGGAACTGCCGTAAGGTCATGTACGTTGCCCGTATCTGCAGTAAAAGACAGCAAGGTGACCACGATTGAGGGGCTTTCAGAGGATGGAAGTCACCCGGTTCAGCAGGCCTGGACGGAAGTGGATGTTCCGCAGTGTGGCTACTGCCAGTGCGGGCAAATCATGTCAGCGGCAGCGTTGCTTAATAAGAACCCGCACCCGACAGAAGAACAGATCGAAACGGCCATGAACGGTAACATCTGCCGTTGTGGAACCTACCACCGCATATTTGAGGCCATCCAACTCGCATCCACTAAAATGAAGTAGCCATGACTTTACCGAAAACGAACCGTCGTAATTTTCTCAAGCTCGCGGCTACCGCAAGCGGAGGACTACTTATAGGATTTCATTGGGCGGATGCTCAGGCATCAGCACCTTCATCTATTGCCGTGATTGGAGAGGATGCCCTCGCGGCCGGTAATGTTGAATTCAACAGCTACCTCTCGATCGGCACTGACGATATCATTACCATCATGTCGCCCAATCCGGAGCTGGGACAAAACATAAAGACCTCCTTCCCGATGATCGTTGCCGAGGAACTCGACGCCGATTGGAAGAAGGTTAAGGTCATACAGGCGCCGCTTGATTCAAAGAGATTCGAACGGCAGGTTACGGGTGGAAGTGGTGCAGTGCCACATTCCTGGGAACGGCTGCGCAAGGCCGGAGCAACAGCCCGCACGTTGCTTATCGAGGCTGCATCGAAGCGTTGGAATGTACCAACGGCTTCATTGACCACTGAGAATAGTACGGTGATCCATGCCGCATCGGGAAAGAAAGCTACCTATGGTGAACTGGCAGTGGAGGCTTCGCGTGCGGCAATCCCTGCAGAGATCAAGCTGAAAGATAAGAAGGACTTCAAACTGATTGGTACGGCTGTTCACAATGTCGATAATCCGGATATGGTGACGGGCAAGCCGCTCTATGGATTGGACTTTTATCGCGAGGGTATGCTCTATGCGATGATCCAGCGCCCCGAATCATTTGGAAAGAAATTGAAGTCTGTCGACAGCGATGCTGCCAAGGCAATGCCGGGCATTGTTGACGTAGTTACTTTCAAAAACAATGTTGCCGTTGTTGGAAAGTCCACGTGGGCAGTGAATAAGGCTCGTAAGGCACTTAAGATTACTTATGAGGCTGACGGCGCGTTGGAAAGCAGCGCTGATCACAATCGCCTGTTCAAAGAGTTGCTGGATAGCACGGATACTTCCGTGGTATCCGTGAAACGCCAGGATGGGGATGTAAACGCGGCGTTCAAGAGCGCCGCTAAGGTCATAACACGTGAATATCAATGTCCGTTCCTTTCGCATGCTCCGTTGGAGCCGATGAACTTCTTCGCCGATGTTCGCGAAGACGGAGTGGACCTGGTAGGACCGACTCAGACGCCGGAGCTTGCACGCAACGAGGTGGCTAAGCTTTTGGGGATCTCTCCATATAAAGTATCCGTGGAGCTGACGCGGCTGGGCGGCGGTTTCGGTCGTCGTCTTAAAGCTGACTACGTTCTTGAAGCTGCCGAACTTTCAAGTTTGATCAAGGCGCCCGTAAAAGTTATCTGGACGCGCGAAGACGATCTGACAGGGGGAAGTTACAGACCCGCCGTTCGATATCGTTTTTCGGCAGCGCTGGATGCCAGCGGCAACATGATCGGCTATAAATTGCGTGGGGTTGGCATTAATGCCGGCAACTGTACGCGCGAAGATAATTTCCCCGCAGGGGCGGTGGATAATTTGCTGATCGAATCAGTCGAGCACAAGTCGCCCATTACCACCGGGCCATGGCGTGCACCCATCACAAACTTCCTTGCTTTTGCCGAGCAGGGCTTCATCGATGAGGTGGCTGATGCGGTGAAGCAGGACCCTGTTAAATTCCGCTTGAACTTATTGGACCGCGCAAAAGCGACTCCTGTGGGGGCCATCAAATATGACATCGACCGGATGAAAGCCGTGATCGAACTCGCGGCGAACAAGTCAGGATGGGGAACAAAGAAGGGTGTGGCTCAGGGCTTCAGCGTGTATTTTTCGCATAGGTCATACGTTGCGCAGGTCGCCGACGTGATCATGAAGAAGGGCAAACCTGTACTGGATAAAATAACCGCTGCTGCAGATTGTGGAGTGGTCGTGAACCTGAGTGGCGCTAATCAGCAGGTCAGGGGAGGCGTTGTAGATGGCCTCGGTCATGCCATGTATGGTCAGCTGACCTTTAAAGATGGTGCAGCCGAGCAAAAGAATTTCAACTCCTACAGATTGATACGCATGCGGGAGATTCCAGGCATCGATGTTCATTTTGTCGATAACGGTATTGATCCCACAGGTCTGGGTGAACCCGCGCTGCCACCAACGGGTGGAGCGGTAGCGAATGCACTTTACAAGGCGCTGGGTAAACGTATCTATGATCAGCCATTCAGCAAGCAGGAGCCGCTTCGGGCAACGCTTGGTGAAAAGCTGTAACATCGCGTCGGTCGGTTTTAATTTAGATGTTGGTTATTTTGGCAGCTGCCTTTTGTGCGCTGCCTGGCATCGCTATCTTTGGCGAATAACCTACATCCAAACCCGTAACCATGTCGCAATCCGTAGCGGACGAAAAGATTCTCTCAGTTGATATCGGTGGATCACGAATTAAGGCGATCCTGTTGGATTCAGAAGGTAATGCTTTGATCGAGTATCAGCGTATAGACACTCCTGCGCCTTCAACTCCACAGAATGTAATCAGAACCATTGGGAACCTGGCGCAACGCTTTCCCGGATACACACGTGTTTCCGTTGGATTTCCTGGATATGTCAAGCGCGGTATTGTGCACACCGCCCCAAACCTGGGCACCAAATATTGGGAAGGGTTCAACTTGCGCGATGAGCTTTCGGCGGTGCTGAGTAAGCCCGTGCGGGTGGTCAACGACGCAGATCTGCAGGGCCTCGGAATAGCCAGGGGTATAGGCCTGGAGATGGTCGTTACGCTCGGTACTGGTTTCGGCACGGCATTGCTGATGGATGGCATTCTGTTGCCTCACCTCGAACTGGCCCATCATCCATTTACCAAGGATCGTGAATACGACGAATATGTGGGTAACCGGGGTTTCATTGAGGTCGGTTCCGAAAAATGGAACCGGCGCCTGCAAAAGGTAATAGCCACTTTGAATACCGTTTTTAACTACGATCATTTGTACATCAGTGGCGGCAACGCCAAGAAGATCAATTTCCCGCTAAGCAGCAATATTTCGCTGGCAACCAACATGGATGGTATTCGTGGAGGTGCGAAATTGTGGAGCCATGATCACTACAACGTGTAGCTTTTCCGTTGCCTGACGGGTAGTGCAATGGGCGACCCAGTCATATTATGAACGGAAATATCTTCGAAGTCATCGTCGTAGGAGCAGGGCCCGCTGGCCTCATGTGCAGTTATTATCTCAAACACCTTGGGCTTGAGCACATGCTCTTCGATCGTGGACGCCTCGGCGAATCGTGGAGAACACAGCGCTGGGATAACTTCCGGATGATCACACCTTTTAAAGCCAGCCATCTTCCTGGTGCTAAACTAAAGACAAGAAAACCCGAAGCATACGGCACTGCGGCAGACATGGCGGTTATGCTGCAGGAATATGTGTCTGCATTTCAATTGCCGATAACAGAACAGGCGCAGGTACTTTCCATCGGAAAAGCATCAGATTCTCCGGTGTTTCAGGTCAGCGTCCTCCATGATAATGAAATCGTCAGAACGTATGATGCGTGGCAGGTGGTTGTTGCTGCAGGCTGTAGCAACCGGCCTTTTGTTCCTTCATTATCGGAATCCTTGTCTGATAAGTTTGGGAAGATTCACTCTTCTGCCTATCGCAACGAACAACAACTTAAGCCGGGTGGCGTGCTTGTGGTAGGAGGTGGACAGTCAGGACTTGAGATAACACAAGACCTTGTATCGCAAGGCCGGAAGGTTTGGTTATCATCGCGTCCGCACCCTCAGCTTCCGCGGGAATATCGTGGCAGGGAGATTTTTCAATGGTTGACCGAAACGAAGTTATTAGAGGATCGCTCATTGATGCTTAATGATCAACGATCTCCGGTTATAACGTATGAGCTGGACGACGTTTCAACCCTGACAAGATCTTCGTTGGCCGAACGCGGTGTGAACATGCTGGGCGAACTGGTTCAGGTCCGTGGACAAGTCGTGACCTTTGCACCGTGGTGTCAGGCTGATGTAGATGCAGTAAACGAAAGTTCGTCGTCCATACTGAGCGTAATTGATGCGTTTATAACAAATCAGAAACTCGACGCAGTTGAATCATCGCCCCGTCACGACGTTGGCGCGTCGCCAGAGGCTGCAAGCTTCGATCTTGAAAAAGAAGGTATAACCAACATTATCTGGGCAACAGGATACTCAAGCAGCTTTAAGGACATTCAATACCCTATGCCTTTCCAGGAAAACTTGCATCTTGAAAATGGACTCACATCTGTTGATGGTTTATATATAGTAGGCTCAAACTTAATGGCAAATAGCGACTACGTTGTAGGTGCCAAGATCCAGGCAAGCTTTGTAAGCAATCACATCTACGGAACTTTGCGATAGACAGGTTTTATACGGGTTTTTAATTCTCTATTAATGTGAGACACACATGTGTGTGTGTTCTGTGTGCGTTGCGCGTATACCATTTCGCAATGGTATGCACCATCTCACGACCGAAAAAACAGATACTCAGCCATTCGCATAACACTTTACTTAACAGCAAGAAATTGAGTAAATTTATAATCATCACATTGCTGCCGCATGCCCACACTACACAACGACTCGTTGACGCTGCAGTTAAAACATAAGACGAAGATTAAGGCGAAGTACGCCATCATCTTTATGCTTGCAATATGTTTTAATTCAGCCGCACAAGATGTTCCCAGCTATGAGCAGGATATCCGCCCTTTGTTAGCAACGAAGTGCTTCTCCTGTCATAATACAAATAGCCCCAAGGGTGGTGTGAACCTTGACAATTATAAAGAGTTAGGACGCGTTATCGAACACGGCGCGTTTTGGCTGAAGGTCGTGGATCAGATAAAGACGCGGTCAATGCCTCCCAAATCAGAACCTCCATTGACTATTACGGAGTACACAAAGCTTACCGATGGTCTGAATAGTATCCTGCGACAGTCACTTCAGCAGCAAAGCCCGGGTCACGTAGTGATCAGGCGCCTCAGTCACAACGAATATCGTTACACTGTTCTTGATCTGATGAATGTGGACTTTGACGCGAAGGCCTACTTTCCTTCCGATGGCTCAGGCGGCGGCGGATTTGATAACCAGGGCGGTGCCTTGTTTTTTACACCATTGAAGCTGGAGAGATATTACGATGCGGCCGACGTGATCGTTTCTGATGCGTATGCTAACGAGGAGAAATGGAAACGGCTTGTCCCTATTGACTACGAACAACACTGGTGGGAAAAATTCGCCAATTGGGTTAAAGACCTGCTGTTTGATGAATATCAGGAGGTCAACGCTCCCGAAGTTGCCGCAATGCGTGTGGTGACTCCGTTGGCTACGAAAGCTTTCAGACGATTTTTAACGGACGATGAAAAGGAGAAGCTTTCATCCTTATTCAAACGCGTTTATGATACGAAGGATTCATTGAGTAATCCTGAGCGATTTAATCAGTCCATAGCAGAGACTTTTAAGTCACTGTTGATCTCGCCCAATTTTCTTTATAAGGTCGAAGAAGAACCGGAGAACCCAGGTGCCTACGATCTTACCCATTTTGAAGTCGCTACGCGTTTGTCATATTTTCTATGGTCGAGTATGCCGGATGATGAATTGTTTGCGCTCGCTTATGCGGGTCGCTTACAGGATACACTGGTGCTGGAGAGCCAGGTGAAGCGCATGCTTGCCGACCCTAAGGCAAAACGATTCGCCGAGAGTTTCTCAACGCAATGGCTGGGCATTACAAAGTTGAAGGACCAACAACCCATGGTCGACGAAAAATTGTATCCTGGATTCAGCCAAACGATCCGCCAGGGATTGTACCGTGAAACAGTCGAGTATTTCTATTATGTACTCACGAAAAGCCGGAACATGCTGGAGCTCATCAGCAGCGATTATACTTTTCTTAATAAAGAACTCGCAGACTTCTATGGTATAGAAGGTGTCACCGAGGAGGATATCAGGCGTGTTGTCCTCAGTGACTCTGTGCGCGGTGGTGTATTAGGAATGGGAAGTGTGCTCTCGGCAACATCGTTCCCGATGCGCACAAGTCCGGTGATCAGAGGGAAGTGGGTGATGGAGCAATTGCTGGGCATCTCGCCGCCACCGCCGCCGCCTTTGGTGTCAGAGTTTAATGAAGATAAAAATGCGCACGAGGAGTTGGGCTTGCGAAAGATCCTGGAAGCACACCGGTCAAATCCAGAGTGTCTTTCATGTCATGAAAAAATGGATCCCCTGGGCCTTGGACTGGAGAACTTCGATCCTACAGGAAGATGGCGAAATAGTTACGGCAAGGCAATGGTGGATGCCTCTGGTGTGATGGCTGATGGAAGGGAGTTTAATGGACCGTATGAACTTAAACAGTTGTTGCTGACAGAACGGGCAAGAATCGCGCGCAATTTGTCCACGCGTATGTTGTCTTACGCTTTAGGCAGATCGGTACGGTTTACCGATGAGCCTGCTTTGCTGCGGCTGGACGAGACACTGCTCAATAATCACTTCGATCCGGAACCGTTTCTGATCGAACTGGTTAAGAGCTATCCTTTCCGGATGAAGATCAATGACTTTGAAAAGCGAGTTTAACTTTGAAAATAAAGTATACAAATGAGTAAGAAGTGGCAAATTTCCAGACGCAGAATGTTGAAGGGCATGGGCGCCTGCATCGCGTTACCTTTCCTCGATGCGATGGCCCTTCCGGGACAAAGCTCGCCCGGAAAGTCTCCGGTACGAACGGCGTTTCTGTTCATGCCCAACGGCGTTCATCCCGACCGTTGGACACCATCGGCAACAGGCAGTTCGTTTGAGTTAACACCTCAGCTTTTGCCACTACAAAAGTTTCAAAAGGACATCGTGCTCTTTACTGAGCTGATGAATAAGAACTCTATATTCAAAGGCGCCGACGGGCACTATGCCAAGTCTGCGAGTCTGCTTACCTGCATGCCCATCAAGCAAACCGTGGGCGATAACATCAGCAGCGGCGGCGTTTCCGTCGACCAGATTATCGCTGGCGACGTAGGCAGGGATACTTTGTTCCCCTCACTCGAATACGGGCTGGATCGGATTACAACCGGCGTCGATATCAATGTGGGTTTCACACGTCTCTATGGATCAAGTATCTCCTGGAAGTCGCCCAATCAACCTTTATCCAAAGAGATTGATCCGCGTCTGGCATTCGATCGTCTCTTTCGTCAGTACGTGCCGGGTGCCAAAGTGAAGGCCGATCCTTATAAGCAAAGCATCCTGGACCTCGTACTCGATGATGCAAATGATCTGAAGCGTCATCTGGGCCGCCATGACCAGGACAAAGTATCAGAGTATCTTGAATCGATCTACAGTGTTGAGAAACGCATTTCAAACGATGCGAATCGTACACAGTTTGCCAAGAACATCACTCCCGATATTACGCGCGAGCTCACACGACTCAACAAAAGTATCGAGGATTATAAGGAAGCCTATGGCGGTGTAGACATTACGGAGAAGACGCGTTTGATGCTCGACATCATGGCGCTGGCGTTCTGGAGCGATGCTAGCCGCGTAAGCACCTTTATGTTCGGTAACTCCGTAAGTGATCGCAATTTCTCTTTCCTCGACGGAGTGAGAGGCAACCACCATTCTATATCACATCACATGGATAAGCCGGAAGCATTGGATGAGTACACGCGCATTACGCAGTGGCACATCGCTCAGTATGCTTATTTCCTCGACAAGCTTAATAACATTCGCGAAGGCGATAAGACACTTCTCGAAAATTCGATGGTCATGTTTACCTCTGACCTGAGAGACGGTAATCGCCATTCGCCCAAGAACCTGCCGGTTGTACTCGCAGGACAGGGAGGCGGCAAGATCAAGACCGGGCAGCACCTAAGCTTTGAAAAAGAAACTCCGTTAGCTAACCTGTATTTAACTATGCTACACGCCATGAACCTGCAACATGAGAGGTTCGGCGACAGCACAGGTACATTGAAGGGTCTAGTTTAAAGAGTCAGATGTCGCAAACGAGGTTTGCCGGTGCGCGAAGGGGAATAGGAATAGCGGCGGCGGTTATAGGTGTAGCATTACTTACATTACCATTTACATCTCTGTCGGATGCACCGCTGTTGCTGCTTTTCGTGGGAAGGCTGCATCCGCTGGTGCTGCACTTCCCGATTGTCGCTTCGCTGCTGGCGCTGGGGCTTGAAGTTTCGCGTCTCTTTTTTTTCAAAAAACTTCCGATAGTATTTACCGAAATATTGATCGCCGTTGCAACGGTATCGGCGTGGGTCACGATCGGCGCCGGATACTTTCTCTATGCTTCCGGTGATTATTCCGGCGAAATGATCGTCCAGCATTTTTGGGCCGGGACCCTTACTGGTACCGGCCTGTCTATCGCCTTTGCGTTACTGCTGTATTATCATACAACTGGGAGGCTGTACGCCGCATTCCTTGCAGCGCTTGTTGTTACCAATGGCATGGTGGCGTATGCGAGTCATCTTGGCGGTTCGGTGACGCACGGCCAGGAGTATCTGGCTGAATACCTCGATATGATGCGTGCAAAAGGCGCCAGCGTTGGCCGCTCAGAGCAGGAGTTGCTATTGTATGCGGATCTGGTTTCACCGGTGATAGAAGCACGCTGTGCGAGTTGTCATAACCGCCAGCGCGCGAAGGGTGGCCTAGCCATGGACAGCTACCAGCAACTTTTTGGTGCCGGCGACAGCAACAAGCCTGCGATTGTGCCGGGGTCAGTTACAAAAAGCGAAGCCCTGGCCCGCATTCATTTGCCCGAAAGCGACGATGAGCACATGCCTCCGGAGGGAAAGTCGCCGTTGACGGCTGATGAAATCGCGCTGCTCACGTATTGGGTGGAAAGCGGCGCTTCCGACACAACCCGCGTGTGGGGCGCCCGTGGTGTCGATTCCGTTCGCGCTGTTTTCGATAGACTGATGCCGGAGTTGCAGAAGTACCAGCTTCGAACGGCAGTAAGCCAGAAAAAGAATGCTGTTGTCTACGAGCAGCTTCAGCAATTGGCGCCTTCTTTAGGGTTAACGGTTGCCCGGGATTCCTTAAGTGAAGACAATAAACTTCGACTCAGCTCAAGTGTGCCGCCACATCGGTTGACTGATGAGTCGTTGCGCAAGCTCGCCCCATATTACCTTGACTTTTCAAGTCTTTCTCTGCCTTCGTCGGGTATTGAGGACGATCATCTCTACTACCTCGCGCAAATGACGAACGTACGGACATTGTTCCTGCAGAAGAACTCTATCGATGGCTCCGGTCTCGTCTATCTTTCCAACATGCCCGCGCTTGAAACGTTAAACCTTTCTTTCACCCGCATCGACGATCGCAATGCGCTTGAATTGCTGAAGTTTCCCAGGCTTAAGAAAGTATACCTGTTTCGCACCAATGTTAGCCCGGACGTTATCAAGGCAATAAGGCGATACAAACCCGGCCTTGAAGTGCTCGAAGAGTCGGGACCGTACCGGTAACCTATTTTAAGCGCTCGATTTTTCCCACGACGAAAATGTAGGAGCATGCCCCAATGAAGCCAAGTGTTCCAATGAACACCAGCGCTGGTCTAAAGTCGCCGTCCTTCACGAGGTAGCCAATTACAATGGGAACGATAATGGATGCTAGGTTTCCCATGAAGTTGAACACTCCACCTGTGAGTCCGATCAGATGTTTCGGGGACAGAAGAGATACAAACACCCAGGAGATCAAAGCCATGCCCGCGCCAAAGAAGGCCAGCGCCAGGAAGAAGATGACCATCGCTGTATCGTTGGTATAATTTGCACCGACAATGGAAACGGAAAGCAGCAGGCCGAATATGATGGGTGCTTTGCGTGCGAAACTTACCGACTTACCTTGCTGGGCCAGTTTATCTGAGAGAAATCCGGACAACAACAGACCTGCGCAGGCAGCGAGGAAGGGTACCGATGCCAGATAGCCGGACTTAATAAAGTCGAGCCCGCGATAGTCAACGAGGTAGGAGGGGAACCAGGTGAGGAAGAACCACAGTGTGGCATTCACAGCAAACTGCGCGATGTATACGCCCCACAACGTGCGGCTTGAGAACACTTGTTTGAGGTTCTCTTTGCTCCATACTGGTTTTGATGACTCGGCCTTCTTATGAAATACGCCGCCTCCCTGTTCGATGTAGTCGAGTTCCGCCTGATTTGCCTTCGGGTGTTCCAACGGATCGCGGTAAAAGATATACCACACGACTCCCCAGATCAGACCTACTAATCCCGTAACGACGAACAGCCCGCGCCAGCCGACTGCCGCCTGCAACGTAACGAGTACAGGCGTGAGAAATGCCAGGCCAATGAACTGCCCGGATACATACAGGGCAATAGCGGACGCGCGTTCATTGTCAGGGAACCAACCGGTAACAATCCGGTTATTGATTGGATAGGAGGGAGCTTCAAAGGCGCCCGTGGCCAGCCTGAATCCAAAGAGTCCAATGAATCCGCGGGCCACACCCTGCAACATAGTCGTCACCGACCAGCTGGCAAGACACACCGCATAGAGCAGCCGTGGAGGCACGCGGTCTGCCAGTAGGCCTCCCGGTATTTGCAGCGCTGCATACGTCCAGCCGAATGCAGAAAGGATGTAACCCCGCTCAACAGAAGTAAGGCCCAGATCCTTGGCAAGCTCAGGTGCCGCGACGGAAAGATTGGACCGGTCAAGGTAATTGATCACAATATTGATGAACAACAATGCGAGCATCCAGTACCGGATGTTTGACCGTTTGGTAGTTGCTGAAGCCATATGTTTGCCTGTGTCGATTATAAATTAAAGTGAGATGAGTGTGAGGAACAGTGCGAGAGCGAAGTGTCTGTTCATTATTCTTCGCTCTTACACTATTCTTCACACTCACACTGTTCCTCCCTCTGCTATTTCGCTGTCCATCCTCCATCAACAGGAATGATCGAGCCTACCATGTAGCTGGCAGCATCACTCGCGAGCAATAACGCCGTACCCTGTATCTCTTCCAGCCGTGCCCAGCGACCAAGTGCAGTAGCGCCGACCACGAACTTTTTTGCTTCGTCACTGTCGGCAATGGGCGCATTCATTTCTGTAAGGAATGGTCCCGGACAAATAGCATTCACGTTGATGTTAAAGGGGCACAGTTCAAGGGCAAGCGCGCGTGTCATCTGCACAACGGCCCCTTTACTGGCCGTGTAAGGTGTTCGGTTTGAAAGCCCTACGAGCCCGAGTGTGCTGGCAAGATTAATGATCTTACCCGACTGTTGTTTTTTCATATAAGGTGTCACTGCCCGCGACGCAAGCCAGGTGCCGGTAACATTGACATCCATCACCTTGGCGAAGTCTTCAGGAGTGACCTCGTCAATGGCCCCGCGGATGTTGATACCGGCGCTGTTGACGAGTATATCGATCCGGCCAAAAACCTTCATGGCTTCTTCGGCCATTTTCTCGGTATGTTCGCGGTTAGTGATGTCGCCGGCAAATGAAACAGCTTCAGTACCATACGTCGAGGAGAGGTACTCTGCTGCCTGCTGTCCTTCCCGCATGTTCCGGTTAAACAACATGACGGAGGCGCCTGCCGACGCAAGACCGGCAGCGATCGCCAGCCCAAGTCCTTTTGAGCCGCCGGTTACGATGGCTGATTTTTTACTGAGGTCGAAGAGTTTAATTCCAGGAAGCTTTTCCATGAAGAAGATTATTTGAGTCCCATTTTGTTTTCACTGTATTGCAGTGACTTGATAATATTTTGTTCTTCCACGCCGAGCCGCTGATCCGTAGAGAGCTGAGACACGCGGGGCAGAGGTTCTGCGTTCTTATGAGTGCGCACGCTTCTCAGCGTTCTCGCCAGTTCTATTCCTGAAACCGCGCCAAAGGTCGACCAGTAGTCATCAGTGAGGCAGGGTATGACCAGCGGATCGCGCGTGATCATTTCCAGGTTGAACGTGATGTTGGGATTGTACTTCCTGCAGATGTTTACAATCTCATTCAGGTCGAGGATCCCCGTTCCCAGGGGGACCTCCGATAACAACACGCCGCTTTCGTACTCTTCGAGACCCATGTCCTTCACGTGCGTCGACACAGCGTAGGGTGCCAGCGTCCTGACAACAGCCATCGGGTCCTCCATCAGGGCGATACTGTTACCGAAGTCGAGTGTGGCTCCAATCCATTCGCTGCTAAATTGTTTCAGCATGTCGGCAAGCTCGTGAGCCCGCCAATCCTTGTGGTTCTCGACGCCCAGTTTTATTTTGTGCTTGCGCAGGATAGGCTCTGCCAGTTTGATGGAGGTCATGGCCCGCGCCCGCGCCGCCTGAAAATCCGACTCCGAGTGATAGATCTCATATCGGCGTCCGGTGCTGCATACCGTGCGAACGATGTTCATCCCGGCTCCCTTCGCCGCGATAA
>Ga0247822_10001707_pt1 | contig 13624 bp, 9 predicted proteins | sample 13C_Cellulose_Da_FD_192423 | JGI IMG/M metagenome (GOLD analysis project Ga0247822, IMG submission 192423) | Soil microbial communities from agricultural site in Penn Yan, New York, United States - 13C_Cellulose_Day30 | ecosystem: Environmental > Terrestrial > Soil > Agricultural land | place...
GCGTCGTCGGGGCGACCGGGGTCTGGGGAGCGGCCGGAGCCGCGGCCTGCGGAACGGCGGCCGGCTGCGGGATCGGAGCGGGGTTCGCCGCCGTCTTCAGCGGGGCCGGCTGCTGCGGAGCGGGCTGCTGGGCCACCTGCTTCGGCTGAGCCATGTTCGAGCCGGTGAAGGCGAAGACCTTCGGGTCGTCGATGATCCACGGCGTGGACCAGGTCCGGCCGTCGTCCGCCGAGCAGACGTTGAAGAAGATCGTGTTGAACGTCTGGCCCGGGATGCCGTACGGCAGCGACGAATAAATGTGGTCGCGGGCGGTCAGGTCATCGACGCCGGGGCTGGCGAAGTAGTGGCAGCGGGCGTCGGGCGAGACCGACATCCCGAAGGTCCACCAGCCGGTGGCGGTGATCTTGGGACCGGGGACTTCGTGGCCCAGGCCGTCGGCCCGAATGAGGATCAGGGCGTGATCCCCTTCCTTGTTCCCCGGCATGCTCTTGGGGTTGAACTGGATGAAGAAGCCGGGGTAGTACGGCTCCATCTCGGTCACAGTCTCCATCCGCGACCCCTTGAAAAGGCGGCGGCCGAAGCTGACTTCCTTCTGCTTCTCCATCGGACCCTGCATCCCGGCCCGGATGCCGAAGGTCACGCCGTTCCGCTGTTCCCACTGGTCCCACTCGGGGAGGTAGACCCGGACGGTGTAGTTGGGCTGGGCGCCGACCCGCATCGGCTTGGCGGCCAGGATGAAGTCGTCCTGGGCCTGCTTGTGGCCCGGGCGGCCCGGAATGCCGGAGTCGCGGGTCCGCAGATAGAGGGCGCCGGTGCTCCCCGGGAGGCCGTTCGGCGGCGTGTCGACCCGCTTGATGACGTCCGGGCTGCCGCGTTTGGGGCTTTCGTTCCACTTGCGGTTCGAGGCGAAACCGAGCGGCTGGCGGATCTGCTCGTCTTCTTCCTTGCTGCTCTTGGGCCAGTTGTGGGTGTAGCCCCAGTTGGCGTCCTCGAGGTCGTCCGTGTTGACGAGCGTTCCCGTTCCCGGAACGACCTGGGCGGACGCGCTCTGGCCCCCGACGACGGATCCGGCCAGCAGAGCCGCTCCGAGAATTCCCTTATGCCATCGCAAGAGTGCGGTCATGAGCAGTTCTCTCATCCTGACTGCGAGATCGTAGCGCCCGCCCCCATGCGTTCGCCGACCAACATTGGCTGAGGTATCGGCGAGGGCGGATTGGTGACTGACGCAATTGGCTGCAAAGTCCGCGCGGGCGGGGCGGGCAAGATGGGAAGACGCCGAGGGCGCGGGCGACTGCAGCCTTCCGGGAACGTTCCGTGGGGCCGGCCGCCGCCGCCGGATACACTGCAGCGGCTGTTTCCGCCGATCCCCGCGCTCACTCCTTCCACACCATGCCTCTTGTGCCACTTCCCCGGATGGTCCGCGTTCATCAGACCTTCGAGTCGGTCCGGATCGACGACATCCGCGCCGCCACGCTCCGCGAACTGGAGCGGCTCGATCTCGGCCGGAAGGTGAAGCGGGGCGAGACGGTGGCGATCACCGTCGGGAGCCGTGGGATCGCCAATATCGCGACGATCACGAAGGGGATCGTCGACCATATCAAGACCCTCGGCGGCGTCCCGTTCATTGTCCCCGCGATGGGGAGCCACGGCGGCGCGACGGCCGAAGGGCAGCGGGACCTGATCGCGGGCTACGGCGTGACTGCCGAGGCGATGGGCTGCGAGGTCCGTTCCTCAATGGACACGGTCGTCGTCGACACGACTCCGCAGGGGATCCCGGTCCATTTCGACCGCAATGCCTCGGAGGCGGATCACGTCGTCGTCGCCGGGCGGGTCAAGCCGCACACGGGGTTCGTCGGCGAGATCGAATCGGGGCTCCACAAGATGATGCTCATCGGCCTTGGGAAGCACCGCGGCGCCTGCATCTACCACAAGGCGATCAAGGACTTCAGCTTCGGCGAGATCATTCACGCGGTCGCGGACGTGGTCCTGCGGAAGTGCCGCGTCCTGGCGGGACTGGCGATCATCGAGAACGCATCGGACGAGACGGCGCTGATCGAAGCGGTGGCCCCTGCCGACTTCTTCGAGCGCGAGCGGGCCCTGCTCAAGCAGGCTCGCGCGTGGCTTCCGCGGCTGCCGGTGGCGGATGTGGACCTGCTGATCGTCGACGAGATCGGGAAGAACATCAGCGGGACCGGGATGGACACGAACGTCGTGGGGCGGAAGTACAACGACCACGCCGCGACGGAGCTCGACGACGCCCGTTGCCGGCGGATCTACATCCGCAGCCTGACGGAGGCGACGCATGGCAACGCCTGCGGGTTGGGCCTCGCCGAGTTCACGAACCGCCGGACGGTCGAGCAGGTGGATCACGCCTACACGAAGGTGAACTGCATCACCGCCGGGCATCCGACGGCCGGGATGATTCCGCTCGTTTACGAGACCGACCAGGAGGCGATCAGCGACGCCCTCCAGACGATCGGCCTGACCGCCCTCGAGGATGCCCGCGTGGTTCACATCCAGAACACGCTCCAGCTCCACGATGTCTACGTCAGCGAAGCGTGCCTCCCGGACGTCCGGAAGGCGTCGCACATCCGCGTTGAAGGGGAACCGGCGGCGATGGCGTTTGACGCTGATGCGAACTTGCGTTCCGTGAGAGAGCAGTGCGGAGAGGCGCACTGAAGGTCCTGGTTGGCCCGCTAGTTCGAAAATCGTCCTTGCCGGCACGACTCTGATAGCTCAAACCCAATGTGCCACGGCAGCCGGGGTCAAGGGGCCAACCCATTGCCGCCGGAGGCACTCTGGTGAGGAACCGTTGTAAACAATGGATGTCCCCTTTGTGGTACCGGCGTTGAGGACTCGCCGCTCGCTTTGCATCCCCGCGAGTTGGTGGGGGGGGCATACGGCACGGTGTCCGCGTTTGGACACGCTCTCCTTCAGACATCTCTCGACGAGACGGCCTCCGGCGGGCAAAGGGGCGTTGCCCCTCTGCACTCCCCACCAGGGTGCCCCTGGACCCGGCTGTTAGGCTGCTAGAGCTTTGGCGCCGTTGACCGTTTCTGTGATCGCTCCCGGATCTTCGCGAGCGAAGCCTCAGGAATCGACTTGATCAGCTCCCGCGTGTACTCCTCGGTCGGAGCCGCATAAATCAGGTCCGAAGGGCCCGCCTCCACAATCTTCCCCGATTGCATCACCACCATCATGTCGGACATGAACTTCACCACGCTCAAATCGTGGCTGATGAAAATGTAGGTCAGCCCACGGCTCTGCTGCAGCCGCTTGAGGAGATTCAAAACCTGCGCCTGGACACTCACGTCCAGCGCCGAGACCGACTCATCACAAATGATGAACTGCGGCTCCACCGCCACCGCCCGGGCGATCGAGATCCGCTGCCGCTGACCGCCGGAGAACTCATGGGGATATCGCCCCAGATGGCTCGGATCGAGGCCCACTTCCGTCAGCAGACTCGCCGCCCGGTCGCGACGGTCGGAGCGGGAGTTCCCGAGTCCGTGGACCGACATCGCCTCCGTCAGCATCGCCTCGACGGTCATCCGCGGATTCAGCGAGCTGTACGGGTCCTGGAAAATGATCTGCAGGTGACGCCGGTACTCCTTCAGCTTCGCGCCGCCAAGGCTGGTGATGTCCGCCCCCCGGAAGAGGATCTCACCCCCCGTGATCGCGGCCAGCCGGGTGATTGCCCGGCCGGTTGTCGTTTTGCCGCAACCGGACTCGCCGACGAGGCCGAGCGTTTGACCGGGGTAGACGTTGAAGCTGACATCGTCGACCGCTTTGACGTGGCCGACCGTGCTGCGGAAGACCCCCTTGCGGATCGGGAAATAGACCTTGAGGTTCTTTACAGACAGCAGCGGCGGTGTGCCCGCGGGGACGAACTGCGTGTCGGACGGGAGGTGCGCCCGGAGTTCCTGTTCGGTGCCGCGGCCGATCTCGGCGACGGGGGAGAGGAGCCGGCCCCGGCCCATGGTCGTCATGTCGAGGAGCCGCTTCGGATCGAGCGACTTCTCGCGGATCTCGTACGACCCGTCCTCGCGACGGGTTGAGTCCATGAAGTCGGCGACTGTCGGCAGGATGCGGTACTTGGTGTCGAGCTGCGGCCGGCAAGCCATCAGCCCCTTTGTGTAGGGATGTTTGGGCGCGGCGAAGATCTGGTCGACCGGCCCGTACTCGACGAGCTGACCGCGGTACATCACGGCGACGTCGTCGGCGATCTCCGCGATCACCCCCAGGTCGTGGGTGATGAAGACGATCCCCATGTGCCGGTTGTCGCGGAGGTTCCGGAGGAGGTCGAGGATCTGCTTCTGGATCGTGACGTCGAGGGCGGTTGTCGGTTCGTCGGCGATGAGCAGCTTGGGGCTGCACGAGAGGGCCATGGCGATCATGACCCGCTGCTTCTGGCCTCCGGACATCTCATGGGGAAAGCTGTCGATCCGCTGTTCGGGGTTCGGGATGCCGACTTCCTTGAACAGCTCGATCGTCCGCCGGCGGGCCTCGGCCGCGGACACCTTCTGATGCTGGCGGATCGCCTCGGCGACCTGATAGCCGACGCGGTAGACGGGGTTCAGCGAGGTTCCCGGCTCCTGGAAGATCATGCTTGCGTCCGCGCCGCGGACTTTCCGCATCTCCGCTTCCGGGAGATGGATGATGTCCTTGCCGAGCAGGGTGATCTTCCCCGCCGCGATCTCGGAGGAGGCGGCTGGGAGCAGGCGCATGATCGAGAGCGACGTGACGGACTTGCCGGATCCCGACTCGCCGACGATCCCGAGGGTCCGTCCCGCGTCGACCGAGACGCTCAGTCCATCGACCGCTTTGACCACTCCCCCTTCCGTGTGGAAGTAGGTCTTCAATCCTTCGATCTGCAGCAGTGGGGCCATCCAGCCGGTCCTTTCTCGATCCAGTCGTTTCTGGAGGATGGTCAAGCTGCGAAAACCTGTCAACGAGCGTCCGGTGCATTCGCCACTTCGAACGGCGTCCTTGCCGGCACTGGTCCGTCACAGAGCCCGGAGCGCGTCCGCGTCTGATCCTTGGTCAGGCTTGGTGGGCTCCGTGTTTCGCGAATCAGAAGGTCTCGAACCACCGAGGCACGGAGGGGAGGAAGAGGGGGCCACGGATGAACACGGATGGACACTGATAAGAGCCGGAGTTCGCGGCCCGAACGGGCATCCGGCACTTCTCCGAAAGCAGACCGGCAACTCGGCCCACCCCGTCGTCGTGCCTCATCAGCCTTTGGATTTTGAAACACCGAGGGCACGGAGAGGTCAGAACCCAGAGGGCGCACGGGACTGGGGGCATCGCATTCCCTGCCTTGATCTGTGTCCATCCGTGTTCATCTGTGGCTCCCCTTCCTCTCCCGGAAGCACTTCACGACCTCTCTCGTTCGTTGGTCCCTCTCCGCGTTCTCTGTGACTCTGTGTTTCAATCCTCTTCTTCTTCCGGCCTTTTCCGATGAGGCAGCTGCAGATCGCACCGATGACTCCGCCACAAAGCCCACTCTTCGGGACCTCGGCTGGGGGGGTATCGACATCCGGAGATTGCCCATCCTCTCCGCGTGACCTGATCTGGTGTGGAGGGCCCGCGATTTCGAACGAAGTCCGGCCGGTATGAGATGAAACTCTTGCGAGTCCGCACGAGCCGTGGGTAATCTCCCCCTCCACACCCGACGCATGGAATTCGCGTCGACGACGACATCATGGAGGATCGCTGAATGGGCACGCTGCGCCTTTTCTCTCCCGACGCTCTCGTGGATCAGGCGGATGACTCGGAAGTCGCCATCCTGCCACTCCGTCGCCCCACTCTCCGGTCGCGATCGACCGATCAGCTCCGCATCCTGAATCGCGCCCGGATGCGGTTCGCGAACCGCATCTGCCCCTGCTGCTGCCGGGCCACGGTCGCTCCGGTGGAACTCAAGGATTGCGAATTCGACCGCTGCGGCCGCGAGATCCCGGGGACCGGCACCGTCGTCGGATTCAGTTGCGAACGCTGCGGCCACGAATGGCCGGCGCATCGGCCTGAAGCGGTCTAAGGCGACGTGGTCGGGCGGAAGGACATCCGGAGTTCGTGAGAACTCCCTGTCACACGGGGGTATTCGACCGTTGCCGTCCGCGGGGAATGGCGGAGAATGAGGCGTCTGTCCTCAGTCCCTCACCACTCCCTGAATGCGGCACCTGGCGACCATTCTCGTCTTCGTCCTGGCAGGCGTGTTGTCCGCTGCGAAGGGGCTCTCGGCTGACGGACCGCGTCTCTACGGCGGACGGACGCTGTCGGAGTGGGACGACCGGATCAAGGCGTTTTCCTACTCCTCGCGCGAAGCGGCCGATGCGGTTCCGGCGCTGATCGAGATTGTCGAGGACGCGGCGGTCCCCTGGGAGAGCCGGCGGCAGGCCGCACTCACGCTGGGGCGGATGGGGCGGACGGCAGTTGACGCGGTTCCCGTTCTGATCCGTCTGGCGGGTCCGTCGTCGATGGAAGAAACGCGGCTGTGGGCGTTGTCGGCGATTGGGCGTTTCGGGCGACTCGCGCCGCAGGCGGCTCCAGTGATGATTTCGTTCCTGAACTCGAGGGGCGAATCGCACCTCGTCCATATGGGGGCGGCGGAGGTTCTCGGGCAGATCGGACCGGCCCACCCGGCGGCGATTCCCGCGCTGATCGACTGCGTGTCGCGACTCGGCTCCAACCCGTCGGAAGTCTCGTCCGGGACCGATCTCCGCGTGGCCTGTACGGATGTCCTGTCGCTGTCCGGCGCCGCGGCGTCCCCTGCAATTCCGCTTCTGCTGCGGCTGATGCGCGACCCGAGCGAGCGGCTTCGGCAGGCGGCGCTGACCACGCTGGCGGCCATGGGGCCGGCTGCCGAAATTGCGGCGCTTCCGGTCGCGGAAGTCCTCGTGAGCGACCGGGACGAGCTCACCCGGGATCGGGCTGCCGAAGCCCTCGTCGCGATGCGGGCGGAGCCGATCGTACTGCGACTGCTGTCGTTTCCGAGGCCGGAGATCCGGGCGCGGATCGCCACGGCGCTGAGTCGATGGCCAAAACCCCCCGAAGCCGTCCGCCAGGCGGTCGCCGAAGCCGCGTTTCGGGAGGGCGATCCGTCGGTCCGGGGCGCCGCTTTATGGGCGGACTGGACCTGGACCCGCGACCGCGACCGTTTGGCGCCGGTTGCCCTGGGGCTGCTGGAGGGCCAGGCCCGGATCGCGCGGAAGGCGGGATACCGGGTTCTCCGGGAGGCGGTCCCCTTCCCTCTGGAGGTCGAATCGCGGCTCGAGTCGCTGCGGGGTAGCGAAGACGCGGACCTCCGGCGGCTGGCGGATGCGCTCCTGCGGCACGCAAAATCCCAGGAGATCGACGCGATTCCGTGAGCGGTCCCATCGAAGGGAGCGGCAAGGCGAGGCCCGGCAGCCGGCCAGGGCAGCCCGGTCAGACGTTGCCCTCAGCGCGTAAAAAAAGCCATCCGCCCCGTGCATCCCGCTCGGGAAGGATGGCTTGCGGCTGGGGGAAGGCCCAGCCGCGAGCTGGCGGCAAGCCGCCTATCCGCAAGCCCGGTAGCAAGCGGAGTCTCAAGTGTATTTTGGCGTGGCGTTCGAACCTCCGCGGCCCTCACCGACCGATGTCGGCGCAGCGGCAAACGGAATCGACTCATACGAACAGGAGCTAGGCTCCAAGAGCACCGGGCCGGATCAGATCCAGACCGGTTGTGCGGGCACCGATCCAGTCCGGCAAGCCAGACCTCTCGGCAGGGGAAGTGCTTCGTGCAGGAGTCACAAGGACTCCACAGACTCCAGGGTTCTGTTCACGACCTCCAGTCAGAGTCCCCACAACACGACTCACCATATCATCCGATCGGGCGTGGTCAAGGCGTTCTGCGCTGTCGTTCGCCGGTTCCCAAAGGTCCAGTCGACGCAGGTTGTGGCGCGACTTCGGATTGAGAATTTGGCAAAAAATCCGCCGTCCGATCCGGCACGATTTCGGCGAGCAGGAGACGCCGATTTCTCAGGCCGCCGCAGCCGTCGAGACTCCCCGGTCTCCGCATGAAAATCGTTCTGTAAGTTTATGCAGTTTAAGTTGTTGCGGAATTGTTAAGGAGTTGTGTTTCGATTGTGTTGAAGTCGCCCCGACGGAGCGCGAGGATCAAGCCGCGAGCCGCTTCCGGCGCGGCCTCCCCAATCCATGGTGGTCGCCGCACGAAGGGCATATCACGGGCAGTGGGAATTGCCCTTCTCCTGTTCGGCGCGGCTGGGGTAAAAGCCCGGTGTCTCGCTCCCTCTTCCGGCTCGTGCCTCCTGCCGCCCCCTCCGATGATTCAACGCGTTGATCGCTGGTTCCGCGACTGCGTTTCCCTGGATCTGGGGACGACGAGCACGCGCCTGGCGGTCGCGGGACGCGGGATCCTGGTCGACGAGCCCTCGGTCGTGGCGATCGAGCGCGAGACCGGGAAGATCCTGGGACGAGGCCACGCCGTCGGCGTCCTGGCCCGCCAGATGCTCGGCCGGACCCCCGATTCGATGATGGCGGTGCGGCCGGTGCAGGCGGGGGTCGTCACCGACTTCCGGCTCGCCGAGGCGATGATCGGATACTTTCTACGGAAATCGGGGGCCCGGACCCGCCTCCGCCCCCAAGTGGCGATTGCCGTCCCCTCCGGACTGACTCCAGTCGAGTCCCGGGCGGTGATGACGAGCGCCGAGCGGAGCGGTGCCGGACGGGTCTTTCTGATCGAACACGCGGTCGCAGCCAGCATTGGTGCCGGGCTGCCGATCACCGAGCCACTTGCCAATCTCGTCTGCTCGATCGGCGGGGGAACCACGGAAATCGCCGTCCTCTCGCTCGGTGAGGTGATTGCCAGCCGCTCTCTCCGGATTGCCGGGGACGAGTTCGACGAGGCGATCTCCGAGTTCGTCCGGCTCAACTACTCGATGCGGGTCGGGCGGACGACCGCCGAACAGCTCAAGATTGATGTCGGAAGCGCAACCCCCTTGCCCGATGAGATTTCCGCGGAGGTCCGCGGTCTCGATACGGTGAGCGGCATTCCCCGTAAGGCGGCAATCACCAGCGAAGAGGTCCGTCAGGCGCTGGCCGATCCGCTCGCGCGAATCATCAACGGAATCCGGAGCGTCATCGAACGCTGCAACGCCGAGCTCGTCGGGGACCTGACCGAGACCGGCATGCTTCTCACCGGAGGCTCGGCGCAGCTGCGGGGGCTCCCGGCGTTCCTCGAGACCCAGTTGGGAATTCCCGTCCGGATCGACCTGGCTCCCACGACGACCGTCATCCGCGGGACAAGCCTCTGCCTGGACCATCTCCCCCAATGGCGGAGCCGCTTCCTCCGGTCGCGCGACTGAGGTCCCCGGATTCCAAAGGGAACCTTAAGGATTGTGCCGGCCCCGCGGACCTGTGGCTGATCGGAAAGCGAATCGCCGTCGCTTCTTGCCTTCTTCACATTGCCGGGTGCTTGAAGGGGTTCACCCGCTCTCGTAGAGTAGGACTCGCGTCTTGACACGGTCGGGCTCCGTCTGACCGCGGGGATTTTCGTTTTCTCTTTAATAACCCCTGCTCGAGCGCAACGTATTAGTCCTGTGTGATTTCATACCCGCGATTTCCATTGTTCAGTCGCGGCCCGTGACGAGGGGTGTATGCAAGCAGACTCCGTGATTGAGATTCGCAACCTGACGAAGGTCTACCTCGACTTCTGGGGGCGAAAGAAGGTTCGGGCGGTCAACTCCCTCTCGCTGGACGTGAAAAAAGGGGAGATCTTCGGTCTCCTCGGTCCGAACGGCTCGGGCAAGACGACCACGATCAAGATGCTCCTGGGGCTGCTGTTCCCCACGGAAGGGGACCTGACGGTCCTCGGCAAGCCGGCCCACGACGTCTCGAAGAACGAGCGGCTCGGCTACCTGCCGGAAGAGTCCTACCTCTACCGGTTCCTGAACGCGGACGAGACCCTCGAGTTCTACGGCCGCCTGTTCAACATGTCCGCCAAGCAGCGCAAGGAGCGCCGGGACCAGCTGATCGAGATGGTCGGGCTGCAGCACGCCCGCCGCCGCCAGCTCAAGGAATACTCCAAGGGGATGACCCGCCGGATCGGTCTGGCGCAGGCGCTCATCAACGACCCCGAGCTGATTCTCCTCGACGAACCGACCAGCGGTCTCGATCCGCTCGGAACGCGGGACATGAAGGAGCTGATCCTCAAGCTGAAGGCCGAAGGGAAGACGGTCGTCATGTCGAGCCACCTCCTGGCGGACGTCCAGGACGTGTGCGACCGGATCGCGATCCTCTACCAGGGCGAACTCAAGGTCCTGGGGACCGTCAAGGAACTCCTGGAATCCCGTGAGGAGTCCCAGGTCCTGACCTCGAAGCTCAGCGACGACGCCATCCGCGAAGTCGAGGCGGTGCTCAAGAAGCACGGAGCCTCCGTCCGCAGCGTCTCTCATCCGACCGCCACGCTCGAGGACCTGTTCCTCAAGACGGTCGAGGAAAGCAAGGCCCACCCGGGCCGTCGTTTCACGCCCGACACCAAGGGCTGATCCGCAGGCAATTGTCGAAACGATCGGACACCCGGGTGACCCATGGAATTCATCAAAGACTTTGATATCAAGCAGGCCCTGCTGCATTGGGCCATTGTGGCGGCGATCCTGGTCGTTCTCGGGGCGCTGCTTGGACTCGTCGGGGCGGTCACGTCGGCCGGGATCGGCCGGGGGCTCAAGGCCTTCGGTCAGATGCTGGGGATTGGCCTCAACGAGATTTTCGTGATCGTCCCCCGCCGCATCCTGGCGGTGACGATCCTGACCGTGAAGGAGTCGATCCGCCGCAAGGCCCTCATGGTCGGCGGCGTGTTCCTCCTCCTGTTCATGTTCGCGGGCTGGTTCCTGCGGTCGTCCGCCAACGACACGCCGGCCAAGCCGTACGTGACGTTCGTCTTCACGACGACCAAGTTCGTCCTGTTCCCCATGACGCTGATCCTGGCGTGCTGGGGGCTGCCGGCGGACATCAAGGACCGGTCGATCCACACCGTCGTGACCAAGCCGGTCAAGCGGAGCGAGATCGTCCTGGGACGCATGCTCGGGTACAGCTTCCTGGTGACGATCCTGGTGGCGCTCGTCGGAGGCATCGGGTATGTCTGGCTCGTCAGACAGGTGCCCGAGTCATCCAAAGAGCAGCTCATCGCGCGCGTCCCGGTCTTCGGTACCGTCCGGTACCTCGACCGCCAGGGAAATCCCGGCAATCTCGTGAACGTCGGGGACACTTGGGACTACCGCAGCTTCATGGAAGGGGCGACCAACGCCCGCGCGATCTGGACGTTCTCCGGACTCTCCGAAGCGGACCTCCACGACGACGGGGCGCTCTGGATGGAGCAGAAGTTCGAAGCGTTCCGGACCTACAAGGGAGTCATCGACGAGCAGATCCGCTTCTCGGTCGAGTTCGTCAACGAGGCGAAGAAGCTCGTCGTTCCGTGGGACGTCTTCCCGGTCTACGAGTTCTCGGCCTCGCCGACGCTCCCGCTGATGAAAGTCCCCCGCGAGCTGCGGTATCGCCCGCTCGATGACGCGGACGGCGAGGAGAAGACGGTCGACCTCATCAACGACCTGCTCGACAACGGCAAGCTGACGGTCCGCATCGGCTGTATCGACGCCCAGCAGTACATCGGGGTCGCCCAGCGGGACATGTTCCTGCGGATGCCCGACCGTCCGTTCTTCCTCTCCTACCTCAAGGGGATGATGGGGCTGTGGCTGATGCTGCTCATGATCGTGGTGATCGGCACGACGGGGAGCACGTTCCTCAAGGGGCCGGTCTGCACCATGATGACCCTGGGGCTTGCCGTGATCGGGGTCAGCGGACTCCGCGAGTTCATGACCGAGCAGCTCCAGCAGTTCACCCAGAACAAGGGATACGTCGTCGGCGGGGGCTCGCTCGAGTCGCTCTACCGCACCGTGACCTGGATGAACCAGCAGTCCCCGTTGCCGGACAACTGGGGGACCCGGATGATCAAGACGATCGACCTGGGGATCTTCCGCGTCCTGGAACTCCTCCAGGGGGTGCTCCCGAACCTCAACGGGTTCGACACGCAGGCCTATGTCGCCAACGGGTTTGATGTCCCGTTCGCCAACGCGGTGCTGCCGAGCATCCTGACGCTGATCGGCTACCTGATCCCCTGTTACATCCTCGGCTACTTCGCCCTGCGTGTTCGCGAACTGGAGGCCAAATGAACAACCTCAACTCGTTCCAGCGCAAGATGGTCTATCTCGTGGGGATCCTGGTCCTCATGGTGCCGATCTTCCTGCTCGGTTCGACCGAGGCGGGCGTCGGTTTCAAGTACGGCCTCGCCCGGCTGCGGCAGGACTACAAGCTCGGTGAATCGAGCCTCGGCAAGGTCGACCCCGCCAGCTCCACGTTCAACGTGGTCCTGCTCGGCTTCCGCGGCGTCGCGGCGAGCGTGCTGTGGCAGCAGGCGGAAGAGCAGAAGGCGACGAAGAACTTCGCCGAACTCGCCCAGACCGTCGAGTCGATCTCGCTCCTCCAGCCGCACTTCCACAAGGTGTGGCAGTACCAGGCCTGGAACCTCGCTTTCAACGTCTCCGCCGAGTGCGACGACGTGAAGGACCGCTTCCACTGGGTCAAGCAGGGAGCCAAGTACCTGCTCCGCGGGATCGCTGCCAACGAGCGGTCGCCGGAGCTCCAGTTCGACATGGGGGAATTCGTCGGCCGGAAGATCGGCCGGTCGGATGAGAAGGAGTCGTTCCGCAAGTTCTTCCGCGTCGACCCGCGGGAAGACCTGTACGCTGGCAAGGCGGACCCGGACATCAATCCGAACAACGAGGACAACTACCAGCGGGCCAAGACCTGGTTCCAGCGGTCGAACGACCTGATCGAGGCGGGCGAAGAGCAGCACCGGATGGACACCATCCTGATGCTCGCCTACCCGTACCACTCGACCCGGGACTATGCCCAGGCCCGCAAGGACGAAGGCCTGCTCGACGCCGAGACGACCTCCGCCTGGCAGCAGTTCTACACGGAGTGGACCGAAGCGTACGGCAAGAAGGAGTTCATGAGCCCTGGCGGACTCATTTACTTCGAAGCCGTGACCGACGACCGCGTCCGGGCCCTGTGCGCCAAGGAGGGGGACAAGTACCCCTTCGAGGACAAGAAGCACTGGGTCGCCCGCTACCAGTCGACCGCGAACTACCGCTTCTGGCGGACCCGCGGCCAGTTCGAAATGCAGCCGACGGTTCAGGAAGCGACGAAGGCCCTGACGGTCGGCCGGAAGCTCTACTTCAAGCAGGAGCTCTCCGCCTCGCGGGAGAACATCGAGAAGGGGCTTCGGGAAATGAAGCTCGCAATCGATACCCACGTCGGCCTGACGAACAACGATTCGGTCCTGACGGACGACGACGACCTGGCGGAGCTGATCCTCAAGGCGATCCTCGTCTACCAGCGGGTCCTCGATCTCCAGGAGAAGAAGCCTCTGCCGGACGATTTCCCGCTGCGGGCCGAGTATTGGGATAATCCGAGCTGGTCGCACAAACGGCAGGAGCTCGAAGACCTGTTCCGCCGACTGAGTTCGTAACGCGGTGCTGTCGGGACGGCCGCTATCGTCCGGTGCTCTCTCGGGAGTGCCGGAACGATGTGT
>Ga0247822_10001709_pt1 | contig 13622 bp, 11 predicted proteins | sample 13C_Cellulose_Da_FD_192423 | JGI IMG/M metagenome (GOLD analysis project Ga0247822, IMG submission 192423) | Soil microbial communities from agricultural site in Penn Yan, New York, United States - 13C_Cellulose_Day30 | ecosystem: Environmental > Terrestrial > Soil > Agricultural land | place...
CGGTCGCCGCGCTCGGCAGCCTGGCGCGCGAGGCGCAGCGCGGCGACCGCGTGCTCTTCGCCAGCACGCTCACCGGCGTCGGCGCGCAGGACGTGCTGCGCATCGCCGGCGGCACGGCGCTCGAGGAGCTGCGCTTCGCGCAGCGCTTCCCGCACTACGACAGCGCCAGCACGACCTTCAGCTTCCCGGCCACGCTCGACGGCGACGGCAGCTTCGCGCTGCCGCCGATCGCGCGGGTCGCCCAGATCCAGCTGTTCGTCGAGCACACCGGCCAGGCCGTGCACCCGGCGATCGACGTCGTGCCCGACTACCGCGGCGACACCACGCTGCAGATCCTGTTCAAGCACCCCTGAGGAGAGTTGACGATGCCCGAATATCTCGCCCCCGCCGTGTACGTCGAGGAAGTCGACACCGGCTCCAAGCCGATCGAAGGCGTAAGCACCAGCACCACCGGCGTGGTCGGCGTCGCCGAGCGCGGGCCGGTCAACGTGCCGATGCTGGTCACCAGCAACGGCGAATACGCGCGCCTGTTCGGCGGGCTGCTCAACCCGGAGCTCTACGGCGAGCACCGCTTCCTGCCGCACGCCGTGGAAGGCTTCTTCACCAACGGCGGCAAGCGCCTGTTCGTCACCCGCGTGCTCGAGCCCGACGTGGCGAGCGCGGCCAGCGCGTTCGTGTTCGACTCGACCGCGCCCGCGCCGGCGAGCAGCGCGCTGCTGCGGCCGATCACCGCGGGCGCGCCGTCGAGCGCCTACCTGGTCGACCTTGCCGGCATGGGCGTCACCACGCCGCGCACCTGGCTGCAGATCGGCAGCGGCGGCGAGGGCGAGTTCGCCAGGCTCGACGCGCTGCCGGGCGGAGAGACGCACACCGCGCTCGACCAGGCGCTCGCCTTCCGGCATCCGGCCAGCGAAGCGCTGGCGCGCCATGCCGCGCCGGTGGCCGGCGACTTCGATGCCGCCACCACGCTCGACGGCCCGGCCGCCGCCGGGGCGACGCAGGTGAAGGTGGCCGCGGTGGGCGGCATCGCCGCCGGCCGTTTCGTGCAGATCGGCACGCTCGCGGGCGGCGACGCGGAGTTCGCGCGCGTGAAAACCGTCGACGCCGCGGCGCGCCTCTTCACGCTCGAGGCGCCGGTGCAGTTCGAGCACGCCGGCGGCGCGGCGCTCGAGCGCCTGAAGGACACCGGCGCCGGCTTCTGGACCGACGCGAGCGAGGTCGCCGCCGGCATGGACGCCGCGCCGGGCGAAAGCGTGCTGCACGTGCGCCTCGCCGAACGCCCGCAATATCTCGCCGCCGGCGACCTCGTGAGGATCGGGCCTGCCGGCGCGACGCAGGAAGTGCGCCGCATCGGCGCGCTGCACCGCGTGGCCCTGCGCGCCTCCCTTGGCCGCGACTACGGCCAGGGCAGCGTGGTCGAGGTGGTGAACGAAGCGCCGGTCGCCGGCCACCCGGCGCGGCTTTCCAAGCGCGCGCTGGAGCCGGGCGCGACCTCGCTGCTGCTCGACAAGCGCACCCTTCTCGCCACCGACCAGGTGCTGCGCATCGGCCTGCCGGCCGACGCGGCGGTCGAGTACGCCAGGGTGAAGCTGATTCCCAGCCCCGCGCTCGGCGACGACCCCGGCCTGGTGATCCTCGAGACGCCGCTCGTCAACCGCCACGACCCGGACACGCCGGTGGAAGCGCAGGCATTTACCCGCACCGCGCCGGGCATCCGGGCGCTCGCCCTCGGCGCGACGAAGAACGACACGCAGCTCGTGGTCTCGGGCGCCGTCGCGGCGAACGCGATCCTGCGCGTGCTGCCCGCGTCGGGCGCGGCCGGCGTGCACAAGGTCGGCGCCGCGCCATCGAGCGCACTCGCCCCGCGCCTGGTCACGCTCTCGCCGGCGGCGGCGAAGCCGCACGCGGCGAGCGCCGCGGTCCAGTCCACGGTTCCGCTGTTCGACGTGCGCGCGCTCGACGCCGGCGTGTGGGGCAACCGCCTGCGCGTCGCGGTGCGCCAGCCCGAGAACCCGGCGGTCAACAGCAAGGTACGGGCCCCCGCCGCCGTGGGAACCCCGGACGCGACGCACCTGCGCCTGGAATCCGCCAACGGCATCGAGGTCGGCAGCGTGCTGCAGAAATGGGATCCGGCGACCGACGACTTCACCGGACCCGCGTTCAAGGTGCTCGAGGTCGACCGGCTGAACGGCTTCCTGCTGACACTCGACCAGGCGGTGGTGCTCGCCCCCGGCGACGTCATCCGCTCGCACGAGTTCGACCTGCTGGTGTACCTGCTGCGCCAGCCGGACAAGTCCAACCCGAACCGCGACAGCTCGGTGATCGAGTCCGAAGCCTTCCTCGCGCTCACGCTCGACCCGCGCCACAGCCGCTACCTGCACCGCGTGGTCGGCGTGACCTGGGACATGCAGGGCGGCGCGAGCGTCGACGACGAGGGCGACGAGCTGCGCCGCGAGGACCGCCGCAGCCGCGGCGAGTCCAACCTGGTGCGCGCGCGCGACAGCGCGCTCGACCTCGCCACGCCGGCGCAGGTGCAGGCGGCGCGCGAAGCGGTGCGCATCGGCCCGCGCTTCGACCTCGAGACGCTGCCCGACGGCCGCACCCGCCCGACGCGCTACGCGCTGCGCGGGGGCGACGACCAGCTCGGCTCGGTCACCGACGACACCTACATCGGCGCCGACAACAGCGACCCCGAGCTGCGCACCGGCCTCTACACGCTGCGCAACGTCGAGGAGATCAGCATCGTCGGCGCGCCCGGGCGCACCAGCCCGAAGATCCAGAACGAGCTGATCAACCACTGCGAGCTGATGCGCTATCGCTTCGCGGTGCTCGACGGCAACCCGCCGCCGAACGACGCGATGGCGAACATCCAGGCGCAGCGCCAGCAGTTCGACACCAAGTACGCCGCGCTCTACCACCCGTGGCTGCTGATCCCGGACCCGTACCCGGTGACCACCGGGCCGCTGCCCGACTATCCGATCCCGCCCTCGGGCCACATGCTCGGCATCTACGCGCGCACCGACATCGAGCGCGGCGTGCACAAGGCGCCGGCCAACGAGGTGGTGCGCGGCGTGATCGGGCTGCAGCGGCTGCTCAACAAGGAGCAGCACGACATCCTCAACCCGTACCCGGTGAACATCAACGTGATCCGCGACTTCCGGCCGAACAACCGCGGCATCCGCGTGTACGGCGGGCGCGTCATCACCAGCGACTCGGACTGGAAGTACGTCAACGTGCGCCGCCTGCTGATCTTCATCGAGGCGAGCATCGACCGCGGCCTGCAATGGGTGGTGTTCGAGCCGAACGCCGAGCCGCTGTGGGCGCGCGTGCGCCGCTCGATCACCAACTTCCTCACCCTGGTGTGGCGCAACGGCGCGCTCGAGGGCACCAAGACCGAGGAGGCGTTCTTCGTCAAGTGCGACCGCACCACCATGACCCAGACCGACATCGACCAGGGCCGGCTGATCTGCCTGGTGGGCGTTGCGCCCGTCAAACCCGCCGAGTTCGTGATCGTGCGCATCGGTCTGTGGACCGCGCACGCCGAGGAATAACCGAGGAGCGATGACATGGCTGGCACCGATCAACGCAACGATCCCTACCGCGCGTACAACTTCGTGCTCGAGGTCGACAACCTGCCGAAAGGCGCGTTCGCCGAGGTCGGCGGGCTCACCGCCGAGGGCGACGCGGTCGACTACCGCGAAGGCTCCGACCTGCAGCAGAACGTGCGCAAGCTGGTCGGCCTGCGCAAGTACGCCAACCTGACCCTCAAGCGCGGCTACACCCAGGACAAGGCGCTGTGGCAGTGGTACACGAACATCATGAACGGCGTCGCCGATCGCCGCAACGTGACGATCGTGCTGATGAACGAGGCGCGCCAGCCGGTGCTGCGCTGGCACGCCGAGAACGCCTGGATCAACAAGATCGAAGGGCCGGCGTTCAAGGCCTCGGGCAACGAAGTGGCGATGGAGTCGGTCGAGCTGGTGCACGAGGGACTCACGCTCGAGACCTGAGTCGAGACCTGAGCCGCGCATGCGCATCTTCGACACTCCCGGCGTCTACTTCGAGCGCGCCGACGCGAGCGCCGGCGGCATCGCCGCGCTGCGCACCGACGTCGCCGGCTTCGTCGGCATCGCCGAGCGCGGGCCGCTGCATCTCGCGGTGCCGGTCGAGTCGGTCAAGCAGTTCAACGCCTGGTTCGGCGCGCCGTTCGAGTCGGGCTACCTCGCCTACAGCGCGCGCGCTTTCTTCGAGAACGGCGGCCGGCGGCTGTGGGCGGTGCGGGTCGCCTCCGAAACCGCTTCGAGCGCAAGCCTCCCGCTGGGCGCGGCCTGGAGCGTCGAAGCGTCGAGCCCCGGCGTGTGGGGCAACGATCTCGCGGTGCGCGTGCGGCAGACACGGCGCGCGCAGGCGCGCGCGACGCTCGATGCGGTCGACCCGCGCCGCGTGCGCGTCGACTCGATCGCCGGCTTCGAGCTGCATTCGCTGGTCGAGCTGCGCCAGGGCGCGTCGAGCGCGCGCGCCATCCTGCGCGAGCTCGACGCCGCCGGCTCCGCCCTGCTGCTCGACCGCGGCGTGACCGGCCTCGACCCCCGCCTGCCGGCGCGCGCCGAGACGCTGCTCTACTCGATCGAGGTCCATGACGCCGGGCCGCTGCTCGCGGTATTCGCCGACCTGTCGGTGGTTGTCGAGCATCCGCGCTACGCGCCGCGGGTGCTGGCGCAGCCCTGGCGGGACCGCGATCCGGTCCATTACTTCCGCGCGGCGCGCGACCGGCTCGGCGAGGCGCCGCCGCCGGTGGTGGTGCGCGAGCTGAGATCCGCTGCTCAGAGAGACGCGCTGCTGCTCCCGCCCGAGACCGGACTGCCGCAACCCGAGCCGCTGGCCGGAGGGGCCGACGGGCTCGCTGCGCTGCGCGTGGCCGACTTCATCGGCGAGGACGTCTCGCCGCTCGCGAGCGACGCGGCCCAGGCCGCCGCGCGCCGCGGCCTGCGCGCGCTGCACGAGGTGGACGAAGTCTCGCTCGTCGCCGTGCCCGACATCCACATCCGGCCCGAGCCGCCGGTGCGCGTGCGTCCGGTCGAGCCCTGCGTACCCGACCCCTGCCTGCCGCCACCGGTGCTGCCGGCCGAGGCGCGCGCGCGCAGCATCGGCGACGCGCCGCCGCGCTTCAGCGCCGCGGACATCTACCGCGTGCAGGCGACCATGGTGCAACTGTGCGAGGCGCGCCGCGACCGCATCGCGCTGCTCGACGCGCCGCTCGAGGCCTGCAGCGGCGGCACCACCCTGGCGAGCGCGCTGCGCAGCTGGCGCGGCCGGTTCGACTCGGCTTTCGGCGCGCTCTACGCGCCGTGGGTCGGCGTGGTCGACCCGCTGCGCACGCGCCCCGGCGCGGCGGCGCGCGCCGGGCGGCTGACGCGCGCCATCCCGCCGAGCGGCCACGTCGCCGGCGCCTACGCCGCGACCGATCTCTCGCGCGGGGTGCACGTCGCGGCGGCGAACGCGCCGCTCGAATGGGCGCAGGACGCGACCCTCGCGCTCGACGGCGAGCGCCACGGCCTGCTCAACTCGCTGCACGTCAACGTGATCCGCGCGCTGCCCGGCCGCGGCCTGCGCTTGCTCGGCGCGCGCACGCTTTCGGCCGACACCGACTGGCGCTTCGTGAGCGTGCGCCGCCTGATGTCGATGATCGTGAAGTCGCTCGCCACCTCGCTGCAATGGGCGGTGTTCGAGCCGAACGACTGGCGCACGCGCGCCAAGCTCTCGCTGGTCGCCGGCTCGTTCCTCGAGGAGCTGTGGCGGCGCGGCGCGCTGGTGGGCGACAGCGCCGCCGAGGCGTACTTCGTGCGCTGCGACGACGCCCTGAACCCGCCCGACGCCCGCGCGCGCGGCGAGCTGCTGATGCGCATCGGCGTGGCGCCGAGCGTGCCGATGGAGTTCGTGGTGCTGCGCATCGGCCGCGACGAGAACGGCCTGGCGCTGAGCGAGGACGGCGCCCTCGGGGCGGCGGCCTAGCGAATGGCCCTCCTGCCCGACATCCTGCGCGCCGCCGGCTCCCCCGAGGCCGCCGCCGCGCTGCGCAGCGACCCGCTGCTCAACCACAACTTCCTGGTCAGCCTGCTCGACACCAGCAGCACCCTCGCCGCGATCGGCTCCGCCGCGCTGTCGGCCGTGTCCGACGTGCTGCTCGGCGGCTTCGCCGAGTGCTCGGGGCTGGAGGCGAGCCTCAAGGTGGAGGAATACAGCGAGGGCGGCAACAACGGCGCGGTGCTCAAGTTCCCGGGGCGCCTGAGCTGGGCCAACCTGGTGCTGAAGAAGGGCTTCGGCTCCTCGAGCGCGCTGTGGGACTGGAGCTACGGCTTCGCCGCCGGCAGCGGCAAGCGCCGCGACGGCGTGGTGGTGCTGCTGAACGAGATGCACGTGCCGAACAACATCTGGTACTTCCGGCGCGGCCTGCCGCTCAAGTGGAGCGGCCCGCCGCTCAACGCGACGCAGAACAGCGTCGCCATCGAGTCGGTCGAGATCGCGCACGAGGGCCTGTACCAGGTGCCGTTCGTCGGCGCGGCGAGCGGGCTTGCCGGCCTCGCCGCCGGCGCGGTGGGCGGCGCGCTGCAGGCCGGCGCCGGCGCGATCAGCGCGGCGGGCAACCTCTGATGGGCGAGCCGATGGAAGCGCGCGTGCGCGAGGTGGCCGTGACCATGAGCGCGGTGGACGGCGAGTCGCTGCTCAGCCCGCAGCTCCTGCAGCGCGTGGTGAGCGCGGTGCTCGCGGCGCTCGCCGCGCAGCGCGCGGGCGAGGAGAGCCGCCGGCGCGACGTGAGCGTCGGCGCCGACTGCGGCTGCCAAGAGGAGCACCGCTGATGCAGACGCGCAAGGCGGTGATTACCGCGCACTGGCACCAGCGGCCGCGCGAGCACATTCCGGTGCAGTACAACCCGGCCGAATTCACGCTCGACAAGCAGGTGACGCTCGGCGAGGCGCCGATCCCCGGCCTCGACGCGCCGCTGCAGCAGTTCGTGCGCGGCAACGCGGAGAAGCTGACGCTCGACCTGTTCTGCGACACCACCGAGGGCGGCATGGGCGAGCGCGCCACCAGCGTCACCACGGTGACCGACCGCATCTACCAGCTGATCCGCATCGAGCCGACGCGCCACGCGCCGCCGATCCTCACCTTCAAGTGGCACAGCGAGTTCCCGGGCAACCGCGTCGGCGCGGGCGCCGACAGCCCGGCGCCGCCGCCGCTCGGCGGCCAGCGCCGCCACTCCTTCCGCTGCGTGATGGAGAGCCTGAAGCAGAAGTTCACCCTGTTCTCGCCGCGCGGCGTGCCGCTGCGCGCCACGCTCACCGTGACGCTGCGCGAATACCGCGACCTGGAGACGCAGCTGCGCCAGCTCAACCTGAGCTCGCCCGACCGCACGCATGTGCACGTGCTGCAGCAGGGCGACACGCTCGCCGGCGTGGCGCGGCGCTACTACGACCAGCCGGCGCAGTGGCGCGCGGTCGCCGCCGAGAACCGCATCGACGACCCGCGCCGCACCGTGCCGGGCGCCTTCCTGCGCGTGCCGCCGATCGCCTGAGCCAATGCCCGTCACCACGCTCCGCCAGGCCTCGCAGCGCTTCGACGGCTTCTACGTGCCGCGCTTCGAGATCCGCAGCGGCGGCGCCGGCGTCTCGCCCGAGGTGCTGCGCGACGTGCTGCAGGTCACCTACAACGACTCGACCACGGAGATCGACAGCTTCGACATGACGCTCAACAACTGGGACGCGCGCACGCGCGAGTTCAAGTACGTGGGCGCCGAGCGCAGCGTCGCGGGCGCCACGCCGCGCGAGCGCCTGTTCAACCCCGGCGCGGCGGAGTTCGAGCTCAGGTTCGGCTACGGCGCGCGCCTGGTGCCGGTGATGCGCGGCTACGCCGCCAGCCTCGAGCCGAGCTTCTCCGCCGGCGCCTCCACGCTCACGGTGCGCGCGCTCAACGTGCTGCAGCGCCTGCGCACGCGCCAGCACCGCGACAGCTGGCCGAACAGCCGGGTGCCGCGCGGCCAGGTGAAGATCAGCCGCATCGCCCAGGACATCGGCGAGCGGCGCGTCGAAGGCCCGTTCCCGCTGCCGATCCGCATCGAGCAGGCGGCGATGGCGCGCGAGCCGTCGCTCGAGCACGTGGTGCAGAACAACCAGCACGACGTCGACTTCCTGATCGAGCAGGCGCGGCGCTTCGGCTACGTGCTCTACGTCGACCAGGAGCCCGCCGGCGAGGGCCGCACGCGCGAAGTGCTGCACTTCGGCCCGCCGCCCTCGCGCCCGACCTACGAGCTGGAATGGGGCAAGTCGCTGATCGACTTCACCCCCAAGCTTTCGACCGCCAACCAGCTCACCGCGGTCGAGGTGCGCAGCCGCAACCGCGATACCGACGAGGCGATCCGCGAGCGCGTGACGCTCGACGACGTCGACGAGAACAGCGACCTGCACGACATCGTGCGCGGCAGCGGGCCGCGCGCGGCGGATTTCGCGCGCGAGCACGTGATCACCGACCAGCCGCAGCACGACGCGGCGCAGGGGCGCCGCACCGCGACCGATACGCTGCGCAAGCGGCTGCAGGAGCTGGTGGAAGCGACCGGCACCACCGTCGGGCTGCCCGACCTGCGCGCCGGGCTGACGCTGCGCATCGTCGGCCTCGGCGCGCGCTTCTCCGGCAACTACTTCGTCAAGAAGACGACGCACACGTTCGACGCCGGCGGCTACCGCACCAAGTTCACCGCGCGGCGCGAGGCGCCGCTATGAGAGGAGACGGCGTGAGACGTCAGCCGGGCGTGGTGACGGGCGTGGTCAACGAGGTCGACGCCGGCCAGGGGCGCGTGCTGGTCGAGTACCGCGACATCGAGCCCGACCTGCTCTCGCCGTGGGCCTACATCGCCGCGCCGCTCTCGGGCAAGGGGCGCGGCGCGTTCTTCATGCCGGAGGAAGGCGACGAGGTGCTGGTGTGCTACGGCGACGGCGAGAACGCGCGCCCCTACGTGGTCGGCTTCCTGTGGAACGGCCGCCAGACCTCGCCCGAGACCGAGGCGCACAACCGCGTCATCGTCACCCCGGGCGGGCACCAGCTGCGCTTCGAGGACAAGGAGAACGACCGGCGCGTGGTGCTGAAGACCGACCGCGCGCACATCCTGACCATGGACGACAAGGACAAGTCGGTGACGCTCGAGAGCACCAGCCACCACATGCTCCGGATCGAGGACAACGGCGGCAAGGTGATCCTCACCACCAAGAGCGGCGGCAAGGTGACCCTCGAGGAGAGCGGCAAGGCGACCGTCGAGGCGAGCCGGAACATCATCACCCTCGGCCCCGAGGGCATCACCATCGAGGTCAAGGCGGGCACGCTCAACGTCAAGTCCTCCGCTGCGATGAACATCCAGTCCTCGGCCGCCATGAACGTGAGGTCGAGCGGGGTGATGAACCTCCAGGCCTCGGCCGTGTGCAACCTCAAGGCCGGCGCGCTCCTCAACGTCAACGCCGCGCTCGCCAACTTCTCCGGCGTGGTGCGCTGCTCGGCGCTGATCGCCCCGGCGGTGGTGGGCGGCGCCTACGTGCCGACGCGCGGGACGATCCTGCCGTGAGCCCGCTCGGCGTCCCGGTGCCCGAGCTCGCCTGGAAGCCGCCCGGCGGCGCGCCGCAGATCGCGCAGCCGGTGGATCTCAAGCTGCCGGCGCTGCAGTTCCCCGACGGCGCCGAGGCCACCGAAGCCGACGCGCAGATCGTCGGCGCTTACGTCTACCGCCTGGGCGTGGCGGGCGAGGAGCTGTGGAACGAGACCGAGCAGCGCTGGACCGAGGTGCCGGCGGAACTCGGCGCGCTGCCGCCGCTGCCGCTCACCTACAAGGCGGGCGACCCGTTCCCGTGGCAGGGGATGCTGGTCGCGATCGGCCAGAAGGACAAGGACGACAACCCGCGTTTCCAGCCCGCGGCGGGCGGCGCGCCGCGCTACCGGCTGCGCGCCTTCGCGCGCTTCCAGCGCGACGGCGTCGAATTCTCCGGGCTGAGCGCACCCTCGCCCGAGTTGCAGTTCGTCGACGCGCAGCAAAGCGAGCGCTTCAAGGTGCTGATGGACCCCGAGGACCCGCAGCAGGTCGAGGAAATCAAGCTCGCGCTGAAGAACGCGAGCCTCGCCGAGGCCGGCTACCTGAAGATCAGCACGCGCGGCGGCCAGCAGGTCGAGATCGCGAACTGCGACGCTTCCGGCAACCCGCTCGCCAGCGTGCTGCTGCAGGCCGACGGCTCCATCCGGCTGCGGCCGGCGGCGGGCAGGAACATCGTGCTCGGCGGCGACCTCGAGGCGCAGCGCATCCGCTACCTGTCCTCGGACGGCATCACCGTGAAGGACCTGGCCTAGCCCGTGGAAACCCCGCTCAACCGCGAATTCCTCGGCATCGGCTGGCGCTTCCCGCTGCAGGTGGGGCCCGACGGCCGCATCGCCAAGGCGCGCTACGAGCAGCGCGTCGAGGAGTCGATCGTGCTGATCCTCTCCACCGCGCCGGGCGAGCGGCCGATGCTGCCCGAGTTCGGCTGCGACATCCACGAGCTCGTGTTCGCGCCCAACGACAGCCGCACCATCACGCTGGTGGTCGACGCGGCGCGCGAGGCGCTCACGCGCCACGAGCCGCGCATCGACCTGCTGGAGGTGAACGCCGAGAACAGCGCCGAGGCGCCGAACCTGCTGCTGATCCGCGTCAACTACCGGGTGCGCGCCACCAATGCGATCGGCAACCTGGTGTACCCGTTCTATATCAAAGAGAGCCGCTGATGCCGCTGCGCGACGCGTTCCCGGTTCTCGACGACCGCACCTACGACGACCTGGTGGCCGAGATCCGCGCGCGCGTGTCGCGCTACACGCCGGAATGGAAGCCGGGCTGGAACGACCTGAACGACAGCGATCCCGGCGTGACGCTGGCGCAGGTATTCGCGTGGCTCTCCGAGATGATGCTCTACCGGATGAACCGCGTGCCGGAGCTCAACTACCTCAAGTTCCTGGAGCTGATCGGCGTCGAGCTCGACCCGGCGCGCGCCGCGCGCGCCGAGATCAGCTTCGCGGTCGCCGCCGACTGGCCCGAGGACTCGGTGCTGGTGCCCGAGCGCACGCAGGTGAGCGCCACCGGCGGCGACGGCAAGCCGCTCGTGTTCGAGACCACGCGGCCGCTGCGCGCGCTGGCGTGCGAGCTGAAAAGCGTGCAGGCCTACGACGGCGCGCAATACGCCGACGTGACGCAGGCGAACACCGAGCCGCGCGCCGGCTACCTGCCGTTCGGCGAGCTGCCGCGCGACGGCGGCGCGCTGCTGCTCGGCTTCGAACGGCCGGGCGGCAAGCCCTTCCCCGCCGCCACCCTCGAGCTCGCGTGCTGGAGCATCGAGCCGGCCGGCGCGCAAGGCGCCGCGGCGGCGCCGCGCGTGCAGACCTGCGGCCCGATCTCGACCCGCGCGTACGCGCCGGCCGGCCTGCGCTGGGAAGGCTGGGACGGCGCGCGCTGGACGCCGCTCGACTCGCTGAACGACGAGACCCTCGCCTTCACGCGCACCGGCTACGTGCGCATCCGCGTGCCGGCCGCGGCGAAGCTGGCGCGCGCGCACATGGGCGCGTACGACAGCACCAAGGGCGGCCCGCTCTACTGGCTGCGCGCCGTCCTCGTACGCACGCAGTATGAGCGCGCGCCGCGGCTGCTCGCGGTGCGCATCAACACCGCGCCGGCCGAGCAGGCGCAGACGGTGAAAAACGAGATCCTCGGCGGCGCCACCGGCCAGCGCAGCCAGAAATGGCAGCTCGCCAATTCGCCGGTGCTCGCCGGCAGCCTGAAGGTGCGCATCGACGAGGGCACCGGGGACAACGAGTGGACGGTGGCCGACGATCTGTTCGGCGCCGGACCGGAAACGCGCCAGCTGGCGCTCAACCGCACCAGCGGCGAGGTGCTCGCCGGCGACGGCGAGCACGGCTCGATCCCGGCGGCGAACCCCTCGAAGCCCGATTCGAGCGTAGTGGCGCTCGAGTACCGCTGGGGTGGCGGCGCCGCCGGCAACGTCGCGGCGAAGGAGATCAAGAACCTGCTCACGCCGGTGCCCGGGATCGATGCCGGCAAGCTCGAGAATGCGTTCGCCGCCAGCGGCGGCCTGGGCGAGGAGCGGCTGAGCGAGGCGGAGCGCCGCGCGCGCCTCGCACTGCGCGCGCGCGAGCGTGCGGTCACGCCGGAGGACTTCGAGCTGCTCGCCACGCAGGCCGGCAACGTGCGCCGCGCGAAAGCGCTGCCGCTCGCGCATCCGCAGTTCCCGGACCTGCAGGTGCCGGGCGCCATCAGCGTGATCGTGGTGCCGGATGACGCGCCCGGCGTGCCGCGGCCGGAGACGCTCGACGACTTCGTCGGCAAGGCGCCGGCGCCCAGCGACGGACTGCTGCGCACCGTGTGCGAGTACCTCGACGCGCGCCGCCTGCTGACGACCGAGGTCTACGTGGTCGCGCCGCGCTACGTGCCGCTCGAGGTGCAGGCGAGCGTGGTGGTCGAGGACGACGCCGATCCCGGCGCGGTGAAGCAGGCGGTCGAGATGGCGCTGGCGAAGTACTTCCACGCGCTCAAGGGCGGCGACGACGGCCAGGGCTGGCCGTTCGGCGGCGCGCTGCGCTACTCGAAGATCGTGCAGCGCGCGTTCGCCGCCGGCGTGGACAGCGTGCCGCTGCTCAAGCTCACGCTCGGCGGCGAGGACAAGCCCGAGTGCCGCGACGTGCCGCTCGAGGCGAATGCCCTGCTCACGCTGGTCGCCGTGCGCGTGGACGCGCTCACGGCGCGCGAGTTCACGGAGAGCGCATGAGCAGCGCCAACCTGCCGCCGCTCTCGCCCGCGTGGCGCGTGCCGCCGGTGCCGGCGCCGCCGCACGATCCGGCTGCGCTGCTGCTCGCCGGCAACGTCGGGCCCGAGCCGCGCGGCGGATGGCGCGCGGCCGCCGGCGCCGAAGGCCTGGACGGCGTGGAAATCGCCGCGGGCGCGCCCGCGCTGGTGCTGGAGCCGAGCCCCGGCGCGGCGCGCCGGCTCACCGAGCCCGCCGGCAGCTTCGGCGGCCTGCGCATGCCGCTCAATGCGGCGCTTGGCCCGGCGGGCGACGTCTACCTGCTCGACCCGGACAGCGCGCAGCTCAAGCGCTTCGATCCGTGCGCCTGCCGCTTCGAGCCGGTGCCCTGCTTCCTCACCAACGTAGTGGCCGCGCCGCGCGGCATCGCCATTTGCGGCGGCGACGTCTACATCGCCGACAGCGGGCACCAGCGCGTGCTGCGCTATTCGATGAACGGCTTCATCGCGCGCGGCGCGCTGCGCCTGCCGCGCTCCGAGACCCGCGCGTGGTACCCGTTCGCGCTCGCCTTCGACGGCAAGGGCCACCTCTACGTCGCCGACGCGAAGAACGGCTGCGTCGACGTGTTCGACCCGCAGGGACGCTGGCGCAGCGCGCTGCCGGTGCCGGCGAGCGGCCAGCCGGTCGCGCTGGCGATCGACTGCCGCGACCGCCTGCACGTCGCGCTTTCCACCTTCGAGCCCACGCTCGACTCGGCGAACGACGGCTTCGGCTGGCGCTGGAGCCGGCCGCAGCAGGCGAGCGTAT
>Ga0247822_10001710_pt1 | contig 13618 bp, 12 predicted proteins | sample 13C_Cellulose_Da_FD_192423 | JGI IMG/M metagenome (GOLD analysis project Ga0247822, IMG submission 192423) | Soil microbial communities from agricultural site in Penn Yan, New York, United States - 13C_Cellulose_Day30 | ecosystem: Environmental > Terrestrial > Soil > Agricultural land | place...
TCGATCACCCGCTGGCCCGCCCGCCGCGCGAGACGATGTCCGCGCTGGCGGTGTCGCCCGATGGCGAGCACGTGGCCTACTTCGTCGATCGCGATGCGCCGCCGCCACCCCCACCAGCCCCGGCGTCGGGGGCGCCCGCGAGCCGGTCGGCGGGCCGACGGCTTCCACCGCCGCCGCGGCCGCCATTGCCGGGGCCGGCACGCGTGGCGGTGGTCGATGTGGCGACCGGCCGCGACGTGACCCCGGCCGACCTCGCCGGCCTCGACCTGGCGAACCCGACCCAGCTCGGCTTCACCGGCGACGACGACCTGCGGGTGTTCACCGCCAGCGCCAGCTGGAACGTGTCGCTGCGGGACGGCGCCGTGATCGCCGGCGCGACCGCGCGCGGTGGCGCCACGCCGTCGACCGCCGCGCGCTGGATCGTCAGCGCCCACGATCGCTTCCTGGTCACCCTGTTCGACGACCGCGACCTCCGCTACCTCGGCTACGCCGCCAGCGTCCCGGTCGCGGCCGGCCTGTCGGACGACGGCCGCACCGTGGCGTGGGCGACCCGCGACGGCGCGATCGTCATCGAGCCGGTCGACGGCGGGCCCGAGGTCGCCGGGCCGACCCTCGAGGGCGGGATCGGGCTGGTGCGCTTCGTCGGCGACGACCACGTCCTGGTGGTCACGAACCGCGGGATCGCCTACCTGCTCGACGCCCGCACCGGCGCCCAGCAGGGCGCGCTGCCGGTGGCCGGCTCGCCGGCGACGATGACCTTCGATCCGCGCCGGCGCTGGCTGGCCGGGCCGCACCCGGGTGGCGGTGCCTGGGTGGTCGCGATCGATCCGACCACGACGAAGAGCCCGCTCGTGCACCTCGCCGTCGTCCCCGACGGCGCGACCATGGTGGCGCTCCTCGACGACGACGCGCGCGCGCTGGTGACGCTCGACGGTCGCCGGCAGCTGCGCAGCTACGCCGTGCGCGAGCTGACCGCCGGCATCGGGCCGGCCGCGATCCGCGACCGGCCGGCGATCGCGGTCCCGGGCGCGGTGCGCACCGTCGACCGGCGGGGACGGGTCTACGACCTCAGCGGCCGCACGCTGGGGATCCGCACGCCGTTCGAGCCGTCCAGCACGCCGGCGCACACGTCGATCGAGCTCACCCTCGATCCGCGCAACCTGGTGGTGACGCCCGACGGCGGCTACGCGATCGCGCTCAGCGCGACCCGGGTGCTCGAGGCGGTCGGGCTCACCACGCCGGTCCGGTGGACCGCGCCGACGAGCACGGTCCCGCCCACCGGCTGGGCGTTCTCCGCCGACGGTCGCCGCGTGGTCGTCGTCGCCCAGGACGGCGCGACGATCTATGACCTCGCCACCGGCACGCCGGTCGGCGCCGGCTGCGGCTGGCGGTTCGGCGCGCACGCGGCGCCGCCGTCCGGGTTGGCGATGAACATGTCGCCGGTGTGCGCCCGGTACTGACCGAGGCTGGCCCGGGTCAGCGCGCGATCGCCAGGCCGAGGTTCAGGCCGAGCACCAGCCGCGTGTCGTCGACGCCGTCGAGCACGACGTACGCGCCGAGCCCGGTCGTCACCGCCACCGGGACCTTCTTGAGCGGCCACAGGAACGTCGTGACCCCGCCGCCGACGACCGGGTCGACGTCGGGCCACGCCACGCCGGCGTCGGCGTGCACGACCAGCTCGAGCAGCGGCCGCGCCGCCGCCGCGCGCAGCGCGACGCCGACGGTGACCTGGCCCTCGTCGAACGCGGGATCGACCAGCACCCGCCGCGCCGACGCGTACACGCCGTACTTGCGGGTGACGTAGGCGATCGCCTCGGCGGCGACCCGCCCGCGCGGCGCGCCCTGGGTGCCGGCGACCTGCAGATCGCCCCCGGCGCCCAGCGAGCCGATCGGCCGCGGCGAGGTCGAGGGCTCGGCGGTCGCGGCGCCGGCGCCCGCCGCCGCCAGCGCGGACACGATGATCCAGGTCCTCATGCGACGTCGATCCTACCGCGCGCCTGCACGGTCACGCCCGGGCTGAGCTCGTGGGGCGCGACCACGGCGATGCCCGGCAGCTCGGGGTCGAGCACGGCCTTGAGGTGGCGACGCACGTCGCCCGAGACCAGCACGACCCCGCGCTCGCCGACGGCGGCCTTGACGGCGGCGACGATGTCGCGGGCCAGCGCCGGCTCGAGGGCGACGATCGCGCCGGCGTCGCGGGTGACCACCGCGCCGCGGACCGCGTCCTCGATCATCGGGTCGACGGTCCACGCCAGCAGCTGGCCGCGCGGCGCGACCGCGCCGCTGATCGCCCGCCGCAGGTGGGCGCGGGCGACCTCGGCCAGGGCGGCCGGATCGCGCGGGCCACCGGCCGGGGCCTGGGCCAGGCCCTCGAGCACGGCGCCGAGGTCGCGCACCGACACGCCCTCCTGCACCAGCCGGCGCAGGACCTCGACCAGCACCGGCAGCGGCGCCAGCTTGGGGACCACCTCGCGGACCAGCGCGGCCTGGCCGGCGCCGAGCTCGTCGAGCGCGGCCTGGACCCCGCCGGCGCGGACCAGCTCGCCGGCGTGGCGCGCCAGGACCGCGTCGAGCGCGGCGCCCAGGTCGCGCGCCCGCGCCGGCCCCAGCGGCAGCCAGTCGACCGCGACGCCCCACAGCCGCAGCTCGAGCTCGCCGGCGGCCACCGTCGCGTCGCCGCGGACCCGCAGCACCGGCGCACGCACCCCGGTGCGCTCGTACAAACGTTGGCGGAGGTCGGCCAGGGTCGACGCCAGCGTCGGATCGGCGGCCAGCGTCCGCGCCGCGTCGGGGTGGAGCGCCAGCTCGAGGCCGTCGTCGACCGGCACCGGGGCGCCGCCGGCACGGGCGACCACGCCGTCGCCGCCGACCGCGCCGCCCGCCGGCCGCGGCCGCGCGCGCGCGACCAGGCCGACCCCGGCGGCGACCACCGCCAGCACCAGGAACGGCACCGCCGGCAGGCCGGGCACCAGGCCGAGGCCGACCAGCAGCACCGCCGCGGTCAGGAACGCGCGCGGCTCGGCGCCGAGCTGGGCGACGATGTCATCGCCGATCGCCCGCTCGCCGTCGGCCGAGGCGACCCGGGTCACCACCAGCGCGGCGGCCAGCGCGACCAGCAGCGCCGGCAGCTGCACGACCAGACCGTCGCCGATCGACAGGATCGCGTAGGTCTCGAGCGCAGCGCGCGCGTCGAGCCCGCGCTCGGCCATGCCGATCACCATGCCGCCGGCCAGGTTGATGACGACGATCAGGATCGCCGCGATCGCGTCGCCCTTGACGAACTTCATCGCGCCGTCGAGCGCGCCGTACAGCTGCGACTGCCGCTCGAGCGCCGCCCGCTGCCGCGCCGCCTCGGCCGCGTCGATGACGCCGGCCTTGAGGTCGCCGTCGATCGCCAGCTGCTTGCCGGGCAGCCCGTCGAGCGCGAACCGCGCGGCGACCTCGGCGACCCGCTCGGCCCCGCGCGCGACCACCAGGTACTGCACGATCGTGATCACCGCAAACACGACGACGCCGACCACCAGATCGGCCTGGGCGACGAACGACCCGAACGCCGCGACCACGTCGCCGCCGTCGGCGTGGGCGAGGATCCGCCGCGTCGTCGACACGTTCAGGCCGAGCCGGAACAGGGTGGTCACCAGCAGCACCGCCGGCAGCGTGGTCAGCCGCGCCGGGCTGGGCGCGTACACCGCCGCCAGCAGGATCACGACCGCCGAGGTCAGGCTCAGCGCCAGCAGCAGGTCGATCGCCAGCCGCGGCAGCGGCACCACCATCATCCCGACCACCGCGACCACCACGACCGCCAGGCCGAGGTCGCCCCACCGGATGGCCTGCTTCATCGGCCGGTTATCCCGCAGCCCCATGACAGCCGCAGCCCCATGACAGCCGCCGCCCCGTGCCCCTGCCCGTGCCCGATCAGACTTCCTCGAGCTCGCTCTCGTCCAGCTCCAGCACGTCGTCCTCGACGCGATCCGCCGGTCCCCCGAGGTGCCGCACCAGCGACAGGTGAACCTGGCTCCGGATCAGCCGCAGCACGCTGTCCAGCTCGCGCGCGCTGACGTTCAAGCGCGTCCGCATCCGCGCCAGCGTCGCCTCGACCAGCTTCTCCTTGGCCTTCTCCAGCCAGCGGAACGCGGTCACCCGGTGGACGCGGTAGATCGCGCCGATCTCGTCGATATTGAGCCCGTCGACGTGGTGATAGCGCAGCAAGGTCTGCTCGCGCGCGCCGAGGTTGGCCAGCGCCTCGGCGAACGAGGCGTGGAACTCGTGGGCGTAGGTCCGCTTCATGTACGCGAGCTCGGGGTCGTCCCCCGGCATCGCCTGCTGGGCGATCAGCTGATCGTCGTCGGTCAGGACCTCGTGCTTGCCCTTGCGCAGGTCGTTGAGGCAGGTGCGCACCGCGACCGAGCGCACCCACCGGCGCAGGTCGCCGCGGCCGGCGTACTCGACGATCTTTCCGGGCACGCCGTCGCCGACGAACAGGCGCTGGCGGACCAGCTGCTTGACGTCGCTGGCGCGCGGCGGGCCGATGCGCATGCGGGCCAGCGCGATGTCGACCTCGCGCATGTAGTGGCGATCGAACGCCGCCAGCGCGGCCGGATCGCCGTCGGCCAGCGCGCACGCCAGGTAGAGGTCGGCCGGGCGCAGGCCGGCCAGCACGTCGGCGGCGTCGACCGCGCCGTCGAGCCGGGCGGCGACGAAGCCGATCAGCCGGGCCGGATCGACCGCGACGTCGGGCCAGCCGGCGCGGCCCTCGGCGACCAGCTCCCACAAGCGCCGCGCCAGGTCGGGCACGGTGGCGAGCCCCGCCCGCAGAGGTGCCGGCGCAGCTTCGAGGAACGGCTGGACCAGCGCGGTCGACTCCACGTCGGTCGATGACGCCACAGCCGCGGCGCCGGCGCAATCCCCGCCTTCGGCCGGTCGCCGCCCCCATGCTACGATGAAGGGGTGAGCGGTGAAGCGCATCGGAAGCCCCGCAAGCAAGGGCTCGAGCACTTCATCAAGTTCGTCCGCGACCTGCCCGAGCCGACCCCGCGGGCGCTGCACCGGCAGCTCGACGACCTCGGCTACCGCGGCCAGGACCCGGCCCGCAAGGCCTTGTGTCTGATGGCTTATCGCCACGTCCGGCGGATCAAGCGGATCTACATCGACGGGGTCGAGCGGGCCGAGCTGCCGCGCAAGTCGAACTTCCTCCTGGTCGGACCGACCGGCTCGGGCAAGACCTTCCTGGTCGAGTCGCTGTTCCAGAAGATCCTGCGCATCCCGACCGCCCTGGTCGACATCACGACCTACTCGGAGACCGGCTACGTCGGCCAGGACCCGTCGACGATCCTGACCCGCCTGCTCCACGCCGCCGACGACAACCCGATGCTGGCGGCGATCGGCGTGGTCTGCCTCGACGAGATGGACAAGATCGCGTCGGGCCAGAACAACGCGATCTTCGCCGGCGCCGGCACCACCAAGGACGTCACCGGCATGGGCGTGCAGCGCGAGCTGCTCAAGATGCTCGAGGCCAGCGAGGTCGTGGTGCCGCTCGAGCTCGGCCACGCCAGCTACTCGGACCACGTCGTGATGTCGACCGCCGACATCGCCTTCGTCGCGTGCGGGGCGTTCAGCGGCTTCCACCAGGTCGCCCGCCGCCGCGGCGCGCGCGACGCCGTCGGCTTCGGCCGGACCCCGCGCGCCGGCGCCGACCCCGACGCGATCGCCGTCGACTTCACGCCCGAGGAGGTCGAGAACGTCGCCAACTTCCAGGCGTACGGCTTCCTGCCCGAGCTGATCGCCCGGTTCACCCGCATCGTGCCGTTCAAGGCGCTCGACACGGCGACCCTCAAGGACATCCTCAAGGCCGACGTGGTCACCCGCATGACCCGCGAGTTCCGCGCCGAGGGCTACACTCTCGAGATCGACGAAGAGGTCCTCGACCACATCGTCCACGAGGCGATCCGCAAGGAGACCGGCGCCCGCGGCCTGGCCGCGACCCTGACCCGCCACCTCGAGGACGTCGCGTTCGAGTCGTTCGGCGGCGAGCACGGCTCGCTGGTGCGCGTCCGCCTGGTCGCCGGCGACCTCGACGTCTCGGTCGCCTAGGCGCCGGGCTTGACGGCGTACGGCTTCAGCCGCTCGTAGATCGCGAGGTACAGGTCGTCGGTCTTGCCGGCGATCCAGCTGGTCATCGCCGGGTCGTTGGCGCCGAGCGGGTGCGGCGCGGCGCTGCCCTCGCGCACCTGGACCGCCCGCGGCGTCACCGTGACGGTGAACGTGCCCGCGGCCGGCGCCACCTGGACCTCGAAGCCGAGCAGGATGCTGCCGTGCTCGACCATCGCCCGCTGGCCGTCGGCGGCCTTGTCCTCGAAGGTGCCGTCGGGCTCGTACCAGCGCGGCTCGGTCGCGACCGTGCCGGTCGAGGCGTCGGCCTGGGCGATCTTGTGCCGCTTGTCGGCGATGGCGTCGACGACGGCGCGGAACACGACGTTGCCGTCGGCGCGGTACTGCGCCTCGCGCGCGGTCTTCACCTGCTGCGCCGACGGCCCGCACGCGACGAGCGCGAGCGCGGCGAGCGCGACCATCACCACGAACGAGCGTCGGGAGAGCTGCATGCCCTCTGGGTATCGAACTCTGACGAGATCCGCAATTCCCCCGGGTGCCCGGGCGTTCCATCACCAGCCGGAACGTGCTACGCCGGGGACCGCTCGCATGGACAAGATCGTCGTCGAAGGAGGCAGCCGACTGGTCGGAGAGATCCCGGTCTCGGGTGCCAAGAACGCGGCGCTGCCGCTGCTCGCGTCGGCGATCCTGCCCTCCGGCCCGTCGACGTTCAAGAACGTCCCGCTGCTGCAGGACGTCTCGACCATGGCCAAGCTGCTGCGCCAGCTCGGCGGCGAGGTCGACGGCAAGCGGACGATGGTGATCCACCCGCCGCACGGCAAGAAGCTCAAGCTCGAGGCGCCGTACGAGCTGGTCAAGACCATGCGCGCCAGCGTGCTGGTCCTCGGGCCGCTGGTGGCGCGGTACGGCAAGGCCCGGGTGTCGCAGCCGGGTGGCTGCGCGATCGGCACCCGGCCGATCGACCAGCACCTCAAGGGCCTGGCCGCGATGGGCGCCAAGGTCACCCTCGACCACGGCTACGTCGAGGTCGAGGCCAAGCGGCTGCGCGGCGCGACCATCGTCCTCGACATGCCCACCGTCACCGGCTGCGAGAACCTGATGATGGCGGCCGCCCTCGCCAAGGGCCGCACCGTGCTCGAGAACGCCGCCCGCGAGCCCGAGATCGAGGATCTCGCCAACGTTCTCAACAAGATGGGCGCCCGGGTCCAGGGCGCCGGCACGCCGGTGATCACCATCGACGGCGTCGACGAGCTGCACCCGATCGAGCACTCGATCATCCCCGACCGCATCGAGGCCGGCACCTTCGCGGTCGCCGCCGCCATCACCCGCGGCGACGTGCTCCTGACCGGCGCCGAGCCCCAGCACATGGACGCGATGCTGGCCAAGCTGCGCGCCGCCGGGGTCACGGTCACCGTCGAGGCCGGCGGGGTCCGCGTGCGCGCCGGCGGCGAGCTCGACGCGGTCGACATCACCACCCAGCCGCACCCCGGCTTCCCGACCGACATGCAGGCCCAGTTCATGACCCTGGCCACCCAGGCCCGGGGCGAGAGCGTCATCAAGGAGACGATCTTCGAGAACCGGTTCATGCACGTGCCCGAGCTGGCCCGCATGGGCGCCGACATCCACGTCGACGGCCGGGTCGCGGTCATCCGCGGCGGCAAGAAGCTCGGCGGCGCGTCGGTGATGGCGACCGACCTGCGCGCCTCGGCCAGCCTGGTGATCGCCGGCCTGGTCGCCACCGGCAAGACCGAGGTCCTGCGCGTGTACCACCTCGATCGCGGCTACGAGACGATCGAGAAGAAGCTGCGCGGCGCCGGGGCCAAGATCAAGCGGGTGAAAGCATGAGCGTCCTCCGCCTCGCCCTGCCCAAGGGCCGCATCCTCGAGGAGTCGGCGGCGATCTTCGGCCGCGCCGGCTACGACCTGTCACCCGTGCTGGGTGACAGCCGCCGCCTGATCCACGACTGCGGGGTGGTGCGGGTCCTGGTCCTGCGCAGCTCCGACATCTCGACCTACGTCGCCCACGGGGCGGCCGACCTCGGCGTGTGCGGCTCCGACGTCCTCGACGAGGACGGCGCCGACCTGTACGAGCCGCTCGACCTCGGCATCGGCCGCTGCCGGATGATCGTCGCCGAGCGGGCCGACGTCCGCCTCGACGAGCGCGCCCCCATCCACGTCCGCTACGCGACCAAGTACCCGCGGACGACCCGCGAGTACCTGCGGCGAAAGGGCCTCACCGCCGAGGTCATCAAGCTGTCGGGGGCCATCGAGCTGGGCCCGCTGACCGGCCTGTGCGACCGCATCGTCGACATCACCCAGACCGGCGAGACCCTGCGGCAGAATGGCCTCACCGAGGTCGACACGGTGGCCGAGGTGTCGAGCCGGCTGGTGGTAAATCCTGCCGCGATGAAGCTGGAAGCGACCGCGGTCGGTGAGCTGATCGGGCGCCTCGAAGGCGCGCTGGCTCGGTGACGGTGTAGTATCACGGACGGCCGTGTCGAACGACCTGCGGGCATTCGTCGCCGAGGAGATCCGCCTGCACCCGCGGGTGGCCTACCAGGGCCTGTTCGCGGGGGAGGCGGCCGCCGCCCAGCTCGCCGCCTCGCTGCCGCCGCTGCCGAGCTTCCGCCACGAGTACGTCGGCGCGATCGCGATCGTCGACTGGGACCACAAGCTGCCGTCGAGCGCGCTGGCGCTGCGCATCTACGGCTTCTACAGCGACGACACCCTCGAGGCCGGCATGGAGGCCTACGACGACCGCCTCGAGCAGATCGCCGAGCGCGATCGCTACCCCGAGTTCGACGTCCCCGACTTCGACGCCCTCGCCGCCGACGAGGCCTACGAGATCGAGCTGTCGCCGGCGGGCGCGGTCGGCCGCTGCCGGCTGACGTCGGCGTGGCGCCGCACGATCGCCTCGACCGACGCCGCCACCGCCGTGTCGCTGGCGGCCAAGAGCAGCGAGTTCCAGAAGCTGCTGGCCTCGACCGGGCAGCGCCCGGCGTACCTGGGCGACCTCGAGGCGGTGTCGTGGACGCCGCCGTGCGAGTCGCAGCACGCGCGGTGGACGCTCGACGTCTGGTACCTGCTGGCGTTCGATGGCCGGATCGGCTCCGGCCGCAGCTTCCTGATCGACCTCGTCGACAACCAGCTGGTCACGACGAGGGACTTCTCGGTCCGTACCGGCTGAGAGGCCGGGTTTATTCGTCGCCGTCGCCGTCAACGTCGACGTCAACGGTCTCGCTCGAGGGCGTCTGGTGCGGGCGGGCGATCTCCTACGATCGTCAAGCCAGCTGCCGGCCGAGGCAGCCGGCCAGCTCGACGGCGAGCCGGTGCTTCACGTCGGCCATCGCGACGCCGGCGCCGAGCTCCTCGGCCATCGACGTCATCACGCCGGCCTCGAAGCCGCACGGGTTGATGCGCGAGAAGTACGACAGATCGGTGGTGACGTTGAGGGCGAGGCCGTGGAAGGTGACCCAGCGACGGCACGCGATGCCGATCGACGCGATCTTCTTGCGGCCGCCGGCGCGCCCGTCGAGCCAGACCCCGGTCGCGCCGGCCTCGCGCCCGGCGGCGAGGCCGAACCCGGCCAGGGTGCGGATCATCGCCTCCTCGAGGTTGCGCAGGAACCGGTGCAGGTCGCGCTCGCCGTCGCCGAGGAGGACGATCGGGTAGGCGACCAGCTGGCCGGGGCCGTGGTAGGTCACGTCGCCGCCGCGCTCGATCTCGACGACCTCGACGCCACCCGGCGCGAGCACGTTGGCCAGCGCGGCGCGCGACCGCCCGAGCGTGATCACGTGCGGATGCTCGACGAAGATCACGGTGTCGACGCCGGCGCCGGTCTTGCGCTCGTCGACCAGCGCCAGCTGCTCGGCCCACACCTCGCGGTAGGCGGCGACGCCGCGATCGGCCACGCGCAGCATGGGCCGAGAGGGCGTGACCGCTGCGGTCACACCCTCCATCGATCGATCGGCCTCGCCCGCGGACGGGCTCGCCCGATCTCCTGTGAGTACTCGGCTCACTTCGTTCGCCTCAGGAGCGGGCATCGTCGAGGCCGTACTTCTGGACCAGGCGGATCAGGTTGCGCCGCGACACCTTGAGGTCCGCCGACGCGCGGGTCTTGTTGCCCTGGTGGCGGCGCAGCGCCTCGCTGATCATCCGCCGCTCGAGGCTCTCGAGCGCCGCCGGCAGCGACCGGGCGTCGTCGCCGGCGAGCAGCGGCTCGTGGGCCGAGGCGTGGTGGCGGATGCGCGGCGACAGGTGCTCCTCGCCGATCATCGGCTCGTCGCCCGACAGCACGACCAAGCGCTCGATCTCGTTCTCGAGCTCGCGCACGTTGCCCGGCCACGGATAAGCGGCCATGCGGGCCACGCACGCCGGCGCCAGGATCTTGGACCGGCCGCCGCGGCGCTGGCGATCGAGGAAGTGGTCGACCAGGATCGGGATGTCGTCGGCGCGCTCGCGCAACGGCGGCAGCACCAGGTTGATCACGTGGATGCGGTAGTAGAGGTCCTCGCGGAACGCGCCCGCGGCCACCATCGCGCGCAGATCGCGGTTGGTCGCCGCGATGATGCGCACGTCGACCTGGCGGGTCTCGGTGTCGCCGACCCGGTTGAACGTGCCCTCCTGGAGCACGCGCAGGACCTTGACCTGCAGCGCCGGCGACATGTCGCCGATCTCGTCGAGGAAGAACGTCCCGGTGTCGGCGACCTCGAACAGGCCCGGCTTGTCGGCGACCGCGCCGGTGAACGCGCCTCGCTTGTGGCCGAACAGCTCGGAGTCGAGGAGGTTGTCGTTGAACGCCGAGCAGTTGGTGACCACGAACGGCCGCTGGGCGCGGGCGGAGCCATTGTGGATGGCGCGGGCGACCAGCTCCTTGCCGGTGCCGTTCTCGCCCTGGATCAGGATGGTCGCGTCGGAGCGCGACACCCGGTCGAGGGTGGTGTACAGCGCCTGCATCGACGGCGCGCGGCCGATGATCGCGTCGTAGCCGGCGCGCGGGCCGACGACGGCGGGCGCCGGGCGCGCGTGGCTCGCCACCTCGCGCGCGGCCTCGGCCAGCAGCTCGCCGAGCAGCGCGACCTCGCCCTCGTCGAGGCGCGGCAGGGCGTCGTCGATCCCGTCGCCGAACCCGCCGGCCAGGAGCGCGCCGACGATGGTCCCGCCGACCAGCACCGGCGCGGCGATCTCGCGGACCGCGGGGTGGGGCGACACCACGAACCAGTCGCGCGGGTCGCGCAGCGAGGTCCGCACCGCGGACGAGCAACCGTCGCCGTACGGGCAGGTCGCGAAGGCGTCGTGGGCCGCGTGCGGCATGGCTGCGGCACCTGCGACATCGATCCAGCCCAGACTGAGACCTCGGCGCCTCGCCACCGTCGACAGATGCCGGAGGAGGTCGAGGTCGACCACCCGGTCCCACGCGATGGTCGAGGGGTTCAGCACGGCCCCGGAGTGTGACAACACGGCACATTCCGAGCAACACCCAGCTGGCACTTTTCCCCTGCGGCTGTAATGCCGCGGGGTTGGAACGCGGGTTGCGAACGTGGATGTGTGAGCTTTGTCGCTTTGGCCGGTCTGGCCGGGATCGCACCGAGCGCCGCCGCTCAGGTCGGCAGGTCGACCGACCAGCGCAGGGCGGTCCGGGTCTCGACCCAGCCGCGCTCGTCGACCTCGAGGTACGGGACCTCGACCGTGACCACCTCCAGGCCCCGATCGATCCCGTACTTGGACCCGAACGAGCCCGGGGTCGGATAGCCGATGCTGCCGTCGGCCGGGTACCCGGCCAGGCGGGCCATCTCCTCGGCCAGCGCCTGACCCCGGCCGTCCCAGTTCATCACCCGGTAGGTCGCGTGAAGCGCGATCAGTCGCTCGGCGCCGACCCGATCGATCAGCTCGACCAGCGCGCGGGTCTCGGGCTCGGACTCGGCGGTCGCCCCCGGGTTGTAGCCGCGCTGGTGCTCGGCCACCCAGCTGGCCGACGCAAAGTTGCGGTTGAGGTCGACGTCGTTGGCGTTGTTCTTGGTCCCGGCCAGCAGACCGTCGACGTTGAGCGCCGGCACGATCCACGTCTCGCGACCCGGCGGGCGCTCGATCAGCTCCTCGATCAGCCGCTGCGCCTGCAGCGCGGTGACCGGCTCGTCGCCGTGCATCGCACCGAAGATGATCGCCGGCGGCCGCGGCCGCGCGTAGCTCGGCGGCTGGAAGGCGATCGCCTCGATCGGCCGGCCGAGCACGGTGGTGCCGATGACGGCTTCCTTGCGCACGCGCCTACCATAGCGCCGTTCGCCCCGAGCGAGCGCCCCCGCCGGGGAGCCCCCGGCTACGAGTGCTCGAGGCTCTTGCCGAAGATCGTGGCGAGGCCGTAGCCGATCAGGCCGGCGAACGCCGCGCCGACCCAGTCGCCCAGCAGGACCCTGTTGAGCTGCGCCGGGACGACGTCGCCGAGGTGGCCGTTGACGATGACCGCGATGTAGCCGGTGACGACGCCGGTCAGGATGATGCACCAGGCGAGCACGCCGGCGCCCGCGGTCGACGGTGCCGGCATCCAGGCGATCAGCGACACCGCGGCCAGGATCAGCGGGACCAGCTTGAGGATCGCGATCACCTTGGCCTTGCCGGGCGCGTCGGAGATGCCGTCGATCAGCGCCTTCACCGGCGGATCACCGCCGCCCGACGGCACCAGCAGCGGCACGATCACGCACAGCGCGCCGACGGTGACCAGCACGCGGGGCAAGATCTGCGACTGGTACACGTTGCGCAGCAGCAGGCCGGGCACCAGCGTCAGCGCGCCGACGAACGCGACCAGCGTCTGCCACTCGATGTCCTTGGCGTCCTTCAGGTAGAGCACCAGCCCGAGCACGACGGGCACCAGCCCGAGCATCGCGGCCAGCGCGCCGCGCGGCACGGTGGCGAGCGGCACCAGGCCGAACACCAGCGCGAGCACGCCGGCCGCCGCCGGGTAGACCGTCAAGAACTTGCCCAGCCCGTCGAGCTTGTCGCTCGACAGCGCGTCCCAGTGGAAGCCGAGCGGGTCGAGCGACAGCGGGACCACGAACGACGCCAGCAGCAGCGCTCCGAACATGATCAGGACGATGCGGATCGTGTCCTTGTACGGCTCGACCGGCGCCCCGGCGCGCGCGGCGGACCTCGACGCGAGGTACGGCGGGCTCATCGGCGCCGGGCCGCCCATCGGCTGGCCGGCCGGCGGGTATCCGCCCATCGGCGCGGGGCCGCCCATCGGCGGCGCGCCGTAGCCGCCCATCGGCGGCGCCGGGTTGGCCATCGGCGGCGGCGCGCCCGGCGGCGCTCCGTAGCCACCCATCGGCGGCGGCGGACCCGGCGGCGCTCCGTAGCCACCCATCGGCGGCGGCGCGCCCGGCGGCGCACCATAGCCACCCATCGGCGGCGGCGGACCGCCCATCGGGCCTCCCATCGCCGGCGGCGGCGGGCCGCCCATCGGGCCTCCCATCGCCGGCGGCGGACCGCCCATCGGGCCTCCCATCGCCGGCGATGGG
>Ga0247822_10001711_pt1 | contig 13617 bp, 12 predicted proteins | sample 13C_Cellulose_Da_FD_192423 | JGI IMG/M metagenome (GOLD analysis project Ga0247822, IMG submission 192423) | Soil microbial communities from agricultural site in Penn Yan, New York, United States - 13C_Cellulose_Day30 | ecosystem: Environmental > Terrestrial > Soil > Agricultural land | place...
GCCGTAGCCACCGGGCGAGATGGGCCCGCCGCCCGGCGTGCCCTTCTCGCCCGGTGGCTACGGCGCCCCCGCGCCCGCGCCGGCGCCGGTGCCGCAGGCCGCCGGTGGCGTGCGCCGCTGCCCCTCGTGCGCGAGCGACGTCCCCCCGAGCTTCCGGTTCTGCGGCACGTGTGGCTTCCGCATGGACGAGGGCTCCAACGTCGCGCCGATGCCGATGCCGCCCGGCCCGGCGATGGCGGCGCCGCAGCCGCAGCGCTCGCGCCTGTCGATGACGCTGATCCGTCCCGACGGCACCGAGGGCGGCACGCACCAGCTGCAGCAGGGCGAGAACAAGCTCGGTCGCAGCTTCGGGCCCGTGTTCGAGAACGACGGCTATCTGTCGCCGATCCACGCGCAGCTCGACATCCGCGGCGTACAGGGCGTCGTACGCGACCTCGACAGCCTCAACGGCGTGTTCGTGAAGATGGTGGGCGAGGAAGAGCTGCAGTCCGGTCAGATCCTCCGCGTTGGCCAGGAGCTGCTGCGCTTCGAGCTGATCGCGGCGCCCGAGCCCACCGCCGACGGGACCGAGCTCATGGGCAGCCCGAACCCCGGCTACTGGGGCAAGCTGACCGTGATCATCGGCCGCGACATCACCGGCGCCGCCTTCCCCCTGCTCGGCGAGAGCGTCACGCTCGGCCGCGAGCGCGGCGAGATCAACTTCCCCGACGACGGTTACGTCTCCGGCCTCCACGCGCGCATCTCGCTGCGCGACGGCCGCGTGTTCCTGACCGACCTCGGCAGCTCCAACGGTTCGTTCGTGAAGGTCAACGGCGAGCGCGCCGTCGGGCACGAGTCGTTCGTGCTCCTCGGCCAGCAGCTGTTCCGCCTGAACTTCGCCTGATCGCGTCGTCGGGCTCGCGCCCGAAAGCAGCAACGCCCCGGCTGGCCACCGGGGCGTTTCGCGTTGCAGGCGATCTGATTACTTCTTCGGCTTCTTGGTCAGGTCGTCGACGGTGGGCCGCGAGTTGTCATTCTCGATGAAGGTGAACCCGTCCTTGATCTTCAGCTGACCGCCCGGCTCGAAGATCACGAGCACGTCGACCTTCTCGTTCGGCTTGCCGCCGGGCGCCTCGACGATGAGCTCGCTGTCGCTCGCGAAGCGGACGACCGTGCCCTGGCGCGAGCCGAAGTACACCTTCGCGGTGCGCGGACCGTCGGCACGAAACCGATTGCCTTTGATTCGCACGTACGTCCCGCCCTCGACATCACCCTGCTCCGGGTCGAGACCGGTCACCTTCAGCTTGGTGTCCTTGTCGCCACACGCACCGAGCGCGAGCGAGAGGAGCACCGGGATCACCGAACGCCTCGTCATGGCCTGAACGTACCGAAGATCGAGGAGGTTTTCCAATTACATCGGCGCCGTCTACACCAGGTCTCGACGGGCGAGCGCGCGGCGCATCTTGGCGAGGGCCTGCTCCTGGAGCTGGCGAATCCGCTCGCGGGACAGGTTGTACTTGTCCCCGATCTCCTTGAGGGTCAGCTCCTGCTCGGTCCCCAGGCCGAACCGCTGGCGCAGGATGTCGGCCTCGATGGGGCGCAGCTCACGCAGAAGATCTCGCACTTCCGTGGTGAGCGCCTCCCACTCCAGGTCCTGGGTCGGCGAGGCATCCTCACGGTCCGGGTCCTCGAGGACCTCGCCGAGGACGCGCCCCTCGTCGTCCCCGACGGGCTTGTCGATCGAGACCGAGTGCTCGAGCAGCCAGCTGCGCATCTTCTCGATCTTGTCGACCGGCATCTGGGTCGCCTCGGCGAGCTCCTCACTCGTCGGCTGGCGGCCGAGCTGCCCGGTCAGCGTGCGCCGCGCCTTGGTCAGGCGGTGCTGCGCGTCGATCATGTGCACCGGGAGCCGGACCTCCCGCCCCTTGTCGGCGAGCGCCCGGCTGATGGCGTGGCGGATCCACCAGCTCGCATACGTCGAAAACCTGAAGCCGCGGCGGTAGTCATAGCGCTCCACCGCCTTGAGCAGGCCCAGGTTGCCCTCCTGGATCAGATCCGCGAGCGCCATGCGGCCGTGATTGAACCGGCGCGCGATGCTGACGACGAGGCGGAGGTTCGCCCGCACGAAGTCATTGCGCGCCTCGGACGCGGCGCGGTTCGCGGCGTACACGCGGCGCAGCCACTCCCCGCGCACGCGATCGCGGCCCAGCGAATTGACGGCACCGCCGCGCACGCCGATGCCGAGCGTGAGGCGATCGATCGTGGCGAGCGCGGCGTCGATGTGGAGGTGGTCAGCGTCCGACGCGCGCAGCTTGCGAGCTGCACGCGCGACGAGCTTGGGCCAGGCCTTGGCGTCGTCGACCTCCGCACCGCCTTCGGCGCTGCTGCGCGCCCGACGTTCGTCGGGCTTGCGCCGCTCCGCCGCCTTGCGCAGCACCTTCGCCTCGGCGGACAGTGGCGCGAGCTCCTCGATCGCGGCGAGCACGGGGTGGACGGCGGGCGCGTGCCCGAGCACCGCTTCCCACAGCATGATCTCGAGCGCCTCGATCTCGCGTGCCGCGGTGAACTCCTCCTCGGGACGCAGCACGTCGAGCGCGGCCATGTCGCGGAAGTACATCGAGAGGTACGTGCCGCTATCAGGACGCGGCTTCGCCTTGGCCTCGCCCTCCTCGCCCGCGAACATCTCCGCGTCTAGCTCCGGCTCGTCGGCTTCCTCGCGAGGACGCGATGCCTGGCGCGCTGCCTTCGCAGAGACGCGCGCGACGCGCTTGGACTGACGGTCGTTGCGTGCGGTGGGACGGCCGAACCCCGATGCACCGATCTTCGTAGCGATGGCTGCCATCGAACTGCCCTTCTGCGCGTGCGCGCGTACTCGAATCAGACGCGCGACGGGTCCAAATGTTTTGGAGGGCGTCGCACGGCACAAAGGAGACCCGCGGGTCGCCTCGGTTATTCCGGTGTTACGAAGTACAAACGTCGTAACGTCGCGGATCTACGCGCCCGCAGGATCCTTGCGCTCAGCTAGGACAATGATGTGCCGCGATTGGTTGCCGAAGAATCGGCCGCGCGTGTGATAGCCGCCCGAGACCTCGAGAACGCGGAACCCGGCGGAGTGAAGCAGCTTGCCGACCTCGTGGAGCGAGTAGGCGCGTACCGAGATCTCTTGCTCGAGCTGGCGACCGTCGTCGAACACGACGGAGCGGTTCACCTGGATGCGCGACGAGAAGTAGTTGAGCTCGACTTCCTCGAGCACCACGCAGCCCTCGCCTTCCCACCACACGCGCGTCGGTAGGTCCGCGATGATGTAGTCGCGGTTGAGGATCTCGATCATCATGCGGCCGCCCGGCTTGAGCGCGCGCGCGATGTTGGTGACGGTCTTCTTGTTCGTCTCGTCGTCGAAGTAGCCGAACGTCGAGAACAGGCAGTACGCACCGTCGAACTGCGCGTCGAAATCGAGCTCGCGCATGTCGCCGCGGACGAAGTTGATCTCGAGGCCGCGACGCGTCGCCTCTTCGCCGCCACGCACGAGCAGCGGCGTCGACATGTCGAGGCCGACGACGTGGAAGCCGCGCGCCGCGAGCTCCATCGCGTGGCGGCCGTAGCCGCAGCCGACGTCGAGCACCTGCGCGCCGGGAGACAGGCCCATCGCGTCGATGACGAACTCGGCCTCGGACTGCGTCGCCTGCGGCGTGAGGAACGGCAGCGTGCGCAGGTAGTCCTCGTCGAACAGATCGACGAACCAGGGCTTCCCGCGCGCGGCCTTGCCCTCCGGCTTCGCGGGTGCGGGCGCGGCGGCGGCAGGCTTGGGCGCGGTCTTGGGCGGCGGCGACGGCGGGGTCTTCGCCGGCGTCGGAGGCGGATGCGCGTGCGGGTCCTTGTCCTTGCCGTGTGGCAGATGCGCCTGCGGCGGCGCTTGCGGAGGCGTCACCCGCGGGATCGGGCTCGTGGTGTCCTTGACCTGGGGCGTGTGCGGCGGCGGCACCGAGGCCGCGCGCTGGCGCGGTGCGGTGGGCGGTGGTGGCGCCGCGGCGACCGGCTCCTCGGCCGCCTCCTCCTCGACGCTGACGTCGATCTCGCCCGAGCCCTCGCTCCGGTCGGTGATGTCGATCTCGCCCGAGCCCTCGCTGCGCTCGGCGAGCTCGTTGATGTCGATCTCGGGGACCGAGCCGTTCATCATCGCGGAGCTCGCGGCCGGCTTGTCATCCGCAGGCTCGAGATCGAGCGCCGTCAGCGGCTGGGTCGCATTCGAGGGCAGCGTGCTCGGCTCGGGCACCGCGACGGCGGCGGGCTGCGAGGCGGCGCGCACCGCATCGCGCACGTCCTCGAGGTCCTCCTCGGAGAGCGCGACCGTCTTGAGCCGATCGCGTTGCGGGCGCTCGGCCGGCGCCGCCGCTGGAGCGGGCGCTTGCGCCTGAACGGGCGCCGGAGCTTGCGCCTGAACGGGTGGGACGCCGCGCTCCGTCGAGATCCGCGGGCGCATCGGCGGCGGCTCCGACGGACGGTGCGGGCGCGCCTCGGCGCGCATCGGCGTCTCGAGCGTGTTGGCGGGATCGAGCTCCTCGCCGTCGAACGTCTCGAGCTCCTCGTCCTCGTCGTCTTCGACGTCGACGTCGATGTCCACCGAGGACGTGCGCGAGACCACCGGCGGTGGCGGCACGGGCTCGGCCTTCGGCGACGGGTCCTCGAGCCCGAGCGCCGCGAGATCGACGGACGACATCTCGCGCGTCTTCGTCTCGAAGTCGGCGCCCTCCACCGGGGAGCTCGGCGGATCGATCACGGTCGCCATGCCCTCGGGGGCGACCGGATCCATGAACGTCGGGGCGGCGTGCTCGACGCGCGGCACCGGCTCCGAGCCGTCACTGGTAAAGCTGTAGGCGATCGACATCGCGAGCGCGGGATCCTCGGGCACCGGCGCGGACACCGGCGGCTGCGTGGGCGAGCGGCGCGGCACGTTGTCGGACGGGACGCGCAAGCCGCCCCCGCGGCGACGGCGCCGGCGGCGCTCGGCCGTGGTCATCCCGACCTCGCTGAGATCGTGGGCGCCCGAATCTTCATCGCGCTTGCTCACGCGTCGCCTCCCAGCGCGCCCAGCGCGGCGCCGAACTTCACGGTCTCGCCGAGGTCCCGCGCGAGCTCGACCTTGCCGGGCGGGAAGACCATCACCACCGTCGAGCCGAGCCGGAACGCGCCGAGCTCGTCTCCGCGCGTCACGCGCGTGCCCGCGGGCACCTCGATCGTGCGGTGCTCGCGCGCGCCGCGCAGGGTGGCGCTGTCCGGCGCGTGCGCGAGGCGGATGTTGCCGACGCCCATCGCGGCGACCATCACGAGCGCGAACGCGCCGATCGCATCGGACTCCATGTGGATCACGACCCGCTCGTTGCGCGCGAGCAGTCCCTCGCGCCGCGCGGTCGCCCAGCGGTTGACCGGCCACAGCGTGCCGGGCACGTATTCGTAGCGGACGAGCCGCGCGTCGAGCGGCGCGTGGACTCGGTGGTAGTCACGCGGCGACAGGTAGATGGTCACGTACGCGCCGCCGGTCAACCGCGCCGCGAGCGCATCGTCGGCGAGCAGCTCGGCGAGCGAGTACATGCGCCCCTTGGCCTGGACGAGCTCTCCATCGGCGGCGATGCCGTGGGCCGCGATCCGTCCATCGCACGGGGAAATCACCACGCCCGGACCAGCATCGACGCGACGCGCGCCATCACGCAGCCTGCGCGCGAAGAAGTCGCCGAGCGATGGATAGTCCGCGAGCTCGAGCTCGACTTCACCGAGGTTGGCGCCGACGGCACGTGCAAACGCGCGATACGCGAAGCCGCGCAGCGGCGCGGGCAGCGTCTGCCGCGCGACCGTTCCGACAAATGCGGAATACACCGCGCCAGCCGACGAACCCGACGGACGACTCTTGGTGGCAACGGTGCCTTTGGTTGCGTCCACGCGGTGCTCGGCGTCCCCCCGGCCCAGATGTCTGTCTGGGCACGGAACAGTCTGATTCTGCCAGCGTCCGCGCCACGTTACAAGCGCGGGAGCACCGTCCTGCAAGCGTAGGGGCTAGCAGTCGTAGTACAGCTGGAACTCCGCGGGCACCGGGCGCAGCCGGACGTGGTCTGCCTCCGCCTCGCGCTTGTAGCCGATCCAGGCGTCGATGAGGTCGTTGGAGAACACATCTCCCTTCATCAGGAACGCGCGGTCTTTGTGCAGCGCGTCCAGCGCCGCGTCGAGCGATCCCGGCACCGTCGGGACCTCCGCCAGCTCCTCGGGTGACAGCGAATAGATGTCCTTGTCGAGCGGCTCGCCCGGGTGGATCCGGTTCTCGATCCCGTCCAGGCCGGCCATCATCATCGCCGCGAACGCGAGGTACGGGTTGCACGACGGGTCGGGCGAGCGCAGCTCGAGGCGCTTGGCCTTGGGCGAGCTCGAGTACATCGGGATGCGGATCGACGCCGAGCGGTTGCGCGCCGAGTACGCCAGGTTGACCGGCGCCTCGTAGCCCGGCACCAGGCGCCGGTAGCTGTTGGTCGTCGGGTTCGCGAACGCGCAGATCGCGCCGGCGTGCTTGAGCAAGCCGCCGATGTACCAGAGCGCGAGCTCGCTCATGCCCGCGTACGCATCGCCGGCGAACAGCGGCTTGCCGCCCTTCCACAGCGACTGGTGCGTGTGCATGCCCGAGCCGTTGTCACCGAACAGCGGCTTGGGCATGAAGGTCGCCGTCTTGCCGCTCTGGCGGGCGACGTTCTTGACGATGTGCTTGTACCAGAGCACCTGGTCCGCCATCTTCACGATCGTGTCGTACTTCATGTCGATCTCGGCCTGACCGGCCGAGGCGACCTCGTGGTGGTGGGTCTCGATCACGATGCCGACGGCCTGCATCGTCATCACCATCTGCGTGCGGAGGTCGGAGAGCTGATCGGTCGGGCCCGCGACGCAATAGCCACCCTTCGTCGGCGGCTTGAAGCCCTTGTTGCCGTTCGCCTCGACGCGGCGGTTGTTCCAGCCGGCCTCGTCGGAGTCGATGTTGAAGAACGAGTTGTTCGGATCTTCGGAGTACTGGATCGAGTCGAAGATGAAGAACTCGGCCTCGGGACCGAAGTACGCCGTGTCGGCGATGCCGGTCGACTTGAGGTAGCTGACCGCGCGCTTGGCGAGGCTGCGCGGATCGCGCGCGTATGCCTCGTGCGTGATCGGATCGATGACGTCGCACAGGATCGACAGCGTCGGCGTCTTGAGGAACGGGTCCATCACCGCCGTCGCGGGATCGGGCTTCATCAGCATGTCGGACGAGTTGATCGCCCGCCATCCCGCGATCGACGAACCGTCGAAGCCGAAGCCCTCCTCGATGCCCTCGTTGAGGCGCTCGATCGGATAGGTGAGGTGTTTCCACTGGCCGAGGAAGTCGACGAACTTGGCGTCGATCATCTTCGCGCCGTGCTTCTTGACGTACTCGTTGAGCTCGCTGGGCGTCACGGTGTTCTCCTGGTTCTCTCGCTCGCGGTTAGATCGCGTCCTCACCGGTCTCGCCGGTGCGGATGCGGATGACTTCATCGACGGGGGTGACGAAGATCTTGCCGTCGCCGATCTTTCCGGTGCGTGCGGCTTCGGTGATCACGTTGACCACCTGCTGAACGCTGTCGTTCGGCACGATGATCTCGAGCTTCACCTTGGGCACGAAATCGACGACGTAGGCCGAGCCGCGGTAGACCTCTTTCTTACCGCCGGTTCGCCCGAAGCCCTTCACCTCGGTGACCGTCATGCCGTGCACGCCAATCTCGGCGAGGCGCTCCTTCACCTCGTCGAGCTTGAACGGCTTGATGATGGCCTCGACCTTCTTCATGCCCGGATCGATAGCCCATGGGAGCCCGAGGAATGTTTCCGGCAGGTTTCGCGGGCGGAAATAGTGCCCGCGCCGGCGCGATCACTCCCGGAGCTTCGATCGGAACGCGTCGATCCGGCGCACGGCGTCGTCGAGGTTGTCCGCGGTCATCTTGAACTGGATGAACGACGTGAGCTCGTTCCACTCCGCGTCGAGGCGCATGCCGTTCTTGGCCTTGAACGCCTCGTACTGGCGCGAGGTCGCCGAGAACTTCGCGGCGACCTCTTCGCGCGTGAGGCCGTCGTCGGGCTTGGGCGACGGCGTGTTCGTCTTCGTCCCATCGGGCCGGGGACGGATGCGCTTGGCCGAGCCGCTCCCCGCACCTTTGGGATCGACGATCTCGACCGCGTCCGCGGGCTCGGGAGCATCGGGAGCGGGCGGCGCAGCGTCGGGGGGAGGCGCCGAGGGCTCGACGATCGGCTCGAACGTGATGCCCTTCGGATCGCGCTGTGCGACGGGCGTTCGCGCACGCTCGCCGTCGCCGCGCATCAGCAGGATGACCGCGACCGCGATCGCGGCGGCGGACGCGACCGCGAGGGTCGCGATGAGGACGGTGCGATTTCCGCGCGCGGCCACCGGCGCCTCGCGGATCGAGGTCCCGGTGCCATCCGCGAGGGAGAGATCGGGCGTGACGACGACCGAAGCGGCCCCGGTCGGCGTACGCGGGCGCGGCGCAGGCGCCGGCGCGGCGGCAGCGGCGGCAGCGGCGGGCGCGGCGGCAGCGGCGGCCGCATCCCCCACCGCGAACGCGAACGACACGGTCGAGATGTTCTGCGTGTGGAACTCTTCCTTGAAGTCCTCGAGGTGCGCCTTGGCGACGCGCTCGTGCAGCTCGCGCTGCGCGTTCATCTCCTCGGCGAACAGCTCGCGCATGTACGTGCCGAGCTGGTCCGTCGAGATCGTCGGGTTGACCGCGACGAGGCACTGCTGGATCGCATCGCGCAGCTCGGCCGCGGTCTGGTAGCGATCCTCGACCTTGGGCCGCAGCGCGATCGAGACGAGGTTGTCGTACGGGGCGAGCACGGGATCGCACTGCGACGGCACCGGGTGCTCGCCCTTGGCGACCTTGCGCGCGAGCGCGCGGTAGTCGGGCTCGGCGCCGGCTTCGTAGAGACGTTGCCCGGTGAGCAGCTCGTAGAGCACGACGCCGGCGGCGTAGATGTCCGTGCGGTGGTCGACGATGCCGCCGCGGATCAGCTGCTCCGGCGCCATGTAGCCGAACTTGCCGAACCCCATCTTCGGATCGGTCGCGGTGCCGCGCAGTGCGCTCTTCGCGATGCCGAAATCGATCACCTTGGTCTCGCCCTCGAACGAGACGAGCACGTTGGGCGGCGAGATATCGCAGTGGACGAGGTGGAGCGACGCGCCGTCGGCGCCGGTGCGGCGGTGCGCGTACGCGAGGCCGTTCGCCAGCTCGCGGCCGATGAACAGCGCGAGGTCCACCGGCATCCGGATCCTGCGCTGGTTGAGCAGGGCGAGCGTGCGGCGAAGGTCACGGCCCTCGACGTACTCGAGCGCGAGGAAGTACTCGTCGCCCACGCGGCCGACCTCGAACACCTGCGCGACGTTGACGTGCTGGAGCTTGATCGCGACCTGCGCTTCGTCGACGAACCGCGAGATGAACGACGCGTCGGCAGCCAGGTGCGGCAGCACCTTCTTGATCACCGCGAGCTTCTCGAAGCCGGCCAGGCCGTGCTTGGCGAGAAAGATCTCGCCCATGCCGCCGCGCGACAGCCGCTGCACGAGCAGGTAGCGCCCGAACACCTGCGGGAGGCTCGGGTCCTGACGCGCGGTCGGCCCCGTCGTCGCTGCCTTGTCCGTGCCGGGCTGCAAGCACCGCAATCCTAGCTTGAATCGACGCGGAGGTCCGAGGGATCGATGTGGTTGTAGGTGCCGGCCGCCCCTGATAGCGTGGCCCCGCCCGCGTGGCACCATGCGCACGTTCGCTCGCTTCGCCTCGATGTTCGCGTCCATGTCTGCTTTGGCGGGCTGCAACAGCACCGGCTCGCTGGAGCTGACGCTGGACCTGCCGACCGACATGGCCTTGCGGCCGATCGATCCGACGACGGTGACCGTGACCGCCACCCTGCCCGGCGAGTCGCCGGTGTCCAACACCGCCGTGCTCGACGGCGGAGCGTTCTCGGCCGGCGAGATGCCGACCGGCAGCGACGTCCAGATCGGTGTCGTGTTGCGCGACGTGTCCAATCGGCTCGTCGGCGTCGGCGAGGCCGGCGAGCCCGTGGACATCTCGGCCGACGCGCCGACGAAGCTCACGATCCCGGTGCGCCGCCCGTTCGTGTTCGCCAGCGCGAGCGACGGCCTGCACTCGTTCGATCCGACGCTCGATCCTCGCGATGCATCGTTCCAGGGCAAGATCACCGGCGTCGGCGCACCGCAGTTCTCGATCTCCGTCGGCGGCGATCGGCTCGCGGTCGTGAGCAATGCGCAGGTGTTCATCGTCCAGACCGAGACCAACAGCGTCGACGGCATGCTCACGATCCCGCAGGGCGCGCGCGATGCGACCGCGGTCCCCGGCACCCACAAGATCGCGATCGCGACCGACACGGGGATCACCATCGCCGACCTCGATAGCAAGGCCGTCGACACCGCCCCCGTCGGGCAGGTCGACCGCGTGACCGTCGGGCCCGCCGAGGACGGCACGCTCTACGCCTATGGCCTGGTCGGTCGGGTCGCGCCCTCCGAGCTGCAGCCGCCGCTCGGGATGTGTACGGGGGCCTCGTCGATCGTCGCGGTCAGCGTCGAGGCCCCGGCGGCCGCGGCGCCCAAGATGATCGGCGGCGCCGTCTCGGACCTCGCCGCCGCACCCGATGTGGCAGGCGTGTTCGTCACCCTGCCCTGCGCGGGTCAGGTCGCCAAGCTCGTCGGTGACCTGACCTCCGAGCTCGGAACCCCGACGCTGGAGAACGTGTCGACGCTGCCGGGCGCAGCGGTGCTCACGGTCGCGGGCAGCCGCGTATGGGCGGCGGGCACCGAGCCGGCGGTGCCGTCGTGCGAGCCCGGCACGTGCGGTCCGTCGTCGATGGCCTCGTGCACCGCCGCCGGCGCCGACGACGTCAGCTATGCGATCACGGGCGCGAGCTTGATCGTGCAGTCGATCCCGCTCGACGGCGGCGCCCCCATCGAGTTCCGTCCCCCGGATCGGCGCGAGACGATGACCGACACGACGGATCCCGCGCAGCAGCACGCGCAGGTGCTCAAGGCGATCAGCGTGACGCCCGTCGATCTCGTCACGCTGCCCGGGGGGCAGTACGTGAGCCTGCTGGCGCAGAGCCGCTACTTCATCAGCGCGCTCGTGCGGGGTGGCTTCGACGTGGTCCTGCCCTGCCTCGATGCGGCCACCAACGACTGGCTGCTGTTCGATCTCGCGAGCTCGGCGGTCGCCCAGCGCGTGCGCACGTTCTGCGACGTGCAGGTGGTGCCGACCAACGCGGAGTTCCCCGATTGGGAGTGCGAGGCGCCGCCGCCGGCAGAGTCGTCGACCACCGAATATCGAGCGACGTCGATCGGCGCGCTGTTCGGAGCCCGATGAAGCGCGTCCTCGTCGGTCTCGCCGTCGTGCTCGCGATCGCAGGCGTCGCCGTCGCCGAGCCCGATCCGAAGCGCAAGGTGATCGTCCTCGAGTACCGCTCGGGGTCGTCGGCGCTGCCCGGGATCTCGAGGACCGTACTCGCCACGATGCAGGCGCAGACCTCGCTGCAGCTGCTCGGGCCGGATCAGACGCGCACGCAGTACGGCGCCGCGCTCGATCAGGACATCGTCAAGTGCGCGGGCGACGCGGGCTGCATCGCGCAGCTCGGCGCGCGGGTCGGCGCCGTCGAGGTCGTGCTGATCGGCATCAGCGAGCTCGGCGACGTGATCCTGACGATGCAGCGGATCGACGTTCGCAAGAAGGAGGTCGCGACGCGCATCGCGGACTCGCTGCCTGCGGGCGCCGCGCCGACCGAGGACCAGATCAACGGCTACCTCGTCCGGTTGCTCGCGCCGACGGACTTCATCCGCTACGGCGTGATCGACATCGTCGCGAACCTCACCGGCGCGGCGGTCACCGTCGGCGGCGAGTCGCGCGGGATCACACCGATCCAGCCGCTCAAGCTTCACGCGCCCGCGACGTACTCGATCCGCGTCGAGAAGGCCGGCTACGTGCCGTTCACGACGCGCGTCGCGCTGCCGCCCGACGGCGAGATCAAGGTCGAGGCCGAGCTGTCGCGGCGCGGCTCGAACGCGTGGTACCAGCGGTGGTACGTGCTCGCCGGCGCGGGCCTCTTGATCGCGGGCGGCGCGGGCACGGCGATCTACTTCGGCACGCGCGACACCGGCAACACGGTGCCGGTCAGCGGCGAGCTGCGTTAGAGCGACGCGAGCATGACGAGGGCGTCCTCGCCGTCGTCCTGGTAGTAGCGCGCGCGCACGTGCACGGTCTTGAACCCCGCGCGCTCGTACAGCGCGATCGCCGGCTTGTTACCGCGGCGGACCTCGAGCGTCGCGAGCGTCGCGCCGATCGCGCGGCCAGCGTCGAGTGCGTGCGCGAGCAACGCCGCGCCGAGGCCCGCGCGCCGGCGGTCGGGGTGGGTCGCGATCGACAGGATGTGGACCTCCGCGCTCGCGGTGACGAGCCAGTAGTTACAGAACCCGACGACTCGCGGATCGCGAAGGACGTCGACACGCGCGTGCGGGCGCGCGAGCTCGGCCTCGAAGGCGTCACGCGGCCAGGCCTTGGGAAACGAGTGCCGCTCGATCTCGTGGATCGCATCGAGGTCGCCAGGCGTCGCGGGCTCGATGCGCATCACGCCTTCGCCGTGACGAGCGAGATCATCGCGCGCCACAGCGACTCGATGCCCTCGCCGTCCTGCGCCGAGACGGCGAACGGATCGCGCGTGAGCCCGAGCGTCTTGCGCGCGCGCATCACCTCGACCATGCGCTTGTTCTTGGCGAGCTTGTCGGCCTTGGTCATCGCGACGATCACCGGCACCTCGCGCTCGGCGAGCCAGGGCACGAAGTCGAGCTCCTCCTCCTCCGGGCCGCGGCGGATGTCGACGAGCAAGAGCACGCCGGCCAGCGAGCTGCGTTTGGCCAGATAGGCCTCGATCAGCGGCTTCCACCCCTCGCGCGTCTTGCTGTCGACGGCCGCATAGCCGTAGCCCGGGAGGTCCACGAGGTGGAACGACGGCTTCGCCGCGACCTCGAACCAGTTGATGAGGCGCGTGCGGCCCGGGGTGCGCGAGGTGCGCGCGAGCCCCGCTTGCCCGACGAGCGCATTGATCAGGCTCGACTTGCCGACGTTCGAGCGCCCGACCACCGCGAGCTCGGGCAGCCCCGGCGGAGGGAAGTCCTTGGGCGCGGCCGCCGAGGTGAGGAACGTGGCGCGGGGGCGTGGGTGCGAACGGCTCATGGCTTCACTTCGGGCGGATCGGATGGACCGGCGCCATCGGGTCGAACTTCTTACCCGATACCGAGCGCGCATGGCACTGCATGCAGACGGCCGTTCGTACGCCCGGGGTCGAGAGGTCGGCGAGCCCGAGGGCGCGCGCGACCGGCGGGTTGCGCATGAGGTCGTCCTCGGCGTAGGCCGCACCGGCGCCGTGGCAGGCCTCGCAGCCGACCTCGACGGCGATCGTGGGGCCCGCCGGCGCCTCGCCGGTGCCGTGACATGCGAGACAGCGCGCCTCGGGCTTGGCCGGGAATCGATCGCGCGTCAGCGCATGGCGCGTCGCCTGCCAGCTCGCGAGGTGCTGCGGGTGGCACGCGCCGCA
>Ga0247822_10001712_pt1 | contig 13610 bp, 10 predicted proteins | sample 13C_Cellulose_Da_FD_192423 | JGI IMG/M metagenome (GOLD analysis project Ga0247822, IMG submission 192423) | Soil microbial communities from agricultural site in Penn Yan, New York, United States - 13C_Cellulose_Day30 | ecosystem: Environmental > Terrestrial > Soil > Agricultural land | place...
CATCTACAACCTCGGCGCCGGCAATGACGGCCTCATCCGGGCGCTCGAAAGCTCGGGCCAGGCGGGCAAGGTCCGTGTCGTCGCCCACGAGCTCACCGCCGCCACCCGCAAGGGGCTGGCGAGCGGGGCCATCGACGTGGTGATCGACCAGAACCCGGATGGCGAGATCGCAGCGGCCCTGGCCATCGCACGCAGCCTCGCGCTCGGGCAGGACGATGGGCGCCTCCTTGCCCCCATTGAAATCGGCCTCTATCTGCGCGACAATCTGCCAAAGGGCTAATCAAACAGATCGCCCGGGGAGGACTATCCGATGACTAGGTTGTTGCGTCTTGAGGTACGTGCCTCATGACCTATCTCGGCATCGATATCGGCACCTCCGGCGTCAAGGCGCTGCTCATCGATCGCAATGACAAGCCGATCGGCGAGGCCACTGCGAAGGCCGTCGAGCCGGTCCGTCCCCACCCCGGATGGTCGGAGCAGAACCCGGCGGACTGGTGGAACGCAACGCTCGAAGCCGCTGACAAGCTGGCGAGGGCGCACCCCGCGGAGATGGCTGCGGTGCGGGGTATTGGCCTCTCCGGTCACATGCACGGCGCTACCCTGCTCGACAAGAACGACCAGGTCCTCCGTCCCTGCATTCTCTGGAACGACGGCCGCTCGGCGGCGGAGTGCACCGAGATGGAAGCCGCGCTCCCCTCGCTGCGCGACATCGCCGGCAACATCGCCATGCCCGGCTTCACGGCGCCCAAGATCGCCTGGGTCCGGAAGCACGAGCCCGAGATCTATGCAAAGATCGCCAAGGTACTGCTGCCCAAGGCCTATGTCCGGCTGCTGCTGACCGGCGAGCATGTCGAGGAGATGTCGGATGCCGCGGGCACCCTGTGGCTCGACGTCGCCAAACGAAACTGGTCGGACGACCTGCTCAGGGTCACCGGCCTCGACCGCTCGCACATGCCGCGTCTCGTCGAGGGCTCGGCGCCGTCGGGCGCACTGAAGCGCGAGTTCGTCGATCGCTGGGGCATGTCGGGCGAGGTGATCGTCGCGGGCGGCGCGGGCGACAACGCCGCGGCGGCCTGCGGCATCGGCGCGATCCAGCCGGGCGAGGGCTTCGTTTCGCTCGGTACATCCGGCGTGCTGTTCGTCTCCAACGACCGCTTCCGTCCCAACACCAAGGGCGCCGTCCACGCCTTCTGCCATGCCGTGCCCAAGACCTGGCACCAGATGGGCGTGATCCTCTCGGCCACCGACAGCCTCAACTGGCTGGCCAGGATCACCGGGCAGGATCCGGCCAATCTCGCCGGCGCGGCGGAGGCGCAGTTCGAGGGGCCGGGCGAGGAGCTTTTTCTCCCCTATCTCAGCGGCGAACGCACGCCGCACAACAATGCCGGCGCGCGCGGCAGCTTCGTCGGCCTCAGCCACTCGACGGACACCGCGAAGCTGGCGCAGGCCGTGATGGAGGGCGTCGCCTTCGCCTTCCGCGACTGCAAGCGCGTGCTCAACGATGCCGGCACCGATCTCGGCCGGCTGATCGCCGTGGGCGGCGGCTCGAAGTCCGAGCTCTGGCTCAAGCTGATCGCCACCAATCTCGATACCGAGATCGCCATCCCCGACGACGGGGATTTCGGCGGCGCGCTCGGCGTTGCCCGGCTCGGCCTCTGTGCCGCGGAAGGGGCCGACCCCACCGAGGTCATGCAGAACCCCGCCATCAAGCGGGTCGTTACGCCCGATGCGTCGCTTGTCGACGCCTATTCCCGTCAGTACGAGCGCTATCGCGCGCTCTATCCCGCCATCGAGGAGGCACGCCGGTGACCGATTTCTTCAAGGGTATCAGCCCCGTAAAGTTCGAGGGCCCGCAGAGCGCCAACCCGCTCGCCTATCGGTTCTACGACAAGGATGAACTCGTGCTGGGCAAGCGGATGGAGGATCACATCCGCCCCGCCGTCGCCTATTGGCACACGTTCGCCTGGGAGGGCGGCGACCCGTTCGGTGGCCGTACCTTCGATCGCCCCTGGTACGACAAGGGCCTTGAAGGCGCCAAGCTCAAGGCGGATGTCGCCTTCGAGCTGTTCGACCTGCTCGACGCGCCGTTCTTCTGCTTCCACGATGCCGACGTTGCGCCGGAGGGGGCGAGCCTCAAGGAGAGCAACAAGAACCTGCGCACCATCACCGACATCTTCGCCAAGAAGATGCAGAACTCGCGCACCCGGCTGCTCTGGGGCACGGCAAACCTCTTTTCCAACCGCCGCTACATGGCGGGCGCCGCCACCAACCCTGACCCCTATGTCTTCGCCTATGCCGCCGGGCAGGTGAAGGAAATGCTCGAGATCACCCATGAGCTGGGTGGTGCCAACTATGTGCTCTGGGGCGGCCGCGAGGGCTACGAGACGCTGCTCAACACCCGCATCAAGCAGGAGCAGGACCAAGCGGCGCGCTTCCTGTCGCTGGTCATCGACCACGCGAAGAAGATCGGTTTCAAGGGCCAGCTCTTGATCGAACCCAAGCCGCAGGAGCCGACCAAGCACCAGTACGACTACGACGTCGCGACGGTCTATGGGTTCCTCAAGACCTACGGCCTCGAGAAGGACGTGAAGGTCAACATCGAGGTCGGCCATGCCTTTCTCGCCGGCCACAGCTTCGAGCATGAACTGGCGGTCGCCGGTGGGCTGGGCATCCTCGGTTCGGTCGATGCCAACCGCAACGACCTGCAATCGGGCTGGGACACCGACCAGTTCCCCAACAACCCGGGCGAGATGGCGCTGGCCTTCTACCAGATCCTCAAGGCCGGCGGCCTCGGCAAGGGCGGCTTCAACTTCGACGCCAAGGTGCGCCGCCAATCGATCGACCCAGCCGACCTGCTCTACGGCCATATCGGTGGCCTCGACGTGCTCGCCCGCGGCCTCAAGGGCGCGGCGGCGATGATCGAGGACGGCACCTTCGACAAGGCCCAGGACGCACGCTACGCCGGGTGGAACGAGAAAGGCGCGGCCGCCATGCTGAAGGGCGAACGCACCCTCGAGCAGATCGCCCAGTGGGTGGAGGCCGAGAATATCAACCCGCAACCGAAATCCGGCCAGCAGGAATACCTCGAAAACCTGGTCAACCGGTTCGTTTGATGGCGCAATCGACTTCCGTTCGCCCCCTCGCCGCCGGCGACCGGCCCGCTTGGGCCGATCTCTGGCGGCAGTACCCGGCATTCTACGAAACGGTCCTCCCCGAGGACATCTATCACTCGACCTGGGAACGCCTCATGGCTCCCGATGAGCCGGTCTGGGGCGCGCTCGCCCTTGCCGGCGAGCGTCCGGTGGGGCTCGTCCACTACATCTACCACCGCACCGCTTGGGCGCTGGCCGACAACTGCTGCCTGCAGGATCTGTTCGTCGCGCCCGATGGCCGCGGCCTCGGTCACGGGGCCGGCCTGATCGCCCATGTGGCCGACACGGCAAGGCAGGCAGGCAGCGGCCGGCTGTACTGGCTGACGCACGAGTCGAACACCACCGCCCAGGCCCTCTACGATCGTGTCGCCTCCCGATCGGGCTTCATCCAGTACCGCCTGCCGCTCAGCTGAAACGAGTCACATGCCTGCCATCCGCAATCCCATCCTCCCCGGCTTCAACCCCGATCCCTCGATCCTGCGCGTCGGCGACGACTACTACATCGCCACTTCCACCTTCGAGTGGTACCCGGGCGTGCAGATCCATCACTCGAAGGACCTCGCCAACTGGGAGCTGGTCACGCGCCCGCTCAGCCGCAAGAGCCAGCTCGACATGCGCGGCGACCCCGACAGCTGCGGCATCTGGGCCCCGTGCCTGTCGTATGACGGCGAGCAGTTCTGGCTGATCTACACCGACGTCAAGCGCAAGGACGGCAACTTCAAGGACGCGCACAACTACCTCGTCACCGCGCCCTCGATCGAAGGCCCGTGGTCCGACCCGGTCTACATGAACTCGTCGGGCTTCGATCCCTCGCTGTTCCATGACGACGACGGCAGGAAGTGGTTCGTCAACATGCTGTGGGACCATCGCGCCCGCCCGCTGCGCTTCGCCGGCATTGCGCTGCAGGAATACGATCACAGCCAGAAGAAGCTCGTCGGCCCGATCAGGAACATCTACCAGGGCACCGAGCTCAAGCTCGTCGAGGGCCCGCACCTCTACAAGCGCAACGGCAAGGACGGGCGCCCCTGGTACTACCTGCTGACCGCCGAAGGCGGCACCGGCTACGACCACGCCGTAACCTTCGCCCGCTCGCGCAACATCGACGGCCCCTACGAGACCCACCCGATCAAGCACATCCTCACCGCCAAGGATGCGCCGCTCAACGAGGTGCAGCGCGCCGGCCACGGCGACATCGTCGAGACACCTGACGGCAAGACCTTCCTCGTCCACCTGATGGGCCGCCCCACGACCCAGAAGCGCCGCTGCGTGCTGGGCCGCGAGACCGGCATCCAGGAAGCGTACTGGGGCAGTGACGACTGGCTGTGGGTCAAGAACGGACCGGTCCCCTCGATCGAGGTCGAGGTTCCCGGCACGCGCGACGACGCCCCCTACTGGGCCGAGCAGCGCTACCGCTTCGATACACTCCACCAGGACTTCCAGTGGCTGCGCACGCCCGAGACCGAGCGCATCTTCAAGGTCGGTGACAACAGGCTGACACTCATCGGCCGCGAGTCGATCGGCAGCTGGTTCGAGCAGGCGCTGGTCGCACGCCGCCAGACCCACTTCAGCTACGATGCCGAAGTGACGGTCGACTTCAGCCCCGTCGACGAGCGCCAGTTCGCGGGTCTCACGGGCTACTACAGCCGCTACAACTTCCACTACGTGACGGTCACGGCCCATTCGGACGGCAAGCGCGAGCTGCTCATCATGAGCTCGATGGCCTCGCACCCCGATGGCAACCTGACCTTCCCGGGCGAGCCCATCCCGCTGCCGCAGGAGGGCCCGGTGCGGCTGAAGCTCGAAATCCGCGGGCCGAAGCTGCAGTTCTTCTATGCGGCCGGCAACGCCGCGGCGGGCGGCAACTGGCAACCGGCCGGACCGGTGCTCGATGCCTCGCTCCTCTCCGACGAGTGCGGCGGCCATGCCGAGCATGGCAGCTTCACCGGCGCCTTCGTCGGCATGGCCTGCTCCGACCTCAACGGTACGGGCAGGGAAGCGGTGTTCACCGACTTCGTCTATCGCCCGGTGCGCGACCCGAGCGACCGCTACTGATCGCCGCGATGCCGGGTGAAGTGCTCGGGGCCTCTCCAGCCCCGGCCCTTTTCCGTCAGGCAGCCATTGGCCACTATTGCGCTAAACCCTGACGTTCGATGGCAGCGTTGGGCCACTATCATGACCCTTCGACAATGATCGAAGGGAGTGGTCCCATGTCGGACGTTCGTGCAACTCGCAAGGAATGGATCGGATTGGCAGTGATCGCGCTGCCCTGCATCCTCTATTCGATGGACCTGACGGTCCTCAATCTCGCGGTACCCTCGCTTATCGCGACGCTCAACCCCAGCGCGGCGCAGCTGCTCTGGATCGTCGATATCTACGGCTTCTTCGTCGCCGGCATGCTGCTGACCATGGGCACGCTGGGCGACCGCATCGGTCGGCGGAAGCTGCTCCTGATCGGCGCTGCCGCCTTCGGCATCACCTCGCTGCTCGCCGCCTTCGCGCCGACGGCCGAGACGCTGATCGTCGCCCGCGCCCTGCTCGGCATCGCCGGCGCGACACTGGCGCCCTCGACGCTGTCGCTCATCACCAACATGTTCCGCAACGACCGCGAGCGGACGATCGCCATCAGCGTCTGGATCGCCAGCTTCTCGGCCGGCGGCGCCCTCGGTCCGGTGGTCGGTGGCGTGATGCTGCAGTATTTCTGGTGGGGCTCGGTGTTCCTGATCGCCGTGCCGATCATGGTTCTCCTGCTCGCCCTGGGCCCGTGGTTCCTGCCCGAGTACAAGGATCCCAAGGCGGGGCGGCTGGATTTCGTCAGCGCCGGGCTCTCCATCGTGGCCGTCCTTGCCGTGATCTACGGCATCAAGAGCCTCGCCGAGGGCGGTGACCTGCTGCTCAGCGCCGGGCCGATTCTTGCCGGACTGGTCCTTGGCGCGATCTTCGTCCGGCGTCAGCTGCGGCTCGCCGATCCCCTGCTCGACCTCAGCCTGTTCGCCCGCCCGTCCTTCTCGGCGGCGCTGGCGATCAACGTGTTCGGCTTCTTCGCCATGTTCGGCACCTTCCTCGTCGTCGCGCAGTACCTGCAACTGGTGCTGGGGCTCACGCCCTTCGAGGCCGGGCTGTGGAGCCTGCCCGCGGGCCTCGGCTTCACCGCCGGCTCGCTGCTGACCCCGAAGCTCCTCGAGCTGATGCGACCCGCCTATGTGCTGGCCCTCGGCCTCGTGCTGGCCGGCGCCGGCCTCATCTCCATGGGTTACGCCGGCGGCGAGCGCGACCTGGTGCTGCTCGTCATCTCCTATGGCGCGCTGTCGTTCGGCATCGCGCCGGTCGCGACCATCGCGGCCGACCTCGTCGTCTCAGGCGCTCCGCCCGAACGCGCGGGTGCCGCTTCGGCGCTTAACGAGACGAGTTCGGAGCTCGGCGGGGCGCTGGGCATCGCGCTGCTCGGCTCGATCCTCACCGCGCTCTACCGGGCCGGGCTCGGCGACAGCCTGCCGGCGGACCTGCCGGGCGAGGCGGTGGCCATGGCCCTGCGCGGCATCGGTGGCGCGCACGCAGCCGCCGAAGAACTGCCGGCCGGCGGCCTCGCGCTGCTGGAGGCAGCGCGCGTCGCCTATGCCGAAGCCATGCTGGCGACGGCGCTGGTGAGCGCTGCGATCGTCCTGGTCGCGGCCCTCACCTCGGTCATGATGTTCCGGCGGACGGGATCGGCGACCGCCTGACGAAGGCTAACGATGGTAGGGGCCGAAGTGTGGGCAATCCTACAGCAAAGGGTCCGGTTCGCTCCGGGCCCTTCCGGCGTCAGACGAGCTTCTCTCCAAGCCACCCTATCAGGAATCCTATTGTACCGCCGAGGGCGTGGTCGCCAAGGTGTGCGGCCCCGTGGACAAGTAGCCCCTTTGTTCGGTTTACCAGAGACCGGTCGAGTAGCGGCGCCCGTAGCAGCGCCAGCAGCGTCTCAAGGTGTTCGATCAGCGAGCGACGCCAAACCGCATCCAACCCAGCCTCCCCAGATAGCGAATTGGATTGGCGAAGCTGACGTACGAGCCTCAAGATAAGGTCTTCAAGCTCTGAAGCGTCGGCTTCTCGGCCGGCTAAGGGGTTGGCAATCCAACCGCCCCTGCCGCCACGATTGCCCCCACCCAACGCGTCCGCTAGCACTTGATCGCTGGCGTCGATGATTGCGTTGAGGGCCCGCAACATGTTGGGGAACTTTGGGTAGCGCCCAGGTGATGTGGAAAAGAAGCGGGTACCGAGCCCCGCCCTCTCACTGAGCTGCGTGTTCGACATGAAGAGTGTGAGAGAGGCCGTTCGCGTCAGACGCCAGAACTCCGCTGCCTCTCGCTCGTCGTACTCGCCGCGAGAGACTTGATTGCGGAGTGCGACAGCGCTGTCGTGTAGAGCCTCAACGGCCCTAATCTGCTCGGGACTTTCGAGCCTCATGCGAGTGGGTATAGTTAGTCGTTCTAGGGAGATGCCAGCGTCCATCGTGTGCCTCCAAACGCCGTATCAAGTGGGTACGCCTAGAGCAGTTGCAACAAAAAGGGCCCGGATCGATCGATCCGGGCCCTTTCAAACTGTCTGGTGCTGCCGATTACTCGGCGGCGGGCGCGTCCTCGGCGGCCTTCTCCTTGCCGGTCGCCTGGTCGACGACCTTCATGGAGAGGCGGACCTTGCCGCGCTCGTCGAAGCCGAGCAGCTTCACCCACACCTTGTCGCCTTCCTTGACGACGTCGGTGGTCTTGCCCACGCGCTGGTCAGCAAGCTGGGAGATGTGGACGAGGCCGTCCTTGGCGCCGAAGAAGTTCACGAACGCGCCGAAATCGGCGGTCTTGACCACGGTGCCCTGGTAGATCTGGCCCACTTCGGCTTCGTCGGTGATGCCCTTGATCCACTTGATGGCAGCGTCGATCGCCTTGCCGTCCGAGGACGAGACCTTCACGGTGCCGTCGTCGCTGATGTCGATCTTGGCGCCGGTCTTCTCGACGATCTCGCGGATCACCTTGCCGCCGGTGCCGATCACTTCGCGGATCTTGTCGGTCGGGATGGTGATGGTCTCGATGCGCGGAGCGAACTCGCCCACCTGATCACGCGAAGCGGTGATGGCCTTGGCCATCTCGCCCAGGATGTGCGCGCGACCGCCCTTGGCCTGCTCGAGGGCGACCTTCATGATCTCCTCGGTGATGCCGGCGATCTTGATGTCCATCTGCAGCGAGGTCACGCCATCGGCGGTGCCCGCAACTTTGAAGTCCATGTCGCCGAGGTGGTCTTCGTCACCCAGGATGTCCGACAGCACCGCATAGCGGTCGCCTTCGAGGATCAGGCCCATGGCGATACCGGCCACCGGCTTCTTCATCGGGACGCCCGCATCCATCAGCGCCAGCGAGGTGCCGCAGACGGTCGCCATCGAGGACGAGCCGTTCGACTCGGTGATCTCGGAGACGACGCGGATGGTGTAGGGGAAGTCTTCGGCCTTGGGGCGGATCGGGTTGATGGCGCGCCATGCGAGCTTGCCGTGACCGATCTCGCGACGGCCGGGCGAACCCATGCGACCAGCTTCACCGACCGAGTAGGGCGGGAAGTTGTAGTGCAGCATGAAGTTCACCTTGTGGGTGCCTTCGAGGCTGTCGACGAACTGCTCGTCGTCGCCGGTGCCGAGCGTGGCAACGACGAGGGCCTGGGTCTCACCGCGGGTGAACAGGGCCGAGCCGTGGGTACGCGGCAGGATACCGACTTCCGCCACGATCGGGCGGACGGTCGACAGGTCGCGGCCATCGATGCGCGACTTGGTGTCGAGGATGTTCCAGCGGACGATCTTGGCCTGGAGGTTATGGACGACTTCGCCCAGGTCTTCCTTCGATACCGTGCCGGCTTCGATCTGGGCGGCGAAGTGCTCCTTGACCTTGGCGTTGGCGGCATCGACCGCAGCGTAGCGCTGGGCCTTGTCGGTGATCTTGTAGGCAGCGCGGAGATCGGCCTCGGCAACCTTCAGCACGTCGGCTTCGAGCGCCGAGTAGTCCGGCGGCGTGAAGTCGCGCGGTTCCTTGGCGGCGAGTTCGGCCAGCTTGATGATCGCGTCGATGACCTTGCGCGAGGCTTCGTGACCGAACATCACGGCGCCGAGCATGATCTCCTCGGAGAGCTCCTGGGCTTCCGATTCCACCATCAGGACGGCGTCCTGGGTGCCGGCCATGACGAGGTCGAGCTTCGATTCAGAGCGACGGTTGACGTCGAGGTTGAGGACGTACTCACCGTCGATGTAGCCGACGCGGGCAGCGCCGATCGGGCCCATGAACGGCACGCCGGAGATGGTCAGGGCCGCGGAGGCGGCGACCATGGCGAGCACGTCCGGGTTGTTTTCCATGTCGTGCTGCAGAACGGTGATGACCACCTGGGTCTCGTTCTTGTAGCCTTCGGGGAACAGCGGGCGGATCGGACGGTCGATCAGGCGCGAGACCAGGGTCTCGTTCTCGGTCGGACGACCTTCGCGCTTGAAGTAGCCGCCCGGAATCTTGCCGGCGGCGAAGTACTTTTCCTGATAGTTGACCGTCAGGGGGAAGAAGTCCTGACCGGGCTTGGGCGACTTGGCCGAGACCACGGTGGCGAGCAGCACGGTCTCGCCGAGGGTGGCGAGCACGGCGCCGTCTGCCTGGCGGGCGATCTTGCCGGTCTCGAGGGTGAGGGGCTGGCCGCCCCAGTTCAGCTCAACTTTGTGGTAGTCGAAGTTGATGGGCATATCGTTGTCTTTCCATTCTGCCGGAATGAGCGGGAACGCGGGGGCGTAGCCACCCCGCGAACTCATCCGGTGTGCCAGCCGCGCGCCGCACCCCATGTGCGACCGCAGCCCAAAATCGGCACGGTTCGGCGCTGACTCCCGGTTGTCGGCCGGGGCGGAACATGGACAAGACGATGAGCCGCTCATGTCTCTTGGGGGAGAGTGCCCACTGGCACCGTGAGCGGCCGATGATCTCGCCATGCTCCGCGTAGTTCGTCAGCCTACGCAACACCCGGCATCCGGCCGGGGCAAAGGATCGCGAGGCGTGCCTCGCGACCAAGTTCGATCGACCCTGCCTTAGCGGCGGAGGCCGAGGCGCTCGATCAGCGCCTTGTAGCGCGCCTCGTCGTTCTTCTTGACGTAGTCGAGAAGGCGACGGCGCGTCGAAACCATCTTCAGCAGGCCACGACGGGAGTGGTTGTCCTTGTTGTGGCTCTTGAAGTGTTCGGTGAGATTGGCGATGCGCTCGGAGAGGATCGCAACCTGGACTTCGGGCGAGCCCGTGTCGTCCTTCTTGGTCGCAAAGTCCTTGATGAGCGCAGTCTTCCGCTCTGCGGTAATCGACATCGGCTAGGTCCTTTCAAATAGAGGATCATCGGGACGCTGCCACCCGGGATGTCGTCCAGGTGGAGCCATGAGAAGTGCCGGCAAGCCGGAACTTGGCGCGCTCTATAGGGGAAAGGGGCAGGAAATGCCAGCTAATTGTCCGCCGGGTCCCGCTCGTAGGCCTCGGCTCGGCCGTTGAGCGTGTCCGATGGATCGAGCGAAGCGAGCGGAATGGTGAAGCGCCAGGTGATGCCGCGTTCGTGCACTTCGCGGTTCACTTCGCCGTTGAGCGAGCGGCCGACCATGTTCTCGAGCACAGTGGTGCCGAAGCCGCGCCGGGGCTGAATGACGCCGGGCGTGCTGCCCGTCTCATGCCAGGTGAAGGCGACGGCGTCGCCCTCACGCTTCCATGTGACCGAGAGCCGGCCGCCCTCGCGGGCGAAGGCGCCGTATTTCACTGCGTTGGTCGCCAGCTCATGGGCCGCCATGCCCAGGATCTGCGCCGCCTGGGCGTTGAGCCGCAGCGCCGGGCCCTCGACGACCACCTGCTTGCCATCGACCGGGCAGAACGGGTCGATCTGGCTGACCATCAACTCCTTGAGGTCGACGCCGGCGACGCCGTGGGCGAGCAGCAGGTCGGTGGAGCGGGCGAGCCCGAAGATGCGCCGCTCGAAGCTCTGGACGAACTCGGGCACGGTATCGGCGCCGCGGGCGGTCTGCTTGGCCATGGCGGCGATGACCGTCATCTGGTTCTTCGATCGATGCGCCAGCTCGCGCATCAGGAACCGCACCTCGGTTTCGGCGGCCTGCCGCCGCCGTGACGCATCGCCGAGCGCGGCGGAGACGGTCTCGATCTCCTCGATGGGGAAGTGCCGAGCCTCCACGGGCTGGCCGGCACCCAGCCGCTTGGCATCGGCCTCGAGCCCGTGGACCGAGCGCCCGATCTGGAGGCTCACGCCATAGACGACGAGCACGACCAGCGCCGCGAGCAGTACGCCGCCGGCGAGCAGCGACCAGAAGGCATCGGCCAGCGGCTGGGCCACCACGTTGCGGTCGGCCCAGGCGACGAGCGTCCAGCCGGTGAGCAGCGACTGCTGGGTGACGACCAGGTAGTCGGTGTTGCCGTCGCGGACGTTGCGCCAGCCGGCAGCCGAGCCGAGCTGGTCCAGCGGCAGCAGGTTGAAGGCGTCGCCGGTGGCGCCGCCATCGCCCGTGGTGGCGATCATCACGCCCTTGCGGTCGACGAGAGCAACGTGCCAGCCCTCGGGCATGCGGCTTGCGAGCAGCGGCATCGAAAGCTGGCTGGCGGAACGGCTGAACCCCAGGATCAGGGGCTCATCCCCGGGCGGGAAGATGGGCAGGAGGATGTTGACCACCCATTGCTGGGAAACACGGCCGAACACGGCATCGGAAACGACGACCTCATGCGTGTCGAAAGCCTTCTTTGCCGTCTCGATGTCGCCGATCGGGGTGACCTGCTGCTCCGACATGGGCACGCGGGTCGAGAGATCCGAGGTGAAGTCGGGGTGGACCACGTAGACGAACGAGCCGGTATCGGCGAGGGCCTGGCTGACCCGCGCGTGGAAGGCGGGGTAGTCGGCAGGCTGGAGCGGTGGGGTCGTCGCGAGAACGCGCAGCGTCGTGACGTTGGCGTTGATCTCACGGTCGACGGCCTGGACGATGGCGCGGGCATTGCCGGTGATCAGGGTCTCGACCACCCGCTCCTGCGCCTCGTTGTTGCGCTGCAGCAGCACGGCCGAAAAGATGAAGGCCGGAACCAGCGCGACAAGCGCAAGGACGAACAGATAGACGGCGATCGGACGCGCCACGCGCGTGCGCTTGTGAGCGCCGGTTTCAGCCGAACCGGACCCGTCAGCCATCAAGTACTCCGGCAGACATACGCCCGGCCCCTAGGAAAACTTCAGCCCTTCCAACGCCAAGTTAGCCTGTGAGTTGCAACAGGTTGAAGAAAAATCAGCCGTTGATGACGCGCTGGGGCTTGAACTGCCCCATCTCGACGCGGCCGAGCGCGACGGCGACGCCGCCCGAGCTGGCCCAGCATTCCTCGAGCGCGATGGGCGCCGCGCGACCGGTGAGCAGAACCGGGTTGCCATGACGGACGACGCTAACCTGATCCGGCGTCAGGCGAATTTCGGGCAGCAGGGTCAGGCCTTCGCTGATGGGCAGGAGCAGGCCGTCACGGTCGACGGCGGCTTCCAGCGTGGCGAGGTCGACGGCGCGGGCGGTCGTGAAGGGACCAACGGCGGTGCGCCGCAGCTCGACCACATGGCCGAACGTGCCGAGGTGCCGGGCGAGATCGCGGGCGAGCGCACGGACATACGTGCCCTTCTCGCACGACATCTCGAGCTCGCTCGTTTCGCCGCGATGCGCGATGAGCTCGAGCGTCTCGATGAAGACTGGGCGGGGGGCGAGTTCCACGGTTTCGCCGGCACGGGCAAGGTCATAGGCGCGCTCGCCGTCGATCTTGATCGCCGAGAAGGCGGGCGGAACTTGCATGATCTCGCCGGTGAAGCGGGGCAGCGCAGCCCGGATATCGGCTTCGGAGGGCCGGGCGGGCGAGCTGTTGCTGACTTCCCCTTCGATGTCGTCGGTCGTGGTCTCCTCACCCCACTTGATGGCGAAGCGGTAGACTTTCTTGCCATCCTGCACGGCGGGGACCGTCTTGGTGGCTTCGCCGAGCGCGATGGGGAGGATGCCGGTCGCCAGCGGGTCGAGCGTGCCGGCATGGCCGGCTTTCTTGGCGCCGAACAGCCAGCGGATCTTGCCGACCGCCTGGGTCGAGGTCATGTCGTAGGGCTTGTCGAAGATGAGCCAGCCGGAGACGTCGCGCTTGGGGGATTTGGCCTGGGACACTGATATCGAACCTGTCGCATCCCGCCCCTTCGGGGGAGGGATTGATGGTGGGGGTGCAGCTCGCGCCGGGTATGGGGCTTCACCCCACCCTTGACCCCTCCCGTCGGGGGAAGGAAGGCGACTACGAGCGTCGGTGCGTTCCTCGCGGAAGCGCTAGTCTTCGTCGTCGTCCCTGATGTCGCGCTGCACGCGGTCGGAGCGCAGCAGGGCGTCGATCTTGCCGAACTCCTCGAAGGTGTTGTCGACGAAGAAACGCAGGTCGGGAG
>Ga0247822_10001715_pt1 | contig 13605 bp, 18 predicted proteins | sample 13C_Cellulose_Da_FD_192423 | JGI IMG/M metagenome (GOLD analysis project Ga0247822, IMG submission 192423) | Soil microbial communities from agricultural site in Penn Yan, New York, United States - 13C_Cellulose_Day30 | ecosystem: Environmental > Terrestrial > Soil > Agricultural land | place...
GAACTGACCGAGCAGCAGATCCTCGACATCGACAAGCAGGCGGAGATCTTGAACTGCGGCATTTGCGTCTACGATTTCGAACCGGACGCGGGCGGGCTGTGCATTCCGAAACTCGAAGTCTGGAACCACGGCGCTCCGCTCGAAGCGGAAGGCGCGCCTAAGACCGCCGAGCCGGACAAGATGACCGGCACGCGATGAAGACTGGCCCGCCGCTCAACCGTGAGACGCTTAAGGATTTTCCGCTGCCGCCCATCGTCGACGGCGACAAGGAGACGAAGGGGCGGATCTTGATCATTGCGGGCTGCCGGGCGCTTGCTGGTGCGGCCTTGCTCGTCGCGAACGCGGCGATGCGGGCGGGTGCGGGAAAGCTTCGGATGGCCACGGTCGAGGGCGTCGCGGTGGGCACCTCCCTGGCCATGCCGGAAGCGATGGTGATCGGCCTGGAAGAAGCCCGCGACGGCGGATTTACGAAGACAGCCGTTCGCCGGCTCGGCGAAGAAGCTAATCACTCGGATGTGGCGGTTGCCGGTCCGGGGATGGCCACTGCGGCAACCTGCTCGTCGCTGGCCGCAACCCTTCTGCAAAGTTCGGCTTCGATCGTCCTGGACGCGGCACTGCTGCACAGCCTGGAGCCGCTGGATACGTCCAAGCGCGGATCGGACGCTTTGCCTGTCCTGCTCCCTCACTCGGGTGAACTGTCGTCGCTCCTCGGCTGCGAAGAGGGGGACATCGACGCCGACCCGATCGGTTGCGGACTGAAAGCTGCAGAGCGCTATCACGCGAACGTGTTGGTGAAGGGCGTCACCAGCCACGTCGTCACGCCCGACGGCCGGGCCTGGTCGTTCAGTGGCGGTGCGCCCGGGCTAGGCGTTTCGGGCAGCGGCGACACGCTCGCGGGCATCGTCGGAGGATTGATCGCGCGCGGCGCCGACAGCCTGACCGCCCTGCTGTGGGCGGTCCTGCTTCACGGCGAAGCGGGCGAGGCCCTGTCGAAGAAAGTCGGGCCGATCGGTTTCCTCGCCCGCGAAATCCCGGACGAGATACCCGCGCTCCTATCCCGATAGATTTACTCGGGCGTGGTGTGACGCTCGACTTCGTCGCCGACCAGGCGGACGACGTGCAGCACGTTGGTCGAACCAGCGGTTCCGAACGGAATGCCGGCCATGATCAGCACGCGGTCGCCGCCCTTGGCGAGATGGTGGCGCAGCGCCATGCGCTTCGCCTTGCCGACCATTTCCTCGAAGCTCGACACGTCCTTCGAGTGCACCGAGTGGACGCCCCAGTAGAGGCCCATACGTCGCGAAGTGGTCTGCGACGGGCTCATGGCGAGGATCGGCACCGGCGGGCGCTCGCGCGCGATGCGGCGGGCGGTTGAGCCGGACTTGCTGAACACGACCATCGTCGTCGCCGAGACGGTTCCGGCAATCTGGCGAGCAGAACCCGACAAAGCGTCGGCGATCGTCGGCTCCAGCTTGGTCTCGGTGAAGTGGATGCGCGAGGAATAGACGGGGTCGCGCTCGACGCTGTCGGCGATGCTGTTCATCATCGCCACGGCTTCGACCGGATATTTGCCCGCGGCGCTTTCCGCCGAGAGCATGACCGCATCCGCGCCGTCATAAATGGCCGTCGCGACGTCGCTGACCTCGGCGCGAGTCGGCGTTGGAGAGGTGATCATCGATTCCAGCATTTGCGTCGCGACGACCACCGGCTTGCCGAACTGGCGAGCGGTGGCGACGATGCGGTTCTGCAGCGGCGGAACGTCCTGCGGCGGAAGCTCGACGCCAAGGTCGCCGCGAGCGACCATCACGCCGTCGGCCAGCGCAATGATGTCGGTCAGGCGATCGATCGCCGCGGGCTTTTCGATCTTGGCCATCAAGGCCGCCTTCTCGCCAATCAAAGCGCGAGCCTCGGCAACGTCCTCCGGACGCTGGACGAACGAAAGGGCAATCCAGTCGGCATTTTGCTCCAGCGCGAACTGAAGGTCGGACTTGTCCTTGTCAGTCAGCGCCGGGATCGGAACCACGACGTCGGGGACATTCACACCCTTGCTGTTCGAGATCGTGCCCCCGACCACCACTTCGGCGGTGATCTTGGTCTCGGCGACTTCCAGCACCTTGAGGCGGATCTTGCCGTCGTCGACCAGCAAGCGGTCGCCCGGCCCCACGGCCGCGAACAATTCCGGGTGCGGAAGCTCAAACCGGGTGGCGTCGCCCGGCGTCTTCTGCCGGTCCAGCGTCACCTTCTTGCCCTTTTCGAGGATGGCCGAGCCGCCTTCGAAGCTGCCGACACGCAGTTTCGGTCCCTGGAGATCGAACACGATCGTCGTCGGCCGCTTCAGATCCTTCTCGAGCGCGCGAATACTCTCGACCAGTTTGGCCTTCGACTTCTGATCGCCGTGGCTCATATTGATGCGGAAGGCGTCGGCGCCTGCCAGCATCAGCTTCTTGATCATCTCAGGCTTGCTCGACGCAGGGCCGAGGGTCGCGAGAATCTTCACTTTGCGGGAGCGCGGTCGCAGCGGCTCGGTCACGTCAAACCTTTCATGGGTGCGCTGGGCACATAACGGGTTGCGACGTGGGTTCAACCGGGTTGAGCGTATGCCCCGCCTCGCTTACAGCCGCACCGAATCCCAAACTGGAGACTATGACAAATGGCGGAAGGTGCCGTCGCGGCTGATCAACTGCGGCTTTTCATCGAGCGTATCGAGCGGCTGGAAGAGGAAAAGAAGGGCATCGCGGATGACATCAAGGACGTCTACGCGGAAGCCAAATCAACGGGTTACGACACGAAGACGATGCGGGCGATCGTCCGGCTGCGGAAGCTTGAGACCCACACGCGGCAGGAAATGGACGCGCTGCTCGAAACCTATCGCAACGCGCTCGGTCTCGCGTAAGAAACGTTTCGGGACCTTTTCGGGGAAAAAATGGCAGGCCATTCCAAATTCAAGAACATCATGCATCGCAAGGGCGCGCAGGATAAGAAGCGCTCGGCGATGTTCTCGAAGCTCAGCCGCGAAATCACCGTCGCGGCGAAGATGGGCCTGCCGGACCCGGACATGAACGCCCGCCTCCGCGCGGCGGTGCTTGCCGCCAAGGCGCAGTCGATGCCGAAGGACAATATCCAGCGGTCGATCGACAAGGCGAGCTCCGGCGACGCCGAGAATTACGAAGAGATCCGCTACGAGGGCTTTGGCCCTGGCGGCGTGTCGCTGATCGTCGAGGCGCTCTCCGACAATCGCAATCGCACGGCCACCAACGTGCGTACCGCTTTCTCGAAGAACGGCGGCAACCTCGGCGCCAGCGGCTCGGTGAGCCACGGCTTCGAGCGGATGGGCCTGATCGAATATGGGTCTTCGGCTGGCGATGCCGACAAGGTGCTGGAAGCAGCGATCGAAGCCGGGGCCGACGACGTCCAGTCGGACGAGGACGGCCACGAGATCTGGACCTCGGTGGATTCGCTTCACGAGGTCGCGAAGGCTCTCGAGGCGGCGCTGGGCGAGGCTGAAGCGGTGAAACTGGGCTGGAAACCCGGCACCGAGGTCGAGGTTCGCGGCGACGACGCCGGCACTTTGATGAAGCTGATCGACGTCCTTGAAGACGACGACGACGTCCAGACCGTCTGGGGCAATTACAATGTCCCCGACGAGGAGCTGGAGAAGCTTGCCTAGGCTGCTCGGTCTCGACCCCGGCTTGGGAACGACCGGCTGGGGATTGATCGAAGCGAACGGCAACCGGCTTTCCCACATCGCGAACGGCCAACTGAAGACAAACACCGCCGCGCCTTTGGCTGAGCGGCTCGCCGACCTCGCACGTCAGCTCGAAATCCTGATTGCCGAGCATTCGCCGGACGGCGCAGCGGTCGAGGAGGTGTTCGTCAACAAGAACCCTCAGTCGACCCTGAAGCTCGGGCAGGCCCGCGGTGTAGTTCTGATGATGGCCGCGCGCAGCGGCATCCCGGTCGCGGAATATGCGGCGCGCCTCGTGAAGAAAGCGGTGGTCGGCAACGGCAATGCCGAGAAAGTGCAGGTTCACGCGATGGTGTCGATGCTCCTGCCGGGGACAAAAATCGTCGGCCCAGACTCCGCCGATGCGCTCGCGGTCGCGATCACGCATGCGCATCACTTGGCGAGCGCACGCCGCATCGCTTAAGCCTAGGCGGCCATGATCGCCCGCCTCACTGGAAAACTCGCCGAAGTTAGTGCCGACACGGCGATCGTCGACGTCGGTGGGGTCGGCTATCTCGTTCACGCCAGCAGTCGCACGCTCGACGCGATCGGACCGGTTGGCGGAGAAGTGCTCATCCTCACCGAGCTCCAGGTCCGCGAGGATGCCTGGACGCTGTTCGGCTTCGGCTCCTCCGTCGAGCGCGATTCCTTTCGCGCGCTGACCTCCGTCCAGGGCGTCGGCGGACGGCTGGCTCTCGCCATTCTCTCCGTTCTCGCACCAGACGAACTCGCCCGCGCCGTCAGTCAGGGAGACAAGGCTATGATCGGCCGCGCCAATGGCGTCGGTCCCAAGCTGGCTGCCCGCATCGCCAACGAGCTTCAGGGCAAGCTCGGCATCGCTGGCCTCGGCGCCTCACTCGCCCCGGCACCGCGCGCCGGCGCTGCGGCGGATGCACTGTCGGCCCTCGCCAACCTGGGCTTCAAACCCGCCGAGGCCAGCGCGGCAGTCAACGCTGCCCAGGACGATCTGGGCGCAGACGCGAGCCTGGATGCTCTTGTTCGCCTCGCGCTCCGCAAAGCGGCGAAGTGATTAGTTACAATGCGTCCTGCCGGTGCCGCCAGCTCAAGGCGACCGTCACTGGCGATCCGGTACGCGTGTCGGCCTGCCACTGCCTCGACTGCAAGAAGCGCTCGGGAAGCGCGTTCGCGGTGCAGGCGCGATGGCCGGTCGAGCGATTCACTAGCGAAGGACCATCGAAGACCTGGATTCAGCATGGGGACAGCGGCAATCGGATCACTCATCACTTCTGTCCGGAGTGCGGGTGCGGCCTCTATTATGCGATCGAGAACAAGTTCGATGGATTGATCGCGATTCCGCTCGGTGCGTTCGACGACCCGTTTTTCGCGTCTCCGAAATTTTCCGTCTGGGAAGAGCGCAAGAACGAATGGGTGAGCATCACCGGTGAGGACGTCGACCATTCGCCCTGATCCTGGAAGTCGGCGCGATTTCTGGCTTCACTTCGGCATATTGGTCGCAGGAGCCGCGCTTTACCTCATCGTTCGCATAGCCATTGAGCCGACGACGGGATGGCTCCGCTTCCACGTCACCGACTTTCTCGCGGGCATGATGCTGCCGTCGCTATTCGCTCTCTGGCCGAAGCCACCGGAATCTGTGGCGAAACTGCTTTCGTCGCTTGGCGGGAAGCTGATCCTCGTTCTTTCGGCGGTCCTGATCTGGGAAGTCGCGCATCCCTTGCTGAGCGACAAATCGACGGCCGACTGGCGAGACGTCCTGGCCTACCTGCTCGGCGTACCGGTCCAGCATTTGATTACGTCGCTCGGGAGCGATCGGACTCAGCTGCCCCAGGCGTCCCGATAAACCCGCAGGAAATTGCCGCCCATCAGCTTTTCCAGCCGGGTCTGGCTCCAGCCGCGCTTCTGCAGGTCGGCGACGAAGCGGCGATAGCGGTCGACCGAATTATAGTCGTCGACGAGAGGATAAACGCCCACCGCTTCGCCGGGGGCCGCAATGCCGGCCTTGATCCGGCTTTCTTGCCAGACCTTCAGCTTGGCCTTGGTCTCCTCGTCGAGGATTGTCGGAAGCGGCCCGTTGTCGGTGCCGATCCCGACATGATCCTCGCCGGCGACATTGGCGACATGCTCAACGTGCCGAAGCAGGTCTTCGCCCCTCGGATGGCTATCCAATGTCAGGAACGGCATGAAATAGACGCCGACCACACCGCCCTTGTCGGCGACGGCCTTGATCGTCTCGTCACTCGTATTGCGCGGGTGGTCGGTCAGGGCCTTCGCACCGGTGTGGCTGATGACGAGCGGCCTTTTCGCATGCGCGGCGGCTTCCGCCATCGTCCGCGCGCCGCCATGGCTGAGATCGAGCAGGAGCTTTTCCGCCTCGATCCGCTCGATCGTGGCGCGGCCGAGTTTTGACAGGCCTGCATTGGCAGGCTCGAGCGCGCCGTCGCCGGCGAGATTGCGGTTGTTGTAGGTTAGCTGGACGGTCATGACTCCGTCCTTTCGGAGCTGCGCCAGCCGATCGAATTCCGGCCCGACCATCGCGGTGTCCTGCGTGCCGATGACCATCGCGACTTTCTTTTCGCGCTTGGCCTTCAGGATGTCGGCGGCGGTACGCGCCAGGATCATGCGGTCGGGATTGGCATTCACGATGTCATGTTTGACCGCGACGTCCTTCTGATAGTTGGCCCAGGGATCGGCGACATTGCCGACGGGCATCACGGTATCGCGGACGACCGTCACACCTGTCTCGACCATCTCCTTCCAGGCGCGGTCGCCGAGCCGAAGCTGTTCCTCCGGCGAGTAAGGGTCGCCGATCCCTCCCAGCGCATCGACCACGATTGCCCGGTCGTACCAGCCGGAGGACGGCCGCCGTTGGGCGACGGCCGGCCCCGCTGCCATCGCTGCCGCAAAGTTCGCCGTGAATGTGCGTCGATCGACCTGCATGTTGCCCCCGCAAGCTCCCTTGAGGACCAACAGTATGCGCCTTGTCGCCAGCGCGTCCATCTGCGAATCAAACCGGAGAGATGGCCACCGACCCAGCCCGAATCACGACGCCTGAGCGCACGACCGAGGACGCGGACGCAGCCCTTCGGCCGAAGAGCCTCGACGAGTTCGTCGGGCAGCAGGCGGCGCGCGAGAATCTCCGCATCTTCGTCAACGCGGCGAAGAGCCGGGGCGAAGCGCTGGACCATGTGCTGTTCCACGGCCCGCCGGGTCTTGGAAAGACCACCCTGGCGGGCATCGTCGCTCGCGAAATGGGCGTCGGCTTCCGCGCCACCTCAGGACCGGTGATCGCCAAGTCAGGCGACCTTGCGGCGCTGCTGACGAACCTCGAAGACGGCGACGTCCTCTTTATCGACGAGATTCACCGCCTGAACCCCGCTGTCGAGGAAGTTCTCTATCCGGCGATGGAGGATCGCGCGCTCGACCTGATGATCGGGGAAGGTCCGTCCGCCAGGTCGGTACGCATCGACCTTCCGCGCTTCACGCTCATCGGCGCTACTACGCGGCAGGGTCTGCTGACCACGCCGTTACGCGATCGCTTCGGCATCCCGGTTCGCCTCAATTTCTACACCGTGGATGAGCTGGAGCAGGTCATCCGCCGCGCGTCGCGCCTGCTCGGCGTGGGCATCACCGAAGATGGCTCGCGTGAAGTGGCACGCCGGTCGCGAGGCACGCCGCGCATTGCGGGGCGCCTGCTTCGCCGCGTTCGTGATTTCGCCCACGCCGTCGGAGCAGACGAAATCGACGCCGGAGTGGCGGACAAGGCGCTTTCGCGGCTGGAAATCGATAGCCTCGGCCTCGACGCCATGGACCGTCGCTACCTGACCATGATTGCGGATTTGTACGGGGGCGGACCCGTTGGCGTGGAGACGCTGGCTGCCGGCCTGAGCGAACCGCGCGACACGATCGAGGACGTCATCGAGCCCTATCTCATTCAGCTGGGCCTCATCGCTCGCACGGCACGTGGACGTTGCCTGAACGGCCGCGGCTACACGCACCTCGGCCTCAACCCACCCGCCGGCGCGCAGGCCGGCCTGTTCGACCCGGGAGCCAGTTCCAAGTGATCCGTACAGCGTTGTTGAGCCTGACCGCACTCGCTGCGACAGTCCCTGCCTCGGCCCAGCCGGCCCCGGCTCCCGCCGCCGTCGACTATTCGAAGGCGGCGAACTGGCTCTGCCTTCCGGGACGTTCCGACCTGTGCTCGACGCCGCTCGGGACCACGGCGCTGAACCCGAACGGCTATGGTTCGGTCGGCCAAAGTCCGGTCGCCGCCAACCCGCCTCTCGACTGCTTCTACGTCTATCCGACGATGTCATCCGACGCCGGCATGAACAGCGACATGATTCCGGGCACAGGAGAGCGGAACGCGGTGGAGGTGCAGTTTGCGCGCTTCGCCGGGGTGTGCCGCACCTTCGCACCGGTCTATCGGCAGATGACGCTGGGAGCGGTCGCCGCTGCCGCGGCTGGCGCGGACGTCACCAAGAACGCAATGCTTGCCTACTTCGACGTCGCGAACGCCTGGCGCACCTATCTGGCGCAGTACAATAAGGGCCGCCCCTTCGTGCTCATCGGTCACAGCCAAGGCTCGCTGATGCTGCAGGAACTCATCAAACACGAGATCGAGGGCAAGCCGGTGGCGCGGCAGATGCGGTTGGCGATCCTGCCGGGCTACAATCTCTTCGTCCCGCAGGGGAAGCGCGTCGGCGGCACGTTCAAGTCGACGCCCGTCTGCGCTTCTCCGACGGAAACGGGCTGCGCGCTGAGCTGGGTCAGCTTTCGCGAGAAGAACGTGCCGCCCGCCGGCGCGATGTTCGGGATAGCTACGCAGCCGGGCATGACCGTCGCCTGCACGAACCCGGCGCGCCCCGGCTCGACCCGCTGGGAGAGCCTCGACAGCTACTGGAATTCCCGCTGGTCGCTGCCTGTCCCAGGGGGCCCGATCCGCTGGTCGACCGAAGGTCAGCCATCGACGAAGTTTGTGCGCACTGAAGGCCTCGTGTCAGCACGTTGCGTGAACGACGGTCCAACGGGCTATCTGTCGCTGCGTATCAATGCCGATCCGAAGGATAAGCGCACGGACCGCGTCTACGGCGAGGTTGGCATGCTTGGCATGTTCGTTCCCGGTTGGGGCATGCACCTCGCTGACGTCGCTGCCACCCAGGGCGATCTCATCCGCCGCGTCGAAGCAATCAACGTTCGACCCAGAACAGGGTCTCAACAGGCACGCTGAGCGCTTTCGCCAGCTTGATCGCCAACAAGGCGGACGGCGTAAACACGCCGTTTTCAACCGTGTTGATGGTCTTGCGCGTGACGCCGACGCGGTCGGCGAGTTCGGCCTGGGTCAGGCCAAGCTCGCCGCGCCGCTCCTTCAGCGCGTTGGCGAGGCGCTCAGCCATTCCGGTGCGCGTTACGCTCCAGGATGGCCAGGCGAAGCAGTGCCGCCCCGATGCCGACCGAAAGGATGATGTGCACCGCTTCGCGCCCGCTGACCGGTTCGAACATCGTCAGGACGTAGGTGCCGATGGCGGCCAGCATGGCGAGAAAGAAGCCGGCCCGCATTGCGGCGGTGCGATTGGCACGCGTATTCTCATCGTCGATCAGGTCGCGGACTTCCTTCGGCTGGAACCAAAAGCCCTTGGTCGTGATGCCGATCAGCATGACGATCGATAGCACCAGCCAGGCGGATATCTTCACGGCGTCCACCGTTCGCGGCGCGCCATCGTATCTTGAAAAATAGCTCGCCTGCTGAGCCAGATAGAGAACCGCAAGGGCGAACAGTACTCGCGCCCTGCGCTGGGTCAGTCGCTCCGCCTTTTCGGCTATCGTTTCGTCCGTCACTCGATGCACCCCTTAAGTAACCTATAAGTTACATGTAACCTTGGCGTTACATCGAAGTCAAGCGAGCGATTTGCGGGGCTGCGCCGCGATGGCTAAGCGAACGCCGGATGAGTGAAGCGCTCCACACACCGTATCGCGGCGGCTTCGTCGGGCCGGAGCATCGCTTCGCGCTGACCGTCTATTTCGAGGACACGGACACGGCGGGCGTCGTCTATTATGCGAACTATCTGAAGTTCATGGAGCGGGCGCGGTCGGACATGATCCGCGCGGTCGGCGTCGACCAAAGCGCGGCGCTGCGCTCGGATGGAAGCGCCTATTACGTCACCGAAGTGAACATCAAATATCGTAGCCCCGCTCGCCTCGGCGACGATCTGGTCGTCATCAGCACGGTCGAAGCCGTTCGGGCAGCCTCCGTCGACATTCATCAGCAGGTCATCCGCGGAACGGAACAATTGACCGACGCGAGGGTGACAGCCGCCTATCTGGACCGCGATGGCCGGCCGCAACGCCAGCCCCGCGACTGGGTCGAGCGGTTCAATGCAATCATGGCCGGGAAGTAATGCGTTTTTTCAGTTCAATGTCTCTGCTTCTCGCTGCCGCGCTGATGGCCCCGGTCTCTGCGCACGCTCAGTCGTCCCAAATCGTCATCGCAGTTCCGCAACTGCCGACACCGAAGAATGTGAAGACGGATGGCGGCGAGACGGGCGTCATCGGCATCCAGATCGCCGAGCAGATCGTCACCGACCTGCGGACCACACGGGCCATCTATCCGATGGGGCCGAAGGGTCTAAAGCAATATACGCCGACCGAGGCGGGCGCTCCGCTCTACCCGAATTGGCAGAACATCGGCGCGGGTGCGCTGGTTACCGGTTATGTCCAAGGGCGCGACGATGGGCGCATCACCGTGGTCTGCTACCTCTACGACCTGAAGCAGCGGCGTGAGATGGCTCGAGCCGGTTTCGCCGTAGCCTCGACGGAATGGCGCCGTGCCGCGCACCGCTGTGCGGGTTCGTTCGTCAAGGCGATTACCAAGCGCCCGAGCCATTTCGACAGCCGCATCGCTTATGTGGCCGCGACCGGATCGCGCACGCAACCGGTTCGCCGCCTGGCGATCATGAACTGGGACGGGACCGATCACAGCTATCTGACGCAGGGCGAGGTCACGGTGACCAGCCCGCGCCTGTCTCCTGACGGCCAGCGCATCGCCTACATGAGCTTCGCCGGCGGCAATCCGCACGTCCGCGTCATCGATGTGGACGGCGGCAATGACCGCGCTCTCCTGCAGTCGACGCCGATGAGCTTTTCGCCGCGCTGGTCGCCGGACGGTCGCTACGTCGCCTTCTCCATGGCCGCTGACGGCAACACCGACATTTACGTGGTCAATGCCAACGGCGGTATTCCGCAGCGGCTGACCACGGCGCCGGGCATCGATACGTCGCCCAGCTTCTCGCCGGACGGATCGAAGATCGCATTCGAGAGCGACCGGTCGGGGTCGCAGCAGCTTTATGTCATGGACGCGAATGGCTCCGGCCAGCGGCGGATCAGCTTTGGCGCCGGATCCTCATCATCGCCCGTGTGGAGCCCTGATGGAGAGCTCATCGCTTTCTCCCGCTGGACGGGCGCGTCTGCAAATATCGGCGTGATGAGCCCGAACGGAGGCGGCGAGAAGATCTTGACCAACGGCTGGCAGGACGAAGCGCCGAGCTGGGCACCGGATAGCGAATGGCTGGCCTTCCAGCGCACGCAGCAAGGCACGGGCGTTGCCGGCCTGTACACCGTCGCGGTCGGCGGCGGTGAAGCCAAGGCGCTAGGGACGCCGCAACCGGGCGCAGACCCGAACTGGTCGGGAGCTGCCCAATGATCGCTCGTGCTTTGATCGTCCTGGCAGGTTTCGTCGGCGCCGCGGCTTCGGCCCAGACCTACTATCCGCCGCCTCCAAGCCAGTATCCGCCGCAGCCCGGACAATATCCCGGAATGCAGGGTCCGGTGTTGGCTATTCCGGTGCTGGAAGCCGACCTTCGCCAGAAGACCGGCACGGACACTGTCCGCTTCGGTCGCGACTCCTACGTCCTGACTTCACAGGCGCAGGCCACGCTGACCGCGCAGGCGCAGTGGCTGATCCAGCGGCCGTTCGTGCAGGCCAGCATCGAAGGTCATGCCGATGGCCGGCAATCGCGGGATTACGCCTTCGCTCTTGGTGAGCGGCGCGCGGCCGCGGTCCGAAATTATCTGATTGCGTCAGGCGTTCCGCCCGAACAGCTTCTGACTGTCAGCTGGGGCCGGGAGCGGCCCACCACCGCTGCGGCTCATGACGCGACCTGGTTACAAAACAGCCGCGTCGTACTGGTCCTCAAGCAGCCCCAGCAGAATTATTTCCCGCAACCTCAACCTTTCCCGGCACCGCCGCCCCCGCAGCCGTACCGGTAGGTCTTCAGGCAGCGTAGCGCTGGTGCGAACCGAGCCACGAGCGCGCCTGGCGCTGGGCTTCGGCAATCTCGCGAGCGGTCATTTCGATCGCGATCTCGGCGCGGCATTGCTGGCCACGCGTACAACCGGACAGGGCCGCGAGATTGAACCACTTATGGGCTTCGATCAGGTCGACCGGAACGCCCCCACGGCCGGTCGAATAGGTTACGCCGAGTTCGAACAAGGCATCCACATCGCCACGCTCTGCATCGACGAGACGGCTGCGGATCAGGAACTCCGCACTCTTCTGAGAAATTGCGCCCACTTGATTGCTCCCCCGTATCTGGTGAGCCGAACTTCGGGCCAAGATGGAAAATAAATGGTTAACGCCGTCGTGACGTCAAAATTTCTACTCGACGGCGATGTTGTCGATGAGCCTTGTGCGGCCGATCACCGCCGCCGCGATGAGGCGCATTGGACCCCCCGCCTGCTCTAGCGGCTCCAGCGTCATCGCATTGACGAGCGCGAAATAATCGATGCGCGAGAAGCCGGCGGCAGTCAGCCTTTCCTTCGCTCGCGCCAAGGACTGTTCGACTGACGCTCCCGCGCGAATCTGCTCAGCGGCGTCGTTGAGGGCGGCCGAAAGCGCCAAGGCGTTCCGGCGCTCATCCGCGCTCAGGTAGGCATTGCGCGAGGACAGAGCGAGGCCGTCGGCATCCCTGATCGTTGAGTGGCCGACGATCTCGACCCCCAGCTGAAGATCCTGCGTCATTCGGCGGATCACGGCGAGCTGTTGGAAATCCTTCTCGCCGAAGATCGCGATGTCCGGACGGACTGCACAGAGCAACTTGGCAACGACCGTGGCTACCCCATCGAAATGGCCCGGACGCGCCTCGCCTTCCCAGCGGTCGCTGACGCCCTTCACGTTGACGTTGGTCGCAAAGCCGGGCGGGTACATGTCCTGTCCCTGCGGCAGCCAGAGAAGGTCGCAGCCTGCCTCCTCCAGCATCCTGGCGTCCTGGTCTTCCTGACGCGGGTAGCGGTCAAGGTCCTCGCCAGCGCCGAACTGCAGCGGATTGACGAAGATGGTGGCGACGACGCGGTCGGCGCGGCGGCGAGCTTCCTCCGCCAGAGCGATGTGTCCGGCGTGAAGCGCCCCCATGGTCGGAACCAGCGCAAGGCTTTTCCCGCCGGCCCGCAGGGCGACCAAGGCCATCGGAAGCTGGCTGGCCTCACGGATTGATTGCAAGGATTCCAACCCTTCGGTAAACCGTTAACGGGGCGCGGTTTTCCAAGCCGCGTGGGAAAATTTCAAGGGGGTGGGGACCATGGCCCAGCCGCATTTTATCGTCTTCGCCAATGAAAAGGGCGGCACCGGCAAGTCCACGACGGCGGTTCACGCCGCGATCGCGCTCGCCGCGACCGGTCACACCGTCGCTGCGCTCGATCTCGACAGCCGCCAGCGGACCATGACCCGCTATCTGGAGAACCGGGACGCCACCATGCGCCGGCTTAACGCACGGCTGCCGCAGGCGCGCTACAAGGTTCTCGAGGAGCAGACGCACGAGAAGCTTGAAGCTGCGATCCATGAGTTGGCTCAAGAAGCCGACGTCATCGTCATCGACACGCCGGGCCGCGACGATCCGATCGCCCGGGCGGCC
>Ga0247822_10001716_pt1 | contig 13593 bp, 8 predicted proteins | sample 13C_Cellulose_Da_FD_192423 | JGI IMG/M metagenome (GOLD analysis project Ga0247822, IMG submission 192423) | Soil microbial communities from agricultural site in Penn Yan, New York, United States - 13C_Cellulose_Day30 | ecosystem: Environmental > Terrestrial > Soil > Agricultural land | place...
TCGGCCTGCGCCTCACCGCGCCCGGCTACCCCGACCAGACCCTCGACGTCACCCAGGAGGGCGCCTTCGCGTTCCCGACGGTCTTCCCCAACGGCACCGCGTTCACCCTCTCGATCGACTCGCAGCCCGCCGATCACACCTGCACCGTCCCGACCGCGAGCGGCGAGGTGAACGGCCCCACGAGCACGGCCGTCGTCACCTGCACCAGCTCGATCGTGGTGGGCGTCTCGTTCCTGACTCCCGCCGATTTCGACTTCGATCCGCAGGTCTCGGTCCAGTCGACGGTGAATCTGTCGGTTCTCCAGTCCGACGCGCGCCTGTTCATCGACGGCCCGGCAGGATCCACCGGCCGGCTCAACGGTGCGGCGCTCACGTACCAGACGTCAGCCACAGTCGAGCTGCCGGTAGGCGCCAGCACTGTGCAGGTGGAGTTCACGGTCGGGTCGCTGTCGCGGCGTTACACCATCCCGGTCGATCGTGGCGTGAACGATCCCGTCGAATCGGTCTACGCCAAGGCGGCGTCTGGCGACGACGGTGATCGGTTCGGGACGGCCGTGGCGGGGTGGCAGGACTGGCTCGTCGTCGGCGCGGTCTATGAGGCCAGCGGCAACGGGAACCCCTTCGACAACTCGCACATCGGTTCGGGCGCTGCGTACGTCTTCCACCGGAACGACGCGGAGTGGAGCCAGCAAGCCTACTTGAAGGGATCGAGCAGCGCCATACAGAGACACTTCGGCTGTGATGTCGACATCAGCGGTGATACGTTGGTCGTTGGAAGCGAGATCAGCGGCGCGTGGGTGTTTCGTCGCACGGGTCTGACCTGGACCGAGGAACAGCGACTCGTGCCGCCCGAACCAGGCGCGGGCGCGAACGTCGCGATTGATGGAGAACTGATCGCAATCACCGCCGCAGGCGAGTCCGAATCACCGACAACTCGCAATGGCGCAGTTTACATCTACCGACGAATGGGGGGGACGTGGGCGCTGGAAGCCACGCTCCGGGCGCCCAATCGCGGCACGGACGACTTCTTCGGGGCTTCAGTCAGCTTATGGGGCGAGCGTGTCGCAATCGGTGCCACCAGCGAGGACAGCAGCGCGACGGGTGTTGCTCCGACCGCAGCTACCGATGACTCAGCGGCTGGCAGCGGTGCCGTCTACGTCTTTCGTCGCGAACCGACCGGTTGGGTTTTTGAGGCGTACGTGAAAGCGTCGAACACCGGAGCAGGCGATCGTTTCGGGAGCAGTGTGAGCCTCGGCGATGACGTTCTTGCGGTTGGTGCGCCCGCCGAGATGAGCGGCACAGGCCTACCCTCGGATGATTCGGTCATCGAGGCCGGCGCCGTGTATGTCTACCGCCGCAACGGGACGGCGTGGGTGCATGAGAGCTACCTCAAGGCACCAGTGCCGGCGGAACGCGTCCAGCTTGGCGACTCGGTGTCGATCTCAGGCGATCTGCTGGCGGCAGGTGAGGCCGGCGTCTACGCGCTCGGACACGTTCAGGTGTTCCGGCGCGTTGCAGGGTCGTGGCAGCCATCGCCGGTCGTGGGTAGCAACACCGAGCAGGGCGATGGGTTTGGCACAGCCGTGGACCTGTTCGAAGAGGGCCTCGTCGTCGGGGCACCCGGCGAGGCGGGGGCGCCCGGTCCGAACGACAACAGCGGCTACGATGTCGGGGCTGCCTACGTGTATCGGTAGACGCTCGGTATCACGGATCGCGGACGACGATCCGGCGAACCAGGCCGTTGATGGTCGTCACGTACAGCTCGCCGGTGGCGTCCTCGTGGATCGAGGTGATCGGGCCGACGTTGGGGATGACCTCGCGATCGTTCATCGCCGTGCCGTTGGTGTACTTGAACGCCCAGATGTCGCCGGCGGCGTGGTCGCCATAGAAGTAGGTGCCGACCAGATCGGGGAAGCAGGTGCCGCGATAGACCTGCCCACCCATCACCGACGTCCAGCCCTGGGGATTGCCGCTGTGGACCGAGACAGGGTCGACCCGGTTCGCAGTCGCGCAACCAGTCGCCGGCCGGAAGCAGCGGGTCCCTTCGCGATCGGGCCAGCCCCAGTTGGTGCCGGCGGTGTTTGGACCGACGTTGACTTCTTCGAGGTTGGTCGGGTTGGGACCCTGGCCGACGTCGCCGATGTAGATGTTGCCGGTACCGCGATCGAACGTGAACCGGAACGGGTTGCGCAGGCCCTTGTGCCAGATCTCGGGCTTCGGATCGGTTTCCCCACCTGGCGAGTTTGCGAACGGGTTGTCGGAGGGGATTCCGTACGGCTTGTCGCCCGTGCGGGTGTCGACGTCGATGCGCAGAAGCTTGCCGAAGTACTGCGCATCGTTCTGGGCACGGTTCTGCGGGTCGCCGCCGGAGCCGCCGTCGCCGATCGCGATGTACAGCTTGCCGTCCGGGCCGAACTCCATCGAGCCGCCGTTGTGGTTGGTATAGGGATCGGTGAAGCGCAGCAGCTCGCGGAAGCTGCCCGGGTCGGCGGTATCGGTGCCCGGATTGGCCTTGAACTCGGCGATGACGTGATCGCCGCTCGGACGCGCCGAGAAGTGCACGTAGAACCGATCGTTGTTACGGAAGTCGGGGTGGAAGGCGAGGCCGAGCAAACCGCGCTCACCGCCGCCGAGGACTCGACCCGAGCTCCCCGAGATGTCGAGGTAGGCCGTGTCGAGGAGCTGGCCGTCCTTGATCACTCGAATCCGCCCGGCCTGCTCGATCACGAACAGGCGGGCGTCGCCCGGGGCGAAGGTGACCAGCAGCGGGTCGTCGAGACCGCTCGCGACCGGGGCGAGCGTCACATCGGTGCCGGCTTTGGGGGTGCAGGTCGCAACCGCGGCGTCGGGCAGGTCCCGCGCGTCCGGCGCGTTGGGGTCGGCGTCGACGACGCTGCCATCACCGTCGCCCGGAGGCGCGTCAGGATCGCCAGGCTTGTCATCGCCACCGCCGCAACCCGCCGCCACCGCCAGGAGGAACGCACCGATCGGAAGGCCACGCATGCGGGCGACGATACACCCGGGAGCGGAGGGGCCGCGTGACCCGCACGTCACCGCCGCTGACAGCGCATCACGCGCGCGTCACGAGCGGGCGACGGGCGGCTTTGTCGTCGACTTCCCGCTACTTCGGCGGGCGAGCCGGCCGACCAGGGTCATCACCAGGCCGGCGAGGGCGAGCGGGATCAGGAAGACCCAGGCGACGAACGTACCCTGGCTCGCGGAACCGTAGAACCACAAAGCGAGGACCATGCCCACGAGCAGGAGGACGGCGGCGGCGAGGTAGCCGACGAGCTCGATCTTGCGGCGGCGCAGGCTGTCCTCGAGCATGGCGACCAGCTCGGCGGCCTTCTCCGGCGGCATGTTCGCGATCGCGTCCTCGATCTGAGCTCGGAACGTCGGATCGGCCAGGCGCTCGGACAGGTCCTTGGGTTTGACGGCGGGGTCGGGCATGCGCGCTGCGCACATTGTGGCATGGTCCGCGCGATGCCGTCCGTGAAAGTCCGTGACGACCTCGGCCGTGACCTCGTGTTCGTGCACCCGCCGCGGCGGATCGTCTCGCTGGTCCCGAGCGACACCTACACGCTGTTCGCACTCGGCGCCGGCGAGCGCGTGGTCGGACGCACCACCTACTGCGAGCTGCCGGCCGAGGCGGCGGCGATCCCGACCGTCGGGGGCACCAAGAACGTCGACGTGGAGGCGGTGCTCGCGCTCGGGCCCGACCTGGTGATCGCCAACCAGGAGGAGAACACCCGGGGCGCGCTCGAGGCGCTGGCCGCGCGCGGCGCGCGCCTGCTGGTGTCGCTGCCGCGCCGGGCCGCCGACGGGATCGCCCACCTGGCCCGGCTGGCGCGCGCGCTCGGCGTCGCCCAGGAGCCGGCGGTGATCGCCCTGGTCAAGCGCGGCTACGACGAGCTGCGCGCGGCGGAGGCCGGGCGGTCGGGCAGGGGGCGGCGCGCGTTCGTGCCGATCTGGATGGATCCCTTGATGACGCTCAACGCCGACACCTTCGGCTCCGACGTGCTCGCGCTGTGCGGCGTCGACAACGTCTTCGCCGATCGCCTGCGCCTGTATCCGCTGGCCGCCGATCTCGGCAAGACCGTCGCCCAGGACGCGGCCGGGCGCGACGTGCGCTACCCGCGGGTCACCGCCGACGAGCTGAAGACGCGCGCGCCCGAGCTGATCCTGCTGCCCGACGAGCCGTACGCGTTCGCCGCCGCCGACCGGGCGGCGCTGGCGGCGATCGACACCCCGGCGGCGCGCGCCGGCGCGATCGTCGACGTCAGCGGCAAGGATCTGTTCTGGTACGGCGCCTGGACGATCGACGCGCTGCCGCGCCTGCGCGCGCGGATCACCTCCACCTGCTAGCACTGCTGCGACCAAAGAGCGCCGAGCGAGACCGAGCGCCGGGAGGTGGATCGCGGCGCACGCCCGAAGCGCAGGGAGGAGCGTGGTGGCCCCACGTGACGAGCGAGCATCGGACGTACGCCGCGAGGCGCCCCCGGCGCGACGGTCGCAGCCGGCGGTCTTTGGTCGCAGTAGTGCTAGGGTCGCGACCGATGGAGCGGCTCCACGTCATCGATGGCCACGGATACATCTTCCGGGCCCACTACGGCCTGATGAACGCCTCGAAGGGCGATCGCCGCGAGGTCCGGCTGTCGACCGCCGAGGGCATGCCGACCGGCGCGCTCTACGTGTTCGCGCGCATGCTGATGCGCCTGCACGACGACGTCCGCCCCGAGCGGATGGCGGTGGTGTTCGACGCCGGTCGCAAGACCTTCCGCTCCGAGATCTTCCCCGAGTACAAGGCGACCCGGCCGCCGCCGCCCGAGGATCTCTCCATCCAGATGCCGTACTTCGAGCCGCTGGTGACCGCGATCGGCTGGCCGGTGCTCGCGGTGCCCGGGGTCGAGGCCGACGACGTGGTCGCCACGCTGGTCGAGCGCGCCCGCGCCCGCGGCTGGGAGGTGGTGGTGTTCTCGGCCGACAAGGACCTGATGCAGCTGGTCGGCAGCGGGGTCAGCGTCGTCGACGCCATGCGCCAGCAGACCTACACCCGCGAGGCGGTGATCGATAAGTTCGGCGTCCCGCCCGAGCGCATCCCCGACTTCCTCGCCCTCAAGGGCGACACCAGCGACAACATCCCCGGCATCCCCGGCGTCGGCGACAAGACCGCGGCCGACCTGGTCAACGCCTACCCGTCGATCGAGGCGCTGATCGAGGCCAACCCCAAGGTGCGCGGCAAGCAGCCGCTCGCCGATCCGGCCAACGTCGAGCGCCTGCGGGTGTCGCGCCGGCTGGTCGAGCTGAACCGCGACGTCGCCTTGCCGCGCGACCTCGACTCGCTCACCGCCACCGGCTGGGACACCGACGCGCTGGTGAAGATGTTCACCGAGCTCGAGTTCCACGCCATGCTCGACCGGGTCGCGGCGGCGCCGCCGCCCAGCCTGCCGCAGGAGGTGCCGGCCGGGCCGGTGCCGGTGCTGGCCGAGCCGACGCTGGCGGCGACCGCCGACGCCGTCGCCGCGATCGTGGCGCAGGCGCGGGCGGCCGGGCGGTGCACGATCACCGTCGAGGCGACCGGCCGCTTCGATCGCTCGACCCTGGTCGGCATCGCGGTCGCGGTCGCCGGCCAGCCGGCCGCGTACGTCCCGCTGTCGCACCGCACCCTGACCGCCGGCCCGGTGCCCGATGCCGCCGCCCTCGCGCCGCTGGCCGCGCTGCTCGCCGATCCGGCGATCGCCAAGGTCACCCACGACGCCAAGAGCGCGGCGCGCAACCTGGCCGAGCACGGCTGGACGCTGGCCGGCGTGGTCGAGGACACGATGCTGGCCGCGTTCCTGCTCGACGCGACCCGCGACCCGAGCGCGCCCGAGGCGGTGGCGGCGCAGATCACCGGCGTCGAGGTCCAGGCTCGGGCGCAGGCGGTCGGCAAGGCCGGCTTCGAGGCGGTCGGGCCCGACGAGGCGGCGCGCTGGCTGGGCCGGGTCGCCGAGGCGACCCAGCTGGCCGCGCCCGAGCTGGGCCGGCGGGTGGCGTCGTTCGGCCTCGACTCGCTGTACCGCGAGGTCGAGCTGCCGCTGACCGACCTGCTGGCGCAGATGGAGCGCACCGGCATCTGCATCGACGCCGACCACTTCCAGCGGCTGTCCGACGAGGTCAGCGCGCAGATCGCCGCGTTCGAGCGCCAGATCTTCGAGGCCGCCGGCTGCGAGTTCAACATCGGCTCGCCCAAGCAGCTCGCCAACGTCCTGTTCGAGCAGCTCAAGCTCGACAGCGACCGGATGAAGAAGACCAAGACCGGGTACTCGACCGACCACGAGGTCCTCGAGAGCCTGATCGACGCCCACCCGGTGGTGAAGCCGATCCTCGATCACCGCGAGCTGACCAAGCTCAAGGGCACCTACCTCGACGCGCTGCCGCCGCTGGTCAACCCGCGCACCGGCCGGGTCCACACCATCTTCAACCAGGTGGTCGCGGCGACCGGCCGGATCTCGTCGCAGGATCCCAACCTGCAGAACATCCCGATCCGCAGCGAGGTCGGGCGCGCCATCCGCCGCGGCTTCGTCGCCGGGCCGGGCAAGGTCCTGGTCGCCGCCGACTACTCGCAGATCGAGCTGCGCATCCTCGCCCACCTGTCGCACGACCCGGTGCTGACCCGCGCCTTCCGCGAGCGGATCGACGTCCACACCCAGACCGCGGCCGAGGTGTTCTCGCTGCCGGTCGATCAGGTCGGCGCGCGCGAGCGGCGCATCGCCAAGGCGGTCAACTACGGCCTGGCCTACGGCCAGTCGGACTTCGGCCTCGCCCGCGCGCTCGACATCTCGCGCAAGGAAGCCCACGAGTACAGCCAGCGCTACTTCGAGCGCTTCCCGACGGTGCGCAAGTTCATGGAGGACGTGGTCGCCCAGGCGCGCGCGCGCGGCGGCGCCCGCACCGTCCTCGGCCGGTGGCGGCCGATCCCCGACCTCAAGTCGAAGAGCCCGGTCGCGCGCCGCGCCGCCGAGCGCATCGCGCAGAACACGCCCATGCAGGGCACCGGCGCCGACATCATCAAGCTGGCCATGCTCAAGACCCACGCGCGCCTGGTCCGCGAGCAGCTGCCCGCGACCATGCTGCTCACCGTCCACGACGAGCTGGTGTTCGAGGCCGATCCCGATCGCGCCGACGACATCGGCACCGCGATCCGCGAGGAGATGGAGCGCGCGTTCCAGCTCGACGTCCCGCTCGACGTCGACATCGGCATCGCCCGGAACTGGGCCGACGCCTGATCCGGCGGGGCGGGCCGCGGCTCAGAACCACACGCCGAGCGACAGCCGGGCGGTGACGTCGGACAGCGCGTACGTCATCGGCCGGTCGCCGAAGTCGCCGTGGCGGATGACCGCGGTGGTCGCCACCGGCGGCCGCGCCGCCAGGTCGACGACGAAGTTGTCGAGCTTGGTGTCGTGGTCGTTGTCGTTGCCCTGGAAGCCGCGCACGCCGAACCCGAAGGCGAGGTAGAGCGGACCGACCGGGATCTCGTAGCCGAGCTCGGCCTGCATGCCGAACGCCCAGCCGAAGTTGTTCTCCATCGTGCCCTCGCCCTCGATGCCGGCCGCCGCCAGCGCTGGGCCGTACTCGAACTTCAGCTTGGTATGAAACGGCGGCACCATGCCGATGGCGAGATCGGCGCGGAGCGCGCCGAACGACAGGGGGCGGTACATGCGCACGCCCGCCGAGATCGTGTGGTAGTGCACGCGGCCCTGGACGTCGTCGAGCACGGTCGGGATCTCGCCGTGCCGGGTCCAGGCGGTGCGGAACTGGTAGTCGGCGAACACCGCCAGGTTGCGCGCGAACGACCACCCGACCGTGCCGCCGACCGTCCAGCCGTTGGCGATCGGGTGCTTGAACTCGTCGGGCGCGTCGTCCGGCAAGTAGTCGGTCTGACCGAGCTGAACGCCCCACGCGCCTGTCACCTCCACGAAGCCGAGCGGTCGCCGCTCCTCCTCTGATTGCGCCTCGGCCAATATCGGAAAGAGAAGAACGCCGACCATTACAACAACTCTCATGAACGAGCTTCGTGCATAGGTCGGGCCGAGATGGGGGACAGGATCATGGGTCGTATCCGGTTGCGATCACTACTGTTTCCGACTCAAACGCGTCGCAACGTCTCGGATCGGCGAGGACGCGGTTTTTGCGTTTCGGTCGGGAAGCTCATTGTTCCTGGGCGGTTACGAGGTAGGATCCTGTCCCCATGAAGGCGTTCTTGGCTCTCGCCGTCGCCCTTGCGGCGTGCGGAGAGCGCAGGGCGAGCGCGCCGGCCGCGTCGCGGACGGACGCCGCGGCGGAGGTGCCGCTGGTCGCGGCGGCGGAGCCCCGGGCGAAGGGGCCCGAGACGGGGCACGGCCTCGACGAGGGGCCGCTGCTCGGGACCTGTACGGCGGCGAAGCGGAACGAGCTGACCGACGACCGGCGGATCGATGCGCTGCTCGATGAGGCCGGGCGCCACCTCGATGGGGCGGCGTGGGGCGACGCGTTCACGTGCGCCGACATGGCGGCCGACCTGCAGCCGCGGTCGATCGAGGCGCATCATCTGCGCGCCGCGGCGCTGGCCGGGGCGGGGCACGACGGGGCCGCGGCCACCGCGTACGCGATCGCGCTCGCCCTCGATCCCGAGGACCCGGAGACGCTGCGCGCCGCGGCCGACTTCTACATCAACGTCACCAAGTCGAAGACCAAGGACACCACCGCGCTCGGCCTCGAGCTGGCCCGGCGCGGCTCGGCGCGCGGTCGCCCGCGCCGTCGCAACCAGCACGAGCTCCGCGGCCAGCTGGCGCTGCTCGAGGCCCAGGCCCTCAACGACCTCGGTCACTCCGACGACGCGCTCGAGCGCGCCACCGAGGCCGTCCGGCTGTCGGCCACGCTGGTCGACGCCGTCCACGAGCGCGGCGTCGCCCTGTTCAACCTCGGCCGCTTCGCCGACGCCCGCACCCAGTTCGAGCGGGTGCTGACCGCGTCGCCCGACGACGCCTACGCCCACCACCTGCTCGGCCTGACCCTCGAGCAGACCGGCGCCGCCGAGGCCGCCGAGGCCCACTTCGCCCGCGCTCGCACCCTGGCGCCCGACGAGTTCCCCGCGCCGGTGGTGGTGACGCCGGCCGAGATGGAGGCCGAGATCGCCGCGATCCTGGCCCGGCTGCCCGCCGACCGGGCGGCGCGCCTACGCAGCGTGCCGATCCAGGTGGTCGACTTCCCCGACCCGGCCGATCTCGGATCGGTGTCGCCGCCGTTCCCGCCGACCATCCTCGGCCTCTACCGCGGGCTGCCGGTCGGCGTCGACCCGCTACCCGGCGAGGAGGTCCCGACGCGCGCCATCCTCCTCTACCGCATGAACCTCGCCCGCGCGGTCCGGACCCGCGCGGAGCTCACCGAGCAGATCGAGCGGACGCTGCTCCACGAGATCGGTCACCTCGAGGGGTTGGACGAGGACGATCTGCGTCGGCACGATCTCGAATGAGCGCGCCCGCCGGGCCGCCCGCAAACGCGGTAGCATGTGAGCGCATGTCGGACGCTGCGGCGCGGGAGCCTGCCCCGGGCCCGGGTGCACTCGCGCCCGGCGGCGAACGCTCCGCCGCGAGCGACGCCCTCGAGGCCGCGCTGCGCCGCGAGAAGAAGAAGCTGGAGCTGGTCAGCGAGGTCGGGAGCGCGCTGTCGAGCGCGCTCGACCTCGATCAGCTGCTCGCCCTCCTGATGGAGAAGGTGACCCAGCTGATGGAGGCCGACCGCTCGACGCTGTACCTCCTGTCCGAGGACGGCACCGAGCTGTGGTCGAAGGTCGTGCAGGGCGGCGAGGTCCTCGAGATCCGGCTCAAGGTCGGCGAGGGCATCGCCGGCTGGGTCGCGTCGTCGGGCGAGGTGGTCAACATCGCCGATGCCTACAACGACACCCGCTTCCAGCCGGCGGTCGATCTGCGGTCGGGCTACCGCACGCGCTCGTGCCTGACGGTGCCGATGCGCAACTCGATCGGCGTGACGGTCGGCGTGCTGCAGGTGCTCAACAAGCTCGACGTCGGCGACCACGCGCCGACCGCCGCCGGCTTCGGCGAGGATGACGTCGAGCTCTTGCTCGCGCTGGCCAGCCAGGCCGCGGTCGCGATCGAGAACTCCAAGCTGTACCTGTCGGTGGTCGCCAAGAACGTCGAGCTCGCCCACGCCAAGGCCGAGCTCGAGCAGAAGACCGAGGAGCTCAACGTCCTCTACGAGGTCGAGAAGGAGCTGTCGGCCGCGGTCGACCTCGACCAGCTGCTCGATCGCATCCTCGCCCGCACCACCGATCTGCTCGACGCCGAGGCCGGGTCGATCGCGCTCATCACGCCGGCCGGCGACGCGCTCGAGCTGGCCACCGTGCTCGGTCCGGCCGCGGCCCGCCTGCGCCGGTCGCGCCTCGCGCTCGGCCAGGGCCTGATCGGCTGGGCCATCGCCCACCGCCAGCCGGCGCTGGTCAACGAGCCCGACCAGGATCCGCGCCACGCCGCCGGGTTCGCGCGCGAGCACGACGTCGCGCCGCGCAACCTGGTGGTCGCGCCGGTGATCTCGGGCGACACCGTGGTCGGCGCCATCGAGGTCGTCGACAAGCGGGCCGGCGCGTTCGACGACGCCGATCGCAAGCTGCTGGTGCTGATCGCCGGCCAGGTCGGGCAGGCGATCGCGCTGGCCCACAGCCGCGACGAGCGCCGCGATCAGGATCGCCTGGCCTCGATCGGCCGGCTGATGGCCGGCGTGCTCCATGACCTCAAGACCCCGATGACGGTGATCTCGGGCTACGCCCAGCTGATGGCGCAGAGCGAGGATCCCGGCCAGCGCGAGCGCTACGTCGAGAGCATCCTGCGCCAGTTCGACATCATGAGCGGCATGACCCGCGAGGTGCTGGCGTTCGCCCGCGGCGATCGCGATCTGATGGTGCGCAAGGTCTACCTGCACCGGTTCGTCGACGAGGTGGTGACCCAGCTCCGCCACGCCTTCGCCGGCCGGCCGATCGACATCGCGGTCGAGCTCGGCTACGACGGCGCCTCGCAGTTCGACGAGCAGAAGATGCTGCGCGTGCTCCACAACCTGGCCCGCAACGCCGCCGACGCCATGGCCGGCGGCGGCCGCTTCCACCTGCGCACCCGCCTCGACGGCGACTGGTTGGTGTTCGAGGCCGCCGACGACGGCCCCGGCATCCCGCCCGAGATCCGCGCCCGCCTGTTCGAGCTGTTCGCCTCGGGCAAGAAGGGCGGCACCGGCCTCGGCCTGGCCATCGTCAAGAAGATCGTCGACGACCACGGCGGCCGGATCGCGTGCGAGACCGGCGCGACCGGCACCACGTTCACGATCCACATCCCTCATCGCGGCACGCGCACCGGAGAGTTTCCGCCGGTCCGGTGACGTCATGGCTGCGGTCGTACAGGGCCTGGAGGTGGAGGCGGTGTCGGTGCGGCTGGGTCGCCGCTGGGCGCTCGACGGCGTCGGCTTCGCCGTCGCCACCGGCCGGCTGTGCGCCCTGTGCGGCGGCAACGGCGCCGGCAAGACCACGCTGTGCCGGGTGGTCGCCGGCTACCTCGACGCCCACGCCGGGCGGGTGCGGGTCGGCGGCATCGATCGCGGCGAGCGGCCGCGCGAGGCCGGCGCGCGGGTCGCGTACCTGCCCGAGCACGCGCCGCTGCCCGCCGAGCTGACCGTCGCCGAGTACCTGGCCCACCGGGCGACCCTGCGCGGCGTGGCGCGGGGCGAGCGGGCCGGCGCGGTCGGCCGCGCGCTCGAGCAGGTGGCGATCGCCGACCGCCGCGGCGAGGTGATCGGCCGGCTGTCCAAGGGCCTGCGCCAGCGGGTGGCGCTGGCCGCCGCGCTGCTCGGCGAGCCGCCGGTGCTGGTCCTCGACGAGCCGGCGTCGGGGCTCGACGAGCTGCAGCGGGTCGAGCTGCGCCGCCTGCTGCGCGAGCTGTCCGGCGACCGGACGGTCCTGTGGTCGACGCACGAGCTCGGCGACGTCGACGCCACCGCCGATCAGGTGGTGGTGCTGGCCGCCGGCAAGGTGGTCGCCGACGGCGATCTGGCCGCGGTCAAGGCCCGGGCCGGGCTGGCCGCGTCGGCGCCGCTGCGCGACGCGGTGGTCGCGCTGGGGAGCGGCGCATGACCGCGCCGGCGTCCCCGTCGTGGCTGCGGGCCGCGCTCGCGGTCGCGGTCCGCGACCTGACCATCTACCTGCGCTCGCCGATCGCGCTGGTGGTGGCGCTGGCCTTCCTGGTCCTCGAGGGGACCACGTTCAGCGCCCTGGTCGCCGTGCTCGCCGATCCGAGCAAGCCGGCCCCGCTCGGCGCCGTGCTCGAGGGCCACTTCGGCGGCACGCTGCTGCACTGGACCCTGCAGCTCACCGTCCTGGCCGCGCTGGCGGCGCGGGTCGCCGAGGAGCGCCGGACCGGCACCTGGGAGGCGCTGGTGACCGCGCCGGTGCCCGACGGCGCCGCGATCGCCGGGGCGTGGCTGGCCGCGCTCGGGTTCTACGCGCTGCTGTGGCTGCCGACCCTGACCTACGTCGTGGTGCTGGCCCACTTCGCGCCGGCCGGGGTCAGCTTCGACGTCGGCCCGCTGGTCACCGCCTACGCCGGCGAGGTAGCGATCGGCGCCGCCGCCCTGGCGCTCGCGCTCGCCGCCGGCGCGTGGTCGGCCCAGCCGCTGGTCGCCACCGTCGCCGGGTTCGGCGTGCTGCTGCTGTGGCTGGTGATCGGCGAGCTGCCGACCCTGTGGCCCGAGCTGGCGTCGTCGTCGCCGGGCCTGGCCGCCGCGCTCGAGCACGGCGGGCCGCGCCCGATCCTCGCCACCCTGGCCCGCGGCGAGGTGCGCTGGTCGTCGCTGGGCGTGCTGGTCGCGCTCACCGCCGGCGGCCTGCGCGTCGCCACCGCGATCGCCCAGGTCGGCCGGCGCCGGCCCGGCGTGGTCCCGGCCGGGGTCGCCGAGGGCGTGCTGATCGCGATCGCGCTGGCCCTGGCCGCCACGCTGATCGGACGCTTCGTGCCGTCGGCGGACGTCACCGCCGCGCGCCGCAACACCCTCGAGCCGGCGACCCGCAGCGTGCTGGCCCGGGTCGGCGAGCCGATCATCGCGACGGTGATCCGGCCCGGCATCGCCGAGCTCGATCCGGTGTTCGACGAGGTCGGCCGGGTGCTGGCGCGGATGGCCGCGGCGCAGCCGGCGCTGCACGTCACCACCTGGGATCCGGCGAGCGATCCGACCGCGGTGCCGGCGGCGGCCGCGGCGGCGGCGATCGACGAGCAGCAGCTGATCCGCGGCGGCGCGGTGATCCTCAGCCGCGGCCCGCGCCAGCGCGCGGTCGGCCTGCTCGACCTGGCCAGTCCCGGCCGCGACGTGATCGCCGCGCCGGCGGTCCACGACCTGCGGGTCGAGGCCGCGCTGACCGAGGCCGTCGCCCAGCTCGCCGACGACACGCCGGTGCGGGTGTGCGCGACCACCGGCCACGGCGAGCTGCCGCTCGACGGCGGCGCCGCCGCCGACCGCACCGGCTGGGACAGCTGGGCCAGCGTCGCCGAGCGCCTGCGCACCGACGGCATGACCGTCGAC
>Ga0247822_10001717_pt1 | contig 13591 bp, 15 predicted proteins | sample 13C_Cellulose_Da_FD_192423 | JGI IMG/M metagenome (GOLD analysis project Ga0247822, IMG submission 192423) | Soil microbial communities from agricultural site in Penn Yan, New York, United States - 13C_Cellulose_Day30 | ecosystem: Environmental > Terrestrial > Soil > Agricultural land | place...
GTTCCAGCTCCGGCTCCAGCTCCGGCTCCTGCTCCGGCTCCTGCTCCGGCTCCGGTCCCAGCTCCGGCTCGACTGTGTTCCCGTTCGCCCTGAGCGGAGGGCGAGCGAATGCGAGCCCGAAGTCGAAGGGCGACTGCCTTCGCGTCAACCGACCGAGCCGTCGGGAGACTCGGCGCGCACCGTCCTTCACGAGGTCTCACGCATGACCGTCCGACTTCGCGTGCGCTCACGCATGACCGTCCGACTTCGCGTGCGCTCACGCATGACCGTCCGACTTCGCGTGCGCTCACGCATGACCGTCCGACTTCACGTGGGTTCACGCATGACCGTCCGACTTCACGTGGGCTCACGCCCGACGAGGTGACATGTCCGAGCCGAGCTTCCTCGATCTGCCCGATCTGGCGTGCGACGCGGTCGGCGGCGCCGCCCTCCTGTGCAACGACGAGTTCTTCGCCGAGAAGGAGAACCTGCTCCGCGCCCACCCGGCCGAGTGGAAGGAGCACGCGTACACCGACCGCGGCAAGTGGATGGACGGCTGGGAGACCCGCCGCCGCCGCGAGCCCGGCCACGACTGGTGCGTGATCCGGCTCGGCCTGCCGGGGATCATCCGCGGCGTCGTCGTCGACACCGCCTACTTCCGCGGCAACTTCCCGGCCGAGTGCTCGCTCGAGGCGTGCACGATCGACGACCCGCTCGACCTCGCCGCGCTGGCCAGGGCGACGTGGACCGAGATCCTGCCGCGGTCGCCCTGGCCGGCGACAAGCAGAACCCGTTCGCGATCGCCCACGAGCGCCGGGTCACCCACCTGCGCCTCAACATCTTCCCCGACGGCGGCGTCGCCCGCCTGCGCGTCCACGGCGAGGCGGCGCCGCGGTGGTCGCGGCTGACCGCGCTCGGCGGCGTGATCGACCTGGCCGCGCTCGAGCACGGCGCGGTGGTCACCAGCTGCAGCGACATGTTCTTCGGCTCGCGCAACAACCTGATCAAGCCCGGCCCGTCGCGGTCGATGGCCGACGGCTGGGAGACCCGCCGCCGGCGCGGGCCCGGCAACGACTGGGCGATCGTCCGCCTGGCCGCGCCCGGCGTGGTCGAGCGGCTCGAGATCGACACGTCGCACTTCAAGGGCAACGCGCCCGGCCGCTGCGTCGTCGAGGGCGTGTACGCCCCCGGCGCCGAGACCCTCGACGGCTGGCGGGTGCTGCTCGCCACCCCGCTGCAGCCGCACACCCGCCACGTCTTCGACGACGAGCTGCGCCGGATCGGCGCGGTCAGCCACGTCCGCCTCAGCGTCTACCCCGACGGCGGCGTCGCCCGCCTGCGGGTGTGGGGCGCGCCCACCGCCACCACGCCGCGCGGCCTGGCCGCGATCAACGCCATGCTGCCGGCCGACGCGAGCGCCGCGCTCCAGCGCTGCTGCGGCTCGACCCGCTGGGTCGACGCCCTGACCGCGCTACGACCGTTCGAGGACCTGCCGGCGCTGCTGCGCCAGGGCGAGCGCCTGTGGTGGACGCTGACCGAGGCCGACTGGCTCGAGGCGTTCGCCGCCCACCCCCGGATCGGAGAGCGCGGCGAGCGCCGGCCCGCCTCGGCGTGGTCGTCCGACGAGCAGAAGGGCGCCGCCGCCGCCACCACCGCGGTGCAGGACGAGCTGGCCCGCGCCAACCTCGCCTACGAGCAGAAGCACGGCTTCATCTACATCGTGTGCGCCACCGGCCGCTCGGCCGACGACATGCTGGCCGACCTGCAGGCCCGCCTCGCCGGCGACCGCCGCGGCGAGATCCGCACCGCCGCCGAGGAGCAGGCCAAGATCCTGCGCCTGCGTCTGACCAAGCTGGTCGAGGAGCTGTCGTGATCACCACCCACGTGCTCGACACCGCCGCCGGCCGCCCGGCCCGCCGCGTCCCGGTCACCCTCGAGCTGCTCGAGCCCACCGGCTGGCGCGAGCTCGGCCGCGGCGAGACCGACGACGACGGCCGCCTGCGCACGCTCACCCCCGCCGGCCCGGTCGCCCCCGGCCGCTACCGGATCAGCTTCGACACCGGCGCCTACTTCGCCGCGTCCGGCGTCGGCGGCTTCTTTCCGGTCGCCGAGATCCAGTTCGTCGTCGTCGACGGCGCCGCCCACTACCACGTGCCGCTGCTGCTCAGCCCGTTCGGCTACTCGACCTACCGGGGCAGCTGACCATGGCCACGCTCCACTTCCTCTGCGGCAAGGCCGGCTCCGGCAAGACCACGGTGGCGCGCGAGCTGGGCCGCTCGCTGCCGGCGATCGTGTTCTGCGAGGACGAGTGGATCTCGCGCCTCGGCTTCGAGGTCCGCTCGCTCGACGACTACCTCGCCGCATCGAGCCGGATCCGCACGGTGGTCGGCGCGCTGGTGCCCGACCTGCTCCGGCTCGGCACCTCGGTCGTGCTCGACTTCGCCGGCAACACCGTCCGTGGCCGCGCCTGGATCCGCTCGCTGTTCGAGGCCGCCGGCGCCGACCACGCGCTCCACTGGATCGATGCCTCGGACGCCGAGTGCCTCGACAACATCCACCGCCGCAACCACGAGCAGCCCGACGGGATCTACTGGGGGCAGGTCTCCGACGAGCTGTTCCACGCCGTCACGCCGCACTTCATACCGCCGTCGGCCGAGGAGGGCTTCCACATCCACCGGCGCCAGGTCTACTCGCGGGCCGGCTGACCCGCCTCTCGTTCCCGCTCGCCCTGAACGTCGGGACGAACGGTTCACATGCCGAGCGCCCGCGAACCTCAGGGCTGCTGCTTGCGCCGGCCGTCGAGGATCTTCACGAACGAGCGCGAGCGGATCTCCTCGAGCGTCAGGCCGGTGGCCAGGGCCTCGTCCTCGCGCACGGCGCCGCACGAGATGCCCCGCAGGAAGTAGTTGAGCAGGCCCTGGCCGGTGGCGGCGTCGTCGAACACGTCGCCGACCAGGGTGGCCTGGGCCGCCTTGTCGACGAAGTTCTTGAGGCGCTGCGAGGCGGCGGCCAGGCCCTCGAGGAAGAAGCCGTAGACCGCGCCGTAGCGGGTCGGCAGCTGGGCCGGGTGCAGGTCCCAGCCCTGGTAGAAGCCGTTGACCAGCGAGTGGCGCACGTCGGACGCGTGCAGCTTCCACGCGGCGTGGACCGCGGCGGTGTTCTCGGCCTGCTGGGCGTCGGACAGGTTCCCGCGGTGCGGGGCGACCGGCATGATGTTGGTGGCGCCGTCGGACAGCGCGACCCCGGTCTGCGCGAACGCGACCTTCATCATGTGCTTGGCGAAGTCGCACGCCGGGTGGCTCATGCGCTGGTGGGCCGCGGTGATGTCGCAGTTGGCGGTGTAGTCGTAGGTCCCGAAGTGCGCCCCGGTCATGCGCCCGCCGGCGGCGTCGAGCAGCTGCGGCAGCATCGATCGCCCCTTGGGGTCCATGATGCAGTGGGTGGTCTCGACCATGATCTCGAGCTTGAGCGTGCCGGCCTCGAGCTCCAGCCGCTCCTCGAGGCGATCGAAGATCCACACCAAGGTCTCGACGTCCTCGACGCTGGTGATCTTGGGCAGGGTGACCACGAAGTTGGGCGGCAGCCGGCCCTCGGTGGCCGCGACCAGCTCGGACAGGAACACGTCGAGGGTGCGGATCGACCGCGCCGCCAGCTCGCGCGAGAACGGCTTGATGCGGATGCCGAGGAACGGCGGCAGGGTGCCGGCGTCGAGGCCCTTGGCGACCTCGCGGGCGGCGGCGGCCGCGTGGCCGTCCTCCTCGTCGTCGGGGCGGTTGCCGTAGCCGTCCTCGAAGTCGATGCGGAAGTCCTCGACCGCCTCGGCGCGCAGCTTGGCGGCGACCCGCTCGTGCACGGTCGTCGCCAGCGCCGCCGGCGCGCCGACCAGCTCGGCGAACGTCCGGGGATCGGCGCCGTAGCTGTCGAGCGCGCGCACCGCCAGCTCGCCGAGCTTGCGGGCGGTGTCGGCGGTGAACAGGTGCGCGCCGCCGTAGACGGTGTGGACCGGCTGACGCGCGCCCGACTCGCCGCGGTAGCGCTCGGCGACCTCGAGCTGCGCGGCGTGCACGCGCGCCAGCGCCTTGGCCATCCGCTTGGTCGACAGACTCGTCCGGGTTGCCATCGCGGCGGTGTATATCACGCCCATGCCGCCGGTCTCCTCGCTCCCGTCGCGCCTGCTCCTCGGCCCCGGACCGTCGCCGGTGCCGTCGCGCGTGCTGGCCGCGCTCGCGCACCCGACCATCGGCCACCTCGATCCGGCGTTCCTCGCGCTGATGGACGAGGTCCGCGACGGCCTGCGCCGCGTGTTCGCGACCCGCAACCCGTTCACCCTCGCGATGAGCGGCACCGGCTCGGCGGGCATGGAGACGGTGATCGTCAACCTGGTCGAGCCCGGCGAGCGCGTGGTGGTCGGCGTCAACGGCGTGTTCGGCGGCCGCCTCGCCGAGGTCGCGCGCCGCACCGGCGCCGAGGTCCACACCGTCGACGCCGCGTGGGGCACCGCGCTCGATCCGGCGGCGATCGCCGACGCGGTCCGCCGCCACCGCCCGCACCTGGTCGCCCTGGTCCACGCCGAGACCTCGACCGGCGTCGCCAACGACGTCGCCGGCCTCGCCGACGTCATCCACGAGCACGGCGGCCTGTTCGTGCTCGACTGCGTCACCAGCCTCGGCGGCATGCCGGTCGAGATCGACGCCTGGGGCGTCGACGCCGCCTACAGCGGGACCCAGAAGTGCCTGTCGTGCCCGCCCGGGCTGTCGCCGGTGACCCTGTCGGCGCGCGCGGTCGACCGCCTCGATCGGCGCACCCGCCCGGTGCCGTCGTGGTACCTCGACCTGACGCTCCTGCGCAGCTACTGGGGTCAGGAGCGCGCGTACCACCACACCGCGCCGATCAACATGATCTACGCGCTCCACGAGGCGCTGGCGATCGTCGACGAGGAGGGCCTGGCCCCGCGCTTCGCCCGCCATCAGGCCGTGCACCAGCGCCTGGCCGCCGAGCTGACCGAGCTCGGCCTGGCGTTCGTGTCGCAGGACGGCCACCGCCTGCCCATGCTCAACGCGATCGCCGCCCCGCCCGGCGTCGACGAGGCCATCGTGCGCCGCCGCCTGCTCGACGAGCACGGCATCGAGATCGGCGGCGGCCTCGGCGCCTTCAAGGGCAAGGCCTGGCGGATCGGCCTCATGGGCCACGGCGCGACCTTCGACAGCGTCGACCGGGTGGTCGCCGGCCTGCGCACGCTGCTGCGCTGAGCCGAACCGAAGGTCCGGTCACACCCGCTGAAGCAACGTCGAAGTTACCGGGGCGACACGCGGCGCTCGCACCGCACTGCGGTTCGAGCGACACTGCGGCCGATGTCGAGGTCGCTTCCGCCCGTCCAGTCGTTCACCCACGCCGGCCGCCGCATCGCGTACCGGGTCTACGGCGACGGGCCGCGCCTGATCGTGCTGACCCACGGTCTGCTCATGGACATGCGCATGTACACCGCGCTGGCGCCGGCGCTGGCGGCGCGCGGCAACAAGGTGATCACCGTCGACATGCTCGGCCACGGCGCGTCCGACCAGCCGCACGACATGCACGCCTACACGATGTCGCAGTTCGGCAAGGACGTGATCGCGCTGCTCGATCACCTCGGCGTCGAGCAGGCGGTGCTGGGCGGCACGTCACTGGGGGCCAACATCGCGCTCGAGGCCGCCGACCTCGCGCCCGAGCGCGTGCGCGCGCTGGTGATCGAGATGCCGGTGCTCGAGCACGCCATCGTCGCCGCCGCGGCGGTGTTCGTCCCGCTGGCGCTGGCCATCCGCATCAGCCAGCGCGCGATGAGTTTGCTGGCCTGGCTGACCCGCAAGATCCCGCGCACCCACTTCCTGCTCGACGTCGCCATCGACTTCGTCCGCCGCGACCCGCGGGCGTCGCTGGCGGTGCTCGACGGCCTGACCTTCGGCCGCATCGCGCCGCCGCGCGCCCTGCGCCTGCGCCTCACCCAGCCGGCGCTGGTCATCGGCCACGAGCGCGACCCGGTCCACGCCTTCAGCGACGCCGACACCATGGCCCGCGAGCTGCCCAACGCCCGCCTGCTCACCGCCGAGTCGATCCTCGAGTGGCGGCTGCGCCCGGCCCGCCTCGACGGCGCCCTGGCCGACTTCCTCGACGAGGTCTGGCAGGAGCCGCTGGCGGTCGCCAGCTGAACCTCCGGCCACAGCGCCGCCGTCAAACCGCGTTCACGCTGACAGCGGCCGGACCGCGTGGATCCGCGGCCCTGGACGCTGGTCCCGCGCTTGCTGACGTCGTGGCCATGCGCCCTCGCCCCGCCCTCCTCGCCCTCGCCGCGCTCGCCCTCCTCGCCTCCGCCTGCTCGTTCTTCACCCGCTCGATCGAGAAGCCGACCGCCGACGTCCGCGCCGTGTCGCTGAGCACGCTGTCGCTGTCGTCGGTCGAGGGCGAGCTCCGTCTCGACGTCGCCAACCCCAACGGCTTCGGCGTGCCGCTGTCGTCGCTGCAGTGGGAGCTGTCGATCGGCGGTGCCCGCGCGGTGACCGGCGCGGTCGAGCTGTCGCAGACCATCCCCGCCCGCGGCACCGCGCCGGTGGTCACCACCCTGCGCATCGATCCGCGCGACGCCGCCGCGGTCGCCGCCCAGGTCGCGCGTGGCAGCCGCGGCTACAAGCTCGGCGCGCGCCTGACCTTCACGACCCCGGTCGGCGCCATCGCCGTCGACGTCGTCCACGAGGGCACCCTCGCCGGCGCCGGCGGCGTGCTCGGCAGCCTGCGGTAGCCGCCCGCGCTACGCCGGCGGCGCGGTGTCGATGCGTCCGACCGGCGCGGTCAGCAGGCGCTGGCTCCGCGCCGCCGGCAGCGCGGCGATGCCGTCGAGCGCGCGCTCGATCATCACGGCGGCGTCGTGGCCGTCGGGCCCCTTGGCCCAGCCGATCTGCGCCCAGTGATCGACCTCGACGCGGGCGACGACGTCGCCCCACGCCTGCGACCACGCCGGCACCAGGCCGTCGCTCGGGCCGTAGCGGCGCAGCAGCGTGTGCGGCACCCGCAAGAGAGCGTGGACCCGACCGCGCTCCTCGGTGGCGGCGACCACGCTGGCGTAGGTCACGCCGGCGACGTCGGCGATGTCGCGGTTGAAGTCGTCGAGCCGCTTGGTGGTCAGCCAGTCGAGCGCGTCGGTGCCGAGGCCGAGCCGCGCCAGCACCGCGCGCAGCTTGTCGGGCGCGCCGGTCGCGAACAGGTCGGCGATCGGCGTGCCGCGGTGGGGCGTCCCGATCGTGATCAGCGTGGCGACGCGCGCCGCCAGCGCGGGATCGCGGGCCACCGCCCAGCGCGCGTCGAGCCCGCCGAGGCTGTGCGCGACCAGCGTGAGCCGGTCGCTGTCGATCTTGTCGAGCTGGGCGATCAGCGACTGCGCGCGCTCGGGCACGCCGGCCAGCGGCGGCAGGCGCACGATCGACACGTCGACGCCGCGCCGGGCCAGCCGCCGCGCGACGCCGCGGAAGTAGGCCACCTTGGCCGGCCCGACCCCGAGCGTGTCGAAGCCGAACAGGCCGTGGATCAGCACGATGTGCGGCTTGCGCGAGCGCCGCGCGGCCGGCGCGGTCGCCGGCAGGACCGGGGTGACGGCCTCGGCCGCGGTGCCGACCAGCGCCGGCGGCACCGTCGCGTCGACCGGCGGCGGCCGGAGCGTCCGGCGCACGATGATCGTGGCGACCGCGACCAGCGCCGCGAGCGCCACGATCGATACGACCGCGGCCAGCATGTAGTCCCCACCCTCGCACAGCGCGATCGCCGCCCGCAACGCGTAGCCGCTTCAGCGCCGGTGGTGGCCGTAACCGAGGCACGCGCCACTACCGATTTGCGGCGATCACACCCGACCGTCGACCGTGGGCATCAACACGTCACGCCCACGCCCCGAACGCGCGGGCCACGCCGGCCCGACCGGTCGTCGCCGATCAGGCGGCCGGCGGCGTGCCGCCGAACGCCGCGGCGGCCTGGTCGCGCTGCTTGCCGACGAAGTAGGCGACGACGATCGACAGGTTGTAGAGGACGATCATCGGCAGGGCCATCAGCACCTGCGAGACGACGTCGGGCGACGGCGTGAGCACCGCGCCGAGGATGAAGGCCAGGACGATGAACCAGCGGTTGAACTTCCACAGGCTCTTGTGGGTGACCAGGCCGACGCGGGCGAGGAAGTAGATCAGCACCGGCAGCTCGAACACCGCGCCGAACGCCAGCATCATGTTACGCGTGAAGTCGAGGTACTCGCGCATGAACAGCGTCGGGTGCAGGCGGTCGCCGGCGTAGCCGAGCAGGAACTCGAACAGCCGCTCGAGCACGACGTAGTAACAGAACAGCGCGCCGGCGATGAAGAAGAACGCCGACGCGATGGCGAAGAACACGCCGACCTTGCGCTCGCGCTTGTACAGGCCGGGCGCGACGAACTTCCACAGCTGGTGGAAGATGAACGGGCTCGACACGAAGATGCCGGCCCACAGCGCGACCGAGACGTAGACCCAGAACGGCTCGACGATCGAGCCGAAGTTCATGGTCGCCATCTCGCCGAGCTTGGGGTGCTTGCCCCACGCCCGCTGCAGCGGCTCGTGCAGCCAGGCGTAGATGTCCTCGGCGAAGAACCACGACGCGACGAAGCCGAGGAAGAAGAAGATGGCGGCGTTGCGGAAGCGGACCCGCAGCTCCTGCAGGTGCTCGAGGAACGGCATGCGGCCGTCGTCGAGCTCGCGCTCGCGCGCGTCGGCGTCGTCGACCGGCTGCGGCCTGGGGCGAGGCGCGGCCATGACCGGCTTACCCGTGACCTTCGCGCTTGGCGGTGCCGACCGCCGGCCGGATCAGCCGGGCCAGCTCGGCCGCCTCGTCGTCGGGATGGGCGGCGGCCTCGTCGTCGTCATCGCGCTCGCCGGCGGTCGGCGGCAGGGTGACGGTCGGCGACGCGGCCGGCGGCGGCGCCGCCAGCGACTCGTCGAGGGCGGTCGGCGCGGCGACCTCGACGGTCGCGGCCACCGCCGGCGCCGCCGGCTCACCCTCGGGCGCGGCCCCGAGCTCGGGCGCGACGGCCCCGGCGGTCAGCGCCGGGTCGGGCGCGGTCGGCGGCACCGCCGGCGGCTCCTTGCGCACCGGCGGGCGGCGGGGCTCGTCGCCGCGCAGCGCGCTCTTCAGCTCCTTGATCGCGCCGCCGATCTCGGTGTCCTCCTCGATCGTCTGCTGGAGCTGGCGGGTCTGCTTGCGGATGTCCCGGATGCCCTTGGAGATCTTGCTGGCGGCCTCGGGCAGCTTGTCTGGGCCAAGGAAGATCACGGCGATCACGAGGATCACCAGGATTTCCGTCATGCCCATGCCGAACATCGGCGCGCAGCATAGCATCGGTCCCCGGCTTCGCTCGCCTCAGGCGACGCTGGCCCGGCTCAGATCGGCGAACTCCGCACCCGAGGCCGCGAACAGGGCCTCGAGCGCCTGGTCGCCGTGGGTCTTCCAGTACTGGTACTCGCGCTCGCTGACCGGCACCGCCATGGTCACGGTGATCGCCGGCGGGCCCTCGTCGAGCGGCAGGCGCAGGCCCCACCGCCGCGGCACGCTGAAGTACAGGTGGGGCAACCGCTGCGACAGCTCGCCGGCGTTCATCACCCCGACCAGGTCGCGGACCATCACCCCCGGGGTCGGGTAGAACCCGGTGTCGATCACGTGGAACGCCGCGTTGGCGACGATCTGCGGCGGCGCCGGCCCGTCCTGGGCGCAGGCCAGCAGGATCTCGAGCCGGGGCCGCTGGTCGGGCCAGGCGACGTTCGACACCCCCAGCGAGGCGTAGGTGGTCAGGCCGTGCTCGGGGGCGTCACCGAAACGGGCGACCTCGACGGTGCGGGCGATGTCGGCGGCGTGGCGGTAGGCGCGGACGCTGTACGGCCCGAGGGCGCGCCGCAGCAGCTCGGCGGCGTCGGCCGAGGTCTGGAGGAAGATCGCCAGCTGCGGCACCGACAGCGCCAGCTCGACCCAGGTCGGCTGCAGGCGCAGCACCCGGCGCAGGTAGTTCTGGGCGACGATCTTGTGGCCGAGGTCGGCGTGGGCGAGCGCCCCGCCCCACAGCGCGGTCGCGCTGTCGGGCTTGAGGCCGATGGCGCGGTCGAAGGCCCGGGCGGCGTCGGTCGGCCGGGCCAGGCACAGCAGGCAGTGACCGACGCCCTTCCAGGCCTGGTGGTGCGACGGGTAGATCGCCGCCGCCCGCTCGAAGCGAGTCAGGGCCTGGGCGAACTCCTGCTGCTGGAACAGGTCGTTGCCCTCCGCGGTCAGGCGGTCGGCGGCGGCGAGGCTCATCCGGGGCGAGCAGGGTAGCAAACCTGCATCGCTGAACGCAGTTGCACGCCTCACCCGCGCCAGGCGGGTTCAGCAATTGCCACTTGCAGCCGCCGAGCTCCCCGCCGAGGATGCCGCCATGAGGCCGTGGGGCACCTTACCGTTCTCATTCCTGGTGGTGGCCGTCGCCGCCTGCGCCAGCTCCAACGTGGGCGGCTCGAGCGTCGACGCCGACCCGAGCAGCGACGGCGATGCGACCGTCGCCAGCGAGGACGGCTCCACCGAGCCCGACTCGAGCACGCCCGACGACGGCGCCGCGATCGACGCCAGCGCGATCGACGCCAGCGCGATCGACGCCCCCGCGATCGACGCCCCCGCGATCGACGCCAGCACGTGCCCGACCGCGCCGTGCGACCTGCACCAGCAGTGCGGGTGCACCGCGCCGCTGGTGTGCGACATCGACTTCACCGACCTCGTCGGCACCTCGTGCCGTGCGGTCAACCAGGCGGGCACCGAGGGCAGCACCTGCTTCAGCGGCAATCCGGCGACCGCCCAGTCGAGCTACTGCGCCGGCGGCCACGTCTGCGTCGGCAGCGGCAACCAGGCGACCTGCGAGAAGTACTGCGACGCGTCGAGCGACTGCGGCCAGCCGCGCGGCCAGTGCGTCATCCAGCTGACCAACGGCAGCGCGCCGATCGCCGGCGCCACCGTGTGCTCGTCGAACTGCAACCCGGTCAACAGCGCCGCCGGCGGCTGCCCGTCGGGCTGGAAGTGCGCCTTCTTCACCGTCAACAACGCGCTGACCGGCAACCAGGACCGCGACATCGTCGACTGCACCGTCGCCGGCGCCGGCACCCAGGGCGCGGCGTGCACCACCGACGCCTCGTGCGCCGCCGACTTCCTGTGCTCGACGGTCGGGACCGCCACCGCGTGCCGCCGCGTGTGCAACCTGACCACCGGCGGCAACGAGTGCGCCGCGATCCCCGGCACCACCTGCGGCGGCTTCAACCCCGCCCTGGTCGTCGGCGGCGCGACCTACGGCATCTGCCGGTAGGACTAGCCCGGATCATTCACGACGCTGGCGGCTGCTGGCCGCATCTCGTCGGAAGCATTGGCCGTACGTCCTCGAAGTGTTCCTCGACGGGTTCCAACCCGCCTGCGGTACTTCTCCGGGCGTGCGGCCAAGCCTTCTCGACGATCTGCGGTCCTCGCTCGCCATCGTCATGAATGATCCGGGCTAGTCGATCGCCCCCATCCGCGACCAGCGGCCCTCGATGCCGCCGAACCAGATGCCGGTGACCCGGCCGATCACGGCGTCGACCCGGACCGCGCCCCAGTAGCGCGAGTCGGCGCTGTTCTCACGGTTGTCGCCCATGACGAACAGCGTCCCGGGCGGGACCCGACAGCCGTCGGTGACCGGCTCGAGCGGGACGCCGTCGTCGGGCCGACCGCGCAGCGCACAGTCCTCGTTGCCGGGCAGGGGGTAGTCGGACTGCTCCGTGTTCCACGCCCGGCTCCGCGACTGCACGCGGTAGGTATGGCCGCCGAGCTCCTCGATCCAGGCGTGGGCCTGCTCGGTCGTCACGCCACTGACGTCGTTGCGATCGAGGTAGGTCGTCGGCCCCACCTCGCGCCGCGGCAGCGCCCGGCCGTTGACGTGGACCACGCCGCCGGTGACCGCGACGGTGTCGCCGCCGACCGCGATCACCCGCGACACGAACGCGCGGCCGGGGACGCGCCAGAACACGATCACCTCGCCGCGCTCGGGGGCGCGCCAGCGCAGGCTCAGCTTGTCGGTCATGATCAGGTCGTCGATCTTCAGGGTCGGGACCATGCTGGCCGACGGGATCTTGAACCCCTCGAACGCGAGCTGCCGCGCGGCCGTGAAGGTCCCGAGCGCGACCGCCCCGACCAGCAGCATCGGCTTCCACGCCCACCGCTCCGGCCGCCGCCGCACGCACCAGGCGACGTGGACGATCGAGACCAGCCGGGCCACGATCGCCAGCCACACCACCCACGGCGTCCACAGCATGGCCGCGAAGATCGCCACGGTCGCCGCCAGCCAGCCGATCGCGCGCGCCAGCGAGCCCGACAGCGCGTGGCCGGCGCCGGGGAAGAAGAGCTCGAGCAGGGCGCAGCGGATCACGGCGCGACCGGCCACTCGCGCGCGAGCAGGCTCATGCGGACCATGTCGTGCCAGCCATCCTGGTGGAAGTACTCCTCGCGCAAGACGCCCTCCTCGACGAACCCGAGCTTCCCGTAGATGCGCCGGCCGCGCTCGTTGTGGCGGAACACCATCAGCCACAGCTTGTGCAGGCCGAGCGGGCCGAACGCGTGATCGATGAGCAGGCGCAGCGCGCCGCTGCCGAAACCCTTGCCCATATCGCCACGGGCCGCGACGATGCAAGCGAGCCGGCCAACCTTCGAGCGGCCATGGATCTGGTGGATGCCGCACTGGCCGAGGTAGCGTCCGGTCGCGGCCTCCTCGATCGAGAACACCACGTCGGAGGTCGAGCCCATCGTCCGGCGAATGTACGCCAGCTCGTCGTCGCGGCTGAACGCGTGGCCGGAGAACGCCGCGATGTTGCCGACGATGTCGGGGTCGTTGACCCAGGTCAGGATGTGGTCGACGTCGTCTTCGCTGAGCGGGCGCAGTCGGACGATGCTCATCGCCCGGGCGGTGTTATCATGGGCGACTCATGAGCGCGGCGACTGGTGCAGACATCGAGGCCCTTTGCAGCAAGTGCGGTGACGTGTGGCACGTCGTCGTCGCCAAGGTTGGCGAAGAGATCGTCCGGGTGATCTGCAAGGAGTGCGGTGCCCAGCACCGCTATCGCAACCCCAACAAGGCCGCGGCAAGCAAGCCGCGGTCTTCGTCGTCATCCACTTCCTCGGCCCCCCGCGCTGCCCGCGAGCAGAAGGTGGTCGAGCGCTTCGACGCCCCCCACGTCGCCGCCGACCTCAGCAAGGCGGTCCGGCCGTACAAGGCCAGCGAGCGGTTCGCGGTCGGCGAGCGGGTCGAGCACCCGACGTTCGGGCAGGGAGTGGTCGAGCTCAGCGAACCTGGCAAGATGACGGTGTTCTTCGCGGTCGGCCGCAAGGTCCTCGTCCAGGCCAAGGGCGACGCCACCGCCGGCGGCGGGCTGACCCGGCCGCGGCCGTTCGAGCACCGTCCGGCGCCGCCGCCTCCCGATGCCAAGATCGGCGCGTCGTCCGACGCCACCGACGACTAGCCCCAATGCCGGTCACGCGCTTCGAACCGAAGGAACTCGATCACTTGTACCGTTCGCCCTGAGCGAGGGCCGAACGG
>Ga0247822_10001719_pt1 | contig 13586 bp, 10 predicted proteins | sample 13C_Cellulose_Da_FD_192423 | JGI IMG/M metagenome (GOLD analysis project Ga0247822, IMG submission 192423) | Soil microbial communities from agricultural site in Penn Yan, New York, United States - 13C_Cellulose_Day30 | ecosystem: Environmental > Terrestrial > Soil > Agricultural land | place...
GATGTCGTGCCCCGCGTAGCGGATGAACGACTTCTTCACGACCGTGCGGATGTCCTGCCCGGGCATCCGCGCGCGCAGCCACGCCTCGACGTGCGGGTGCTTGAAGTGAAAGAAGTGGCCCGAGTAATCCCACACGAAGCCGTCCTGCGCGACGGTGCGGCAGTAGCCGCCCGGCTCCGCCTCCGCCTCGAGCACGACGACGCGCGCCTCGGGGTGCAGCTCGCGATACCAGTTCGCGAACCCGAGCCCCGAGACACCGGCGCCGATGCACACCACATCGGCGTCTTCGACGATCACGACAGCCTCGCCAGCTCGCTCGCGAAGATCCGGCGCGCGATCGCGATCGCGCAGCCGTAGGTGCTCTCCATGCCGAAGTACGACAAGCTCTTCGAGAGCAGGCTCTGGCGCCGCGAGTACGGCGTATCCGAGGCGTAGTGGATGACGCCGAGCTCGAACGAGCTCTGATCGACGAGCGACACCAGCTCGTCCTTGGGGTGACGGCGCGGCTCGGCGGTCTCGTACGCGGCCGACAGGTACGGGCCGGCCTCCATCTCCATCACCGTGTACCCCTCGCGATAGAACACGTCCATGTAGTCGCGGTTCTGGAGAAACGCGGACCGCACGGTGAGCGCCTTCTGGTTGTCGAGCACGGTGCCGTGCTTCATGAACGGCTGCACGTCGGCCGCGGTGAGCGCGTTGCGGATCAGATACGTGTTCGCCGAATGCTCGTCGTGGATGACCTTCGAGATCATGACGTCGCCGACGCGGCCGTTGAGCGTCGCGGCCTTGCCCATGATGTAGACGCCGCGCAGGTCCTCGACGCCGAGCGCCACCGACGTGAGGTGGTGATACGCCGCCATGCCGAGCGGGTAGTCGATGTTCACGAGCACCGCATCGCTCTCCGAGATCCGCTCGATCCCCGGCACGTGCACGCGCGGATCGAGGTTCTCGGGGCGCAGCTGCGAGAGCTCGATGACCTGCGCATCCACGTCGATCTTGCCGGGGGACACGATCGCGCGGATGCCGGCGGCGGCGTCCCACTCCTGCACCGAGATCATGCGGCCGTTCGCGTCGGGGGCGCCGCTCAGGTTGCCGGGCTCGTGGATGAAGGCGCGCAGCGAGTAGTAGAGGATGTTGGTCGCGAGCGCCTCGTCACCCTTGGCGACGGCCTCGTCGTAGCGAGGCGCGAGATCCTCGGGGTTGCGGCGGTGGAGGAAGTCGACGATCTCGGCGCGGTGTGCGCGCGCGTAGCCGCCGCACAGGTTGGCCATCGAGTGACTGTTGGACGAGATGAAGTACACCGGGCGGCCGGCGGGGAGCGCGGGCGCGATCGCCTGGAACCACCGCTGCGCCGAGCGCTGGTACTCGCGGAACGAGCCATCGAGCAGGCGCACGAACACGTCGCAGTCGTGCGCGATCATGTCGCGCAAGATCGCCGAGGACCGCGGGCCTAGCGCGCCGCGCAGACGAACGACCGCCTCGGGGCCGCCGAGCGCATCCTCGAGCTCGACGTCGTCGGCGGCATCGGTGAGCTTCGCGGCGAGCAGGCGCTCGCGCAGCTTGTTCCACTCGATCTGATACGCGGTGACGATCGGCACCAGGTCGTCGATGTCCGACGCCGACGCGATGAACGCGGCGAGCGTGTCGCCGCCATCCCAGCGCAGTGGGCGCCGGCGCCCGCGCGTGCGCACGGTCTCCCACCGCTCGACGCGATATCCCGCGGCATCGAACTGCGCGAGGCTCTGCCCGAGCACGATGTGGCGCACGCGCGGCATGCAGTCGGGCAAGCGTCCGGCGCTGTACGCGAAGGCCGCGAGATCCGGGTCGGCCTCCTCCGCGCCGAGGTGCAGGCTCGATCGCGAGTAGAGGTGCGCCTCTTCGAACGCGCGCACGCGCACGTCGCCGCTCGAACGCAACAGCGAGTAATAGGTGCGGATGTAGAGGTCGATCTCGTCGCTCGTCGCGCGAGGGGGCTGGCGATCCACGTCCCTAAGGTAGATCAGCCCTGGCTCGGGAGCGCTTTTCCTGGCGCGGAGGGTGCAGCGGGTTCTGAAACTTGCTACTCAGAGGCACCCTGTAGGGTCAGGACATCTAGGAAGCACCGTGAGTAAAGAAGAGCTGGTTCATCTCGACGGCGAGGTCATCTTGATCGCGAAGGGAGGCAACTTCCGCGTCAAGCTCGACAACGGCCACGAGGTCCTTGCCAAGCTCGCGGGAAAGGTGCGGCGCCACCGCATCCGTGTCGTGCTCGGTGACCGCGTGACCGTCGCCGTCTCGCCGTACGACCCGACCCGCGGCTTCATCGTCTACCGCCAGCGCTGACAGGCGCGGACGAGGTCATCGAGTGGGCGGGCGGCCCACGAGGCGCACGTGCAGGGCCGTGACCGGGATCGCATGGCGCGCACGCTGCTAGACTGCCGGCGTGGAAACGCCCCTCTACGTCGGTATCGATCTCGGCACGACCAATTCCGCCGCCGCGGTCTTCGACGGCGAGCGCGTCTCGGTGATCCGCAACGCGCAAGGCGCGACGGTGACGCCATCGGTCGTGCGCCTCGACAAGCAGCGGCGGATGACCGTCGGTACCCGCGCGCGTCGGTTCGTCGAGCAGGACGCGGCGAACACCGCGACCGAGTTCAAGCGCCTCATGGGCACCGGGCGTGCGATCGAGTTCCCGGGCGCGGGAGTCTCGCGCAAGCCCGAGGAGCTGTCGGCCGAGGTGCTGAAGGCGCTCCGCCAGGACATCCAGGATCAACTCGGCGTCGCGGTCGAACGCGCCGTGATCTCGGTGCCGGCGCTGTTCGAGCTGCCGCAGAGCGCGGCGACCTCGGAGGCGGCGCGGCTCGCCGGGTTCGCGCGCGTCGAGCTCCTCCAGGAGCCGATCGCGTCGGCGCTCGCGGCGGGCTGGCGCGCGGAGGACGACGGCGCCGGCACGTGGCTCGTGTTCGACCTCGGCGGCGGCACGTTCGACGCCTCGTTGCTCGAGACCCGCGACGGCCTGCTGCGCGTCGTCGGCCACGATGGCGACAACTTCCTCGGGGGGCGTGACTTCGACTGGGCGATCACCGAGCACCTCGCCTCGCAGCTCGCGGTGGTGCCTCGCCGCAACAACCCCGCGCATGCCGCGGCGCTGCGCGCGCTGCGCCTCGCCGCGGAGGATGCGAAGATCGAGCTGTCGCGCGGCGAGCGCGCGCAGGTCACGCTCGCGCAGCCGCTCGTGATCGACGGCCGCGACGTCGACGTCGATCTGGAGCTGACGCGCGCGACCGTCGAGCAGCTGTGCGCACCGCTGGTCGACCGCGCGCTCGACGTGTGCGCGCGCCTGCTCTCCGCGCACGGGCTCGGCGCCGGCAGGCTCGCGAAGATCGTGCTCGTCGGCGGCCCGACGGTGATGCCGATGGTGCGCCAGCGCGTCGCCGCGCGCCTCGAGGCCTCACTCGCCGACGGCCATGACCCGATGACGCTCGTCGCGCAGGGCGCGGCCTTGTACGCGGCGACCGCCGGACTCGATGGGCGCGCGGCGACCACCGCGGCGCCGGCGGGCCGGCAGGTGTGGCTCCAGTACCCGGCGGTGTCCGCGGATCTCACGCCGCACGTCGTCGGCAAGTTCGTCGGCGACGAGGGCCCCGACGCGCCGGCGAAGGTCACGCTCGTGCGCAACGACGGCGCGTGGTCGAGCCCCGAGGCATCGGTCGCGCCCGACGGCACGTTCCTCACGAGCGTGTCGCTGTTGCCGCGGCGCGCGTGCACGTTCCAGATCCAGGCGCGCTCGGCCGCGGGGGCGCTGGTCGCGGTGACGCCCCCGGCGCTGACGATCGTGCAGGGCCTCACGATCGGTGATCCGCCGCTCTCGCGAACACTCGGCGTGGCGCTCGCGAACGGGCACGTGCAGGTCTACCTCGAGCGCGGCGCTCCCCTGCCCGCTCGCCGGACGTTCACGCATCACACCGTCGAGACCGTGGCCAAGGGCAGCTCGGAGAGCGTGCTGCGCATCCCGATCGTGCAGGGCGAGATGGGCCAGGCCGACCTGTGCCGCCTCGTCGGCACGCTCGACATCGGCGGTGACGCGGTCAAGGACACGCTGCCAACGGGCGCGCCGGTCGAGGTGACGATCGAGCTCGATCGCGGCGGCCGGCTGTCGGCGCGCGCGTTGATCCCGTCGATCGGTCAAGTGTTCGAGCACGTCGCGCACCTGCTCGTGCCCGACGCGGCGCCCGAGGCGCTGGACGCCGCGCTGCGCGACCTCCGCCGCCAGCTCATGGAGCTGCGCGCCGATGCGTTCCGTCACCAGCTCGGTCACGTGATCGAGAAGCTCGATCGGATCGAGGCGCGGATGTCCGAGGCCGAGCGTGACATCGACGCCGCGCACGGCGGTGACGCCGACGCTGCCCAGCGCGCGCGGCGCGCCCTGCTCGACATCGACGGCACGCTCGCGGACGCCGAGCTCGCGCGCAAGTGGCCGCAGCTCGACGAGGAGGCGCGGCGCATCGCGATCACCGCGTCGTCGACGGTCGGCATGCACGGCACCGACGCCGAGCGCACGCTGCTCAACGAGGTGCTCGCCGCGATGGACAAGGCGCGCAAGGACAAGGATGCGCCCGAGCTCGAGCGCCAGATGCGGCTCGCGTCGCGCCTGACCAGCGCGGCGTTCAATCGCACGAGCGAAGCGTGGGAGTGGTACTTCGAGGACGCGGCGTCGGAGATCAGCCGATCGACCGATCTTCCCCGCGCGAACGCGCTGGTCACCGAAGGCCGCCGCGCGATCGAGCGCAACGACACGCCCGAGCTGCGGCGGGTGGTCAACGCGCTGTGGCGGCTGTTGCCCGCCGACAGCGAGGCGCGCAAGAAGGCGTTCGACTCGGGGGTTCGCTAGTGGCCGAGCCGCGGTCGTCCGCCTGGCTCGACGACAACCCGTTCTTCGTGCTCGGGGTGTCCCCCGACGCGAGCCGGATCGAGATCGAGCGCGAGGCGCAGAAGCTGCTCGGCATGCTCGAGCTCGGCTTCGCCGACGCGCAGACGTACCGGACGCCGCTCGGCCTGCGCCCGCGCACGCCCGAGGCGGTGCGTGCCGCGGTGGCCGCGCTGCGCGATCCGTACCGCCGGCTGATCGCCGAGCTGTGGGCACGCCACGCGCCGCCGCCCGCACCTCCGGTCGAGGAGCGGGTCGCGCCCGTACCGCCGCCGAGCGGGCTGCGCCGCCGCCTGGGGTGGGCCTAGATGTGGGCGCTTCCGCTGCTGGTGCTGTTCCGGCTGCAACGGTTCGCGCTCGACGCGCGCCGCAAGCGCCGCACCGGCGCGTACTACGCGTGGTCCGCGGTCGCGGCGCTGTGCGCGGCGGTGCTGCTGGTCGCGACCATCGCGCTGGCGTACCTGTTCTACGACGTCGGGCTGTGGTGGGTGTCGATCCTGATCGTCGGGCTCGCGGTGCTGCCCGTCGTCGGGCTGTGGCTCGTCCGGCGCGTGCTCGTGCCGCTCGGCTGGTATCGCGCCGCCTACGCGATCGGCTACGCGAGTCGCCCGGGCAAGGACGCCGGCGCGTACGCGTTGTGCGTGGCCGCGTGGGCGCTCGGGCGTGCGCCCTCCGCGTCGGGCGAAGCGTGGATCGCGGCGCGCCGCAACACGCGCGTGCCGCTCGGTGACGCCGAGGTGGTGACCACGGCGCTGCTCGCGGCCGCGCGCGATGACCTCGAGACCGCGCGCCTGCTCATGCGCTCGACGCTGATGCTCGCCGAGTCACATCCGGCCGTGCGCGAGCTGGCGGGCGAGTGGCTCGCCTGCGACGCGGCGGAGCGCCGCGCCTGGCAGGAGCTCGCCGACGATGCGGTCGCCGCGCGGTTCCCCGCGTCGCCGATGACGTTCCTCCTCGAAGGCATCGCGGCGCGTGAGCTGAAGGATGAGTGGGCGCCGGGTGCGCTCGAGCTGTGGTCCCGGTGGTTGATCGCGCCGTACCGGCGGGTCACGCGCACGCTCGTCGAGGCCGCGCTGCGCATCACGCTCGAGGCGCCGAAGAGCGAAGGCGAGCCCGCGCCCCCCGTCGAGCCACAGGCCGCGGAGCTCGAGGCGGCGCCGCCCGAGCGCGCGCCGCTGCCGCGCGCGATCGCCGCGCACCTCGCGTTCGGCGGTGTGCGCGCGACCGCGACGACGTTCGGCGCGACGGTGCGCGCGTGGGATGCGGCGTTGACCGACGGCGGCACGCACGCGTGGCTCGCCCGCCGCGCGATCGAGCTCGACGCGCCGCTCGGCGCCGTCGACCGTGCGCTGCGCGAGCTGACCACCATGGTGACGGACGACCTCGCACGCGTCGCGGATGCCGCGCGGCTCGGCGCTCCCGCCTCGCACGGCCCGATCGGCGAGGCCCTCGCCCGCCGCCTGCGCCACGGCCGGCTCGATGCCCTCGAGGATGCGTTCAACGCCTGGATCGCGCGTCGCGACCAGTACGTCCAGCGCGGTCAGCTCGCGTCCGCGCGTCCGCCGATCGACGAGTGGCGCGAGTTCCTCGCCCTCAAGCAGGCGTACACCTCGGCGGTGACCGCCGGTGGCCCCGAGCTGCGCCGCCTCGCGTTCCCGCACGCGTTCACGACGGGCAGCAACATGGCGGCATGGCTGTGGAACGAGCTCGACGAGTTCTCGATCTCGCACGCCATCTCCACCTGGCTGCTCGAGGAGGCGCTCGCCGTCGGCGATGCCGAGGCGATCGAGCTCGGCCACCGCAACACGGCCCTGCGCGTGCCGACGCGCCTCGACGACGACTTCGCGTCCACGCTCGACCGTTAGTCGGATGGCAGGTCCGGCGCGACGAACAGCCGCCGCCAACCGTGCGCCGGTGACCAGCGGAACAGCGTGCGCTCGTGCAGCACGAGCGGGCGCCCGGTGGAGTCGACCGCATCGATCCGGTCGAACGGGAACGCGCGCGCGAGCTGGCGCGCACGATCACCACACAGCTCCACGAGCGCGCCGCCCCAGAGCGCGAGCGTGCGCCCTCCCTCGACCGGCGACAGCCGGCCCGCGGTGAGCAGCGTCGCGCGCGTCGCATCCTTGTTCGTGCACGCGCCGAGCTCCTTGGTGGAGCACGAGTGTCGACGATCGGATCGAGGCGTGGCTCGGGCATCGCGCCGAGCCCAGCACATCGCGTTCCAGCGCCGTCTCCGACGAGGACGCGCGAACCGTGGCCGCTCGAACGCAGCGAGGCGTGTCTCGCAGCCCACGCGCGAGCCCGCGCTGACGGGGGCGTGATACATGGAATAAAGTGCATCGCTCGTGGCTCACGATCGTCATCGCGCTCGCGGCCTGCGCTGGGCGCGCCGCTCCTCCCAGCGCGCCGTCGCCCGCGCCGGAGCCGCCGGCCGTCGAAGCGACCACCGCGCCGGTCGCCACGACGCCGACACCTCCGGTGACGCCGCCGACGCCGGCCGCGCCGGCCGACGTGCCGCCGCCCGCTGCGACTGAGGATCCGGATCCCGCCGCGGTCGACCAGGCGCTCGCGCGCGCGACTCTGAAGGTGCACGCCGCGAAGAAGCACGACGGCGTGTGGCCCGCCGAGCTGGACGCCGAGCGAGGGCCGGCCGTGTTCCTCGTCGACGTCGATGTCGAGCTCGCGAGCTTCGCGTACCGGATCGATCCGGACAAGCTCCTGCTCGAGACCACGGCGGGCGACATCGTCTCGCAGAGCCCGGTCACGCTGGGCGTCGACAACGGCCGCATGACCGCGATGTTCGTCGTCGGCAACGCGTTACAGGCCAAGAGCGTCGTCGTCACCTACGACGGCAAGCGCTCGCGGCCGTTCAAGCTGCCGAAGCGCTGATCACCGCGCCTGCCAGTCGCACCCGAGCTCGTCCTGCGTGATGTGGCAGCGCAGGCACATCCGGCGATTGCTGCGATCGAGCGCCCGACAGCGCGCGCTGGCACGCCAGCCCTTGCCGTGCGGCGAGGCCTGCAGCTTGCCCGGCTCGTTGCTGTGGCAGTCGAGGCAGTCCTCTTCGCGGTGACATGACGCGCACGCGTTGAGGTTCTTGCGCGCCTCGCCCGCATGGCGGTTGGGGCCCGCGGTGCGACTCGCCCAGCCCGTGGGATGGAACGCACGGCCCGGCTCCGTCGCCGAGAACTCGCTCGGGACGCGCCCCATCGAGATGCCCGAGCGCTCGTGGCACGCGACGCAGAACGACTGCGCGCGGTGACACGCGGAGCAGTCGGGCGTGCCGCGCTTCGCCTCGACGCCATGCGTGAGCACGTAGTTGCCGGGGTGGAACTCCATCGGCTTCACGACGCCTTGATGGCAGGCGACGCACTCGGAGCGATCGTGACACGCCGTGCACGTCGCGCCGACCTGCGAGGCCTCCTGGCGATGATCCTTGGCGAACGTCGGCCCGTGCCCGTCGCCGAGCCCCGTGTTGCGCGGCACCAGATCGCCGTGGGTGAACCGCGTCTGCAGGCGGCCGGCGGCGCTCGCGAGGTGACAGTCGGTGCACCGGCGCGGTGCGGCGCCCTCGCGATGGCAGGACAGGCACACCGACATCGTCGGGAGGTGCTGCGTGGTGGCGAGGTCGACCTTCGTCAGATCGCCATGACAGGTCGCGCACGGCGTGCCGGTGTGGCGCGAGTGATCGAACTTGAGCGGCGGCGGCGTCAGGTAGACCCGCGCGACGGGGGCGCCCGGCTGCCAGCCGGGGTGACACGCGGCGCACCTCGCTGTCGGTGCCCCGGGCACGGCCTTCTCGGGATCCATGCGATCGATCGGGTGGCACGCGCGACACTCGAGCTCGGTCGGCAACAGGTTATCCACGGCGGACTGCGAGGTGGTCGCGCCGGGATGACACGTCGCGCAGGTCGCGCCCTTCGCGAGGTGCACGCGATGCGAGAACGCCAGCGGCAGGCGCTGCAGCGGATACACGACCGGAGACCAGCCCGTGGGATCGCGATCCGCGTGCACGACCGCCGCGCCGACGAGGACGGCGGCGAAGGCGAACAGGACGAACAGCGCGACCTTCATAGCTCGGGGGTGAAGCTGAAATCGAGGACGCCGATGATGCGCCCCTGAACATCGTGCGGCTTGTCGACGTCGACCTCGCCGACGATGTGCAACGCGAGCGCATCCGCGAGCTGCAGCGAGCTCGAGGCCACCGCGGAGCTCGTGACATAGCGCGCGCGGTCGTCGTCCGGCCGGACGCCGAGGACGATCACGCGACCGCGCACCCACACCCAGTCGCGGGGCCGCCAGCCGGCCTCGCTGCTACCGCCGACGCGGCGCCCGCCGTAGCCGTCGTCCCACAGCAAATCGACGCGCGCGCGCGAGCGCCGGCCGAGCGGATGATCGAGCCCCGCGTCGGCGCCACCGGCGTACGAGCTGGTCGCGTCGCCGTGCGCGTACCGGCGCAGCCACGCCGACGCGCGCATGCGCACCGTTCCGTCGAAGGTATAGCCGAGCCTCGCATCCGTGGTCGGCTCGACCGAGAACGCATTGAAGATCGAGTCACCGTCGAACGTGGGCAGGAAGTACTCGACGGACGGCTCGACAGCGTGCTTGCCGCGCTTCACGCGCACGCCCGTGTCGGCGCGATCGAACGCCGCGTGCAGCAGCGAGAACCGCGCGTTCGCGTACGGCGACAGCGTGAACGCGCCGGCGCGCAGCACGGCGTGCGCGCGCGCGTAGAGGCGCTCCTCGTTGACGCCGCTGGCGGGCGCTTGACCGAGCTCGTCCGGGTAGAGCCCGGTGTCGGGGAAGTCGAACCGCGAAGGGTCGTCGATGAGGCCCACGGTATCGGACCACGTGCGGCGGTACCCGACCTGCGCGCCCCACCGTCGTGTGTGCAGCGTCGACAGCGCGACGCCGAGCGTGGGCTGCCGCATGTCGCGCTGCGGGCACACCTCGAGGTCGCTCGCGAGCCGAGCGTTGTTGATGCGTCGATCGCGATCGATCAGCTTCCACGTCCCGGTGCCGGGCGTCGGGCCCTCGACGTACTCCTGGCAGCCGGCGCCCGAGGTGCCGTCGAGCTCGAACGTGGAAAGGCCGAGCGGCGAGCGCGCGCGCACGCGGAGCCCGCCCGCGACGTCGATCGCGACCGGCAGCGGGAGCTCGCCGCGGACGGTGATGCCGTCGACGCCGAACGTGCCCCAGCCGTCGTCGAGCAGCATGCGGCCGAGGTTCACGTGCACGCGATCATCGGCGATGCCCTCGACCATCACGTGCCCGTAGAGCAGATCGAGCGCGGCCACCGATTCGGCGAGCTCGGGGATGACGTCGATCGCGTCGCGCCGCACCGCGGGCGCCAGCGCGATCCGCCCGCTCGAGAACGAGCCGAAGTCGTGATCGAGTCGCAGGTAGCTCTGCCAGCCGATGGTGACGCCGCGATCCGGCAGGCGCTGTCGCCGGCGCGTGGCCGCGAGGTCACCGACGTCGGTGATGCGCAGCGCGAGCATCTGCGTGTAGCGGCGGCGACCCTGAAACAGATCCGGTCCGACGAGGCGGTAGTCGCGCAGCTGGTACGCCTGGCCGATCGACTGCGCGCGCACCCAGAACTCGTAGGCATGCGCCGGACGCGCGGTCGCGGCCATCACGAGTCCGATCGTGACGACGATCGACCTCTGGGCCCAGTGCATCGGGCCCCACCGTATCACGTCACCGTGCGACGGTGACCGTTCCGACGGCAAGCCGCGCCCCCGGGCCGAGCGCACCGAGCCCCCACGCGCCGGCCTCCGCCAGATCCGCATCGCAGGCGACGAGCTCGAGCTCCTGAACGCGGACGCGCAGCGTCGAGCCCACGTCGAGCCGCGCAGTGACCGCGCTGTCGGGCGCGATCGCCGGCACGTCGCGCCCGCTGCACACCACGCGCGTCTCGCCATCGGCGTGGCGCACGAGCCGCGCCGGCGCGCCGGGCACGAGCTCCGCGACCAGCGCCCTGCCCGGCCCTTGGTCCTGCGCGATCAGCGCCAGGCCGCCGCTGCGTAGCTGCACGCTCGCCGTGACCGAGCCACTCGCCATGCGGGGGCCGCCGACGAGCGCGCGCGCCAGGCCGTCGCTGGCCGCGAGCTCCCACTCCGTGTCACGCGTCACGGTCGCCGGATCCGCGGGCGTGAGCACCGTCGCCGCGTTATTGCGCGGCACCACGGTGACGGAGCCCGACGACGCGCCGAGCAGCGGCGGGCGGTAGATCCACGCGCGCGCCGAGGGTAGCTCGCCGCCGAGCACGAGCACGCTGCCGTCGGCGAGCCGGATCGCCGAGGCGCCCGGCACCTCCGGTGGCGGCTCGATCGCAGGCGCAGGGGCGGTGACCTGCCACCGATCGTTGGTCGGATCGTAGAGCGCGAGGTCACCGTTGGCATGGCCGCCGACGGCGAGGACGTGACCATCCTCGAGTGCGATCAAGCGTACGCCGTCGGTGAATCCCGGAGCGAGCCCGATGGTGCGCGCGGCCGCCGCCGTCGGTGCGATCACGCTCGCGGCGCTGCCTCCGACCGTGAGCACCGCGCCACCGTCGAGCGCGGCCACGTACGGATGTGTCCCGGTGAGCTCCACCGTGGACAGGTCAGCCGGCACGATGCGATCCGCCGCCGTCGGATCTGCGGCGCCGGCCGGCGGCGTGCCGCCCGCGATCACGTAGGCGCGGTGCCCGTTGGCCTGCACGCCGATGTCGAAGATCGACGCACCGACGCGCCGCCCGCGCAGCACCGGACCAGCGTCCGGTTCTTCGCTCAGCGCCTCCACGTCGTAGACGAGCGAGCTGTTGCGCACGAGGCCGCTGCACGCTCCGTTCACCACGGCCTGGCAACCGCCGGCGAGCAGCACGTCGTGCTCGCCGACGGCGATCGACGTGTGGAACGCGCGCGACACGATCAGCACCGACTCGCGGAACGTCCGCTGCTCGGACAGAAACAACGTGAGCGCGCGCTGGGGGCCGCCGCTGATCACCACGTTGCCGTCGGGGAGCGTCGTGACCTGGGTGCCCGCGAACCCGTTGTCGCCGAGGACGTCGGGGACGTCGAGCGGCGTGAACGTCGACGTCACGGGGTCGTAATACTCGGCGGTGGTGAGCCAGTTGCCGCCGCCGTCATGACCGCCGAGCACGAGCACGCCCGCACCGGCGCGCGCGAGCAGCGGCGCCACGCGCGGCGTGCCGAGCTCTCCCGCTGTCGGGCAGAAACCACCCGGGGGCGCCATGAACACCGGGATCTCGGCGCCGGTCGGCAGGTCGCGAAACACGATCGGCGCCGACTTGCCGGCCGCACCGATCGCACCGCCGCCGACCGTGACCTCGACGCCGAGCTGCTCGGTGTCGGCCGGGAAGTCGGCGATGCCGATCACCTCGTCGAGACCGACGGCACGCACGTCGTCACCGCTCGGTCCATACGCGATCACGCGGATCCCCGTGGCGCCCGCGGGCTGCCCGCACGCGCCGTGCTCGATGGGCACGAGCGAGACGCGCGCCGCATCGTGGCCGCAGCCGATCGCTACCCCGAGGGAGGCGAGCGCGACAGGTGCGGTCCGGCAGAACACGGCCTCGCGATGATACTCTCGCCGCGATGCTCGAGTTGCCGACGACGTTCGGCAAGTACTTCCTGACCGAGAAGCTGGCCACGGGCGGCATGGCCGAGATCTACCTGGCCAAGATCGTCGGTCCCGGCGGCTTCGAGAAGCAGCTCGTCCTCAAGCAGATCCATCCGAAACTCACGGGGCAGCGCCACTTCGTCGACCTGTTCGTCGCCGAGGCCAAGACGCTCGTCACGCTGACCCACGGCAACATCGTCCCGGTCTACGAGCTGGGGGTCGTCGACGACACCTACTTCATCGCGATGGAGTACATCGACGGGCCGACGCTCTATCGGCTCACCGAGACGCTCCAGCGACGCGGTGCGCAGATGGCGCCGCCGGTCGCGGCGTGGATCACGGGGCGCATCCTCGAGGGGCTCGACTACGCGCATCGCAAGGGCGAAGGCGTCATCCACCGCGACCTGTCGCCGCGCAACGTGATGCTGTCGCGCGACGGCGAGGTCAAGCTCGTCGATTTCGGGATCGCGGTGACCCTCGGCGCCGGGGCCGACGATGGATCGCAGTCCGCGCCGACGGGCTCGTTCCCGTACATGTCCCCCGAGCAGGTCCGCCGCGAGCCGCTCACGGGCCAGACAGATCTCTTCTCCGTCGGCGTGCTGTGCTGGGAGATGCTCGTCGGCCGCCGCCTGTTCGCGCGCGATGATCCGGACGCGACGCTCGCCGCGGTGACGGGCGCCGACATCCCGGCGCCGTCGAGCCTGCGCCCCGAGGTGCCCGCCCGTCTCGACGACGTCGTGATGCGCGCGCTCGAGCGCACGCAGCGCACGCGGTGCGCCGACGCCGCCGAGATGCTCGCCGCGATCCAGAAGTACCTCTACGCGCTCGACGACACGCCCGGCCCGCGCGACGTCGCGGCGCTGGTCGCCCGCTATTGCCCTCCCGAGACGCGGCGCATGCCGACCCACGCCGAGGGCGACGGGCTGTCCACCGTCACGCACGAGGGTGCGCCCGCCGCCTCCCCAGCGCCCGACGACGCGCAGGGCACGCCGCCACCGGCAGGCCCGCGCACCGCGGTGATCCCGCGCGACGGCGCCGCGCGGGGCCGCCT
>Ga0247822_10001721_pt1 | contig 13585 bp, 11 predicted proteins | sample 13C_Cellulose_Da_FD_192423 | JGI IMG/M metagenome (GOLD analysis project Ga0247822, IMG submission 192423) | Soil microbial communities from agricultural site in Penn Yan, New York, United States - 13C_Cellulose_Day30 | ecosystem: Environmental > Terrestrial > Soil > Agricultural land | place...
TTTTTCACGAGAGGTCATCAAGGCATCGAAAGCCGACCCATCGAACGGTCTCGTCCATGCACCCTCGCCCGCGCTCAAGTCCCTCGAAGGCACGAAAGACCTTCCACGCACTTTGGGCTCGCCAGTGATCAGATGGTAGGGAAGCCGCGCCGTCGGGTTCCCATATATTAGCGGGTTGCGCTCTCTTACCGAAAACGGACGGAGGCGTGCCCGCCCTGCCGCGCCCCGTGCTTTTTGACTTGCCGGGATGGCTTGGACACCGGACGGTATTTGGTGAAGACATGGACGCCTTTTTGCTTGAGATCATCTGTTGCCCGGTGACGCATCAGCCGTTGCGCCCGGCCACGACGGCTGAGCTCACGGCGGCGTCCTCGACGTCCGGCTCCACGATCTCGGAGGGTCTCACCCGCGAGGATGGCCGCGTGCTTTATCCCGTGCGCAATGGCATCCCGCTCCTCATCCCCGAGGAAGCCATCGCTCTCTCGTAACCTCTTTCTCTCTTTCCCAATGACTGAACTCGAAACGATCCGTCACTCCTGTGCGCATATCCTGGCCACGGCTATCCTGAAAATCTGGCCCGAGGCGCAGTTCGCCGCCGGTCCTCCCGTGGAGAATGGCTTTTACTACGACCTCGAGCTGCCGCACCGCATCACGCCCGAGGACTTCGCCCGCATCGAGGAGGAGATGAAGAAAGAGATCAAGGCGAACCACCGCTTTGAGCGCGTCGAGATCTCCCGTGACGATGCCATCGCCCTGGCCGAGCGCGGCGAGTTGGCCGCCCTCGGAGCCCGTGGCGAGGCGAGCAAGTTCAAGCTCGATATCGTTAAAAACATCCCAGACGGCGAGGTCATCACGCTCTATCGCAATGGCGAATTCACCGACCTCTGCGCCGGCCCGCACGTCTCGCACACCGGCCGCATCGGCGCCTTTAAGCTGACCAACCTCGCCAGCGCCTACTACAAGGGCGACGAGAACAATCCCCAGCTCCAGCGCGTGTACGGCACGGCCTTTAAGAACAAGACCGAGATGGCCGCGTACTTCACCATGCTCGAGGAGGCGAAGAAGCGCGACCACCGCAAGATCGGCAAGGAGATGGAGCTCTTCTGCTTCGACGAAGACGTAGGCCCCGGCCTCGCCATGTGGCTGCCTAAGGGCACGGTCATCATCGAGGAACTGGAAAAGCTCGCCAAGGAGACGGAATTCGCCGCCGGCTACCAGCGCGTGCGCACCCCGCACATCGCGCGCGAGAGCATGTACACCTGTAGCGGCCATCTGCCGTACTACGCGGACTCGATGTTCCCGCCGATGGAGTTCTCCGAGGACGAGGGCAGCACGACGCAGAAGTATTACCTAAAGGCCATGAACTGCCCGCACCATCACAAGCTCTTCGGAGCCGTGCAGCGCAGCTATCGCGACCTGCCTCTGCGCCTCGCGGAGTACGGTACCTGCTACCGCTACGAGCAAAGCGGCGAGCTCTTCGGCCTCATGCGCGTGCGTTCCATGCAGATGAACGACGCCCACATTTACTGCACCGAGGAGCAGTTCGAGCAGGAGTTCCGCGCGGTCAATGACATGTACCTGAAGTACTTCAAGATCTTCGGCATCGAGAAGTACCAGATGCGCTTTTCCACCCACGATCCCGAGAAGCTCGGCCAGAAGTTCGTCAACGAGCCCGAGCTGTGGCTGAAGACCGAGGAGATGGTCCGCAACGTCCTCATCCGCTCCGGCATCAACTACGTCGAGGTGCCGAACGAAGGCGCCTTCTACGGGCCCAAGATCGACGTGCAGGTCTGGAGCGCCATCGGGCGTGAATTCACCATCGCGACGAACCAGGTGGACTTCGCCGTGCCCGCGCGCTTCGGCCTCACCTACAAGGACCGCGACAACACCGAAAAGACCCCGCTCTGCATTCACCGCGCCCCGCTCGGCACGCACGAGCGCTTCATCGGCTTCCTCATCGAGCACTACGCGGGGAATTTCCCCCTCTGGCTCGCCCCCGAGCAGGTCCGCATCATCACAATCGGCGACGAGGCCCCCCTCGTGGAGTTCGCCCAGTCCCTCTACACCCAGCTCCGCAGCCAGGAAGTGCGGGTCGAGCTCGACGTGACCAGCGACAACATGAAGGGCAAGATCCTCAAGGCCGAGCAGGACAAGGTCCACACCATGCTCGTCATCGGCAACCGCGACCTCGAGGCAGGCGCCGTCAGCGTCCGCGAGCACGGCAAGGGCAACCTCGGAGCCCGTCCCGCGCAGGAAGTCGTCACGGAAATCCTCGCTCAAATCAAAAATCGGACCCCGTAAATCCGATGGTCGAGCGGTTTTTGCTGAAAAAACCGCTTGCGCCTCGCCCAAGGTTCACTAAAAGCTACTTGTCAGCCATAAGGCTCAGATTTCCCGAACGATTGAACATGCCGCAAATTCTTCCCTGCAAAGCCTAACCTCATGCGGTGCATGAGTTATCCAGCTTTCGCGTTCAACGTTTCCCCTTTCCGCCAGAGAGAAGTATCCTTTTTCATGCAAAGACCAACCAGGAGGCCCCATTAACTTACGAGATATTCGTGTCAACGAACGGATTCGCGCACGAGAAGTGCGTGTAATCAACGGCGCTAACAATCAGCAACTTGGCGTGATGCGCCTGGATGAGGCGCTGCGACAAGCCCGAGCCCTTGGGATGGATCTCATCGAGATCTCGCCCAACGCGCAGCCGCCGGTCTGTCGTATCGTCGACTTCGGAAAGTTTCGTTACGATCTGGCCAAGCAGGAGAAGGAAAAGAAGAACACCGCCGGCAAGGTCAAGGAAGTCAAATTCCGCGTCAACTGCGCCGAACACGACTACCTCACCAAGATCCGCCACGCCGAGGAGTTCCTCGACAAGGGCAACAAGGTGAAGATCCACCTCCAGTTCCGCGGCCGCGAAATGGCCCACCAGGAGCTCGGCATGCAGGTCGTGAAGCGCGTGAAGGAAGACCTTTCCACCATGGGCCACGTCGACATGGAGCCCAAGCTCGTCGGCAAAGCCATCGGCATGACTCTCTCGCCCCTGCCTGCCCAGAAGCGCAAGCGCAAGTTCAGCAAGGCTGGTGAAGTCGAGCTCCCTGACGAAAACGATCAGGATCACGACGATCACGACGACGAGACGGATGACAAAGAATAAGCGCCGGCTGCTGCTGTTCGACATCGACGGCACCCTGATCACCTCAGGCGGCGCAGGCGAGAACGCGTTGAAAGACGCGATGCTCGACCGATTCGGCATCGAAGACGGCCTCAAGAACATCAACCTCGCTGGGGCCACCGATGGCCTCATCGCCCGGTTGATGCTGGAGAACAACGGCCTGGAAGTCTCCACCGAGAACATCGCCGGCCTCCTCGACGCCTACCTCCACTTCCTCCGTCAGCGTCTGCCCAAGCACCAGGGCCGCGTGCTGCCCGGTATCATCGAGCTCCTCGATGAACTCCGCGAGCGCCACGACTGCGTCCTCGCCCTGCTCACGGGCAATCTCAGCCGCGGAGCCGAGATCAAGCTCACGCACTACGGCATGTGGGACTACTTCCAGTTCGGCGCCTTCGCCGACGATCACCACGACCGCAACGAACTCGGCCACTTCGCCAAGGCCCGCGCCCTGGAGAAGCACGGCGAAGAGTTCTCCCCGGAGAATATCTTCGTCATCGGCGACACGCCGAAAGACATCGCCTGCGGCAAAGCCTTCGGCGCCAAGACCGTCGCCATCGCCACGGGCAACTACTCGGCGGACGAACTCCGCCCCTTCCAGCCCGACTACCTCTTCGAGGACCTCTCCGACAAGCCCGCCGTCATCGCGGCCCTGCTCGAGAGCTAACCCACCGCTCTTCGGAGCGAATGGGTCTTTCATCGAGAGACCCATTCGCCCATCCCGGAGAAACCCAGCGGGAATTTCGGACAAGCGGCGTGTTTTTTTGCGCCCTCGGGAGCGATGAAAAGGCTTGAGCGCGGTTAGCTTTCTTTAACCCGTTGACGAGAGCATCGAAAAAACCTGGGTAGGGAAGCCGCGCCGTCGGGTTCCCATATATCTCCTCCGGTGCATTTCGGGAGGTCGTTCACCGAAACTTCCTCTTGCCCCACCGCGGGCGCTGTCTGCGACGCCATCATCCAAATGGAAAACGACAGCTTTGCGCCAAAAGGAAAAGGCAATTCTTAAGAGGGAGAAGCGGTGTTACGAATTCCACCCTTGAGGCTCTTTCTTCCTTCAGGCGACAGGCCTCTTCTCGTTCGTTTCCTTATTCCTCTCTCTACAGAGAGAATAAGGGAAACGACCGAGGGCCACGGGTTTTCGGGTAACAAGGCGGGAGCTTGATTCGCGTAACGCGACCCGATGGTGTGGCGCGAGGTCGATGTGCGTTGGCGGGTGCTGGCGAGTCCGGGAATTGTCCCGGGCGAGGGTGTCCTTTTCCGCTCCGACCGCTGGCGGAGTCTGGAAAATAAAGGGCGTGCGGGTGAAGCGGCTTTCTTTTGCGCAAGATTGGGTCTGGTGGGGTTTGGTGTTGTAATGACTGTTCCTTTCTTCCGCGGGATGTAGCGGGGTTGTAGGGTGCATTTCTGCGCGAATGCGGGATGGTTGTGGGAAGAGTCTTTGCGGTGTCTGGCGAGTGAAGCGGGGTTGCGCCGCTTAGCTCACGCCTGCCAAGAACCCCATTGGGAAATCTCTGCGATAGGGATCCTGAGCCGCAAGAAGAAGAGATATATGGGAACCCGACGGCGCGGCTTCCCTTGTATCTTGAAAAGTGAGGTAGAGTGGATGGAGATGAGCACACAGAGGTGTTTATCCCAACCAAGAGACAAGGGGCCGGTTGCAACGGCCCCTTGTCCGCCGCGTCGTAGGCTGAGCTTCCCTGGCACCCGTTTTGGCGGAGTGCGTTCTGGTAGCCGAGCCCGGCGCGGTGCTGATGGTTGTAACTTGAACAGTTGCCAGAACGATCCCCTTTTTTCAGGAGGAGATGAGTTCGCATCAACAAGGATAAGTCTAACCATGAACCCACCCGTCGTCCACCTCGGAGCCGACATTGCGCAAAGTCACATCGATCTTTTTGGCCCTATCGCAGGCTTGCCATCACGGATCGACAACTCAAAAAAAGCCATCCTCGCTTTGCTCAAAAAGCTCTCACGTCATGCTGGCGTGCAGATCGTGTGCGAAGCCACCGGCGGTTGCGAGCTCGCCTTGCGCCGAGCCTGCCATGAGGCAGGTCAGCCCATCAGTGTGCTTAACCCTCGCCAGGTTCGCGACTTTGCCCGTGCCAAAGGCCAGTTAGCCAAGACCGACCGCATCGACGCCCGGCTTCTTAGTCAATACGGCTCCACCCTGCAGCCCCGTCCCACACCGCCTGTTGAACCGGCTCTGCAAAAGCTCGCCGCCTACAGCACTCGTCGACGCCAACTCCTTAGTCAGCGCTCTGCCGAGAAGAACCGCCTGCACCGCGCCGATCCCCTCGTGGCTCCCTCGCATCGCCAGGCCATCGCCTTCTGCGACCGACAGATCGCCTCCGTGGATCGCGCTATCGCTCGCACCATCAGCGACTCGGCTCGGCTCCGCGCCAAACTCGCCGCCTTGACCGCCGTTCGCGGCGTTGGCACCGTCTCCGCTTCCGCCCTTCTGGCCGCCTTCCCTGAACTAGGAGCCCTCTCCAAAAACCAAGCCGCTGCCTTGGCCGGACTCGCACCCTTTAACCGCGACAGCGGCGCGTTCCGCGGACAACGCCACATCCACGGCGGACGCCTCGCCGTCCGCGAAGCCCTCTACATGCCTGCTCTCGTCGCCGCCCACCACAACCCCGTCCTCCATGCCTTCTACTCCCGCCTTCGTTCTAACGGCAAACCCGCCAAACTCGCCCTCACCGCCGTCATGCGCAAACTCCTCATCCACCTCAACTCCCTCCTAAAACCCCTCGCTCTCTCACCAACTTAAAAGACAGTTGCTACCCAGGGTTTTTCGATGCTCTGGTCAACGGATTAAAGAAAGCTTACAGCGCTCAAGCCCTTCTAAACCGCGAAGGAAGGGGATCACACTTTAGGATCTCCAGCGATTTAAAGGTAGGGATAGCCGCGCCGCGGGTTCCCATATGTCTCTCTTCTTGCGCCTCTGGGTCCCTTGCGCAGAGATTTCTGGAGGGATCCGGGCCTTTGGGGAAGGAATCCGTGGGTATTTCCTGTAGAGGCGGGGATCAACCCTCGGCTAAGGGCTGGAACCCGCTTCGGGGTTCTCGGCGGAATCGGAGAATCGGGCTCACATCAAGACGCGGCTCTCGCGCAAGGGTGGGGATGCGCCTCTAGGGTTTTCGTCGAATGAGGGGATGCGGTAGCGGTAAGGTACGGCTAAAAATCTTCAGGCCAGAGCGGGCGGTTTGGAACTGAGAGGCGCTTGGGAGTTCGAAGTTCGGGGCATAATCTTCGTAGCTTTCCGATGATCGGGAAGGTCTGGTAGGGTGATCGGGTGTATCCGGAAAATGATGGCGAATCGATGCCCGAGCCAGCGCGGCGGAAGCCTGTATTGACAATCGGCGTGATGGTGTTGGCGGGACTGACGTTTGCGTGGCAGCAGATGGATTTTCGCGGGGTGGTAGAGCTGCTCGCGCCGGGACCGGTGGCGCTGTACGGAGGGTTGGTGCGGGAACTATGTGCCGGGAATCTCTGGGGGGCGCTGGCGGGCGCTGGGCGGGCGTCGGTAGCGCTGCTGAGTTGTGTGTTCCCTCATGGGGATTTCCTGCATATCGCGTTTAACCTTTCGTGGATCTGGTTGTTCGGGCGGGTGCTGGAGGAGAATGTGGGTCGGGGGCTGTGGCTGGTGCTATTCCTAACTAGTGCGGTGGTCGGATCGGCGGCGGAGCTGGCGTGGTCGGATCAGTTGGGGATCGGATTGTCGGGAGTGGTGTACGGGTTATTTGGATTTATCTGGTTCACCCGACATCGGTACCCGGCGTTTCACTCGGTGATCAATAAGCAGACGGCGCTGTGGATGGCGGGGTGGCTGGTGTTTTGTATCGTGATGACGGAGGCGGGGCAGATGAATGTGGCGAACGGCGCGCACTTCGGAGGACTGGTGGCGGGATCACTCATCGGGCTAAGCGCGCGGCGGTGGGCGAACGGGGCCGTATTGACTAGCGCGGTGCTACTGATCGCAAGTGTCGCGGGCGTGGTGACAGCGCCGTGGTCGCCGACTTTTCAGGCGCTGGTCGCGGTGGAAGCCTTCCAGAGCGGAGACTACGAGGAGGCCCGAGACCGGGCGATGGCGGCAGCGAAGATGGACAGCAGGCGAGCGGCCTGGACGTCAGCTCTACTGGCGGACATTAGTATCAGGCAGGGGAACTATCGCGCGGCCCAGGAGGAGTTTGCGAAAAGCGCCGAGAACTGGAAGGAAGATGCCGATTTTCTCAATCAATATGCATGGCTACTCGCGACCTGCCCGGACGCGAATATCAGGGATGGGCGTAAGGCTGTGGAACTCGCAACGCAAGCCGCTGAACTCACGGACTGGGAAGACGCAGCCGTGCTGGACACGCTGGCGGCGGCATATGCGGAATCGGGGGATTTCCCCGCGGCCGTGAAGTGGCAGAGGAAAGCGGTGGAGATCCTGCCCCAGGAGAAGGATCTCGCGGAACATCTGGCGCTGTATGAGCAGGGGCGGGCATTGCGCAGCAAGTGAGGGCGAGGTTGTTGACTAATACCGAGGAAAATAAGTCGAACGGCTTAGCAACCCGCCCCTACCGAGCGTTTTTCGCTCGGTGGGTGAATCGTGAATGCGGTGGCTCGCCTTAGCTGCAAACGAGACGTCGAGGTCCGAACTCGTGGCCAATCGATTACGAATCGATTGCACTACGCCGGAGCTACGTTCCTAAGCCAGATCACACCAAGGCCGGAGCGGTTTTTTCTTGGAATCGAAGGCGAGGAGAGGCAACGCGGACGCGACTTCAATAGCTATGGTTTGATCGCGTGCCTATTCAACAAGTGCCTCGGGGTACCGTCCGTTGTCCGAGTAGAACCAAACACCGTCAGCAAGCATCCGGGTTCCTTCGCCGATCTGGCCTTTCGGGAAAATAGCGATGCCGTAGTGCAGGAGCGCACCCCCATATTCCATCCTTACCCTGTCCTCCGCGACAAGTATGCGCGAAGCCTTGGCGATCCAAAGGGCGTCTGGCACACGGGCATCCCCTTTGTTGTACAGACCGACTGCGAGCGGATCGACTGCAGTATCTGCCGGCCACACAGAGGCGCGCGCGCAACTTGCCAAAGCGCCATGGTCGATCCTGTAAATGAGAGAGGCCTGCTTGGCGTCAATCACCCTTCCGATCCGGCCCATCCCCAGCTCCCTATGTGCGATATACAGGAGCGCCATTCCTAACAACACCACTGCGACCAGGCAAACAACCTTATACTTCTTGGGTGTACTCGGCTCTTCCATCCACGGGATAGCATAGCGCTTTCCGCCGACGAAACAATGACTATGGGCTGACTGGATGCAGCCTGGCTCCTGACCTATCGATTACGAATCGACTGCACTACGCCAGAGCTACCTTCCTGACCCGGCGGATCACACCAGGGCCTGGACGGTTTTTTTCTTGGAATCGAAGGCGAGGAGGTCGGTGTAGCGGCCCCAGCTGACGATGGTGCGGGCGAGGGGGGCGATGTCGTGGTTGGGATACCAGCTATTCAACGAAGCGTGGAAGGTATCGACGTCGACGGTGCGGTCGGGGGCTTTGTGGAGGTACTCGCGGAGGCGCTGGTAGAGGGGCAGGGTGGTCATGCGCTCGGCGAGGAGGGTCTTGCGCTCGGCGATGGAGGCGGTCTGGAGTTGGACGCCGAGAGGGGTGAGAATGATCTCATCCTCGGGTGTGGTGGCGAGGCCGAGGAGCTCGGCGGCGCGGACGACTTTCAACATGGAGTCGAAGTCTTCGTGGAGTTCGTCGGCGAGTTCGAAAATATCGGCGGGTTTCTCCGAGCAGAGGCTGACGAGGCCAAGGACTTCGCCGATGGTGACGCCGGAAACGCGTGGCGTGTGGCCGTGATCAGCGCTGTCCTCGGCGGACTGGGTGGCGGCGTCGGGGAGTTCGTGATGAGTGAGGATCTTGTGGATCTTCTCCATGACGACGCGGAACTCGGGCGACTCGGGATTGCGCGGGTAGGGCAGGGTGTTCGCCAGATCGAGAGCGACGCGACCAGGGTGGGCGGCGAGGACGATGATGCGCTTCGCCAGATAGACGGCCTCCTCGATGTTGTGCGTGACCGAGATCATCGTGCGCAGGGGATTATTAGGATCAGCGCAGAGGCGGCCGAGTTCGTTTCTCAGCGACTCGGCGGTGAGCACGTCGAGAGCGCTGAAGGGCTCGTCCATGCAGAGGACCTCGGGATTCGCCGCGAGCGCACGCGCGATGCCGACACGCTGCTTCATGCCGCCGGAGAGTTCGCGCGGATAGACGGTGTCGTACCCGGTGAGGCCGACCATCTCGAGAGCGTGCTGGGTGCGGCGGTTGACCTCGTCGTCGGACAGGCCGGCCTGCTTCAGGGGCAGGTGGATATTGCCACAGACGGTGAGCCAGGGGAAGAGGGCGAAGTTTTGGAAGACCATCGCCACGCCGGGGCAGATGCCGTCGACGGCCTTGCCATGGAACTTCACGGTGCCCTTGGTCGGCTTGATGAGGCCGGCGACGAGGCGGATGAGGGTGCTCTTGCCGCAGCCGGAAGGGCCGAGGAGGGCGACGATGTCGTTCTCGGCGATGGTGAGATTGATATCCTTCAGGATAGTGGTGGCCGGGGCGTTTTTCTCGCCAGGGTACTCGAGCCAGACTCCTTCCAGTGCGATGAGCGGTTCCATAAGAAAAAGGGCGTGGGATGTTAGCCGCCGAAGCGGCAGTAGGTGTCACCGGCGCGCTGGAGGCGGCGCCAGAAGGTGCGGTTGATCGTGACGACGGCGAGGGCCATGACGACGACAGAGGCGGCGAGTACGTCGAACTGGCCGGCATTCGTGGCCTCGCTAATAAGATTGCCCAGGCCGAAGGCGTGGTAGGTCTGGCTGCCCTGCTGGACGTACTCGGCGACGATGGAGGCATTCCACGCGCCACCTGCAGAGGTGATCCAGCCCGTGACGAGCGCGGGGAAGATGGCGGGCAGGATGAACTGTCGCCAGCGAGCCCAGCCATTGATCTTGAACACATCGGCGCACGCGACCATGTCGGCCGGGATGGCCTGGGCACCGGCGGCGACGTTGAAGAGCACGTACCATTGAGCCCCGAGCATCATGAGAATGACAGCGCCCCACTGAAGATTGCCCCCGATGGCGAGGATCCAGCCGAGCACGAGCGGGTACAGCATAGGCGCGGGGAAGGACGCGGCGAACTGGATCATCGGCTGCAGGTAGCGCGAGACTTTGGGGTTCAACCCAATCCAGACGCCGACCGGGATGGTCCACAGCGACGCGATGACGAGGGCCGCGAGAACACGCAGGAAGGTGGCGCCCATGGAGAGTACGATGTGCGTCCACTCGGCGAAGTCCACCTGCGCGATGAGGACCATGAGGCGCCAGAGGCCGAAGACACCGCCCGCGAGGACGGCGAGCATGAGGACGGCGTAGACGGCCTTTACCAGGAACCCTGGAGCGACCGGCGCGGCGGGGAGATGGAGCTTTTCCAACTGCGGAAAGTGAGGGAGCGGAGGCACCTGCGGGAGGTGCTTCGCGATCTGGCGGCCGAGGTTGGCCGGAGCTTCACCAGCGGCACCGAGGAGTTTGGATTTCTTGAGCAGGCGCTGGATGAAGGTGGTCTCCATCGGGCCGCTGGCTGTGTCTTCGATCTTGAACTTCCGCGACCAGATGACGAGCGGCCACCAGACGAGGCGATCCACGGCGATGATCATCACGCCCATGGCGACGACGGCGGCGATCTGCGCGGGGACATTCCCCTGCGCGATGGCGACGCTCATGTAGGAGCCGAGGCCGGGGAGCTGAAAGTTCTTATCGCCGAGCGTGAAAGCTTCGTTGATCGTGAGGAAGAACCAGCCGCCTGCCATGGAGACCATGCAGTTGTAAATAAGACCCTGCGCGGCGAAGGGCAGCTCGATCTTGGCAAATGTTTGGAAAGGGCCGAACTTACAGATCGTGCCCATCTGGCGAAGCTCCGGCGGGACGGCTTTCAGCGAGTCGTAGTAGGAGAAGACCATGTTCCACACCTGCGCGGTGAAGATCATGAGCACGCAGGCGAGCTCGAGGCCGAAGTTACTCGAAGGAAAGACCGCCACCAGCGCGAGGACCAGGCCGGGCATGAACCCGAGCACCGGGATGCTCTGCAGGATATCGAGGACGGGCAGCAGGACGGATCGAGCCCGCGCATCGTAGTACATCCAGGTGGCGTACATGATGGCAAAGACGAGCGAGAAGCCCATGGCCACCCAACCGCGAGCGAGTGAGTAAAGTGTGTAAAGCGGGAGATTCCAGAAGGAGAGGTCGATCTGCGTCTCTGCGCGGAACGGAGCACGCCACTGCTGAGCGACGGTGAGGATGGCAGCAAAAAGCCCGCCGACCACTGCGAGCACGATGAGATCGGCGAGCAGGGAGCGCTGAGGCTTTGCGTCTGCGATGAGTTCCGTTGATTTCAAGCTACCCCCGCCTAAAGCACTTCGCAAGCTAGTTGGCAAGCGGCTGTACGTGACGGTTTTGTAAGAAACTAGGGCGCGACTTCGGTGTTCTTGGCTAACGCCTCGAGGAAACGAAGGCGTTTTTCCAGATCGGGAAGTGTCATAAACTGCTTTCCAGGCTTCTCGCCGCGTTTAGGAGCTTTGTGTGCAATTTCACCCCTTGAGCGAATAAGTCCATCAAGGGTCTCACAGATTTGCTCGTGCGAATAGTTGTTCCAACTCCAGGCTGCCACCAAGTCGATGTTTAGGAATTGACGGAAGACCTTTTTCACTTTCTCGGGTCCTGGAGTGTAGAGCTTGCTGACGATATCCGTGAAATAATCCGAGACGTACTTTTTCCATCCGTTACCCGTCCACGTAAAGAGCTGCTCATGTGCATTTTCCTTGTGGGATGCCAGCCAGCTTTTCCCGACGGTAGCCAGCACCTCTTTGAATGCCTGCGCGCTTTTTGCGTCATTCAGATACGGATGGAAGCGTTCGGTAAGCAAGTCACGAATGAATGTCTCCCAAGCAGCTACAGCTAAAAGGAGTGTGCCCCGCTTGATCGCATCTACGTCCTCAGGAACTGTAGGTTTACCTCCCTGTTTGATTTTGTGAAGGGCGAGCAGACGCTGCGCGTCGCTCATCGCGATGGTGAAATCTTTGAGAGCCTGGCTCGTTGCTGATGTTGTCATGGGGAGTGTAAAATCCCGGAAATACCGCGTCCCTCTAATTCTGACAAGCCGGCACGGGACGCTTCATAGCTAGAACGTCACGGAATCGTTAGTTTGCTTTATTTCAAATATCGACCATCTTCCAATCATCTCCCTCGAAACCAGCTGTGTAAATTTTTAATATCCCAGGAGAAATATTCGAGAGTGAGAGTTGTAACCAAGTTTATCCCGCTGGCCCTCGTGCTGGTGCCGCTGGTGGGTGTCCTGATCGCGATATGTGGGGATAATGAGACGCGCCGTGGCACGGATGTCGCTAATGTTTTGCAGCAGGCAGCCAAGGGTGGACCCGTACGCTTGGTGGCGCTGGGCGGATCCATAACATTAGGTGGCGGGGGATGGACCCGGGACTGGCTGCCCCGGACATTTTCCACAGAGCACGGTCTTCATTCAGAATGCGGGCCTCGGAGGCACGGGCAGCGACCTGGGGGTTTTCCGGCTGGAGCGGGACGTGATTTCCTACCAGCCGAATCTCGTTTTCATCGAGTTCAGCGTGAATGATTCGATGCTGAGCGACGAGCAGGCGATTCGTAACATGGAGAGCATCATCGTGCGGCTGCGAGAGTTGCCTGAGCCGCCAGCCATCGTGCTCGTGATCGCCGCGCAGGAAGACAAGGGACTGGCCAAAGAACGCATCCAGCGGCTCGCCGCTCACTATCATCTGCTGGTCGTGGATCTCGACGAAGCCCTCCACCGGCACATCGAGGAGAACAAGCTGGCGTGGAGCGACTTTATGCAGGACGCCGTGCACCCTAACGAGGCCGGGCATACTTTTTACGCGAAGTCGATTGCGGAGCACCTCACGCCGCTCCTCGAGGTTTCCGCACCTGCGACGTCCTCGCTCCCGCCGCCTCTCAGCGAGCGTCCACTCCTGCGCGAAGCGACCATGATGCCACTGACCTCCGCTCCAGGGTGGCAGTCGGAAGACACCCTGCCGGACCGGGCTTTCCGCCTTTTCCCAGGACTGATCTCGGCGGACGCGCCGGGCACTTCGATCAAGGTACCATTCGAGGGAACCCGCGTGGGCCTATTCTTCCCTCTGCAAAAAGGGTGGGGGAGCTTCTACGCGAGCATCGACGGTCAGGTTCCTCAGCAGATTCTGGAAAATCTCTACGCCGGCTATGGCTATGTCGTGCTGGCGGATGATCTCCCGCCCGGCCAGCATGTGCTGAATCTCGTGCTCCCTCCGGCCGAGCCCACTACCAAATCGCTCATGGTCAATGGC
>Ga0247822_10001722_pt1 | contig 13581 bp, 8 predicted proteins | sample 13C_Cellulose_Da_FD_192423 | JGI IMG/M metagenome (GOLD analysis project Ga0247822, IMG submission 192423) | Soil microbial communities from agricultural site in Penn Yan, New York, United States - 13C_Cellulose_Day30 | ecosystem: Environmental > Terrestrial > Soil > Agricultural land | place...
AGGATTGCCGAGCTCGAACGGGCAATCGCCGCTATAACGGGGTAGCCCGCGGTCACAGGCCGGAGCCTGCTCGACGGTCGTATTCGGGCGCGACTTGGTGACAGGCCATGTGCGGCATGAAATCCATCTTGCCGATGGCAAGACCTGCGTTGCGCAGCGGCGCGTAAGCCATCGTCGCATGAAAGTAGAAATTTGGCATGATCCAGTCGCGGACTCAAAGCCGCGATTGCAGCCGCAGCATTCTCCTGGCAGATTGTCGTCGATGGGGTCGTTTCGTAGTTTTTTGATCATCCTTTGGCTGGCGCTGGCCGCCTACACCGCTGTAGTCATTTCCCGCCACGGCCTTGGATTGTTACCGATCTTTTTCGGAGACGTGGCGAAGCTGGGATGGCCCGGGCAGTTCAACCTCGATTTTCTCTGCTTTCTCGTCCTCTCTGCGCTTTGGACGGCTTGGCGGAATGGATTCAGTGCGATCGCCCTGCTCCTCGCGCTCATCGCCTTTTTCGGAGGCGCGGGTTTCCTGCTTCCCTACCTCGTCTTTCTAACAGTTCAGGAACGAGGAAACATGCCCCGGGTGCTGATCGGCGCGCGAACCCGAAGAGATGAGCCTTACAGCGGACGATGAGCGCGACGGCATTTCGCCGTCATCGAACGAACTGCGCTTCTCGCGGCGCCGCTTGGCCGCTAGGAGACCGTCCGCTTACGGGCACGATACAAAAGAAGCGGACATTGGCAGACGGTGCGTCAGCAGTGACTTAAAGCAACGGAGTGCCCATGAACGCCGGACCACCCAAACTCGGCCAGCGTCCTCGTAGCGGAGGGGGCGTAACGGTCTGATAATCTGTTCAACCATGGAAAGGGCCCGCTCATAGGCGGGCCCTTTCGGTTTCCTGGCCTCCACTGCCGGGAACCCATCCTCCGCTAGGGGTCGCGACGAGCTTCGGATATCGTCAGGGATCAAGCGGGGCCAAAGCGTTTGACCCTGCCTCGGCCCGGAACTGTGCATCCGCCCACTCAGCCGGGGTAGTGTCGTCAAAAGGCGATCCGCGCAGTTATCCGCACACCATGTGTGCTGCGATCCGACGCGAGCGTGCCGCTGTAGGTTGCGCCTATCCGCAGATTGCCCGCGCTGTAGTCGAATCCCGCCTCGACCTCGGCCGAATTCTTCGGAATAAGCGTGCCGATCAGCTTAAAGCTGCCCCCGCCGGTCGCAAAGCCGGCCAAGGCCGGAGCGCCGCGATCGCCCGACGCGCGGTTCCACGCCGCCGACAGATAGGGCTGGAAACCCGGCTGGTCGGCGTTGAAATGCGCCGTCGCGCCCAAGCTGAAGAAAGTCGTTTCCTGCGCGGCCTTGGCGAGTGCGAGCGCAGCATTGCCGCCCGTCTCGACGAACGCGTCGCTCTCGGTGCGAACATGCGCGATCCGGGCGAAGGGGGTCAGCGCCAAATTGCCCGCTTTCACGTCATATCCGGCCTCGGCGAACAATTGCAGTGTGGTTGCATCGCGGTTCGATTCCAGCGTCTGGCCGAGCGGTGTGAAGCCGATCGTCCGCACCGTATCGACATCGTGCCAGCCGTAGGCGAGCCCGGCCGCGCCGCGGAAACCAGCGCCGGTGCCGTAGGTCAGGTGCGCGGCCAGATATTTGCTGTCGGCCTTCGCCCGCTCGCTGCGCCCGCCGAAGCGGAAGTCGGAGCTGCCGATCCCTGCCGACAGCGCCGCGGCAAAGCCCTTGCCGCCATAGCCGATCCCGGTCACGAAGCCCTTGTGATCGGTGTCCATCGCAAAGCGGTCCGCCCCGGTGTCGAAATCGCCCCAACCGCCGAAGGCCGAGCCCCAGACGAACAGGCTCATTTCCTCCGGTCCGGCCAGCCCGTAGAGTGCATTGCGCAGGTGACGGCTGTCGTCGGTGAGCCCGCTGATCGTGCTCGCGATGATTTCGCCCGACAGGTCGCCGAACGCCGCCTGCGCGCCGGCCGCATTCTGGTTCACCACCGCCTCGAACAGCGGATCGTCGATGCCGCGCGATTCCACCGCGGCGGCGACGCTCGCCTGGTTGAAGCCGATCGCGACATCAGCGAAATCGACGTCGTTGCGATAGAGCGAGAGGGTCACCGCCGTGGCGCTGTAGCGCAGCAGCGGATCGAGGAAGGCGAGGTCGGTCGTCACCGAGCCGAAGGTGCCGTCGACGCCGCCCGCGCCAGTCACGATCACATAGTCGGTGCGACCCTTGTAATCGCCGTTGGCAGCGAGGACCGCGACGCGTGCGTCGCTGTCGATCGTGACGGCGCCGGTCGCGTCGATCCGGTCGCCCTGACCCCCCGCATTGACCTCGACCTCATAAATCGAGCCTGCGGCAAAGCCGAGATCGCCGTTGACCGTCAGGCGACCGATTGAATTGCCAGGCGTCAATTTGCCGCCGCCGCCCACCGTCGTCGATCCAACGCTGCCGTTGCCGCCGAGCGCGCCGCCCGCGTTCACGGTGACGTCCGAGACAATCGAGCCGTTGACCGCCAGCTTGCCGCCATCGACCGTGGTCGGGCCGGTATAATCGCTGTCGCCCGACAGGTTCAGCGTGCCGTCACCCGTCTTGACGAAGCCGCCGCTGCCCGAGATCGCGCCCGCGAATTCGCTGTTCGTGCTCTGATCGACGGTGAGCTGGTTGTCGCCGAGGACGACTTGGGCATCGCCCGCGCCCGCCAGGCCACCGATCGTCTGGTCGTTGCCGGTGATGTCGAGCGAACCGCCTTCGCCGAGGTTGAACTCGGTTTCGGGATCGATGATGCCGCCAATGCGGACCGCGCCACCGAAGATGTTAGTGGTCCCCCGGAATGCATAATCACCCAAGAAGGTCAGCGTGCCCCCGCCCAGCTTGTCAAGCGTCCCGCTGCCCGAAAAAGCGCCGAGGAAGACGTAGTCGTCCGACCGGTTGAAGACGAAGCGGCCGTCGTTGACGAGGTTGCCCTCGAAGCTACCCTCCGTGCCGCCGGCGCCGAGTTCGAAATAGCCGTCGCCTTCGGTGACGACATCGCCCTGAAGAAGGCCGGTCAGAACGAGGCCGCCGTTCGAGACGATCGTGCCGCCGGTGTGGCCTACCGTATCGGTGTCGACGGTGAACACTGCGTTGCCAATCAGTTGCAGCTTACCGCTGCCGCTGATCGTCAGTTCGTCGAGGCTGGAGACGGTCTCGTCGTCGCCGAAGTTCAGCACGAGAAGGCCATTGGTGACGACCGACGATGTCAGGATCGGCGAGTCGGCTTCGCCACCGACCGTCACCTCATTGACCTGGAGCGCCGCGCCTTCGTCGATCGCGACCTGGCCGAATTCGCCGATCACGCCCGACGTCGACCAATAACCCGCCGCGACCTGCAGTTCCTCGAATCCCGTGGCGGCGGTCAGCTGCTGCGCTTCGGTGAGTTCCAATATGTCGCCGTCGAGGACCAGCCTGTCGATCCCCTCGCCCGCGTCGACGAGGCCGTTGATGGCGCTGCCGGTGCGGAGCGTCACATTGTCGTCATAGGCGTCGAGCTGGATCGCGACGCCGCCGCCGATGAGAGTCCCCGAATTGATGACGTTCGACTGGACATGAGCGATGATCGCAGCGCCCTCGGCGCCCGAAATGGTGCCGCTGTTGTTAAAAACTCCGCTCAGTCCCGCGGTATCGGCAAGGTCGCTCTGAATGAGGACGCCGCCAGCGGTGCCGGCGATTGTACCGGCATTCTCGACCGAGCCGCCGCCCGAGAGGATGATGCCGAAGCGATCGCCGCTGATCGTACCGCCTTCGCTGTTGACGACGCTCGCCGCGAAATCGGCGGCATCCTGTCCATCGTAGGCGAACATCGAAATGCCGTCGGCAAGTACGCTGCCCGTGCCGGTGATCGCGCCGCTGTTGGTGACGCTGCCGCCGCCGATTAGGCGGACGCCGTCGTTCGATTCGCCCGCGATTGTGCCGCTGTTTTCAACCTCGGTGCCAATTGCGAGGCCGGCCAGCGCATTGACGTCCTCATCAAACTGATAGGCGGTGGTGATCCCCGCGCCGGCACCCGAGATGGTGCCGCTGTTGGTCACGCTCGACGTCGCCGTGGTGATCGTGATGCCCGCGTCGGGCGCCGCGTCGAAGCCATCGTAGCTGCCGTTGCCACGAATTATGCCCGCATTGTTCACCGCGAGCGTGCCGGTCGCGAAGGAATAGATGCCCGAGGTCGCGCCGGCGATCGTCCCGCCCGCGGAATTGGTGACCGTCACATCGGCGCGCGAGCCCTGCGACACCGCAGCGCCGAAATCGCTGACGATCGCACCGCTATTCTCGAGGGTGGCGGTCGACATGTCGCTACCGAAGCCGACGCCATAGCCGTCACCGCCGCTCCCGCCGAGGTCGCCAGTGCCGCGGATCGTCCCCGAATTGACGACGCTTGCGGTCAGGCCGCTGCGATCTTCGTTCGGATCGGTGTTGAGCGCCGTCCCCTGAACGACGACGCCGCCCGCGACGCCCGTGATCTCACCCGCATTTTCGACGTCGCCGCCACCCGACAGGATGATGCCGAAGCGCTGCCCGGTGATCGTGCCGCCGTCTGCATTGGTAACAAGCGCGCCGTAATCCCCATTCGCCTGGTCGGCATAGGCAAACATCGAGATGCCGTCGGCGCCCGCACTGCCGGTGCCGCTGATCGCTCCGCTGTTGGTAACGTTTCCACCGCCGATCAGCCGCACGCCATCATTGCTTTCGCCGATGATCGTGCCGCTGTTGACAACAATGGTGCCGGTCGCGCGACCCTCGATCGCATCGGTTTCCGCGTTGTAGTAATAAGCGGTCGAAATGCCGTGCCCCGCGCCCGAGATCGTTCCGTTGTTGGTGATGGTCGAAGGCGCGCCCGCGATAGTGATGCCGCCTTCGGGTTCCTTGTCGAAGCCGTCGTAGCTGCCGTTGCCGCGGATGGTGCCTGCGTTGGTCAGGTCTATCCCGCCCTCGCTGTCAAACACGCCGACCAGCGCGCCCTCGATGACGCCGCCGGTCTGGTTGTCGATTGTCAGCTTGCTGGTCGAACCATTCTGCACGCCATAATCGGCGGTCCCCTCGATCGTGCCGCGGTTGATGAGTTCGGACGATTCGAGGTTACTCGCGAAGGTGACACCGCTACCACCCGAGATGGTGCCGCTGTTGCTAACGGTTCCAGCTTTGCCGCTTTCCGTGGCGCTAAAGGTCTGAATCCACACGCCGCCCGCGCCGCCCGTCATCGTCCCGGCATTGTCGACCACGCCGCCGCCCGACAGGATCGCGCCGAACCGGTCGCCGTGGATCGTTCCCCCCGCGAGGTTGGTAACTGCGCCGATAGAGGTCTGACCGCTCGCATCCTGATCGTCGAAGGCAAACATCGAAATGCCGTCGGCGCCTGCACTGCCGGTGCCACTGATCCTCCCGCTGTTGGTAATACTGCCGCCGCCGATCAGCCGCACGCCGTCGTTGCTTTCGCCGGCGATCGTGCCACTGTTATCGATCGAAAGGCCGATGGCGCGCCCTGCGAGGAGCTGGGTCGCCGGATCGTAGAAATAAGCCGTCGAAATGCCGTGCCCGGCTCCGAAAATGGTCCCGCTGTTGGTGATCGTCGCAGGGCCGCCGTCGATCGTGATGCCGCCTTCGGGAAGCAGGTTCAGGCCGTCGGCGCTGCCGTTCCCGCGGATCGTCCCGGCGTTCGTGACGATGGTCGTGCCGGCCCGCGAATAGATTCCGATCCGATCGCCCTCGATCGTCTGCCCCGCAGGGTTATCGACCGATGCCGGCGCACCTTCGGGCAGCGTCACACCGATGTCCGCCGCGAGAAGCGACGGTGCGAGTGGAACCCCCGCCGCGACCAATGCGGTGGTCAGCAGATAGCGAGTCTTGGTCTTAGAAATCATACGATCATTCCCCGTTTTGGCGCCCCTCCCACCCGGGGCGCCCGATGTCGGAAGCCCGGCCGCGACACGATTTCACCGCCGCTCGCGTCCGGATTTCAGCGAGCGGCTGGTCACGCTCCTTCCGACAAAGGGAAAAGCATCGGAAATGATGTCAGAATATCCCCGGTTGTAGGGTATGGGGTGACCGCCCGCCGGCCACCCGCTATCGAGATCAATCATGGGGAAGCTAGATTCGGACACGGCGGCAGCAAGCGCGATCGCCGACTATGCTCAGGAATGGCTGACCGTTCCCGAAATGCTGCTCGACCGGGTCCAGCGCGACCCCGACGCGGTTGAACAGCAATTCCGTACGCTTGATGCAGCGCAGACTTATCGCGCCCATTCGCTCGTGAACATCGACGCTCTGGCGTTGCTCGTCGTCGATCCTGCCACGCAGCAGATTCTCTTTTCTTCCGGATCCCTGCCCCCCGACCCCCTCGGCCTGATCGACTGGGACATGGCCGGAACCGCTCTGCAGGGAAGGACGATGCAACTGGCCCAGATAGCTGGCCAGGCCGATCACCCTCTCTTGGCCTACGTTCCCGGTTATGAGGCGACGGCCTGGAACTTGCCGGACAATGTGCATCGGGCGCTGGAGGAGGCCTCCGGACGCTGCGTGCTGGTCGCGACGGCGCCGGCAGCATCCCAGAAGCCGCTACGCCGCGCCTGCGCGGCGTTCGGGATGACGGGCCTGGAAACCCGCGTGGTGGAAGCGACCTTGCAAACCGGAAGCATCCGCGCTGGCGCCGTGGCCGCAAAGCTGAGCTATGCGACCGCGCGCGAAGCCATGTCCGGCGCGCTGGCGAAGGTCGGGGTGACGCGCATGCCCGGGCTGCTCCATCACCTGTCGCTGCTTACGCTCGGTATCTTCCCCAACGGCGGCGAAGCGGTCGAGCTGCTGACCGATCGCTGGGGACTGAAACCGCGTCAGGCACAAATCGCCATGCTGCTGGCCCAAGGGCTGACGCGCGCCGACACCGCGCGAGCGATCGGCGCTTCGGAAGCGACGGTCAAGAAACAGGCCGACATCGCGTTCCAGACGCTGGGCGTTCCGGGTGCCGCCGCGCTGGCCCGACTGATGAGCGTCGTCACCGCAGTGCAGGTTCTGGCCGACGCCAGCCACGGACGGATCGGCTGGATCGACGGCCATGCCGAACCGCTTCGTTTCGTGCATCGCCCCGGCGGCGGGCGGATCGCCCTTTCGGACTATGGTCCCGCAGGGGGCCGCCCGGTCGTCATTCTGCACAGCAGCATGACTACGCGGCATCCGCCGCGCCGCTTGGTTGCGGAACTGATGCGGCACGGCTTTCGCGTCCTCGCGATCGACCGCCCGGGATTCGGCATGACCGATATCGATGGAGAGGCCGCCACAAGCGGCTTTTCCGATCCCTTTGAACCCGCCGCGCGCGATATGAGGATCGTCCTCGACCAGCTGAGGATCGGCCGGGTGGACATAGTGGCTCGTGGCGGGGCGCAGGTCGCAACCGCCTTTGCGGGACTGTTTCCCGATCGATGCGGGACCGTCGTGCTCGTCAACCCCGATCCGCCCTCGACCCGCGACAAACGGCGCTGGGGCGTGCTGGGCTCGTTCAAGGAGGCCTATTTCCGGCGTCCTGAGCTGATTCTGCCGGCCGCTCGGCTGATCGCGCGGGCAATGACGCGCAGTTATCTTGCCAAAGCCCTTCATAAATCGATGCGCGGGAGTCCTCCCGACGAAGCCCTGCTCGCCGACGAACAGGTGGTCGATGATTATTATCGCGCCATACGCATGTTTACGACGGGTCGGCTCGCCGGATATGTGCGCGAACAAACCGCTCTCGCCCAAGGACAGGCCGATAACTATCCTGTCGACGGGCGCGGTTGGGCCGTCCTGCTCGGGGGGCACGACACGCTATCCGACCCCGCTACGACGCTGGCCTATTGGAAAGAACGAATCCCTGCCGCCGATTTCGAGATCTTCGAGGATCAAGGCCGCCTGTTGGCCTACGCAACGCCGGATCTGGTGGTCCAGCGCCTTGTCGATCGCAGGCCGCAATAGCCATGGCAGTGGTCAATTTCAGTTCCACTCGCACCTTATAACTCGAGCTTCGCGGAGGTGGCGTACGGCGCGCGTCGGCAACACAGACTGCCGAGGCCAAAGACAGGGCAATGAATATTTCCTCTCGAGCAGACTCCTGCCGATGGCCGATTGCGGTCAGGCCGCTTCCGGATGCGAATCTCAAGAAGCGGACACTTCGCCAAGGGACCATGACTAGGTGGGGAGGTAGCGCGTCTAGCGGACCTTCGCCGCTCTCGCGGTTCAATCCGTCTCGCCCGACAGAGATCGCGGAAAAATCTCTTGAAAGTGATTTTCCGCTTCCTAATTTTTTCTCGCCGGGCGCCGAACCGGGCCCGGTGGGTCAAATGAGAGCGCCGGCTCTCTCCGGCGTTTCTCATGCCCAAATTGCTCATCTTGGAGGATTTGGAAAATGAGAAGCAACTTCGACTTTGCGCCCTATCGGCGTTCCACGGTCGGCTTCGACCGTCTTTTCGATCTGCTCGAAACCGGCATGCGCGGCGACGCATCCGAGACCTATCCGCCGTTCGACATCGTTCGCGACGGTGAGGACAGCTATCGGATCACGCTCGCGGTCGCCGGCTTCCGCCCCGACCAGATCGAGGTGACCGCGCAGCAGAACCAGCTCATCGTCACCGGCAAGCGCGCCGGCGAGGACGGTAAGGTCCAGTATCTGCATCGCGGTCTTGGGGCGCGCGACTTCGAGCGGCGCTTCCAGCTCGCCGACTATATCGAGGTCGGCGACGCGAGCTTTGACAACGGCCTGCTTTCGATCGCCCTGAAGCGCGTCGTTCCCGAGGCGATGAAACCGCGCAAGATCGCGATCGGCGGCGGCACGCCTGCCAACGATCGCCTCGAAGCCCCGAAGAAGAAGGACCGCGAGGCGGCCTGACCGAGGCCAACGGCTCGCCGCCGGTCGCGGCGGCGAGCCAAGCTGAAACTCTTGAGCCAGAAAGGAGATGATATCATGGCTATTCGTGATCTGATCCCCTGGAGCCGGCAGGAGAACCGGCTCCCCGTTCCGGAGAACGCCGAACGTGAACGGGGCGATCATTCGCTTTTATCGCTACACCGCGACGTCAACCGGCTGTTCGACGATGTCTTCCGCGGGTTCGGCATGCCGACGTTCGGTGGCTTCAGCCGCGAACCGTCGTGGCCGAGCCTCGAGTTCGGCGAGACCGACACCGAAGTTCGGGTAATTGCCGAGCTTCCCGGTCTTGACGAGAAGGATGTCGAGATCACCGTCGAGGAAGGCGTTCTGACGCTCCGCGGCGAGAAGAAGTCCGAGGTCGAAGACAAGGACCGCGGCTACACCGAACGCAGCTATGGCCGCTTCGAAAGGCGGATCGGCCTGCCGCGCGGTGTCGAACGCGACAAGGCGAGCGCGACCTTCCGGAACGGCGTGCTCACTGTCACCCTGCCCAAGTCGGAGGCGGCGAACGAGAATATCCGCCGCATTCCGGTCAATGAGCGGGCGGCTTGACGGGCAGGCCCGGGACTTCGGTCCCGGGCCGGGCCCACGGGGTGCCATGGCAGCAGGCGTGCCGGCGGTGGCGGCCAACGATAATCACCGGCCAGCGGCGCATCGCATGAGCGCACTGCCGCATGACGCCCGGGCGATTATCGAGCCTCTGCCCGTCGGCATCAACCAGGCCGGCCGTGCCCATGCGAGCCGGTGGCGGTTGCGTTTTGCTCCGCGATGGCGCCCCGAACCCGACCCGCTCACCGGCTGGACCGGCGGCGGCGATCCGCTGACGCAAGTGGAGCTCCGGTTTGCAACCCGACGCGCCGCCGAGCGCTATTGCCGGAGCGAAGGCGTCCCGTTCGAAATCCGGGGCCTCGCCGGAATGCGCAGGTCACCCACCCCTTCGCTGATCGGCGAAGCGCCGCCCCGGCTTTGCTGCTCGCCAACCGGCCCGCACGCGCTCTGCTGCGGCAATTATCCGGTGCAGGGGGCGGAACGACGCGACGTTGGAACCCGGAGCGAGGATTCTCGACAAGCCGATATCGCTCCGGGCCGGGCCTGTTCCTGTAGGCGCATTCCATGAGAAGCCGGGCCCGCTCCGCGGCGATATCGGGTTGGTCTTCCTGGATGCCGGCCGTAGGTTTGGCAGCGGCCCTGCTCCATTCGAAGACGGTGGATAGCATCGTGCTTGCGATGACCGGCGCCATCCTCGTCGGCTGCATCCTCGCGGCGGTGCATCATGGCGAGGTCGTTGCCCACCGGGTCGGCGAGCCATTCGGCACGCTGATCCTTGCAGGCGCGGTGACAGTCATCGAGGCCTCGCTGATATTGTCGATGATGCTGAGCGGGTCGGCGAATCCGGCCTTGCCGCGCGACACGGCGTTTGCGGCCATCATGCTCATCCTCAACGGGGTCGTGGGCGGTTGCCTGCTGGTGGGCGGCATACGGCATGGCGAACAGCGCTTCGTGCTTGAGGGCGTGAATGCCGCGCTGTGCGTGCTGGCGGCGATGGCCACGCTGGTGCTCGTTTTGCCAAGCGTGAGCTCCAGCGCCGCCGCGGCGCACTATTCGAAGGCGCAACTCGCATTTACAGCGATCGTGACGACGCTGCTCTACGCAACCTTTGTCTTCGTTCAGACCATCCGTCACCGCGACTATTTCCTGCCCGAAGGCGAAGGCGTGCTCGCCGGCGATGCGCACGCGTCTCCACCGAGCACCCGCACGGCGGCTGCGTCGCTCGGCCTCCTGCTCCTTGCGCTGGTCAGCGTCGTTCTTCTGTCCAAGCGCCTTTCCGAACCGCTCGAGACGGCCATTGCCGCCGCGGCGTTGCCGCGCGCGTTGGTCGGCATCGCGATCGCCGCGCTCGTGCTCGCACCCGAGAGTCTCGCGGCGCTCCGCGCGGCGCGGCGGAACCGCCTGCAGACCAGTCTCAATCTCGCACTGGGTTCCGCGCTCGCGACGATCGGGCTCACAATCCCGACGGTCGCGATTGCGGCGCTCGTCACAGGCTGGCCGCTATCGCTCGGTCTCGATCCCAAGGGCATCACCCTGCTGACGCTCTCCCTCGGCGTCGCGATATTATCCTTTGGCACCGGCCGCACGACGATCCTGCAGGGCGCGGTACATCTCGTGCTCCTGACTGCCTATATCTTCACCATGGTCTATTCCTGATCGTCGTCGACAGCCGCTATGACGAAGCGAACTCGGCTATCCTCCGTCCCGCGCAGGCCGCGCGGTCGCACGAGAGACAGCCATCTCACCCGAGTCCCGGAAACATCCGGACCGGACGCGCGTTGAGCGGGAATGACTATGTCTCAAACGACTGGCCGATCCGGGCGGCCGTGGTGGGAATCCGGCGTCGTCTACCAAGTCTATCCCAGATCCTTTCAGGACAGCGACGGCGACGGCGTCGACGACCTCGAGGGCATCCGGCGGCGGCTCGATTACATCAAAGCACTAGGAGTCGATGCGATCTGGCTGTCACCCATCTTCCCCTCGCCGATGGCCGACTTCGGTTATGATGTTGCCGATTATTGCGGCGTCGATCCGCTCTTCGGCGACCTTGCCGCCTTCGATCGCCTCCTTGGCGACGTGCATGCGCGAGGGCTGTCGATCGCGCGGGTGCGATCAACCGGGCGGAGATCTCGGCGTTCACAAGCAAGCGTTTCTCCGCGTCGCGAATGGCCGACGACTACATAGCGCTGTATCAGCGCATCCTCGCTCGAAGCTGACGACGGACGCTGGCCGATTCCGGTCAGGCAGCTTTCAGGCTTCGATATCAGGAAGCGGACATGTGCTACTGCAGCTCTTTCGCGACACAGTTCGATCAAAGCCTCACCAGAACGAGTACGTCGCTTGTATCGAGGTCCGTTCGTTGCTGAGAGCTTGCGAGCGGAGGCGGCCTAACGCTAAGTCTTCCCGATGCTCAAAAGGGACACGACATTCGTCATCGGCGCGGGCGCGAGCCGCGATCTTGGCTTCCCACTCGGGGACACGCTTCGTGACAAGATCATTTCGCTGCTCCGTGTCGAGGATCCGAACACGAGCATTAATTTCAGCGACCCAACGCTCGCCAAGGTCATCGCCCGCCGCGCAGAAAGTGAAAGAGGTAGTGCTTGGCCAGAACGAGTCGAGGCGTATCGCCGAGCAGCAGCGATCATCTGCGCTGGACTGCCGTTCGCGCGGAGCATCGATACATTTCTCGACGGGCTGCGAGATCAGCCAGATATAGAATTTCTGGGCAAGCTCGCGATCGCCACGATCATTCTGCGCACTGAACAGGCCTCGGCTCTTTCTTTTCGACCGGTTTCGGCAGCCAATGCACGCGAAATTGCAGAAGCACGACTGAAAGAACTGGTTTCCAGTTGGCATGTGTCACTTGGTCAAATCTTGTATGAAGGCCACACGCTAGAGACGCTAGGAACTGTGTTCGACCACGCGTCATTCATTGTCTTCAATTATGACCGATGCATCGAAGAGTTTTTGACGATCTCGCTGATGCGACGCTTCGCAATCGAAAGGTCGGAAGCGATGGCACTCGTCGCTCGATGTCGGATCATTCACCCATATGGGCAAGTGGGATCGTTTCTGCCCAACGATGCGGGGCACATCGCGTTCGGCAATTTTCAGGATCATCAATTGGCCGAGGTCGCGGCGAGCGTTCGGACCTTCACCGAGGCGATGGAAGAAAGCGTGGGTGATAAGGTGAAGGATATGGTGGCGCGGGCGGACGTCCTAGTCTTTATGGGATTCGGCTGGCTTCCCCAGAACATGCAGCTTTTGCAAGTTGGAGACAGGGTCACCAATGCCCATCAGGTCTTCGCGACGACCATGGACATGGCGTTCGGCGAAGTTCGGATTGTCGAGCAGCAGGTGGACAAGATCTTGCGACGCAAGGACTATTCCCCGGAATATGACGAGCGGCCTGCAGACCCGGCAGAATTCATCGTCGAGCAAGGTGATTGCAAGGCACTCATGAAAAATTGCTGGCTCCGCCTGACAAGCGATTAATCCTCGTACGATCCTCGCCTAGCGAAGCTGAACGAGCCGATCATCAACGATTTCTACCGGTATGAGTTCGGACACCGTACTTGTTATCGAAGGGTCGCAGTGCGACTCCCCTGGGAGCGATGTCTCGAAGATTGGCACGCTTGAGGTTACTGGCTTTTTCGTACCGCCAACCGGAATGTCGGCCTTGATCCGCAAAAGCCCCTCTCCTTCCGAAACGGCAATCCTAAGTCTCGTCGTGGCCCCGTCCGCCATCTTGAGATTTGCGCCATGCATGATTGACAACGCGTAGAGCGTAACAAACTGCCGAACGTTGGCAAAGTCGGCAAGCCGCCCCCCGGCGAGCGAGCCTTCGTCGACTAGCAAGTCCGCAAGGTCTGAGCATAAGGTCTTCTCGTCAGAAGGCTCGCCAACAATTTAGCGCTCGAGAAGTCCGCTTTCAGCTCCAGATCGCACTACGGCTCAACGACCGATATCGGGCGCTGAGCCGCCGGTCGCCGGAGTTGCAATCAGCCCAAAAAAAAGGCGGCCGGAAAGGCCGCCAAGTTTTTGTGATGAAGGAGCCCCTTCATCGGGTCGCGGGTGGCACATACTTCAGCGCGAGGAAGACACCATAGAAATT
>Ga0247822_10001724_pt1 | contig 13578 bp, 11 predicted proteins | sample 13C_Cellulose_Da_FD_192423 | JGI IMG/M metagenome (GOLD analysis project Ga0247822, IMG submission 192423) | Soil microbial communities from agricultural site in Penn Yan, New York, United States - 13C_Cellulose_Day30 | ecosystem: Environmental > Terrestrial > Soil > Agricultural land | place...
GCGCAAGCTGCTCGGCGCCGGGCAGCCCGTGGGCCACGTCGGCGGCGGACGTCGCGGCGTAGCGCCTACCGCGCCCGCCAGCCCGGGCCCAGCTCGGCCTCGAGCACGTCGGCGCACAGGGCGACGCACTCCTCGCAGATCGCGACCGCCCCGGCGCCGAGCAGCTTGCGCACCTTCGCCTCGTCCTTGCCGCACCAGCTGCACCGCGCGGCCGCGGTCACGGCGGCCACCGCCGGCGCGTCGTCGGCGGCCGCGGCGAGGACCTCGGCCGGCACGCGGAACTCGCCGGTCATCCGGACGTCGAGGTCGCCGCCCACGACGCCGCCACCGAGATCCGTGCCGCAGGTGGGACACCTGGAGGTCGTCATGCGCCCGATGCTACCTCACCGCGCCCGGCCGTCGCGTCGCCGGGCCCGATCGCGGCCTGGCGCGGCAGCGTGGCCGTGAACCGGGTGCCGCGCCCGACCTCGCTGGCGACGGTGAGCGCGCCGCCGTGCTCGGCGACGATCGCGTGACAGGTCGCGAGCCCGAGCCCGGTGCCCTTCTGCTTGGTGGTGAAGAACGGATCGAAGATGCGGGCGACGTGCTCGGGCGCGATGCCCGGGCCGTCGTCCTCGATCTCGACCGCGACCACCGCGCCCGTGACCCGCGCCCGCACGGTGACGTGACCACCGCCGCCGGCCGCCGCCTCGGCGCCGTTGCGGCACAGGTTCCACACCACCTGGCGCAGCTTGGCCGGATCGGCGGTGATCACGATCGGCCCGGCCGGCAGCTCGGTCGTCCACTCGATCGCGCCCCAGGTCCGGTCCTGCCGCATCACCTGCACCGCCTCGGCGACCAGGGTGGCCAGATCGAACTCGACCGCCTCGCGCGGCCGCGGGCTGGCGTACTCGAGCAGCTCGTTGATCAGCCGGTCGAGCCGCTCGATCTCGCGCACGACGATCGCCATCAGGGCGCGATCGTCGGGCGACGCCTGCGGGGTGTTGGCCAGGAGCTCGATCGACCCCGAGATCGACGCCAGCGGGTTGCGGATCTCGTGGGCGATGCCGGCGGCGAGGTGGCCGACCGTGGCCAGCCGCTCGGCGCGGCGCGCGGTCTCCTCGAGGGTGCGCAGGTCGGTCAGGTCCTGGAAGTTGACGATCCGGCCGATCACCTCGTCGGCGGGATCGCGCAGCGGGGACACCGAGATGCCGAGCACGCGCGCGCCGCGGCTGCCGCGCGCCGGCAGCACGAGATCGACCCGGCGCAGGCTGTCGCGCGGCCCCAGCGCGCGCAGGCGGGCGCCGATGCCGGGCATGACCGCGTCGGCGGTGCGCCCGGTCGCCTGATCGGGGACCACGTCGAGCAGGTCGGCCGCGGTCTGGTTGATCGTGAGCAGCGCGCCGTCGAGGTCGACGGTGAGGAGACCGCTCGACAGCGAGCGGACGATGTCGCGGTTGAGGGCGTACAGGTCGGCCGCGACCTGGCGCTGCGACGCCAGCGAGGCGCTGGTCCGCTGCAGCTCGCCGCCGAAGATGTAGGACAGCACGCCGACCCCGACCAGCGCGCCGACGTTGAGGCCGAGGTCGCGGGCGAGGGCGGCGACCGGCTGATCCCACGGCGCGATCTGCGGCACGGTCGGCAGCGGCAGCGCCCGCGCCCACGCCGCCAGCGCGACCGCGATCACCAGCGCGATCGACGCCACCGACACGATCACGGCGCCCCGCCGGTAGCGGACCGAACCGGCGCCGACCACCGACAGCGCGAAGAAGAACGTGTACGCGCTGCGCGCCCCGCCGGTGACGTAGACCAGCGCGCTGGTGATGGCCAGGTCGCCGGCCAGCTGCGGCCACACCAGCCGGGCCGGATCGACGCCGCGGCGCAGCAGCAGCGCGTAGACGATCGTCAGCACGTAGGTGACGGTGACGATGCCGATCAGGAACAGGAACGCCGGCGCGGTCGTGCCCTGCTGCTCGTCGAGCGTGCCCAGCCACAGGGTCAGGCCGAGGATCACGCTGGTCACCACCGTGCGCAGCAGCATCAGCCAGGTGAGCCGCCGGCCCAGCTCGCCGCCGGCCGGCGGCGCCGAGCCGGTCAGCCCCGGCAGCGAGTCGGCCGGCCCCGGCGGCTCGGTCGCGCTCATCGATGCGGTCTCCGGCGCCGCCGTCAGCCGGCTTCGATGTTGCCGGCCAGCTCGAACACCGGCAGGTACATCGCGATGATGAGGCCGCCGACCACGACGCCGAGGAAGGCCATCATCACCGGCTCGATCGCCTTGGTCATCGCCCCGATCGCGGCGTCGACCTCGTCCTCGTAGAAGTCGGCGATCTTCTGCAGCATCTGATCCATGGCGCCGGTCTGCTCGCCGACGCCGATCATCTGGGTGACCATCGTCGGGAACACCCGGGTCTCGCCGAGCGGCCCGGCCATGTCCTGGCCTTCGGAGATCTTGTTGCGCGAGTACAGGATCGCCCGCATCACCACCCGGTTGCCGGCGGTCTTGGCGCAGATGTCGAGCGCGTCGAGGATCGGCACGCCCGACGACAGCAGGGTGCCGAGCGTGCGGGTGAACCGCGCCACCACGATCCGCCGCAGCACCGGGCCGACCAGCGGCACCCGCAGCAGCGAGCGATCGAGGATGTCGCGGCCCTTCTCGGTCTTGAGCCCGAGCGACAGCAGCACCGCGATCCCGGCCAAGAGCCCGAGCCACACGTACCAGTGCGAGACGAACCCGTCGGACAGGTCGATCACGAACTGGGTCGGCTTGGGCAGCTTGGCGTTGGGGAACTCCTTGTACATCTTCTCGAAGGTCGGGATGACCTTGCCGAGCATGACCGCGATGACGCCGATCGCGACCACCAGGATCACGGTCGGGTAGACCATCGCGCTCTTGAGCTGGCCGCGCAGCTTGACGTTCTTCTCGATGTACGTCGCCAGCCGGGTGAGGATGGTGTCGAGGATGCCGCCGATCTCGCCGGCGGCGACCAGGTTGACGTACAGCTCGTCGAAGATCTTGGGGTGCTTGCGCAGCGCGTCCGAGAAGGTCGCGCCCTGCTCGACCGACGACTTGATGTTGTACAGGGTCGAGGCGAAGACCCGGTTCTCCTGCTGGCCGGCGAGGATGTCGAGGCACTGCACCAGCGGCAGGCCGGCGTCGATCATCGTGGCGAGCTGGCGGGTGAAGACCTGCAGCTCCTTGGGCGTGACCCCCGAGCCGATCGTGATGGTGATCTGCTTGGCCTGCTTCTTGATGCGCTTGGGGGTGAGCTGATCGGCGCGCAGGCGGTTGACCACCGCCGCCTCGTCGGCCGCCTCCATGGTGCCGCGCTTGACGTCGCCGCTACGGCTGGTCGCTTCCCAGGTGAACTTGGCCATGGTCGGACTCCCCCGGTCAGTCGCCGATCACTGGTCGGCGCGGGCGCGGCGGACGCCCGGCCCGGCCGCGCCGGCGCCGCCCCCGCCGCCGCTGGCGATGAGGGTCTTGAGCTCGTCGACGTCCGACGAGCGCGCCATCGCGTCCTCGAGCGTGATGTGGCGCTTGAGGAACAGCTCGCACAGCGCCTGGTTGAGCGTCTGCATGCCGTGCTTGGACTGGCCGATCTGCATCTGCGAGTAGACCTGGTGCAGCTTGTCCTCGCGGATGAGGTTGCGGATCGCCGGGGTCGGCACCATGACCTCGGCGGCCAGACACTGGCCCGCGCCCGACGCGCGCGGGATCAAGATCTGGCTGACCACGCCCTCGAGCACGAACGACAGCACCGCGCGCACCTGCGACTGCTGGTGCGACGGGAAGACGTCGATGATGCGGTTGATGCTGCCGACCGCGCTGGTGGTGTGCAGCGTGGCCAGGCACAGGTGGCCGGTCTCGGCGATGGTCAGCGCCGCCTCGATGGTCTCGAGGTCGCGCATCTCGCCGACCAGGACCACGTCGGGGTCCTGGCGCAGGATGTGGCGCAGCGCCTTGCCGAAGCCGTGGGTGTCGTTGCCGACCTCGCGCTGGTTGACCAGGGAGTTCTTGTGCGGGTGGAGGAACTCGATCGGGTCCTCGATCGTGACGATGTGGGCCCGGTGGCGCGTGTTGATGCGGTCGATCATCGACGCCAGCGTCGTCGACTTGCCCGAGCCGGTCGGCCCGGTGACCAGGACCAGGCCGCGCGGCCGCTCGCACAGGTCGGCCACCACCTTGGGCAGGCCGAGCTCCTCGAGCGGCATGATGTTGTACGGGATCAGGCGGAACGCGCCGGCCACCGCCGAGCGCTGCACGAACAGGTTGCCGCGGAACCGGGCCAGGCCCTTCACGCCGAACGAGAAGTCGAGCTCCTGGTCCTCTTCGAAGCGCAGCTTCTGGGCGTCGGTGAGCACCGAGTAGCACAGCTGCTTGGTGTCGACCGGCGTCATCGCGTCGGTGCGCAGCGGGACCAGGTCGCCGTCGATGCGCAGCTGCGGCGGTGACCCGGTCGTGATGTGGAGGTCCGACGCTCCCTTGTCGAGCATCACCTTGAGCAGCTGGTGCAGGGTCGGTGGCGCCACGTGGTGATCAGTCCTCGACGGTAGTGCGAAGCACCTCTTCGGGCGTGGTCACGCCCTCGAGGATCTTCTGGATGCCGGCCATGCGCAGGCTGGGGAAGCCCTGGCGGATCATCTCGGCCTTGAGCTCGGCCGCCGACGCGCCCTGGAGCACCAGCTCCTTGAGCGGGTCGACGAACGGCATGACCTCGTAGAGCGCGACCCGGCCCTTGTAGCCGGTGTTGTTGCAGGTGTTGCAGCCGCGCCCGGCGTAGATGGTCGCCTTGCGGATCTGCTCGTCGGTCATGCCCATCTTGGCCAGGGCGTCGGGGTGCTTCTCGGCGACCTGCTTGCAGTCGGCGCAGATCCGGCGCGACAGGCGCTGGGCGATCACCAGGTTGACCGAGGCGGTGACCAGGAACGGCTCGACGCCCATGTTGAGCAGGCGCATCACCGTCGACGGCGCGTCGTTGGTGTGGAGCGTCGACAGCACCAGGTGGCCGGTGAGCGCGGCCTTGACCGCGATCTCCGCGGTCTCGAAGTCGCGGATCTCGCCGACCATGATGATGTTGGGGTCCTGGCGGAGGAACGCGCGCAGGGCGGTCGCGAAGTTGAGGCCGATGTCCTCGTGCATCTGGACCTGGTTGATGCCCTGCAGGTTGAACTCGACCGGGTCCTCGGCGGTCGAGATATTGCGATCGATCGTGTTGAGCTCGGACATCGCCGAGTACAGGGTCGTGGTCTTGCCCGACCCGGTCGGCCCGGTGACCAGCACCATGCCGTACGGCTTCTTGATCGCCTTCTTGAAGTCCTCGAGCGGCCGCGGCTCGAACCCCAGCTTGGTCATGTCGAGCTGGAGGTTCGACTTGTCGAGGAGACGCATGACGATCTTCTCGCCGAACAGCGTGGGCAGCACGCTGACGCGGAAGTCCATCTCCTTGTTGGTGCCGATCTTGAGCTTGATGCGGCCGTCCTGGGGCAGCCGGCGCTCGGCGATGTCGAGCGACGCCATGATCTTGAGGCGGCTGGTGATCGCGTTGCGCAGCTTGAGCGGCGGCCGCATCTCCTCCTGGAGGATGCCGTCGATGCGGAAGCGGACCCGGAAGTACTTCTCGTACGGCTCGATGTGGATGTCGGACGCCTTCTTCTTGATCGCCGACAGCAGCACCGCGTTGCACAGCTTGACCACCGGCGCCTCGCCGGCCTGGTTCTCGAGGTCGACGACGTTGACGTTGTCGTCGGAGACCGCGGCGAAGTCGACGTTCTCGACGTCGATGTCGCCGATCATCGCGTCGAGGTCGGGGCCCTTGTCGTAGTAGCGGCTGAGCGCCGCCTCGATGGCCCCGTCGGAGGCGACGACCGGGTCGATGTTGTACTGGGTGAGGAACTTGAGCTCGTCGATCGCGTAGATGTTCGACGGGTCGGCCATCGCGACGATGAGCGTCGCGCCCTGCCGGCGCACCGGGATGACCTGGTGCTTCTCGCAGATCTCCTTGGGGATCAGCTTGAGGACGTTGGCGTCGATCTCGATCTCGGCCAGGTTGATGGCCGGCAAGCTGTACTGGCGCGCGACCAGCTGGGTCAGGACATTGTCGGGGACCAGACCCATGCGGGCCAGGGTGGCGCCAAGGCGCTTCCCGGTCCGCTTGGCCTCGTCCTGGGCCTGCTGAAGCTGCTGTAGCGAGAGAACCTTCTCGCGGACGAGCAGCTCACCGATGCGGCTCATCGATCTCGGACTCCCTCGAACCGGCGTGGTTTCCGGTGGGTATGAGCCTATCCGCCCCGAGACGTCCGCGTCAAACCGCGTGGGGGTTCGATGGGATACGTGCGTCGATGTGACCGGCTCGCGACGCGCGGCGTCAGGCGTTGAGCCGACCAGCCTGGCGCGTGAAGCCCGCCCGGATCAGGGGCAGGGCAGCGGGGTCGCGCAGAGCTTGATGCTCAGATCGTAGTTGTTCTCGGTCCCGTCCAGCGAGCTGACCTGGACGTAGTAGTCGCCAGGACCCAGCCGGTTGGTGATCTCGACGCGCGCCCCCTGGCCCATCGGCACGCCGCTCGAGATCTCGACGCCCTGGGAGTTGAGGATCTTGAGCACCGGCGGGGTGCGGCCCGCGACGCTGGTGATCGCGGCCTCGAAGTTGTTCTCGACCTGCGGGGAGTTGAGGGTGAACTTGAAGTGGTCCTTGTCGTCGGCGGGGCAGATCGCGAGCCGGCTCAGGCCGTGGGTCCACGGCCGCCCGGCGGCGAGCCCGATCACGTACGCCCGCTCCTTGGTGTCGTTGCGCGACTGGCCCTCGACGTGCGAGTCGTCGGCGCACACGAACGCGGCGGTCGAGCCGTCGATCCCGGGGTCGACGGGATCGCCCTTGGTGCACACCTCGTCGACGCACTCGTAGCCGTCCGGGCACTTCGGCTCGGACGACGAGCACTGGAACGGGTGCGGGCCGAGGTCGGGGTCGTAGGGGTTGCAGGCCGCGGCCAGGCTGGCGGCGGCGAGCGCGGTCATCAGGATGGACGAACGGAGCATGGCGAGCCTCAGAAGCGCAGGGCGGCCGAGCCGCCGATGAAGCCTTCGCCGACCACGGGGGTGGCGATCATGGAGTCGAGCCCGGTCTTCTTGGCCACCGCGGCGCGCTCGGACTTCCGCGCCGCCTTGATCTCCTTGTACCAGAGGTAGGCGGCGGCGCCGGTCGCGGCCAGGCCGACGCCGAAGGTGATCCGGCTGACCAGCTCGTTGCGCTTGCCGGCGGTCTCGACCGCCTTGCGGTCGTTGTTGAACCGATAGCAGGGCGGGGACTCGTTGGCGTCGCACTCGTCGTCGTCGTTGGACAGCGTCGCCTCGGCCTCGAGCGACGACGACATGCTCGCCGCCAGCATGTAGAAGGTCAGCGACACGCCGAGCATGCCGACGCCGGTGCCGGTCGCGATCCACTTGGCGCGGTTGAACTTGGTCGAGCCGGCGTCGAGCCAGCCGCCGGCGACGTCGCCGCCGCCACCGCCACCACCGCCGTAGTAGTCGCCGCCGCCACCGCTACCGCCGCCGCCGCCGATGTCACCGGTGTCGTCCAGGTCGGGGTAGTAGCGGGGGCGGGCCTTCGCGTCGATGTAGACGATGTTGGGGCTGGCCGGCTTGCCGACGCGGGTGACGATCTTGGCGTCGGGGGTGCGGACCTCGATGTAGTACTGGATCGAGACGCCGGTCATCTTGGCCGCGGGCACGCGGCCGACCAGCTCGTTGTAGCGGGGCTTCATCGGCACGGCGGTGAACTTGGCCTCGCCGTGGCCGCGGTAGAACAGGGTGACGATCCAGCCGCTGTCCTCGGGCGAGAACGCGCTGAGGTCGAGCGGGCGACCGGGCGGCGCATCCTCGACGATCTGGTGCTGGAAGTCGTCGGCCGTGTAGCTGGCCGGGTCGACCGCCGGCTTGCGCCGGGTCGGCTTGGTCCCGCCGTCGCCCGCGCCGGTGTTGCCGCCGCCGGCCGCGGTGTCGCCGCCGCCGGTCGCGGTGTCGCCGCCGCCGGCCGTCGCGGTGTCGCCGCCGCCGCCGGCGGGCGCCGCCGCCAGCTCCTTGTCGAGCACGGCGACGCGGGCGGTCACCTCGCCGCGCTGCGGCGCGGTGGCCGGCGCGTCCGAGAGGAACTTCTTGTAATAGAAGAGCGCCAGGTCCTTCTGGCCCATCGAGTCGAGGGTGAAGGCGATGTTGTAGAGGAGGACCGGGTTGCGGCTCAGCCGGTACGACTCCTTGAACTTCTCGACCGCCGGTTCGAACTTCTTGGCGTCGAACAGGGTCTTGCCCTCGAGGAACGCCTGCTTGGCTTGCTCGAGCTGCGCGGGGGTTGGTGGCGGCGGAGCCGGCGCGGGCTTGTCGGCTGGCTGCGCCGAGGCGACCTGCGGAGCGGCGAGCGACCCGCCCAGCGCGAGCGCGCCGGCGAGCATGGCGATGGAGAGACGGCCGTAGACGGTCACGATGCCTCCGGACGCGGCGCCAGACGCCGCGGCGGCCTAGTTATCACACACGGGAGCACGACTCCAAGCGTCGCGTGCCCGACGAAACCGAGCTCGCGCCCGTGGGCGCGAGTCGCTCGCAGGAACCGCCGCCGCCGCCGTGCCGATCGTCACAACGAGATCACGACGCGAACGGGTCGACGATGCCGCCCGACGCCGGCTTGGCCGGCTTCTTCTTCTCGGGCTTGGGCGCCGGCGCCGCCGGGGCGCCGAACGGATCGACGATCCCGCCGGCCGGCTTGGTCGTCTTGACCCGCGCCGGCTTGGCCGGCTTCGTGGCGGCCGGCTTGTCGGCCGGGGCGGCCGGGGCGGCCACCTCGGTCACCACCGGCTGCGCGGGCGCGACCTCGGTCGGCGCCGGCGGCACCGCGGCCGGCTCGACGACGGCGGGCTGGACCGGGACGACCTCGGTCGGCGCCGGCGGCACCGCGGCCGGCTCGACGACGGCGGGCTGGATCGGGGCGACCTCGGTCGGCGCCGGCTGGGTCGGGGTGACCACCGGCTGCGCCGGCGTCACGACCGGCTGGCTCGGCGGGGCCACCGGCTGCGCGGGCGCCGCCTGGGCCGGGACCGCGGCCGGCGCCGCATCCTTCTTGCCGAGCACCTTCACGCCGACCAGCATCACGGCGACGCCGCCGACGAACGCGGCGATCACCGCGCCGATCGGCATGCCCTTGCGGACCGGCGCGTCGTCGTAGGCACGCGTGGTCGCGACCGGCACCGCGGCGGTGACGCCGATGCCGGCCTCGATCTTGTCGAGATCGGCGGGGTTGACGGTGAGGCCGGCGGCGGCGGCGCGCGCGGCGGCGACCGCCTTCTGCGCCTTGCCCTCGGCCAGGCGCGCGCGCTCCTCGGCGGCGGCGAGCTTACGGTCGAGGTCGGGATCGGCGGCGGCGCCGGCGACCGGGACCGTGGCGCTGGCCGACACCGCGACCTTGGCCTCGGCGGCCCGCTCCTCGGCGGCGCGGGCGCGCTCGTCGGCGGCGCGGCCGCGCTCCTCGGCGGCGCGGGCGCGGTTCTCGGCGGCGGCCAGCTTGGCCTCGAGCTCGTCGACGGTGGCGCTGAGCGCCTGCTGGCTGCCGAGCACGGCGACGCGCGCCTCGAGCTCGGCGCGGCGCGCCTGCGCCTCGGCCAGCTCCTGCTGCAGCGTCTCGATGCGGCGCTCGAGCAGCCCGCGCTCGCGCGCGGCGTCGGCGCGCAGGGAGGTCTCGACCTCGCGCAGCTTGGCCTGCTCGGCGTCGGCGGACTCGCGCGCCTGGCGCTCCTTCTCGGCGCGCGCCTCGGACTCCCACGCGTCGACGTCGACCAGGGTCGCGTTGGCGCGCGCGATGAAGTCCTCGAGCGACGACTCGACGGTCGGCAACGCGACCGCGGCCTGCATCAGGCTGCTGCGCCGCCGCGGGCGAGCGGTCGTGCTGTGGCCGTTGCCGTTGTGACCGTTGGAGCCGTGCTTCTCTTCGGTGGACATCCAGAACCTCCGGCCGGTGCTCCGGGGAGCTACTCCCGGCTGAACGTGCAGATTACCGCGGCGGCGCGCCGCGGGACAGGCGGAACTCAGGGCAGTGTGGGCAGCGGATCCTGCGCCGGCAGGCGCGGGCGCGGCCGTGGCAACGGCAGCGAAACCTCGACGACATCCAGGCCGTCGTGGAACACCTCGGCGGCGCGCTCGACCACCTCGCACGGCAGCACGCCCAGCTCGACCAGCGTGTCGCCGAAGCGACGGCGCGGACCGCTGAGCCCCGCGCTCCAGTGCGCGGCGAGTGCGGCCAGCCACTGCTCGTCGTCGATCAGCCGCCGCTCGCGGAGGAACTCGCCGAACCGGACGGTCACCAGCGCCGGCGCGAGGGCGGCCGGGGCACGCGGCGATGACGTCATCGTCGCGGTGGCGACGGTGGAAGACCCAGGTGCGGCGGACGGAGGCAAGCTAACCATGTACGCTCCGAGACGGCGCGGAGATTACTCGATCGAGCCACCCTCCTGTAAAGGATGATCTGGGGCCTACCGTCTGGGTAGGCCCAGGTTGCGGGGGCGAACGTCGAGGTCCGCGTTCATGTGTCATTGACAGGACTTCCGGCGTCGCTAGGATGCGCCCCCCATGGCCCGGACCGAGCATCCTCCGCGTCGCGGCGGTCGCCGCCGCCCGATCGGCGCCCCGATCGTGCGGCGGAACACCGTCCGCGTGCCCCATGACGTGGCCCGGCACCTGCGCGCCGGTCACCCGTGGGTGTACCGGGAGGCGGCGTCGGCGCGCGTGCTGCGCGACGAGGTCGGCGCGGTGGTCGACGTGGTCGACGGCGACGGCGAGCTGGTCGGTCGCGGCCTCTCGGAGGGCGACGGCACGATCTCGGTCCGCCTGTGGACGCGGGACGATCGCGCGATCGATCCCGCCCTGGTCACGGCTCGCGTCCGCGCGGCGATCGCCCTGCGCCGCCGCTTCTGCGACTTCGCCGCGCTCGGCTGTCTGCGGCTGATCAACGGCGAGTCCGACGGCCTGCCCGGCGTCGCGGTCGAGCGCTACGGCGACTACCTGGTCACCCAGCTCTACTCGCCGGCGCTGGTCCAGGCGCCGGCGCTGTACGGCGCGCTCCACGACGCGCTCGAGCGCGAGCTGTCGCCGCGCGGCATCTACGAGCAGCGCCGCTATCGCTCGCTCGGCGGCGAGGCCCCGCGCCAGGCCGCGGCCGAGCTGGTCCGCGGCGCGCCGGCGCCGGTCGAGCTCGAGGTCCGCGAGGACGATCTGAAGTTCGCCGTCGACGTCACCGCGCCGCTGTCGACCGGCCTGTTCGCCGACCTGCGCGACGGCCGCCGCGCCGTCCGCGCGTACGCCAAGGACCGGCGGGTGCTCAACCTGTTCAGCTACACCGGCGCGATCTCGGTCTACGCGCTGGCCGGCGGCGCCGCCGAGGTGTGCGCGGTCGACGTCGCGGCCAAGGCTCACGCCCGCGCCCGCAAGAACTTCGCGCTGTCGGGCTTCGATCCCGAGAAGCCCGAGCACATCGTCGGCGACACCTTCAAGGTGCTGGCCCGGTTCGCCGAGCGCGGCCGCAAGTTCGACCTGATCGTCCTCGATCCGCCGGCGTTCGCGTCGGCGGCGGCCCGCGGCGGCAAGCCGTGGAGCGCGCTCAAGGACTACAGCGAGCTGGTCGCCGCCGCGCTGACCGTGCTCGAGCCGGGCGGGCTGGTCGCCGCGGCGTCGTCGACCCACAAGGTCTCGGCCGACGAGTTCGACGCCGCGCTGGCCGAGGGCGCGTTCCAGGCCGGCACCGATCTCAAGATCATCGATCGCCGCGGCCTGCCGGTCGACTTCCCGACCGCCCCGGGCTTCCCCGAGGCCAACTACCTCAAGTTCGCGATCGCGGTACGCTCCTAGCGTTGCGCTTCGCTACCCTCGCGCTGATCGGGCTCGTCGCGCTGGCCGCGTGCGAGCGCCGCGATCGTCGACCCGACGATCGCATCGATCCGGCGACGATCGCCGTCGGCGCCCGCCACCGCCTGCGCACCGACGCGGTCGGCGTCGACGACCAGGCCCGGCCGGCGACGTTCGTGCTGGTCGACGCCGACAACCGCGGCGACGAGCCGGCCAAGGTGTGGCTGGGCGGCGTGCTGGTCGACGCCGACGGCCACGAGGTCGGCCGCCTGCGTCCCGAGGCGCTGATCATCCCGGCCCGCGGCAAGCGGACGTTCGCGCTGGTCGACGACCGCCAGCTCGAGCGGCCGACCGCGGTCGGTGCCCGCGTCGACGTGCGCGGCGCGCGCCGCCTGCGCGAGCCCGAGCTGATCACCATCGGCCAGGGCCACACCTGGGACGATCACGGCAAGGTCGTGGTCACCGGCATGGTCCAGAACCGCGTCGATCGTCCGTGCGTCGCGGTCGTGCTCGCCGGCTTCCATGACGCCGACGGCGTGCCGATGACCCGGCCGTTCTCGGTGTTCCAGCTCGGCGGCGGCACCGAGAAGCCGACCCGCTTCGTCGGCCCAGAGGGCTCGCGCACCGGCTACATCTATGTCGGCGACGTCCAGTGCTGGCAGCCGAAACCCTGATCTAGAACCGAAACACCACGTCGCCGCACGAGCTGCCGGCCGGGCAGGTGAGCGGCTCGTCGCGATCGATCGAGAGCAGCAGCGGGACGCCGACCCCGGCCGCGATCACGGTGCCGACGCCGGCCCAGAACCACCACCGGCGGAACACCGACCGGCCCGACGACGACGACGGCGGCGGCTTGCGCGGCTTCGCGGCGACGCGGGCCTTGGCGCGGGCGACCTGGACGTAGAGCGAGGTCGCCGCCTCGGCGAACGCGTCCTCGAGCTCGCGATCGCCGACCACCACCGCCTGCTCGCCGAGCAGGCCGCCGCCGGTGTCGTAGACGTATGCGCGGTAGCGGCCGTCGCCGGGCTCGACCACCACCGCGACCACGTGCTCGACGCCGAGGAGCTCGCCGAACATCGCGAAGCCCTCCTGCGCCGAGGCCGGGGCCAGCTTCTCGCCGAGCCCGCCGATCAGCTGGCGCTCGGCGGTCGCGACCTCGTCGGCACGCGGCGACCGGCTCAGCGGCAGGTCGACGCGGACCGGATGCGCGCCCGACACCTTGACCGGCTCGACCCGCCGCTCGTGACCGTCGCGGCGCAGGGTCACGTAGTGCACGCCGACCGCCAGGCCCTCGACGACGGTCGGCGTGAAGCCGATCAGCTTGCCGTCGACGTAGGCCAGCGCGCCGGCCGGCGCCGTCTCGATCTCGATCGAGCCGCCGGCCAGCCGGGCCGCCTGCTTGCGCGCCTTCTCCCACACCGGCAGGACCTTGGTCGGCTCGATGTCGGCGTCGGCGACCATCTCCGGCCGCCACGCCAACAGCGCGACGAACGTGGCCTGCGCCGCCTTCGCGTCGCCGGTCAGCACCTGGGCGGCGCCGAGCAGGAACTGCGCGCGGGCCAGCTCCTGCTTCTGCGTCCACGCCAGCACCCGCGCCAGCTGGGTCGACGCGCCCTGCAGCTTGAGCAGCGCGGCCTCGGCCTGGCCGCGGCGCAGCAGCTCCTCGCCCGACGACACCAGCGCTCGCGCCTCGGCCACCACGTCGGCGGGCCACGGTGCAG
>Ga0247822_10001725_pt1 | contig 13577 bp, 9 predicted proteins | sample 13C_Cellulose_Da_FD_192423 | JGI IMG/M metagenome (GOLD analysis project Ga0247822, IMG submission 192423) | Soil microbial communities from agricultural site in Penn Yan, New York, United States - 13C_Cellulose_Day30 | ecosystem: Environmental > Terrestrial > Soil > Agricultural land | place...
CTCCCAGTGCGTCCCCAGCGGGTCGCCTGGCAGTCCTGTCGGCTCGGCCGCGGTGGTCGCTTCTTCACGACGGTCTGCGCCGAGCACGCCGAGTTGATCGTCCCGGAAGCCCGCCCGCCGCAACTCCTCGACCGCGCGCCGGGACTCGGCATATCCCGGGAAAACGCCGACCAGAATCGGGTGTGTCGTTGTCATAACCCCCTCCACGTTCGAGCCGCCGCGCGGCCGGTCCATGTGGTTGGGGCAAACAATGTGCCGGGCCGGTCTGCATCAGATGGCCGGCGCGTCGTCTCGTGGCAGCGTGGCGATCAAGTCGAGGGGGTTGGCCGGTTTGGTGAACCACCGATCGAATCCGGCCTCGGTCGCCCGCCGCTCGAAATCCGCACCGGTCACGGCCGTGACCGCCACCAACAGTGGCTGGCCGAGCAACCCGCGGAGCCGGCGGGCCAGTTCGTACCCATCCATCTCGGGCATGTTGATGTCGAGCATACAGACGTGTGGCCGGAACTCGGCGGCTTCGGCGAGGGCGGACGGGCCGTCGAAGCAGGCACGGGCTTCGTACCCGACCACACCCAGGAGATATGCCAGGGATGAAGCGGCGTCCCGGTTGTCATCTACGCACAATACCCGGCAGGTGGTTACGGTCGGCATCGACTCGACTCGGCGGGAAGGAGTCCCGCGTTGCTGCAATCGATGTGCCAGGAAGCAAACCCTCTCCGGGAGGTGAGAATCAGTCTGCGTTTTCGAGTTCGAAACGTCCTTCAACCACCGGCGGGCGACGCGGTGCCCGAAGCCGTGCAACTGCCTTCCCTGCGCAGCACAATGATCAGTCTCGACCCTGCCGTTGGTTCTCCTGGTTGGTGGGTTGAAGCGGGTTGGACCTCTCAGCCTCACTCCGGTTTACCTTTTCGGCGTGTGCGTCCGGTACGACTTCCCGACCCTGGTGGCGGATGCGGACCTGGATCAGTTCCGCGCCATAAAAAAGAATCCACCCCGAGTAGTACACCCACAGCAGGACGACCACGAACGACCCGGCGGCCCCGTACGCCGACCCGGTTGAGATGTAGGTGAAGTACAGCGACAGTAGGTACTGGCCGAGCTTGAACAGGACCGCGGTGACGGCCGACCCCAGGAGGACGTCCCGCCACTCGAGCCGGACATCGGGTAGGAACCGGAACAACACCGCAAATAGCAGGGTGATGACCAGTGTGGAAGCGAACAGGTCGGTGACCACCGCCGCCCACCCGGCCTCGCCCAGGACGTACTCGCTCAGGACGGTCAGGGTCACGGTGACGAACTGCGAGACGAGCAGCAGGAACCCGATCACGAACACCATGCCGATCGAAAGGAGTCGCTCGCGGACGGCGGCCCAAACGCCCGCCCCCGAGTCGGCTGCCACCCCCCAGATGGCGTTGAGCGAGTCCCGCAGTTCGGCGAAGACCCCGGACGCGGTGAACAGCAAGATGCCGAGGCTGACCAGTGTGGCCAGGGCGCCCGACCCGGGCTGCGAGGCGGCCGCGACCATGTCGTTGACCGCAGCGGCCCCCTTCGGCCCGAGGAACGCCTGCACCTGCCGCTCGACCTGCCGGGTGGCCGCCTGCTCGCTAAGCACCACCGCTACCACCTTGATGCTGATGACCAACAGCGGGGCCAGCGACAGGATGGTGTACATGGCCACCGCAGCCGACAGCCGCATGGCGTTGTCCTTCTGCCACTCGGTCCCGGCCTCGACTAGCATGCCGAACAGGTCGCGGACCCGGCCGAGGGGTGTGGTGTCGGACTTCACAGCGGGCGTGTCGGTGGTAGGCATGGCGTACGGCTTTGGGAGGGCGAGGCTCCTGCCGAGCCTCTGAGAGCCTCAACTCGGCAGGAGCCTCGCCCCTCCCAAAAAGCAACCGGCGTGCCGTCACACGCGCACCGTCCGCAGTCGCAGGGCGTTGGCGATCACCGAGACCGAACTCAGGCTCATCGCGGCCGCGGCGATCATCGGGCTGAGCAGCAACCCGAACACCGGGTACAGCACCCCGGCCGCGATCGGCACGCCGGCCAGGTTGTAGGCGAACGCGAAGAACAGGTTTTGCCGGATGTTCCGCATGGTCGCCCGGCTGAGCCGCTGGGCACGGGCGATGCCGCGCAGGTCGCCCTTCACGAGCGTCACCCCGGCCGACTCCATCGCCACGTCGGTGCCGGTGCCCATCGCGACGCCGACGTCGGCCGCGGCCAGGGCGGGGGCGTCGTTGATCCCGTCCCCGGCCATCGCCACCACTCGCCCCTCGGCTTGCAGGTCACGGACCGCCTTCACCTTCTCCGCGGGCAGCACCTCCGCGATCACCCGGTCGATGCCGAGTTTCTTGGCCACCGCCTCGGCTGTCGTCCGGCTGTCGCCGGTGAGCATGACGATCCGCACGCCGGACTCGTGCAGGAGCCTCACCGCCTCCGGGGTGGTCGCTTTGATCGGGTCCGCGACGCCGAGCAGGCCGACGGGCTGGCCGTCCACGGCCACGAACACAACCGTCTGCCCGTCGCGGCGGAGTTCCTCGGCGCGGGCCGGGAGGTCGCCGAGTTGCACGCCCTCCGCTTCCATCATCGCCCGGTTGCCCAGTGCGACCGGCTTGCCGTCGGCCCGACCGCGGACGCCCTTGCCGGTGACGGACTCGAACCCCTCGACCGTGGCCGGTGTGGCGCCACGGTCGCTGGCGCCTTTGGCGATCGCCGCGGCCAGCGGGTGCTCGCTCCCCTGTTCCAGCCCGGCCGCCAGCCGCAGGAGTTCCGCCTCCGACACTCCGCGGGCCTCGACGGTGACCAGTTTCGGCTTCCCCTCGGTGAGTGTGCCGGTCTTGTCCACGACGACGGTATCGACCTTCTCCATCCGCTCCAGCGCGTCGGCGGACCGGATCAGTACGCCTTCGGTGGCCCCGCGGCCGATGCCGACCATCACCGACATCGGGGTGGCGAGCCCCAGAGCGCACGGGCAGGCGATGATCAGTACCGCGACCGCGTTGACCAGGGCGTAAGCGAGCGCCGGCGTCGGGCCGAAGATCGCCCAGACAACGAACGTCAGGGCCGCGACGACCACTACTGCCGGGACGAACCACGACGCCACCAGGTCGGCCAGTCGCTGCACCGGGGCGCGGCTGCGCTGAGCCTCGCCGACGAGGTGAATGATCCGGGCCAGCACTGTCTCGCTGCCGACCTTCGTCGCGGCCATCACGAAGCTGCCGGTCGTGTTGACGGTCCCGCCGATGACCTGGTCGCCGGGCTGTTTCACCACCGGCACCGGCTCGCCGGTCAGCATCGACTCGTCCACCGGACTGCTGCCGTCCGCGACCGTGCCGTCCACCGGCAACTTCTCGCCGGGCCGGACGCGCAGTTTGTCGCCGGGATGGACGTGCGCAAGAGGAATGTCCTCCTCGGTGCCGTCGGGCGACACGCGGCGGGCGGTGGCCGGGGACAGGCCGAGCAGTGCGCGGATAGCCGACCCGGTGTTCCTCCGGGCGCGGAGTTCGAGCACCTGGCCCAGCAGGACGAGTGTGACAATCACCGCTGCGGCTTCAAAGTAGACCGGGACGACGCCGTGGTTGTCACGGAACCCGGCCGGGAAGAGTTCCGGTGCGATGGTGGCAACGACGCTGTAGCCCCACGCGGCGGCGGTGCCGAGGGCGATCAGGGTGAACATGTTGGCGGTGCCGTGCCGGAACGCCTGCACCGCGCGGACGAAGAACGGCCAGCCGCCCCACAGCACGACTGGGGTCGCAAGCAGCAACTCGATCCACTTGCCGGTACTACCCTGGAGCCAGTGCGGCAGGCTCACGCCGGGAATCATGGGCAGCATCGACAGCAGGAAGACCGGCACGGTGAGGGCAGCGGAGACCCAGAACCGCCGGGTCATGTCGCGCAGTTCGGTGTCGTCCTCCACACCGGCCTGCGGGGTCATCGGCTCCAGGGCCATGCCGCACTTGGGGCAGGTGCCGGGGCCGTCCTGGATCACCTCCGGGTGCATCGGGCAGGTGTACTTTGAACCCGGCGCGGCAGGTGGAGCGGGCCGGGCGGACTCGCCGTGGCAGCAGTCATGCGCGTCCGGCCCGGCCTTCGGGCCGGTGTAGCGTGTCGGGTCGGCGCGAAACTTCTCCACGCAGTGCTTGCTGCAGAAGTGGTAGGTCGTCCCGTCGTGGGTGACCGAGCCGGCCGCGGTCGCCGGGTTCACCGTCATGCCACAGACGGGGTCGATGGCGGTCGGTTCGGTGTCGATCAGGTTCAGGCCGAGCGGCCGGTTGTGGTCGTGTGCCAAGGTCAGTCCTCCGCGCCGTTGAGGGCGGTCAGAATCGGACAGTTGGCCGCCGGCCCGGTGCCGTGGCAAGTGTCGCGGAGGCGGACGAGTTGGGCCAGCATCCGGTTCAGGTCGTTGATCTTCTTCCGGACGTCATCGATCTTCGCCTGGGCCCTGAGTCGGACGTCAGTGCGATCAGCGTCCGGGTCTGCTCCGAGCGCAAGCAACTCCTTCACCTCACGCAGGGTGAACCCGAGCCGCTGCGCCCGGCGGACAAACCGTAACCGCTCGACCGCGTCCGTAGGAAACTGGCGGTATCCGGACCCCGCCCGCGGCGGCGGGGCGAGTACCCCCTGTCGCTCGTAGAACCGGACTGTTTCGACGCCGATGCCGGCCGCCTTCGCGACCTGGCCGATGGTCAGGCCCATCCCGTTACCTCCGCCCGCAGTCTACACCCCGTACCATGGTACGGGGTCAAGGGGTTGAGCCCTTTTTCGACCCGGGCGGCGGGTGTCCCGGGCTGTTACTTCTTCTCGTGGTCGTGGTGGCCGGCGTGCTTGATCATCTCCCGGCACGCCTGGGCGCACCGCTTGCACTCCTCGGCGCACTTCTTCATCATCGGGTCCTGCGCGAACTTCTCGCATTCCTTGGCGCACACGTCGCACGCCCGTGCGCAGCCCTCGCAGATCTCGGCCTGAAGTGCTCCGTTGCGGGCGATGATCTGGGCCGCAACCGCGCAGATGTCACCGCAGTCGTTGCACGTCTTCACGGTGCGGACATGCTCGGCCTTGCCCTGCGCTGTCAGCGCCAGGCAGTGATCCAGGCACGCCTCGCACTCCTTCGCGCAATCGACGCACGCCTTCAGGCACTTTTCCTGCTCAGCCGTCAGCTTGCCATGCGCGTGGGGCTGGCCGGGTTGGGCCGGCTGCGCGCCGGATTGCTGGGCCAGGGTCGCCATCGTCGCCGCCGCCACTGCCATCAGAGTGATGCACGTCCACCGGAGCATGACCCGCCTCCTGTCGTGTGGTCGGTCTGACGACCCGAACGCCGGGCCGCCCTCCCGATCCATAGCGGGCCGCACGGTCACGACCAAACCCCGGATCGAACTACGGGGGTGATGCCACTTTCAGCGGGACCGGCTCGGCTGGCTTGCCGTTGGCGTAGGCCGGCCCGTCCTCCCAGGCGTCGTCCCAGGGGGCGTCGATGCGGGTGGAGTGTTCGGGCGTCGGTGGCTCGTACACCTTCCGCCCGAACGCCCGGAACGCGGCCGGGGTGACGACCTGGTCCATCAGGGTCGAGGTGATCAGCCCGCCGATCACCACGACTGCTAGCGGGTGCAGGATCTCCTTGCCCGGCTGGCCGGCCCCCAGCGCCAGCGGGACCAGGCCGATCACCGTGACCGTCGCGGTCATCAGCACCGGGGCCAGCCGCTCCAGGCTGCCGCGGACGATCATCTCGTCGGTGAACGTCTCCCCCTCGTATTGCATCAGGTGGATGTAGTGCGACACCATCAGGATGCCGTTGCGGCTGACGATCCCGATGAGGGTGATGAACCCGACCCAGTGGGCGACGGAAAGAGTGGTCTGCGACGCCCAGACCTGCGGCCACTGCCACCACGCGGCGGCCCGCAGGGCATCCCAGGTCGGCGGGTTGAGGATCATCAGTGCGGCCACCGACCCGACCGCGGCCAGCGGGATGTTGACCAGCAGCACCATGAGCCCCGCCCGCCAGGACCCGAGGCACTTCCAGAGCAGCAGGAAGACGCCGAGGACCGCCAGCGAACCGAGCATCCATAGCCGGCTGGTCGCCTCGCGCTGGGCCTCGAACTGGCCGCCCAGTTCGACTCGGTAACTGCCGGGTAGCTCCTGTAGTCGCTCCTCGACGGGGCGGATGGCGGACTGGATGTCCGCGACGACGCCCCCCAGGTCGCGGCCCTGAACGTTACACGCGACGACGATCCGACGCTCGACGTGCTCGTGGTTGAGGGTGTTCGGCCCGGTCGTCTCCAGCACGTCCGCGACTTGCGAGAGCGCCACCTTCCGGCCGGACGGCGTGTCGAGGATCGTTTGCCCGATGGCGGCCGGGTTATTGCGGTCGGCCTCGTCGTACCAGACGACGAGTTGGAAGAACTTCTCCCGGTCCAGCACCAGCGACACGACCCGGCCCTTGTACGCCGTCTCCAGCAGTTGCGCCACGTCGCCGGGGGCCAGGCCGTAACGGGCGGCCTCGGCCCGCCTCACCTGGAGTCGGACCTGGGGGATCTCGACCTGCGGCTCGATGTACAGGTCCACGACACCCGGCACCTTCGCCATTGCGGCCTCGACATCATGGGCGGCCTCCCGCAGTTCCCGGAGGTCGTTGCCGAACACCTTCACGGCGATCTGGGCCCGCACGCCGGACATGATGTGGTCCATGCGGTGACTGATCGGCTGGCCGACGTTCGCCTGGACGTTCGGGAAGACGGCCAGTACGTCGCGGACCTCGGCCATCACCTCCTCGTGCGGCCGGCCGCGCTTCTCCACCCCATAGCCGTGCAGCCCGGGGATCGCCCGCAGGACCGCGTTGCCGACCCCGGGCTTCGGCGTCTGGTGTGGGACGAGCAGCACCTCCAGGTCGGACGAGTTCACCCCCTCGGCGTGCTCGTCCATCTCGGCCCGACCGGTCCGCCGGGAGACGGACGCGACCTCGGGAATCTTCAGTAGGATCGCCTCGGCCCGCTCGGCGACGCGGATACTCTCCTTCAGGCTGGTTCCCGGGTCGAGCCGGAGGTTGACCGTGAGTGTTCCCTCGTTGAACGGCGGCAGGAACTCGGAGCCCATCCAGGCGACCATCGACTGCGAGGCGACCGCGACGACAGCGGACGCGGCCAGCACCCCCCACCGGTGTCGCAACGCCCACCGGACCAGCTTCGCGTCGATCCACTTCAGGCCGCGGAGTAACAGCGGGTCCTTCGGCCGCTCCAGGAACCTCGCGCGTGGTAGGAGCAGCGACGAGAGCGCCGGGGTCACGGTCAGCGACACGACCAGGGAGCAGATCAGCGACAGCAGATAGGCCATGCCGAGCGGGGCGAACATTCGCCCTTCGAGTCCCGACAGGGCGAACAGCGGCACCACGACCAGGCAAACGATGAGCGTCGCGTAAACGACCGAGTTGCGCACCTCGGCGGAGGCGAGGTAGATCACCCGCAGGGCTGGCAGCGGGTCGGGCTTGAGGCGGTTCTCCTTCAGCCGGCGGAAGATGTTCTCCACGTCCACGATGGCGTCGTCCACCAGCTCCCCGACCGCGACCGCGATCCCGCCGAGGGTCATGGTGTTCACCGTCACGTCGAACGCGCGGAAGATCAGCAGCGTGGCGACGATCGACAGCGGGATGGCGGTCAGCGTGATGACACTGGTGCGGACATTGGCCAGGAACAGGAACAAAACGAGGAACACCCAGATCGTGCCGTCGCGGATCGCCTCGATCACGTTGTCCACCGCGGTGCGGATGAAGTCCGCTTGCCGGAAGATGTGCCGGTCAATCACGACACCGGGCGGCAGCTCGGCCTTGAGCTGGTCGAGCGCCTGATTGATACGTGGGTCGAGGTCGAGGGTGTTGGCGTTGGGTTGCTTCTGCACGGACACCACTACAGCCGGGCCGCCGACGGTCTCGCCGTCCTGGCGAATGCGGACGCCGCCGTCGCCGCGGCGGACCGGGCCGGCGAACTTGACGTCGGCTACCTCCGCGATGGTGACGGCGCGGTTCTCCCGCCAGACGACCGGCGTCTGGGCGATCTCCTCCAGCGTCAAACTCTGGCCGCTGATGCGGATCAGAGACTCGCGGCCGTGCTGCTCGGTGATACCGCCGCCGGCGATAACGTTGGCCTTTTCGGACGCGACCACGAGTTGTTGCAGGGTGACGTTGTGGGCGGCGAGCCGGTCCGGGGAGGTGACGACCTGATATTGCTTGAGCACCCCGCCCATGACTGTGATTTGCGAAACCCCGTCCACGGCGAGCAACCGGTTGCGGATGGTGAACTCGGCAAGGGTGCGGATCTCCATCGCTTGGTTCAACCGCTCCTGCTCTGTCTTCGCCTCGTCGGTGTGGCGCACACCCAGAAGCACGATCTCGCCCATGAGCGACGAGATCGGCGCAAGCACCGGGTTGACGTCGGCCGGAAGCCGCTCGCGGGCGAGTTGCAGCTTCTCGGAGACGATCTGCCGGTCCAGGTAGACGTCGGTCCCCCAGTCGAACTCGACCCAGACGATGGATAGACCAACCCCGGACGCCGACCGCACTCGCTTGACGCCTGTGGCGCCGTTGACCAGGGACTCGATGGGGCGTGTGACGAGAGCTTCGACTTCCTCCGGGGCGAGGCCGGGGGCCTCGGTCATGACGGTGACGGTCGGCCGGTTCAGGTCGGGGAAGACGTCCACCGGGGTGGACCGGAGCTGCGCCAGCCCGGCAACGACTAGCGCCAGGGCGGCGAGCAACACCACCCAGCGGTTCTTCAGCGAGAACGCGATGACGCGGTTGAGCAACGATGGACCTCAAACGTCGGCGGCGTAGCGGGCCGGCCTACGGCCGGCCCCGGGGACGCCACAGGCGTCCCTAAACCGCCCGATTCTAACGGATCACCCCGAACGCGGTCTGCAACCCGGTCGCCCCGGAGACCGCGACCGGCTCCCCCTCGGTCAGCCCGGACAGCACCTCGACGAACCGGTCGTCGGACCGACCCAGTTCCACGGCCCGCCGGTCGAACGCCCCATCGGGCTTGCGGACGAAGACATACGCCCGCGTGCCGTCGCGCGCCACGGCCCCGTGCGGCACGGCCGGCATCGGCGGGCCGGCGGCGGAGACGAGCGTCACCCGCGCCGTCTGGTTCGGCAGCACCCGTCGATCGGGCGGGGCGTCCAGCTCGACCCAGACCGTGACCGCCTGGTCCGCGGCCGAGAAGACCTGGTTGCTGCGCGTGACCCGACCCGTCAGTAAGGTTCCCGGACTGGAAACGAGCCGCACCCGGGCCGGCTGACCGACCCGCACCCGGGCGGCGTCGCCCTGGGGGACGAACGCGCGCACCAGCGGCCGGGACAGGTTCTGTACCGTGACGAGCGGCTGGTCCGCCCGGACCGACTGACCGACCACCACGTCCAGCCCCGCGACCACCCCGTCCACCGGCGACCGGACTGGCACCGCCCCGGTCAGCTCGCGGGACGCCAGGAGTTGGTCGATCTGCGTCGCGGTAAGGCCGGTGAGTTCCAGTTGCCGGCGGAAGTTGTCGCGGCGGTTCGTGGCGGTGGTCCGGGCCGCATCCGCCTCCATGAGGCGCCGGCGTGGGACGCCGGGGCCTGCCTCCTGAAGTAGCCGGTACTCCTCGGTCAGCAACTCGGCCGTCAAGTGCTCGCGGAGCAGATCGAGTTGCAGCGCGTGCAACTCCGGGCTGTACACCTCGGCGAGGACTTCACCGCGGCGGACGGGCCGACCGCGGTCGGTGGCAATGCGCTGGATCGTCCCGGCCAGCGGCGCCGACGCGCCCGCCTTCGCCTCCGGAGTCAAGTCGGTCAGCCCCTCGGCCTCGGCGACCACTTCGAGCGAGTGTCGGCCGGCCGGGGCGACGGAGACGCCGATCTGGCGCACCGCCTCGGGGCTCAACCGCAGCACCTCGGGGACGAACAGTCCGCCGAGTACGTTCGCCCCACGCACCAGCACCTGGTCGTCCTTGAGCAGCCCGCCCGAGCGCACCTCGGCCGTGTCCGGCGACCGGCGCAGGATCTGGACACTCACTTTGCGGAACTCGGCGGCCTTGTCGGTGTTCGCGTCCTCGACCAGGACGTAGCGGTCCAGCCCGTCGTACACCACGGACGCGGCGGGCACCGTCAAGGTCTTGCCCGGGTGCGGTAAGACAATCCGCGCCTGTCCGGTCATCCCCGGCAGGAGCTTCGGCTCGTGGCCCGGCGGGTTCTCGAATTCGGCCCACGCGCTCGTCAGGTGAGTCACCGGGTCGAGCGCGGTCCCGATCGTCTGCACCGCGCCGCGGAACACCTCTCCGGGGTGCGCGGTGAGCCGGACCTCGACTGATTGCCCGACGGCGACGCGGCCCAGGTCCTTTTCCAGGACGCCGACCCGCGCCCAGACGCGGGACGTGTCCGCGACCTCGCCGAGTTGCTGGTTGGCCTCGACCATGGTCCCGACGGCCGGTGCAGCACCGACGACCGTGCCGCGGATCGGGCTGCGCACCGGCAGCGGCCCCGGCGACCGGGTGCTTTCGGTCAGGAGTGGGTCCAGCTCCGCGGCCGGCAGGCCCAGTGCCGCCCAGCGGGCGCGACCGACGGCCAGCGAGTTCTGTTGCTGGCGGACCTTCATCCGGGCGTCCAGCAGGGTCTGTTGGGGGATGGCGCCGCCGGCTCCCTCCAGGCCCTTCAGAGTTTGCTCGGCCAGCTCCAGCTCGGTCTTCGCAGTGAGCAGATCAAGCCGCAGGGACTCCAACTGAGGGCTGGCGATCTCAACAAGGACCTGGCCCGACTCGACTGACTGCGCCGGCCGGGCGTGGACGGCGACGACCCGCCCCGGCAGCCGGGCCGACGCGAACGCGCGCCGCGGCCACGGCGTCTCCAGGGTGACGTACCCCAGTACCGATTCCGGGACCGGATTCTCGGTGACGGGGGCAGTCTCGATCCCGAGCGCGGCCTGGGCTTCCCGGCCGAGGCCGACCACACCGGACTCGGGATCAACCATTACCCCCTTCGTGGAGATCGGGGCGTGGCCCTCGTGGGCGTAGAGCCACACCGCCCCGACGCTCAGTAGCAGGGCGACCGCGTAAACCCGGCGAGACCGGAACCCGCTCGGCAGACGGACGGTAGACACGGGACACCTCCGCTCTTACTTCTGACGGTAGAACTCGGGGTCCTTCACCTCGTCGGGCTTCTCCTTGGCGGTCGCCACGAACTCCTCGATGCACGGGGGGCAGCAGAACTCGTAGGTCTTACCGCCGATCACCCAGGCGAACTTCGGGTTGGTCTTCGTCTCGGAGATCGGGCAGATCGGCACGCCCGGCTTCGGGTTCGAGTCGTGGGTGGCCCGGATGCCGCGGAACTTCACCGACGGCACCGTCTTGCCGTTGGCCTCGATGTCCGCCGCCGTGTACCTGCCGCCTGGGGTCAGGAACAGCGCCTGTTCCTCATCGGAGCCCAGTTTCGCCGGCATACCCGGTTCGGCGTGGGCGGCCTGCGGCGGCACCGACTGGAAGCCGATGCGGAACCGGCCGCCCTCGATGGTCACGTTCGGGACCGTGACCTCGACGCTCTTGCCGGCCAGTCGCGGCGGGAGCTGGCCGACGAACAGACTCGTCATGCCGGGCTTGTCGCCGGACTGCGGTTCCGGTTTGAGGACGAACTTCTCGGCCTCGGCGTCGCCGGCCGACTTGGCATAGGCGTCCAGCGGCTTCGCCTCGATCTCCTGGACCTGGGACTCGTCGGCGCCGAGCAGGTACAGCCGCAGGCTGCCGCCCTTTTCGAAGACGGCCTCGGCGTGGTAGTTCTCGCGACCGATCGGCACGACGATGCCGCCGTGCTGGCTCTGGTGGGCGTGCTCCTCGTGTTTCGGAACCTCGGCAGCAGCAGGCGGGGCCGGCGGCTGAGCGGAGCACCCGACAAGAACCCAGGCGGCGACCCCGGCGACCACGACAGGAACGACTTTACGAATCATCAGACTCCTCGCGGAATGTGGGTGGCAGGCGTCGGGACTGCGGCGCGCAGCGGCCCGACCGGGAACACGGCTTCAACGGGTGCGGAGCGAGGAGTGGGCTAGCAGCGCAGGATGTGGAACGCGCGCAGTAGATCGTCAACGGTCAAGGGCGGTCCGGTACGGGGCACGGACGTGAACGGGCTAGCGGTGAACGCCGGGACGGGAAGGCGGTCGTTAAACCCGGTGACGGACAGTAAGGTCGGGGCGTCCAGCCAGTACGAGGCGGGGGCGGTGACGACCGCCGGGGCCTCGTGCGAGTGGCCTTCCTTGCATGGGCACTTCGGCTTGTCCGCCGGCGAGTTGGCGTCGTCCGGGGCCGTCTCGGTCGTGTGGCAGTGCGGGCAGGTCTTGGCACGGACTTCGGTTGCGGCGGCCTGTTGCGGCTTCGCTTCGGCCGCGTGGCTCAGCGCGCAGCAGCACAGCTTGGGGGCCAGGACGGCCGCCAGGATGTACCCGAGCGTGACCACGTATCGTGCCATATCAGCAGTATATACCCCGCTCGCACGGCCGGGTTAACCCCAAGTTGGACTCCGGGGACCGTGTCGGCTTGCGCACCCCTCCCAGGTGGACCGGGCTACTTGCCTCGTGGTGTGGCCCCGTCGAGGTAGCGCCAGTCCTTGAGGAACCGGATCAGGTCCGCCATCTCCTGCACGGAAACGTCCTTCTCCAGCCCTTCGGGCATCAGGGACTGGCCGGACGACTTCAACTCGTCGATGTCCGCCCGCAGGATCGTGTCGGTCTGATTCTGTTCCCGCCTCAGGGAGATGCCGGCCGCGGACTCCGAGGCGATGACCCCGGTGAACGATTTGCCGTCCAGCGTCGTGACGGTGTACGAGATGTAGTTGCCGTCGATGGCGGCGTTCGGGGTGAGGACGTCGGTGAGGAGCATCTCCAGCGTCTTGGTCCGGGTGTCGCTGATGTCCGGGCCGACCTGCACCCCGACGCCGGCGATGACGTGGCAGTTGGCGCAGTGCTTTCGAAATACCTCTCGACCGCGGAGGGCGTCGGCGGTCATGGTCAGGGCCGGACGGTATTTCTCCATCACCTCCTTGCGGTCGGTGGGGAGGCTGTCCTTGAGGAGCTTCACGGCCCGGGCGGCCACCTTCGAGTCCTTCATCGCGACCACTCGCCGGGCGCGGGCCGGGTCGATGTCGGCCGGGCGGACCTTGCCGGCCTCCACGGCGTCGAGCAGTGCCGTGGCGCGGGCCGGGCTGCGGATCAACGCCTCCAGCACTTCCGAGCGCACGGCCGGTGTGTACCCGCGCCAACCTCCGAGCAGCAGCCCGGCGACCTCCGGCCGCGGGTGGGCGGCCAGCGACCGGACGGCGGCGAGCCGGACCGGCGTCGGCGTCTCGTCGGTCGAAACGAGCTTCGTCAGCACCGGGCCGGAGGCGTCCCAGGGCGTATGCGCGAGGAGTTGAACGGCGGCGGTGCGCTCCTCATCACCGGCCTTCGGGTCGGCGGCCGGTGCGGTCGCGGCGGTCAACAGCGCAGTCGCCTTCTGGCGGTGGTCGGGCAACTTGTCCAGGAACGCGGGGAATGACGTGCCGCGGCGGGCGACGCCCTCGGCCAGTCCGGTCAATGCGGC
>Ga0247822_10001728_pt1 | contig 13572 bp, 10 predicted proteins | sample 13C_Cellulose_Da_FD_192423 | JGI IMG/M metagenome (GOLD analysis project Ga0247822, IMG submission 192423) | Soil microbial communities from agricultural site in Penn Yan, New York, United States - 13C_Cellulose_Day30 | ecosystem: Environmental > Terrestrial > Soil > Agricultural land | place...
CGCGTGCTCCAGCTCGCCCATGTCCGAGAAGGCCATGCCCTGGCCGGGCTCGCCCTCGTTCATGAGGCTGAGGTGGTACAGACCCAGCACGATGTCCTGGCTCGGCACGATGATCGGCTGGCCGTTGGCCGGGTGCAGGATGTTGTTGGTCGACATCATCAGCACGCGGGCTTCTAGCTGCGCCTCGAGCGAGAGCGGCACGTGCACGGCCATCTGGTCGCCGTCGAAGTCGGCGTTGAAAGCCGCGCAGACGAGCGGGTGCAGCTGGATGGCCTTGCCTTCGATCAGGTGCGGCTCGAACGCCTGGATGCCCAGACGGTGAAGCGTGGGCGCACGGTTCAGCAGAACCGGGTGCTCGCGGATCACTTCGTCGAGGATATCCCAGACCTCGGGCTTCTCCTTCTCGACCAGCTTCTTGGCCTGCTTCACCGTCGACGAGAGGCCCTTGGCCTCAAGGCGCGAGTAGATGAACGGCTTGAACAGCTCGAGCGCCATCTTCTTGGGCAGGCCGCACTGGTGGAGCTTGAGCTCCGGACCCACGGTGATCACCGAACGGCCGGAATAGTCCACGCGCTTGCCGAGCAGGTTCTGGCGGAACCGGCCCTGCTTGCCCTTGAGCATGTCGGACAGCGACTTCAGCGGACGCTTGTTCGCACCGGTGATGGTGCGGCCACGGCGGCCGTTGTCGAACAGCGCATCTACCGCTTCCTGAAGCATGCGCTTCTCGTTGCGGATGATGATGTCCGGCGCACGAAGCTCGATCAGGCGCTTCAGGCGGTTGTTGCGGTTGATCACACGACGATAGAGGTCGTTCAGATCGGACGTAGCGAAGCGGCCGCCGTCCAGCGGGACAAGCGGGCGGAGTTCCGGCGGAATGACCGGAACGACGGTCATGATCATCCACTCGGGCTTGTTGCCCGAGACAATGAACTGCTCGACGATCTTCAGGCGCTTGGCCAGCTTCTTCGGCTTCAGCTCGGTGGTCGCCTCGGCGATCTCGACGCGGAGGTCAGCAGCGATCTTCTCGAGGTCGAGCGAAAGCAGCAGGTCGCGGATAGCTTCAGCGCCGATCTTGGCGGTGAAGGTGTCGGCACCGTACTGGTCCTGCGCGTCGAGGTACTGTTCCTCCGTGACGAGCTCGTTCACGCCGAACGGGGTCAGACCCGGGTCCAGCACGACGTACTGCTCGAAGTAGAGAATGCGCTCGATGTCCTTCAGCGTCATGTCGAGCAGCAGTGCGATGCGGCTCGGCAGCGACTTCAGGAACCAGATGTGAGCGACCGGAGCGGCGAGCTCGATGTGGCCCATGCGCTCGCGACGGACGCGCGACAGCGTGACTTCAACGCCGCACTTCTCGCAGATGACGCCCTTGAACTTCATGCGCTTGTACTTGCCGCACAGGCACTCGTAGTCCTTCACGGGCCCGAAGATGCGCGCGCAGAACAGGCCGTCGCGCTCGGGCTTGAACGTGCGGTAGTTGATCGTCTCCGGCTTCTTGATCTCGCCGTAGGACCAGCTGAGGATCTTCTCCGGGCTGGCGATCGAGATTTTCATCTGATCGAACAACTGCACCGGGGCCTGAGCGTTGAACGGGTCCATGACGTGGTGATGAGTAGACATCAGTATTTAGCTCCTCTTCTCGATGGCTCCGGGTCTCAGGCCCGGAGCGCACCGAAGTGGTGTGTGGGTGAACGTGGCAGCCTTATTCCGCCGCGTTCTGAGGAGGTGCGAGCTGGTTGTCGGCGGGGCCGCCCTGGGGCAGCGCATCGCCTTCAAACGTATCCAGCTCGACATTGAGGCCCAGCGAACGGATTTCCTTGACGAGAACGTTGAAACTCTCGGGGATGCCCGCCTCGAAGGTATCGTCACCGCGGACGATCGCTTCGTAGACCTTGGTACGACCGGCAACGTCGTCCGACTTGATCGTGAGCATTTCCTGGAGGGTGTATGCAGCGCCGTAAGCTTCGAGCGCCCACACCTCCATTTCGCCGAAACGCTGGCCGCCGAACTGCGCCTTGCCACCCAGCGGCTGCTGGGTAACGAGCGAGTACGGGCCGATCGAGCGCGCGTGGATCTTGTCGTCCACGAGGTGGTGGAGCTTGAGCATATAGATGTAGCCCACGGTCACCTGGCGATCGAACTGCTCACCGGTACGGCCGTCGAAGACGCTCGACTGGCCGGTGGCCTTGAGGCCCGCCCGGTTCAGCATGTCGACGATGTCGCTCTCCTTGGCGCCGTCGAACACCGGCGTGGCGATCGGGACGCCCTTGGAGAGATGCTCGCCCAGCCGTGTGATCGAGTCGTCGTCCAGGTTGGAGACGTAGTCGTCGCCCTCGTAGAGCGCGCTGATCTCCTTCTTGAGCGGCGTCAGATCACCCTTCTGCTGGTAGATCCTCATCATCTCGTCGATCTTCTTGCCCACGCCACGGCATGCCCAGCCGAGGTGCGTCTCGAGGATCTGGCCCACGTTCATGCGCGACGGCACACCGAGCGGGTTCAGCACGATGTCAACGTGCGTACCGTCTTCCAGGTACGGCATGTCTTCGATCGGAACGATGCGGGAAACCACACCCTTGTTGCCGTGACGGCCGGCCATCTTGTCGCCCGGCTGGATCTTGCGCTTGGTCGCAACGAAGACCTTGACCATCTTCATCACGCCCGGCGGAAGCTCGTCACCGCGCTGCAGCTTGTCGACCTTGTCGATGAAGCGCTGCTCGAGCAGCTTGCGGCTCTCCTCGTACTGAGCGTGGAGGGCCTCCATCTCTGCCATGACCTTGTCGTCTTCGAGGGCGAACTGCCACCACTTCGACCGCGGCTGGGCGTCGAAGGTCGCGTCGTTCAGCTTGGTGCCCACGACATAGCCCTTCGGGCCGGTCGTGGCGGTCTTGCCGAACAGCATTTCCTTCAGGCGCGCATAGACGTTGCGGTCGAGGATCGACTGCTCGTCGTCACGGTCCTTGGCCAGGCGCTCGATTTCCTCGCGCTCGATGGCCATGGCGCGCTCGTCCTTGTCGATGCCGTGGCGGTTGAACACGCGCACTTCAACGACAGTACCGGCATCGCCCGGCGGAACGCGGAGCGAGGTGTCACGGACGTCCGAGGCCTTCTCGCCGAAGATGGCGCGGAGGAGCTTCTCTTCCGGCGTCATCGGGCTTTCGCCCTTCGGCGTGATCTTGCCGACGAGGATGTCACCAGCCGCGACCTCGGCACCGATATGAACGATACCGGCTTCGTCGAGGTTCTTGAGCGCCTCTTCCGAGACGTTCGGGATGTCGCGGGTGATTTCCTCGGGACCGAGCTTGGTGTCACGGGCCATCACTTCGTATTCCTCGATGTGGATCGAGGTGAACACGTCCTGCATGGCGATCTTTTCGCTGAGCAGGATCGAGTCTTCGAAGTTGTAGCCGTTCCACGGCATGAACGCGACGAGCACGTTCCGGCCGAGGGCGAGATCGCCCAGCTCAGTCGAAGGACCATCCGCAACGATGTCGCCGGCCTCGACGTGGTCGCCCACCACAACCAGCGGACGCTGGTTGATGCAGGTCGACTGGTTCGAACGCTGGAACTTCATCAGGTTGTAGATGTCGACGCCCGGCTTGCCCGGATCGGTCTCTTCGGTGGCGCGGATAACGATACGGGTCGCGTCCACCTGGTCCACGATGCCCTTGCGCTTGGCGACGATCGCGGCGCCCGAGTCACGGGCCACGACCGACTCCATGCCGGTGCCCACGAACGGGGCCTCGGCGCGCAGCAGCGGCACAGCCTGACGCTGCATGTTCGAGCCCATGAGCGCGCGGTTGGCGTCGTCGTTCTCGAGGAACGGGATGAGCGCCGCGGCCACCGAAACGATCTGCTTCGGAGACACGTCCATCAGGTCGATGGTCTCTTTCGGCGTCAGGCCGTTGTCGCCAGCGTGGCGGGCAACGATCAGGTCGTTCTTGAACTCGCGCTTGTCGGTCAGCTCGGCATTGGCCTGGGCAACGAAGTGCTTGGCCTCTTCCATAGCCGACAGATAGACGACGTCGTCGGTGACCTTGCCGTCCACGACCTTGCGGTACGGGGTCTCGATGAAGCCGTACTTGTTCACGCGAGCAAACGTCGCGAGGCTGTTGATCAGGCCGATGTTCGGGCCTTCCGGCGTCTCGATCGGGCAGATACGGCCATAGTGGGTCGGGTGCACGTCACGGACTTCGAAGCCGGCACGCTCACGGGTGAGGCCGCCCGGCCCAAGCGCCGAGAGACGACGCTTGTGCGTGATCTCGGAGAGCGGGTTGGTCTGGTCCATGAACTGCGAAAGCTGGCTCGAGCCGAAGAACTCGCGCACGGCAGCCGCCGCCGGCTTGGCATTGATCAGGTCCTGCGGCATGACGGTGTCGATCTCGACCGACGACATGCGCTCCTTGATCGCGCGCTCCATGCGGAGCAGCCCGAGCCGGTAGTGGTTCTCCATGAGCTCGCCGACCGAACGCACCCGGCGGTTGCCCAGGTTGTCGATGTCGTCGATCTCGCCCTTGCCGTCACGCAGCTCGACGAGCGTACGAACGACCTCGACGATGTCCTCCTTGCGAAGGATGCGCACGCTGTCCTCGACCTCGAGGTCGAGGCGCATGTTCATCTTCACGCGGCCCACGGCCGAGAGGTCATAGCGCTCGCTGTCGAAGAACAGCGACTTGAACATCGCTTCTGCGGTCTCGACGGTCGGGGGCTCGCCCGGACGCATGACGCGGTAGATGTCGAACAGCGCGTCCTCGCGGGACTCGTTCTTGTCGACGGCCAACGTATTGCGGATGTAGGCACCGACGGTCACGTGGTCGATGTCGAGGATCGGCAGCTCGTCGAAGCCCTTGTCCTTGAGCTTGGTCAGCAGCTTCTCGTCGATCTCGTCGCCCGCCTCGGCAAAGATCTCACCGGTCCGGAGGTCGACGAGATCCTGCGCGATGAACTGACCGTAGAGGTCCTCTTCCACCACTGCGAGGTGCGTCAGGCCGCCCTCGGCGAGCTTCTTGGCCTGCCGCGGGGAGAGCTTCTTGCCGCCTTCGTGAACGACGTCACCGGAGTTCGCGTCGATGAGGTCGAACGTCGGCTTGGCGTTCTTCATCTTCTCGGCGTCGAACGGCTTGCGCCAGCCGGTCTTGGTCTTCTCGAACGAAACGGTGTCGTAATAGGTCGCGAGGATTTCCTCGGCGTCCATGCCGAGCGCCTTGAGCAGCGACGTAACCGGGATCTTACGGCGACGGTCGATACGGGCGTAGACGATGTCCTTGGCGTCGAACTCGATGTCGAGCCAGGAACCGCGGTACGGGATGATGCGCGCGGCGAAGAGCAGCTTGCCCGAAGAGTGGGTCTTGCCCTTGTCGTGATCGAAGAACACGCCCGGCGAGCGGTGCATCTGCGAGACGATCACGCGCTCGGTGCCGTTCACGATGAACGTGCCGTTCGACGTCATGAAGGGCATGTCGCCCATGTAGACGTCCTGCTCCTTGATGTCCTTGACGGAGCGGGCGCCGGTCTCTTCATCAACTTCGAACACGATCAGGCGAAGCGTGACCTTGAGCGGCGCTGCGAACGTCATGTCGCGCTGACGGCACTCGTCGACGTCATACTTCGGCTGCTCGAACTCGTACTTCACGAACTCGAGGGATGCCGTGTTGGAAAAGTCGGTGATCGGAAAGACCGACCGGAAAACGGATTGAAGCCCCTCATCGGGACGCCCGCCCTTGGGCTCGGCCACGAGGAGGAACTGATCATAGGAGGCCTTCTGGACCTCGATCAGATTGGGCATCTCCGTGACTTCGCGAATGCTGCCGAAAGACTTGCGTACCTTGCGGCGGCCGTTGAACGTGGTAGCCATACCAGCTCCTCAATTTTCTCGATGTCTCGGAGGCAGATGTCCAAAGGCCCGACTATCAGCCGTCGGGCATCAGGACATCGGCCTTGTTCTGTATTCGTCCGGGCCTCGATGGGAGGGAGACCCTAAGTTCCGCAACTCAATATCGTCGCGGGTTGTTCCCGCTATGAGCGCCCTGCCCGACCATCCATTCGTCGGGTGGCGACCGTCCCTATAGTCAACACTGGGACGGGAATGAGGCAGCGCCGGTGGCGCTGCCCCGTAGATCGATAGGCGAACTTACTTGAGTTCGACCTTGGCGCCGGCAGCTTCCAGCTTCTTCTTGATGTCTTCGGCCTCGGCCTTCGAAGCCGCTTCCTTGACGGCCTTCGGAGCACCTTCGACCAGAGCCTTGGCTTCGCCGAGACCCAGACCGGTGATGGCGCGGACTTCCTTGATGACGTTGATCTTGTTGTCGCCGAACGAGGCGAGGATCACGTCGAATTCGGTCTTCTCTTCAGCCGGGGCAGCAGCAGCAGCGGCCGGGCCGGCAGCGACGGCGACCGGAGCGGCAGCCGAGACGCCCCACTTCTCTTCGAGAAGCTTCGACAGCTCGGAAGCCTCGATCACGGTGAGGGCAGACAGGTCGTCTACGAGTTTGGCGAGATCAGCCATTTGATTTCACTCTCTTTGATGTTTCAGTTCGAACCGTGGAGGGCCAGATCGGCCCCACGTGGGTAGTTTGCCTATGCTGCATTGCTCTTCTCGGCGTGCGCCGAGATGACCCGTGCAACCGCACCGCCAGGGGCCTGCAGGACAGACGCGATACGCGTGCCGGGCTGCTTGAGCATCCCTGCGAGCGTGGCGCGGAGCTGGTCCAGCGAGGGCATCGTGGCGAGCGCCTTGACGTTGTTCGCGTCGAGCCCGGTCTTCCCCATTGCGCCACCGAGAACCACGAACTTCTGGTTCTTGTCGGCGAAAGCGGCCGCGACTTTCGGCGCGGTCATGGGATCCTCGGCGAAGGCGACGACGGTCGGACCTGTGAACAGGGCCGAGATGTCCGCGTTGTCGGTTTCCTTCAGAGCAAGCTTGGCAAGGCGGTTCTTGGCGACCTTGATCGTCCCGCCGGCCTGCTTCATCTGCTTGCGCAGATTTTCCAGGTCGGCAACGGTCAAGCCGGCGTTCTGGGCGACCACGATCGACCCGGCCGTCGCAAACGACGACTGGAGCGAGGTGATGAGCTCAGCCTTTTCCGCTCTTTCCACTGCTAGTCTCCACATATGGCCCGGAGATAGGTCCCGGACCGTTTGCCAATTGCTGCCCTCCATTTCGGGAGTACAGCGGTTGATGCCTGTCAACCGGCTGACCGTCGGAGGGCGAAATGCCCCTTGGCGGCAACTGGCCTGGTTCGAACCGGAACGAATTCCGGTCTTCACCCCATCTATGCGGGCCCTTTTCCTTTGATCGCGCGCTGCGCGTCTCTGGGCCGGGATTAGGCGCCTGTTGGCGCACCCGCAGTCTCGGACAGGACTTCTGCCAATCTCGCGATCGGCATCTCCGGCGGCCGAAGCCGCCGGAAACTGGATTCGCCGGCCTTAGTGGACCGACGACGGATCGACATGGACGCCCGGGCCCATGGTCGACGAAACGGCGACGCGCTTCATGTAGGTGCCCTTGGCACCAGCCGGCTTCGCCTTGTTCACGGCGTCCGCAAATGCCTTGATGTTCTCGAGCAGTGCCTGCTCGCTGAACGAGGCCTTGCCGACGCCGGCGTGCAGGATACCGGCCTTCTCGACGCGGAACTCCACGGCACCGCCCTTGGCGGCCTTGACCGCACCGGCGACGTCCGGAGTCACGGTACCAACCTTCGGGTTCGGCATCAGGTTGCGCGGGCCGAGGATCTTACCAAGACGGCCAACCAGCGGCATCATGTCCGGGGTCGCGATAACGCGATCGAACTCGATCTTGCCCGACTGGACGATCTCGACAAGATCTTCCGCACCGACGATGTCGGCGCCGGCCTTCTTGGCCTCTTCGGCCTTGGCGTCCTTGGCGAACACGGCGACGCGAACGGTCTTGCCGGTGCCATTGGGCAGGTTCACCACGCCACGGACCATCTGGTCGGCGTGACGCGGGTCGACACCCAGGTTGAACGCAACTTCGACGGTCTCGTCGAACTTGGCCTTGGCGCGTTCCTTGACCAGCTTGATGGCCTCTTCGACGCCATAGAGCTTCTTGCGGTCGATGCCTTCGCGGATCGCGACAGTACGCTTACCGAGCTTCGTCATCGCTTAGCCCTCCACCTGCAGGCCCATAGACCGGGCGGAACCAGCGATCATGCTCATCGCCTGCTCGACGTCATAGGCGTTGAGATCCTTCATCTTCGCTTCGGCGATCGCACGGATCTGCTTCTGCGTGATGGTGCCGGCAGATTCCTTGCCCGGAAGCTTGGAACCGGACTTCAGGTTCACGGCCTTCTTGATCAGGTAGGTCACGGGCGGCAGGCGGGTTTCGAACGTGAAGCTCTTGTCCGCATAGATGGTGATCACGACCGGAGTCGGAGCGCCCTTTTCCTGCTCGGCGGTCTTCGCATTGAAGGCCTTGCAGAATTCCATGATGTTGAGGCCGCGCTGGCCGAGCGCGGGGCCGATCGGGGGCGACGGGGTCGCCGAGCCGGCCGGGACCTGAAGCTTCAGGTAGCCAGTAATCTTTTTTGCCATGTTCTATCTCCATGTTCGCCCACGATTGGGCAGGCGATCCGCGTCACCGGATCAGTGAGACGCCGTGGTCCGGGACTTATGGGCGCTTGGCAAGCGCCCGACCCTCCCACGATTTCGGGCAGCCTTGCAGCCACCCCATCGGCTTGCGCCGAATTCTTTAACCAGCCCGAGAAGACTAGACCTTCTCGACCTGTCCGTATTCCAGCTCGACGGGCGTCGGACGCCCGAAGATCGAAACTTCCACCTTGAGGCGCGAACGCTCCTCGTCGACCTCTTCCACCACGCCATTGAAGCTGGCGAAGGGACCGTCCGAAACGCGCACCTGCTCGCCGACCTCGAACGAGACCGACGGCTTGGGGTGCTCGACGCCTTCCTGCACCTGCTGCAGGATGGCCATGGCTTCCTTCTCGGAGATCGGCATGGGCTTGTCGCCCGAGCCGAGGAAGCCGGTAACCTTGGGCGTGTTCTTGATCAGATGGAACGCCTGGTCGGTCATCTCCATCTTCACCAGCACGTAGCCCGGGAAGAACTTGCGCTCGGCATCGACCTTGCGGCCGCGACGCATCTCTACGACCTTCTCGGTCGGCACGATCACGTCGTCGAACAGCTCCTCGAGCTTCTTCTGAGCAACCTTCTGCCTGATGTCCTCAGCGACCTTGCGCTCGAAGTTCGAATACGCCTGAACGATGTACCAGCGTTTGGCCATGCCGCGCCGTAGCTCCTAAGAAATCCGTTTGCCGCTCAGCGGATCGACAGCATCAGCTGCACGAGCCATGCGATAAGCTGGTCCGCGGCCAGGAAGAACAGGCTCGCGATCACCACCATGATCAGCACCATCACCGTGGAGATCAGCGTCTCCTGCCGTGTGGGCCAGGTCACCTTGCCAACTTCCTGACGAACCTCTTGCAGAAACTTCAGGGGGTTAACGCCAGCCATCAGCCATACTTTCCGTAGCGGCCTTGCGGCCAAAAACCAAGAACCGCGCGAGTCACCTCGGGCGGCTGGGGATGCGGTATCTAATGGCTTGCCTCCACCATTGCAACCCCCGATGACGCTTCCGTGTCAACTCCTCGCGATCCGGCGTGGCCGGCCCGGGCCTGGACGTCCGCACCCAGGAATAACTCTCGAAGGGCACAACGAGCGCGCTCTGGCTGATCGTCAGAGATGTCGGGAGATGCAGGTGGCAGGGGCAGCAGGACTTGAACCCGCGACCCTCGGTTTTGGAGACCGATGCTCTACCAACTGAGCTATACCCCTAAACCTGCGGCCCTCCCTCTACTGAAAAGGTGGGAGCTTCGCAAGTGGCAAGCGTGCACAGTTGAGTGCCTGTCGAAAAAGGCCAAGCCCGGCAGCAAGGCCGGGCCTGTCTCAGTTCCCCTCTCGCAGCCGGCGCCGCTGGTCACCCTCAGGATCGACAGGGATAGCTCCCGCCCGGCGCGCCAATATCGGCGCGAAGGTACGGGCTCAGGTCGCGTATGTCGGTGAGTTGGTGGGCGGGGCGACCGGCGGGCACAAGGCGCGCCAGCCATTGCCAGCGTGCGCGGTGGGTCGGGACGGTATCTCGATCGAGCATCTCAATCTCCATTCGCTTCGATGCGCTGAAGGAGAGATGCGTCACCAAGGCTTTGAATTCCAACCAAAGGTCGAGTATCGTGCATAAGGAGGCCTTATGTCAGATTACCTTCCCCCGTTGGCCGCGATACGCGTGTTCGAAGCGGCCGCCCGCCATCTGAGCTTCACCCGGGCAGCGGCAGAACTGGGCATGACCCAGGCCGCCGTGAGCTACCAGATCAAGGTGCTCGAGGAACGCGTCGGCGCTCCCCTGTTCTTGAGGCGTCCCCGCGAGGTTGTGCTAACGGCCGTCGGACTTCGCCTGGCTCCCGAGGTCACCCGTTCCTTCGAGATCCTGCGGGGAGCTTTCGAGGAGCTCGGCGAACGCGAGGGCGGATTGCTCATCGTCAACACCATGCACACCTTCGCCTCGCAATGGCTGGCACCGAGGCTGGGCGTGTTCCAGATGCAGCATCCCGATATCGCCGTGCGGCTGGAGGTCATGCAGCGCCTCGTCGATTTCTCGCGCGAGGAGGTGGACATCGTCGTTCGGGCCGGCAAGGGCGACTGGCCCGGCCTCGTCGCCGTCAAGCTCATCGATGTCCGGTTCACGCCGATGCTCTCGCCCGAACTGGCAGCCTCAGTCGGTGGCGTGCACGAGCCGGCCGATATCCTGAAGCTGCCCCTGCTCGATTCGAAGGACCCCTGGTGGATAACCTGGCTGACCGCCAACAACCTGCCCACCGATGTGCTCGAGCGCCAGACGCTCCCCTCGATGAACATGCAGACCCTCGACGCCGCCGCCGCGATGGCCGGCCAGGGCGTGACCCTGCTCACCCCCGAGTACTTCCGGCGTGAAGTCGCCGACGGTCGCCTCATCCAGCCATTCGACCAGGTTATCGACGAGGGAAACGCCTATTGGCTGGCCTACCCGGAAAGCCGCCGCAACGTGCCCAAGATCAGGGCCTTCCGTGACTGGATCGTGAAGGAAGCCGCCAGAGCTTGAGTGATATACATACGCTCCGCCACCCAACCTCGTCTGCTGGGCGGGAAGGAATGTCGTAGCCGGAAGGGCATCAACACGCCTCGCTGAGGATCGCACATGAGGAAAGGCGTAGAACGTCGAAGCTGGTTTGCTCGCCCGGGATCCACCAGGCACAGCGCGGCCCGTCATCTCATTATCTGTGCGGCGTGGGCGGTACCGCTGCTGGGCGTCGGCGCGGCAGGTGCAGTTGACACCTTCTCCCTGCGCTCCTCCCTCTACTACTCGGCTGTCGAAGCCGACTACCACTCAGGCGAGGACGCCCAGTTTCGCGACATCAAAGGGAACGTGCTCGCTGCCGGCTCGCGGCAGTTCGTCGAGGCTGCGTCGATCGAAGGCACCGCGGAGCTCGCGGATGGCACGATCCTCAACTTCGACCGGATCATCCGCGGTGAAGTCCGCTGGCGCCGCGTCAGTGCCCCCCACGGCATAGATGCACGCGGCTGTGCCCTCGTTCCGTTCCGGTCCGCCGCGGTCGATCCCGACCTCGTCCCCCTGGGCTCCCGGCTGCTCATTGCCGAGACCCGCGGCATCCGCCTTCCCGGCGGCGGAACCCACGACGGAATCTGGGTTGCCACCGATACCGGCGAAAAGATCAAGGGACGCAGAATCGACCTGTTCACGGGGCGAGGAAAGGCCTCGATGGCCACCATCGAGAAAGTCGGAATAGACTATCTGGACCCCGTCCAGGTCCGTGTCGTTGGTCGCGGCGCGAGCTGTCCGCAAAGGCACTGAGGGGGAACTGGAGCGGGTGAAGGGAATCGAACCCTCGTATTCAGCTTGGAAGGCTGCTGCTCTACCATTGAGCTACACCCGCGCCGGGCGGATCGCTTTTAGTGGCTGATGCGCCAGACTGGCAAGCCTCTTCAATCCCGCTATTGTGCATTGTCAGCAAGCTTGTGCCGGAGTCACCCTCCCGTATGCGTGCCGTGGCCGCCCTCGCTCTCCTGCCGCTCCTGGCGGCTCCCGCCCCGGCCGCAGCCGAGGAGGCCGGCTTCATGCTCTGCGAAGCCCTGCCCCACATCACCTGCGTGCTCTCGGGCGACAGCTTCTACCTGCGCGGCGAGTTGATCGTGCTATCGGACGCGGAGGCACCAGCCCGCTACACTTCGGCCTGCCCCGCCGCCTCCAATCGTTCCTGGCTCGCGGCCCTCAAGCTGCGCGACCTCCTGAATGCCGGCCCCTTCGACCTGGGCGAAGCCAGCCATGCGAATGAGGCCGATCTCCGCCTGGTAACCCGCCACGGAAGATCGATCGGCGAGCAACTGATCGAAGCGGGCCTCGCAAAGGCGCGCAGCACCGAGCGTGCGAGTTGGTGTAAGTAGCCGTCCCATCGCGATCGCGTTGCCGGGCCCCGTGCCTCGCGGCCAACAAGCCCCAGTCGCAGGTCTACAGCGACAGAATAGAGCATACGTCCGCTAGCCCAGAGGTCGGCGGGCCAACTTTCCGCAAGGCTCTGTAACGACTACCAATTTCAGGGAGTGGTGGAGGGGACTGGATTCGAACCAGTGTACGCTAAGCGAGCAGATTTACAGTCTGCCGGATTTAACCACTCTCCCACCCCTCCACAGAGCCGGAGAAACGATCGGCGCCCGTCCCCGGGCGCGTCGTCGGGGCGGTATATGTAGGGGCGCCGCCCGCCTGTCAACACCCAATCGGCGCTTTGCCCAGGAGCTGGGTCGTCTTGCTGCGGGACATCAAAACCGCTAGGGCATCCCTATGAGCCGCAACAAATTCCCGCCCAAGCCGAAGTACGACCCGGATACCGGTCCGGTCTATCTCTACGGCCTTCACACCGTGCGCGCGGCGCTCGACAATCCACTCCGCGAGAAGCGGGCCTTGCTGGTCACGCCGAACGCGCTCATGCGCCTCCAGGAAGGCGGCGCGCCGGTCACGATGAGGTACACCGAAACCACGCCGAAGGAGCTCGATCGGCTGCTTGGCGCCGATGCGGTGCACCAGGGCGTGGCGCTGGAGGTCGACCCGGTGAGCCGGTTCGGGCTTGCCGACATCCGGGACATGCGCCTCGTCGTCGTGCTCGATCAGCTCACCGATCCGCACAATGTCGGCGCCATCCTCCGCACCGCCTGCGCGTTCGGCGCCGATGCCGTGGTGACGACCGCCCGCCACTCGCCCCGCGAGACCGGTGTCATGGCCAAGGCAGCCTCGGGCGCCCTCGACCTCGTGCCGATGATCGAGGTCAGGAACCTGGGCGACGCTATCGAGACGCTCAAGCAGCGCGGCCTCACCGTGCTCGGATTCGATTCCGAGGCCCCTGCTCCGCTTCGGCCACGTACCGGCAACGATCCAATGGCGATCGTGCTCGGAGCCGAGGGCAAGGGCCTGAGGCAACGCACCCGCGAACTCTGCGACGAGATGGTGCGCCTCGACATGCCGGGGCCGATCAAGTCGCTGAATGTTTCGATTGCCGC
>Ga0247822_10001730_pt1 | contig 13569 bp, 11 predicted proteins | sample 13C_Cellulose_Da_FD_192423 | JGI IMG/M metagenome (GOLD analysis project Ga0247822, IMG submission 192423) | Soil microbial communities from agricultural site in Penn Yan, New York, United States - 13C_Cellulose_Day30 | ecosystem: Environmental > Terrestrial > Soil > Agricultural land | place...
GATTCGCACACTCGTGCCCGGCGACCTCGATCGATGGGATCATGGCGCACTGATCCCGGCCTTGCGTCGCAAAGTCACCGAGATCGAGGAACTCGAGATTCGGCTCGCAGGCAGCAAGAATCAGCTCGTTGCCCTCATCGCGGACATCGAGGCGAAACCCGACGATATTGATTGCGCCGACAACGCCCGCCGTGTGTTGAGCCGTATGCTCGGCGCCGACTTCGAAGGCACCCCGAAGCGTGCGAGCCCGCGATGAGGGTCTAAAGGAGCGAGGCGACTTTCTCGGCCGTCGCCTTCGCCGAAAAGGGATTCTGACCCGTCACCAACCGTCCGTCGACGACGACATTGGAAACAAACGGGATCAGCGCCTTCTCGTAAAGCGCTCCGCGCGCCCTCATTTCCGCTTCGGCATTATAGGGCATTTTCGATGCCACCCCCGCCAGCACCTCTTCGGTCCAGGAGAAGCCAGTCACGGCCCGGCCGGCGACAAGCAATGATCCGTCGGAGAGCCCGACGTTGAGAAGTCCGCAATAGCCGTGGCAGACGGCCGACACGATTCTGCCCTGCTCCCATACTGCCCGGGTCAGCAGCTGCAGATCTTCGCTGTCCGGGAAATCCCACATCACCGCATGGCCGCCGGTGAAGTAGATGGCATCGACGGTCGCCGGATCGACGTCGGCGGGCTGGGCGGTCGATTGAAGCAATGCCATCCGGGTTTCGTCGGCGAGCCAGGCTTTCGCGGACGCATCGAGCAACGGCCATTTGAGGGCCCGAGGCTCAAGCGGCGATAGGCCGCCTCGGGGACTGAGGATGCGCTGCTCATATCCCTTCACCGCAAATATATCCCACGCATGGGTCAACTCGGAGAGCCAGAGCCCGGTAGGCTGCGATGGATCGGCATAATGCGAAACATTGCTCACAACGTGGACTATGCGCTTGCTCATGCAGAAATCCTCGGCGGATGGCGGGCTCACAGCCCAAGATACTGCCCACCCAATAACCCTCATCCTCGGATGAAGGTCAATAGGTCCCTCAGATCAACGATCCGCGTTTAGCTTCGATTGGCCGATAGGAGACTGTCCGCTTCTGGCGCCGTACGGATTTAAGCTGACTGACACCGCTTCGGGCGACCCGTACAATTTAGCGGCGTTCAACCCGGATCGGGATTATACGGGAAGACCAAGTTCACGCGGATCGCAAAAGCAATCCGATTCGAGGGATGCTATGAAAGCCGTTCTGCCTTTCGTCGCAATGCTAACCTCTTTTGGCCTTGCGGCAAGCACCGCTCTATCCGCTTCTGCGCAAGAACCGAGCCATCATCAACATGACGCCGCCACCGCATTGGGAGACGTAAACTTCCCAGTGTCCTGCACGCCCGAAGCCCAAGCCAGGTTCAACACGGTCGCGGCCCTCCTCTATTCCTTCTATTGGGAGAAGATCGACAGCGCGGTGAACGATGTTCTCGCCGCCGACCCGACCTGCGCCATGGCCTATTGGGCAAAAGCTGTCGCAAGCATCGACAACGCGCTGGGAGCGCCGCCGACACCCCAGTTGGAGGAGCAAGGCTGGGCAGCGGTACAGGCAGCGCATCGGCTGGGCGGCGGCAAAACCCCGCGCGAGCGGGATTATATCGCGGCCGTGGAAAGCCTGTTCAAGGATCGTACGAGGGTTCCGTTTCCGCAGCGTGCCAAAATCTACGAGAGGGCGCTCGAACAAATCCATCTACGCTATCCCGAAGATTCGGAGGCTGCGGTCCTTTATGGCTTCTGGCTCCAGGTCACGGCCGACCGCAACGACCAGAGCTATGCGCAACAGCTCAAAAGTGCGCGGATCCTGGAAAAGATATTCGCCGAACAGCCGAACCACCCCGGCGTCGCGCATTTCATTATCCACGCTTATGATTTTCCCCCGATCGCCGAGCACGGGCTGAATGCTGCGCGGCGCTACGCCGCGATCGCGCCGGATTCGCCGCACGCGCTGCATATGCCCTCGCACATCTTCTCCCGCACCGGACAATGGCAGGAGTCGATCGATACCAACACCCGCTCCTACGCCGCATCGAAGACCGATCGCGATGCTTATCATGCGATGGACTATCTGGTTTACGCCTCGCTCCAGCTAGCGCGCGACGCCGATGCACTGAAATGGGTCGAGTTCGTGAACACGGCCCCCAAACCCGACGAAGATGCGCGCCAGATCGCTTACGCGGCGGCAGCGATTCCCGGGCGATACGCGCTCGAACGCGGCGATTGGGCAGCCGCCGCCGGGCTCATGCTGAAGCCCGACCCCACGCAGTTGGACTGGAGCCGGTTTCCGGAAGGCGAAGCGGTCAATGCCTATGCGCGCGGCCTCGGCGCCGCGCGACGCGGCGACGTTCCGGCAGCGAAGGCCGAGATCGTGCGGCTTGCCAGGTTGCGAGCCGCGATGGTTGTGCAGAAAAAGGACTATTGGGCCGAACAGGCGGATATCCAGACCGGCGCGGTCGCGGCCTGGATCGCCCGTGCGCAGGGGCGCGACACCGACGCCCTCCGGTTCATGCGCGACGCGGCCGACCACGAGGACAGGACCGAGGAGCACATCATGATGCCCGGTCGTGTCATTCCCGTGCGCGAGATGCTCGGCGAACTGCTTCTCGACTTGAAGCGACCCAAAGAAGCGCTAGCCGCCTTCGAGCAAACACTGACGAACGACCCCAATCGTTTCCGGGCCATCTATGGCGCCGCCCGCGCTGCGCAAGCGTCGAGAGATCGCGTAGCGGCCGACGGGTATTACAGCCGGCTGCTGACTCAGGCGGGAGCGGCTTACGGGCGCGCGGAAGTCACGCAGGCGAAGGCCGCCATCGCCGGTCGGCAAAATTAGCGTCCGACAAATCGGGCTCGCGCCGACCGCTCGTCCCCCCTGTCCGTGGCGGCGGCGGGGCCGGCTGACATCCTGCCCGACCGCAGCCGCGACCACGGGAGAAAACCAGATATCGTCCGGGCGACGACGAACCGTTCGCCGCATCGAGCGCCCTCCCGAAAGCTTTTGTTAACCCTCCTCGCGCAGGTTTCATTCGGGGGGCACAAAAAGCGGATGGAGCGTTCGCAGTGCTCGAAAATAAGACAAGGCCGACATCGGTCATGGGTCCGCTGGGCCGGCTCACGATCCACGATCTGCCGTCCTCATCGACGACCTATTGGGTCAGCCGCCGCAAGGCCGAAGTGCTGGCCGCGATCAACGGCGGCCTGCTCGGTGAGAGCGAGGCCTGTGAGCGATACCGCTTGAGCGTCGAGGAACTTGCCGCCTGGCGGCGGTCGATCGATCGCGCGGGCATTCCCGGCCTTCGAATAACCCGGACTCAGGAATATCGTAATCGGTTGGGCAAATGATCGATCGATGCCGGACGCACCCCACGCGCACGGCACCAGCAGGGCGGCGCGGGTAGTCTGGTCCCTCTCGCGCCGCCCATTTCATTTTAGCGGCGTCGGTTTGACCAGCCGTCTGAAAGAGAGCTTGTCGAGCGCTCAAACGTCGTGCCTCCACCAGATATTGGGCCTTTCGGCGAGCGATGACGATGACTATGGCAGGTCAATATCCAGGCGCATGACGATAGCAGGACAGATCGAGCAGTTGATCGAATCACTCAAAGGCGCCGCGATCTGCAACGATTGCATCACCGACAGACTCAACCAGTCGGTTCGCAGCCAGGCTAATGCGGTAACGCGGGGCCTCGGCGACGATGACAGGTTCGGCCGCGGCAAAGCATCTTGCGGCCTGTGCGGATCGCCCTGGACCATCGTCCGCCATCGCACCGCGTAGGTCCGCACAGCCGGGCCATCGATGACTGAGGCTCAACGCTTGCGCACGAACTCTGCACGCAGGACGAGACCCTTGATCGCTTCGTGCCGGCAGTCGATTTCCTGCGGGTCGCCGGTCAGCCGGATCGACTTGATGACGGTGCCGACCTTGAGCGTCTTGCCGGCCCCCTTGACATCGAGATCCTTGACGAGAACCACCTGATCGCCGTCCTGGAGAAGGTTGCCTACCGCGTCGCGTACCTCAACTTGCCCGGCAGCGGCGCTCCGGGCCGCCAGCTCGGATGCCGGCATCCACTCGCCGCTCTCCTCGTCATAGACATAGTCGCTCTCGTCGTTCATTTCATGCTCCGTCTGTGTTGGACCTATTTGTTGGGTGGCCAGCAGCCTTCGCTCGGTCATGCGCTTGCTGTCGTTCGATCAGATCGACCGCCAATGACTGGGCGCGCGTATAATCGAGTGCATGGAAGGTCTTCCCCGATGCCTCGCCCAGTCCGACGCGGTCGAGCATCGACCGTGGCTGCGGCTGCACGCCCGACAGAACGACCTGAGCGCCGGCGAGCCGTGCCTGCTCGACAAACTCCACGAGCGCCTGCGCCCCGCTCGCATCGAGCAGAGGCATAAGCCTCAGGCGCAGGATGACGACGCGCGGCGACTGTCCCAGCCGGCGGAGCGTGTCGAGGAGCTCGCCCGCCACGCCAAAGAAGAAGGGGCCGGCGATACGGAACACTTCGACGCCCGGTGGCAAATCGTCGCGCTGATGCATATCCTCGGCATCGAGATCGATATCGCGCGGCCCGCCGGGTCCGACCTCGACCGCTTCGGCCATGCGCGCCATGAACAGCAGTGAGGCGAGCGTCACGCCGACCGCGATCGCGACCGTCAGGTCGACGAGCACCGTCAGCCCGAAAGTGAGCAGCAGAACGGCCCGATCGCTGTTCGGCATGCGGAGCAAGGCGAGGAAGCGCTGATATTCGCTCATGCCCCAAGCGACCATGAACAGTATCGCGGCGAGCGCCGCCATCGGCACATAGGCCATAAGGTCGGTGCCGAAGAGGATGAAGACGAGCAGAAAGACCGCGTGCATCATGCCGGCGACGGGCGTCTTCGCGCCCGAGCGGATGTTGGTCGCGGTGCGGGCAATCGCCCCCGTTGCGGGGAGGCCGCCGAACAGCGCCGAGCCGAGATTGGCAACGCCCTGGCCAATCAGTTCCTGGTTCGAGCGGTGCCGCGTCCCGATCATGCCGTCGGCAACGACGGCCGAGAGCAACGCCTCGATCCCCGCGAGAAAGGCGATGGTGAAAGCCGATGGAAGAACCGCATTGATCTTCGCGAGCGAGATATCGGGAAGCGACGGCATCGGAAGTCCCGCCGGAATATCCGGAAAGCGCGAACCGATCGTGTCGACCGGGAGATGGAGCAACGCCACCGCGAACGAACTCGCCACTACCGCTATCAGAAAGCCGGGAAGACGCGGCGCGAATTTGCGAAGCCCGACGATAATCGCGAGGGCGCCCGCCCCTACCCCGATGGTCGCCAAACTCGCGCTCGGCAGAGCGCCGAGATAGGCCTGCCATTTGGGAAGGAAGTCGGCAGGAACCTTGTCGATCGCAAGCCCGAGGAAATCCCTGACCTGGCTCGAGGCGATGATGACCGCGATGCCCGCGGTGAAGCCGGTGACGACCGGATGCGGGATATATTTGATCATCTGACCGAGCCGCAGAACGCCGGCGAGGATCAGGATAAGCCCGGCAAGCAGCGTAGCGACGAGCAGTCCGTCATAGCCATGGCTCGCGATCACGTTGAAGATCACGACTACAAATGCGCCCGTCGGCCCGCCAACCTGAACGCGCGATCCGCCGAGTGCAGAGATCAGGAAGCCGGCGACAACCGCAGTAATCAGCCCCTTGTCGGGCGAGGCGCCGCTGGCGATGCCGAGCGCCATCGCGAGCGGCAAGGCGACGATCGCGACAGTCAGGCCCGCGATCGCATCGGCGCGGAATGTGGCGGTGGAATAGCCCTCGCGAAAGACCGTAAGGAGCTTCGGCGTATAGGTCTCGGGTTTCACCGAATTGCGGGCCTGCTCGGAAATTTGGCAGAAAGAAGCCCGCGCTCAGGCCGCTTGGGATCGGTGTCGGCGGCTTCACGCAGCCGCACTCCGCGCCCTGTCCCGACGCTCGAGGAATATTCGCCGAGCAGTTCGATTCCTGCGCTTTCAAGCGCGCCGATCACCTTCACCAGCGTATCGACAACACCGCGTACCTGGCCATTGGACGCTTCCATACGCTGGATCGTCGGAAGCGAAAGACCTGCCAGCTCGGCGAGCTGACGCTGATCGATCCCGAGAAGGGCACGGGCGGCGCGCATCTGCTGCGAGGTGATCATATTGGCTCCCTGATGTTTCATACATCATTTATCAATCTTAACACCATCAACTAATGCTGTATATATCGATCATGCCAAGCAATCGATCATCCTATGACGCCGACGCAGGTGCGGCCGCAAATGTCGTTCGGGGATTTGCCGCGGAGAACGCGGCTGATGCCTGATTTCATGGTGTCGCCGTTCGACCGCCCCATCGCCAGAAAGAATCCACCGCCGCCCAACGACCAGGATTCGGAAGGCGAAGACTTTATGCTTCCGGCCTCGGGCTGGGAGGCGATGTTCCGCGGCGCGCGAGGTCAATGCCCGCGTTGCAACGAGGCGAAGCTGTTTCATCGCTTCCTCAAACCGATAGAGACTTGCCCCCGGTGCCGGCAGGACTGGACGCATCAGCAGGCCGATGATTTCCCGGCGTATGTTTCGATATTGCTGACGGGCCATATCATGGCGCCCATCATCATCGCGCTCGTCCAGGAGACGATACTGTCGCTTGCCGCCTTGGCCGCAATCATCGTGCTGTCGATGCTGACGTTGATGATCGGGCTTCTCCAGCCCGCGAAAGGCGCGATTATCGCCTGGCAATGGTGGTTCGGTATGCATGGGTTCGAGAAGGAAAGGAGCGAACCCAACCACGAAGGCTGACAGCTTGGGCCAAGACGGCTGACCCAGGCTTGCCTCGCAAAGGGTCGGCCGCGCACGCGCGATCGGCAGCGAGGTTGCCTGGAAACTAAGCAGTACTCGATCTATCGGAGGTACGGTGCCGCGGCTGACGGCCGACAGCGGATCGGCTGCTCTATAGAGCAAAGTCGACGAAATCGGACATTGATCGCTTCGGCAAGCCCGAACGGAACATTCTGCTTCGGGCATCAATTCGCGCCACAACCATTTCATTGCCGCTCGCAATCGGGCAGATAGGGATTGAGATACTGCGGTAGCAGCCCCCCTGCCGACCGCTGGCACTCACGCCACGGCAATATCCGCAGTGAATGTATAGCCGACGCCGTAGACGACCTTGATGGCCGACGGAATATTTGTGGCCCGTTCGAACTTTCGACGCAATCGGCTGACGACCGCGTCGAGGTGACGATTATCGAAATGCCCTCCGGGTCGGGCGAGTGCCGTCACGAGTTCATCACGCCCGCAAACCTCACCCTGGCGGCCGCACAATAGGTTCAGGAACGCGAATTCGGTCGCCGTCAGCTTGAGTCCCCGCCCGTCTGGTGCAATCATCGTCCAACTGGCCCTATCCAGAACCCACCGCCCCTTCCCGCTATCCGCAGGCTCCGGCAGAGTTGCCGTGCGCCGCAGCAGGCTGCGAATGGCGGCTTCGACCTCCCGCAATGTGCTGTGCTTGACGAGATAGATGTCGGCACCGCTGTCGAAACCTCGAACGCGATCGGCGCTGTCGCCAAAGGCGGTCAACATGATGACGCCGCAATCGTGACTTTGACGGATTTCCGAAGCCAGATCGAAACCGTTTCCGTCGGGTAATCCTACGTCGAGGATAACGACAGCAGGTCGAGAGCCATCCGCGAACGCCGCGCGCGTTTCCTGCGCCGTCGCGGCGCGGGAGACTTCAAAACCGCGGAGCTCCAGAAAGTCGCCAAGATCCTGGCGCAGGCGGGGCTCATCCTCGACGATCAGGATCCGGGTCATGCCGTAACGCTTTCATGGTCGGGCTCGCATGAGCGAACGGCGAGCAGCGGAATGCGTACCACCGCCGCGGTGCCGCTTGCGCCGTTACCCTCGAAATCCAGAGTGCCGCCGTGGTAGGCAAGAAGTCTGCGGGCAGAGTAGACCCCCAGACCGGTTCCCGTGATTCCTTGGGTGTTGGTGGCCCGAAAGAAGCGGCGGCCAACCCTTGTTCGCTCTTCTTCCGGAATACCGATACCCTCATCGCGCACTTCGATTGTGAGAAAATTCGGCTCGGCTCGGACAGTCACCTGAACCGCGCAATGGGGCGGCGAGTATTTCAGTGCATTGTCGACGAGGTTGATGAGAATCGTCACCATCATCTCGGCATCCGCAAGGAAGACTATGTCAGGCTCGGCGGCAGTCTCAAGACGTTCGCCCAGATCCGTCATTGCAAAATGCCTTCTGACTTCCTCGATGACGGAGCCGATCCGGCTCGGCTCGGGCCGACAGGTCCGATCACGATCGTCGGCGATGAATCGATCGATCAGCGAGAACAAGCGATCGAGCGCCTCGTCTATCCCCGAGAGCCGCTCTCGCGTCGCTTCGGATGCCTTGTCGCCGACGAGGCGGACCATTTCCGCTGCATTGCGAATGATGGCGAGCGGCGTGCGGAATTCGTGGCTGACGATCCGCATGAGGTCGGTCTGCTCTTCGCGCAGGGCGCGCTCGGTCGCGAGGCTCGCGTTCAGATCGCTTTCGAGCCGCCGCCGCTCCTGCACCTCGCGCGAGAGGCTGTCGTTCTTCTCGCGCAGGTCCAGGGACAACCGCGAACTCACCATGAAAAGCAGGCATGCGAAGAGCGCTATCAGGAACAAGGTGCCCTGTAACAGATACCAGGCATTGCGGTCGGCCAGCACTGGCGCGCTCTGAAAGCCGGCGGGCAAACCAATCTCCAGGGCGCTCTGGACGATGCTCGCCAGCATATATTCGGCGAGCACGGCGATGGTGGCCCAGCGCAGCGCCGCCGGTTGCGTGCGGTCGCGCGCAAGGCCCAGGCACATCACCGACATGATGGTCACGGTGAATATGGTCGAGGTGTGGATACGGGCCGCGATGTTGCCCGGATCCACCGCGACGATCGCACTCCAGGCTGCGGCATGGGCAAGCAGCAAGGAAACGCCGACCCAGCTGTAGCGCGGTTGCCCCAGGAACCGCGCCAGTCCCTCGGCCAACAGGACCAGCCCGACCTTGATGGTCAAGTTCGGGATGATGATCGCCCCCTCTGCCGGATCGCCCCCGCGCACGAGCATCGACGCGATCCCCACCGCCATTGCAACGAAACCAGCGGCAAGAAATTTGAGTTCATAGAGGTGCCGCCAGGCACGCCAGACGAAAATCCAGACCATCGCCTGGAGGCATGCCGTTGCCAGGGTGACGACCAGAATCGTCTTCAGATCAAGCATGTCAGTCGCGCGCCCATGAACGCCCCATCCGATATTATCTGTCGTAACTCAACGGTTTGCGTTTGGTTCACCATAGAATCCGCATCCGACCCAACAGAATCGGTCAGAATTCATCGGAATTGATCGGTGGAATCGCGCGCCCTCGCGCCCCTAGTCTGGCCGGACGACATGATCCAGCGCAAGCGACCCCAAGAGGCGGCATCCGCAGCATCCGCGCGGACCCTTCGCTCCTTGGGCCGGACGGCGGCATGTCGCCACGAACCAGGGGAAAATATCATGCGTCTCACGCGCGTAGAATTGCTTGCCGCCGTCACTCCGCTCGCCATCGCCGCCGCGCTGACGCTGCCCACCGCGGCGCGCGCCGACCCGACACCCGAGTGTAACAACGGCACTGGCTTGAACAGCACGGAATGCGGCGGGAATAGTGAGGCCAGCGGGACCAACAGCACCGCCATCGGCCGGGACAGCACCGCGAACGGCACCGCGAGCACTGCGACGGGGCATGGCAGCACCGCGAACGGATTCGCCGGCACCGCCACCGGCAGGGGCAGCACGGCCAGCGGCACCCGCAGCACGGCGACGGGTACGAACAGCATCGCAAGCAGCGATTTCAGCACAGCAACCGGCGTCGACAGCGTCGCAAGCGGCTATTACACCACGGCGATCGGCGCGGACAGCGTCGCGTCAGGCGACGGCAGCACGGTGACCGGGGTGGCCAGCTTCGCCTCGGGTCTGCAAAGCACGGCGATGGGGTTCCAGGCCAGAGCCGGCGGCACGCCAGGGAGCGGCTTCACCAATTCCGGCACCACCGCGCTGGGTGCGGCGGCGCAAGCGGGCGCGGGCGCCGATGGGCAAGCCAACGCGACCGCAGTGGGTGAGAGTGCGATGGCCAATGCCGTTAACGCCTCGGCTTTCGGCCAGGGCGCGATTGCAGCGGGCAACGAAAGTACCGCGATCGGACAGAACAGCCACGCCAATGGCACGAACAGCACCGCAATCGGCCAGTTCAGCTTCGCCGAAGAAAACCAAAGTACCGCAATCGGCCAGTTCAGCATCGCTGACGGCGTCAACAGCACCGCGATCGGCCAAAATGCCCTTGTCTCTGGCACGAACAGCACCGCCACCGGCCAGGGCAGCTTTGTCTACGGCGACTATGGCACTGTGAACGGCGTCCACAGCCTCGCCGTGGGCGAATCGACGACCGCGATTGGCCATTCCGCCCAGGCCGGCGGCACGTGGAACGGCCAATATTATTCAAATGCCCGCTCGACGGCGATCGGTGCCAATGCGGAGGCGGGCGGGACCGCCGCCGGACAAACCGACGCGACCGCGGTGGGCGAGAACGCCAAGGCCCATGCCCTCGGCGCCTCCGCTTTCGGTCAGGGCGCCAGCGCCACCGGCGAGCGCGCCGTCGCGTTGGGGCAAGGATCGATCGCCGATCAGGCCAACACGGTCTCGGTCGGCTCGGCCGCGAACGCGCGCCGGATCGTCAACGTCGCCAACGGCAGCATCGCGGCTGGATCCACCGATGCCGTGACGGGCGGGCAGCTTCATACGACCAACCAGGCCGTCGCCGCCGCGCAGGGCACCGCCGACACCGCGCTCGCCAACGCAGCCACCGCGCAGGGTACGGCGAACACGGCGCTCGCCAATGCGGCCACCGCACAGGGCACGGCGAATACGGCATTGGGCAATGCCGCTGCCGCGCAAGGCACCGCCGATACAGCGCTCGCCAACGCCGCCAACGCACGGGGTACGGCCGACACGGCGCTGGGCAATGCCGCTGCCGCGCAGGGCACGGCCGACACCGCGCTCGCCAATGCTGCCACCGCACAGGGAACCGCGAATACGGCGCGTACCGAAGCGGCAGCGGCCCAGAGTACCGCCAATACCGCCAGAACCGAGGCTGCTGCGGCACAAGGGACGGCCGATACGGCGCTCGCCAACTCCGCGACGGCGCTGGGTACCGCCAACACCGCACAGGCTACGGCGAACACCGCGCTCGCCAATGCAGCCGCTGCGCAAGGGACGGCCGATACCGCGCTGGCCAATGCCGCCACCGCGCAAGCGACCGCGAACACCGCGCTGGACACCGCCAACACGGCGCAGACCACGGCCAATACCGCGCGCGCCGAAGCCGCGGCGGCGCAAGGCACCGCCGATACCGCGCTTGCCAACGCCAATGCGGCGGGAGCCACGGCCAATACCGCGCTCGCCAACGCCAACGCGGCACAGACCACCGCCGACACCGCGCGCACCGAGGCGGCCACTGCCCAGGCGCGCGCCAACGAAGCCCATACGTTCGCCGAACAGGCGATCGCCAGCGGCGTGGTGACCCGCGAAGTCGCCGATGCCGCGCTCGCCAACGCAGCCACCGCGCAGGCCACCGCCGACGACGCCCGAACGCGCGCCGATGCGGCGCAGCAAAGGGCCGATGCGGCTGATTTCAACGCCACGCTGGCGCGCTCGGTGGCCGACAACGCGCTCGTCAACGCCAACGCCGCGCAGGCGACCGCCAACGAGGCACTGGCGCGCACCGACTATATGGCGATCAACGGCAGCGGCGACCGGCCGACCGCGACCGGCAGCAACGCGATCGCGATGGGATCGGGCGCCAAGGCCAGCGGCAACGATGCGGTGGCGATCGGTACCGGCGCGCAGGCGACCGATGGCGCCGCCGTGGCGATCGGCCTCGGCAACATGGCGTCGGGGAACGGAGCGGTTGCGATCGGCGATCCCAATCACGCCACCGGGCGCGGCGCGGTTGCGATTGGCGCCGACAATCGCGCGACGGGTCTCGGTGCCGTGGCGATCGGCGCCGACAGTGTGGCAGAGGGCCGGTCGGCGATCGCGCTGGGCAGCAATGCCCTGGCGACAGCGGCCGGAGCGGTCGCCATCGGCGAGAATGCGGTGGCCAGCCGCCCGGGCCAGGTGGCGCTGGGGTCGAGCGCGTCGACCTATACGCTCGCCGGTATCGGTTCCGCGCAGAGCCGCGCGGCGCAATCCGGCCCGGTGAACTATGTGACGTCGGACGCGGCGGGCAATCTCGCGCTTTCCGATTTCGGTCCGGGCGATCTGATACAGATTCGCTTCGACCTCGACCGCGTCCGGCGCGACGCGCGTTCGGGCACCGCGGCGGCGATGGCGATGGGCTACGCTCCGATGCCATCCGAGCCGGGGCGGACCAGCTATTCGCTCAACGCGGCGACGTTCCGCGAGGCGCAGGCGATCGGCGGCGCGATCGCGCACCGGCTGGACACCGACAATCCCGTCGCGCTCACCGCGGGTTTTGCCTATGCAGGACACGGCAACAATGCCGTCCGCGTTGGCGTGGCGGGAGAATTCTAAAGCATTGGCAGTCGCCGAGCGAACAGTTGCTCCTGAGATCGATCTGTGGAGGTATCCGGACCGGAGCCTTGACGCGCCCTGGCCGATTGCGGACATGGCGGTCGTCGAAGACATCACCGCTTTCATTCGTTCGGACGCTCGGACGAATGTCCGATTTCAGGCGCAAATCTGACGTCGCGGCCTTCTTCTCCTAGGACGATGAGGGGAACGCCAACAAGCTCGTCATCATCGAGTTCAAGAAGCCCGGCGCTGACATTTTCGAGAACAAAAAGGCTCTCATCCAGTGCCGCCTATATGCCAGCGAGCTCGCCGACCGGATCGAGACGGTGCTTGAGGTTTCGCCCTTTGCGTCGTTGAGATCGACGACGGGTTCCAAGGACTTGAAACGCACCGGATTCAATGACGTCTTCAGGAGCCCCCTGCAAGCACCGCTCCCTAGATCTGCTGCCAAGGCGGGGCACGCGTCCTCAGTCGACGAAAACCGTTGCAATCTGAGAGAAATAGGCGCGTTGTGCTCTTGGAAAATGGCCGAACCGGCTTCCCGATAGATATCGACAGACGCCGAAGGGTGAATCACAGAAACTGCCTAAAATTATCCAACGAATTCAAAAGCGTAGAAATTTGTCGGATTGACTGTCGGCCATTTCGGATGAAATATTTTTTTCTCCTGTACGTTCAACGACTTACGGGCGTTTGAACAATTGAGTGGGAGTGACGATAACAATCGATATCGATCGACTACAATCGATACCAGCACTTCGATTGCTCATCTGAGTTACCCTGGCCCGATCTCAAATATGATCGGCGCCGACAAAACGAACGGGAGCCAGCTTCGGGACTTTGAGTTACTTGTCGGTTTGACCGGCGAAGTTCTGCTTCGAGGGATTTTGGGTGCGGGCGCCACCTTCGCACGACCTTCCAGGCTGCTTTGGCGACACGCTCCGATC
>Ga0247822_10001731_pt1 | contig 13569 bp, 13 predicted proteins | sample 13C_Cellulose_Da_FD_192423 | JGI IMG/M metagenome (GOLD analysis project Ga0247822, IMG submission 192423) | Soil microbial communities from agricultural site in Penn Yan, New York, United States - 13C_Cellulose_Day30 | ecosystem: Environmental > Terrestrial > Soil > Agricultural land | place...
GGCGGGCGTGGCGGCCCTAGGGGTGGCGACGGGAGTCGGCGAAGCAACGCGGGGCGCGGCGGCGACTTTGGGCTGCGCGGTGGGCACGGCCTGGGGCGTGGCTGTCGGTGTCGCCTGGGCGGGCACGGATGCCACGGCGGGGCGAGGAGTCGCGACGGGAGCGGCAGGCTGGGCGACAGGCGTCGCGGTCGGAGCAACTGGAGCAACTGGCTGCGGCTCGAAGAGGGCGCGAATGGCGTCGTCCAGGGTCTCGCCGCTGACGGGCTTGGTGAGGACGGGGGCTCCGTCCAAGCGATCGGCGTAGTCGCTCAGGTCGTATGCGGAGATGAAGATCGTCTTCAGCTTGGGGAAGTGAGCCTGAATCGTCTCGCGGAGCGCGAAGCCGTCGGTCGGCTGGAGCAGGGCATCGCTGATGAGGACATCGACGCGGCCGTTTTCGTTGATCCAGGCGACGGCTTCATCACTAGAGGTCGCGGTGCCGGGTTGGCCCCAGCCATTATCTACCAGCCATTGGGAAAGGCCCGCGGCCAAGCCGGGTTCGCCATCGACGATCAGGATATTCATTCAGCGGATTTCAGAAAGAGGGGAAGAGGGAAGTCTTTCGCCAGTTTGGAGGGTTCAGAGCGGAAGTCCTGCAGTTCATTGTCGTAATAAACGCCAAGGACATATCCGAAGTATTTCTTGCCCGAGTCGGCGGCTGGCACAGAGTACTGCATCCGGAGCAGCTCAGGCTCGTTGTTAGCCCAATCGATGGGCGAACTCAGCCACTGGTTGGGCACGGGAGATTCCGAGGCGGAGATGTCGCCGTCGACGGTGCTCTCCTCGTAGAAATAAACGGCGATTTTGACATTCGAGCCGTTGATCTTGGTGTTTTCGCGAGATTTCACCGCGACTTGGATGGTTTTGACGCCGACCTCGGAGTCGCTGGCTCGGATGTCAACGATGCCTAGGTTGGAGCCGATGGGAACGCCATTTTCCTCGATGGCGGGGCTTTCAAGAGCGAACGAGCTGGCCGACGAGGAGTTACGCTCGGGAACAGTGCCCAGCGAGGCGGAGAGTTGATCGAGCTTTCTCTCCATGGCGGCGCGGTCGTGCGCCGGAAGGCCTGGATAGCGTAGGGCGGACTCCAGAGCGACAGCGGCGTCAGCGGGCTGATCGAGACGCTCCAGAACGAGGGCTTTGATTTGCAGAATCTTCGGGTCGCCAGGCACCATGGCTTCGGCCTCCTCGAGGATCTGCAAGGCGGCGTCGTACTCACCGATGCGGACGCTTTTGGCGGCTTCGGCGACGAGGCGTTCGGTTTTCTTGCCGACTTCGGCGGAATGAGCGGCGGCCTGTGCACTGGTCGCGGCGGGGGCTGGCTCGGGACGCGCGGGGGTCGCTGCCTGACTGGCCGCTTCCTGATTGCGCAGAGCATTGGCCGCCAGCTGCTGGCGCATGGTGGGAATGAAGTGACCGATGACCGCCAATACTTGGATCGCGGCGAATAATCCCAGCAGGGAAATCGCGACAATGAAGGTACGGCCCAGCGGTTTTCGGGGCAAAGTTGTATGAGGGGTTACCGTGGACACAGACGGACAGAATACCACGAAGGCGAAAATTGAAAAGCCTCTAGGTACTCTAGTTCGTGGGTTCCGGCGCGATGACCGTCTGAAGGTTCAAAATCTGGCCTTTTCGGCGGACTTTCAGCTTCACGGGTTGGCCGATAGGCGACTCGGCGACGCGGTTTCGCAGATCGATGTGGTCGAGGATGGGGCGGTCGTTGTACTCGAGGATGACGTCGCCGGGTTCCAAGCCCGCTTTCTCCGCGGGGGAGCCAGCGTAGGTCACGAGGACGAGCGCGCCCACGGCGTCGGGGAGGTTGAGTTGGCGGACGAGCTCGGGGGTGAGGGGATTCATCATCGCGCCGAACCATGGGCGGATGAACCGGCCGTGCTCACGGATACTGTCGAAGACGCGGCGCACGGTATTCGACGGGATCGAGAAGGCGATGCCTTGGGCCTGCATGGGGATCATGTTGTTGATGCCGATGAGCTCGCCTTGCAGGTTCAGGAGGGGGCCGCCGGAGTTGCCCCGGTTGATCGCGGCGTCGGTCTGGAAAAATTCATTGGCCGCCTCGCTGGTGGCACGACGGCCTTTGCCGCTGATGATGCCCTGTGTCACGGTCTCCTGGAGGCCGAGGGGATTGCCCACGGCAAAGACCATCTGGCCGACGCGGACGGTGTCGGAGTTGCCCCAGGCGATGGGGTGCAGACCCTCGGGCTCGATCTTGATGATGGCGATGTCCGAAGGAGGATCGGCTCCGAGGACCTTTGCGGGCAGCACTCGGCCGTCGTTTAAGGTGACCTCCACCGCTCCGGCTCCGTCGATGACGTGGTAGTTCGTGACGATGTGGCCTTCGCTGGATACGACCACGCCGGAGCCCATCTGCGGCGGGGTGGCGCCGGGCTCGACGCCGAAGATACGCCGCAGGAACTGCACACGGGGATTCACTGTATCATCCGGGATGGAGTTGATACTGACGACCGAGGGGAGGACTTCGCCGACGAGCGTGGTGAACTCCCGGTCGATGGCCTCCAGAGAGGGTAGCTTGGATTTCACCACCGGCAGCGCCGGCTCGGTCGGAGTGGAGGATCTCCACAGGTAAAGTGCCCCGACGCCCAATCCCAAGATCGCCACAAAGATCAGAAATCGAAAAAGGCTCTTCATGCGATGCGCGAAGCTAACAATGAGGAACCACTACCCCGCAAGCCAAATGGACGGTGTCTTAGAAGGCTTTTTTTGTAAAAAGTGCGTACACTCTGTCATAAAGCTCGCGTTTCCATTGGACGCCAGGCGGGCGGCTGTGGGATAATGGCCCAACCTTTTATGAAAATAGTTCGTTACATCGATGCTCAAGGGCAGACCCAGACGGGTGCCCTCCAACCCGACGGCAGTGCCGATCGTCTCACTGGCGATATCTTTGGCAAACTCACGCCGACTGGCGACAAGGACACCATCACGAAGCTCCTCGCGCCGATCGAGCCCAAGGCCATTCTCTGCATCGGCCTGAACTATAAGTTCCACGCAGCCGAGAGCGGCGCGAAAGTGCCGGAGCTCCCGATCCTTTTCGTCAAGGGCATCAACACGCTCCAGAACCCCGGCGATCCGATCGAGATCCCAACGGCCATGCGCAGCGACGAAGTCGACTACGAGTGCGAACTCGCCGTCGTCATCGGCAAGCCCTGTAAGAACGTCAAGAAAGAGAACGCTCTCGACTACGTGCTCGGCTACACCTGCGCCAACGACGTGAGCGCCCGTGACTGGCAGATCAAAAAAGGCGGTGGCCAGTGGTCGCGCGGCAAGTTCTTCGACACCTTCTGCCCGCTCGGTCCTGTATTGACGACCACGGATGAAATCCCCAATCCGAACGCCCTGAAGATCCGCACCGTGCTGAGCGGAGAGGTCGTCCAGGACTGGAACACGAACGACATGATCTTTGACGTGCCGACGATCATCGAGTTCCTTAGCGGCAGCACGACGCTGCTGCCCGGTACCGTGATCCTGACCGGCACGCCGCACGGCGTCGGTATGGCGGCCAAGCCACCTCGCTGGCTCAAGGCCGGTGACGAAGTCACGATCGAGATCGAGAATATCGGTGCATTGACGAATCCCGTCATCGAAGAGCCCGCCGTAGCCTAAATCTCTTAGCTAATATGGTCCGGGGAGATATCTCCGGACTCCTTGTGATCCCAAGTGTGGTGAAAATCGCATTTGGGATTTTTTTGGTTCAGCCCGGAGCAGGGAGTCCTGTCCGGGCCGGGTCAAAGAGGTGTATTTACTTCCCAGCGGTCCAGCCGCAATCGATCTGGAAGGCGGTGCCGGTGACCATGAAAGACTCGTCGCTGGCGAGGTAAAGCGCGGCGGCGGCGATTTCTTCGGGCTTGATCATGCGGCCAAAGAGCTGGGTGGAGCTCATGTCGCGATAGGCCTGCTCGGGGTCGGGGTACTCCTTCAGGCGAGCGGTCACGAACGGCGTCTCGACACGACCGGGGCAGATGCAGTTTACGCGAATGCCTTGCGCGGCGTGATCGAGGGCCATGCTTTTGGTGAAGCCGACCACGGCGAACTTCGTCGTACAGTAGGCGAGGCGATCGCGGATGCCGACGATGCCGCCCACGGAGGCCAGGTTGATGATGTTGCCCGAGCCACGCTCGATCATGGCTGGGAGGAAAGCCTTGGCGACGTTGAAGATCCCGCGCACGTTGACGGCATACATGCGGTCCATGTCGTCGCCGGAGGTTTCGAGGATCGTGCCCACAGCGCCGACGCCGGCGTTGTTGACGAGGATGTCGACTGCGCCGACCTGAGCGGCAGCCGCCACACAAGCGGCCTCCGAGGTCACGTCGAGGGTGATGAACTCCGCCTGGCCACCCGCAGCGCGGACGATGTCGGCCTGGGCCGAGGCCCCTTTCTCATCGCGATCGGCGATGATGATTTTTGCTCCGGCTTTCGCGAGCGTATCTGCCATAGCCGCGCCTATTCCTGATGCCGCCCCTGTGATGAGAGCGGTCTTACCGTCGAGTCTGAACATAAAACTATTGTCCGTTTTCCGGATCCTGCGTGAGCTGGGCGAGGGTATTGCCCGAGTTTTTAATGTGCTGCCCGAGGAGGCGGACGGCCTTGCGAACGTCGCGAGCTTCCAAAGCCTCCAGGATCCCCTTGTGCTCATCGAATCCGCGCTCAGCGAGCTCTCGGCGGTTGGCGAGCAGGTTGGCGAGATTTGGACGATAAATGACGAGGCGGTCGATGGCTTGGGTGAGCCAGGGGTTCTCGCTCTTAGAAATCCAAAGTGAGTGGAAGGCCATGTCGAATGACAGCTGCGCGGCGAGGCGGCCTTTGGTGGTGTTATCCACCTTGTCCGAGATCGTGCGAAGTTTTTTGAGTTCCAGATCGGTGATGTGTGGCTCCGCTTCCTTCAGTGCGTGGCATTCCAAAAGCTCGCGGATCGAGTAAATCTGCCTGATGTCGTCGGCGCTCAACTGGCGCACGGTCGGCGCCTGATTTGGCCGGAGAATGAGATACCCGAACTCTGCCGCGCGGCGCACGGCCTCGCGCATCGGAGTGCGCCCGATGTTCCACTCGCGAGCGAGACGCTGCTCGCGCACGGTGTCGCCCTGCTTCAATTCCCGGGAAATAATGGCCTGCTGTAGTCGCTGGAACGCCGCTTCGGCAAGGCGGGCGGTTCTCTTTTTGGGGGCGGGAATCGGCTGGACGCTGGGTTTTTTCTTGGGCATAGGTGGGGTGGTTCTGCTAGGGGACGACCTGTTATTCATGCAGATTGTTCCCCGGCGTCAATGAAATGTTCTGAGTGTATATACATTGTACACGATCGATCTGGCAGGTTTTGCCGTTTTTAGTGGGGTGAATTACCTCCATCCTTAGTGCCGCCCTGTCCTGCTTTCCGCGCTCGGGGGATGGCCCCAATGGTGGGCGTAGGCTCGGCTGAAATCATTAGGGTGGCTGTAGCCGAGCTTCAGGGCGAGTTCTTTCACCGATATGGCCGTGGCCTGTAGATCCTCGCGGGCGATGGACATGCGTTGGGCGTAAGCGACTTCACGCACGCTTTGACGAAGCTCGCGTTGGAACAGGCGGTTCAAGCTGGCGGGCGAGATGCGCAGGAGATCGGCGAGCGCGGGGACGGGGCTTAGCTCGGCGGGGTGATCTTTCAGCCAGGCCAGGGCGAACTCCACACGCTGATCCGAGGAGGCGGGGGGAGAGCTATCGGACTGGGATCGGCTCAAAAAAACGTCGAGGCGGTTTTGGAGGGTTCGGAGCGAGAGTGGAGTGTCCGAGTCGCTTTGGGTAACTTCGCGCCTTGATTCCTGGTGCAGCGCGGCGAGGACTTTCAGGCCCGGAGCGCTGAGGCGAAGCACCTTCCACCCATCGGTCGGTGGACGAAGGGTTTCGACCGCGGGCGCGTCCTGCCAGATCCAGGTGAGAATTTTACACCGATCCTCGACGCTCTCACCACTCCAGCCATAGCCGCAGGCGGGGCCGATCAGCACCATGTCTCCTGCGGTGACGAGCGTATCTTGGTCCGGGCCGTTCAGCATCGCGTGGCCGTCCGTGAGAAGTTGGTAGGTCCAGCCGGCATGCTGGGAACGAGGAATGGGCTGACGGCCATAGGCGCGTGATCCCCAGGCGAGATACTGGAGGGACCGATCAGGGTCGTTTTCATTGATCCAACGCGCCCGGCCGGTGGGTGGTTGATGAAGGGCGCGTGGATACTCGGACACACCAACAAGATAGCAAAATCAATCAACTGGCGCTAGAGCTAGGTGCATTGATTTTATGAAAATGGCTCTTCCGTTACGGTGGAGGCCTCTCATGACAAAACCCCAACCGCTTGGACTCAAGAAATCGTTCGGCTTCGGTGACCGCCTCGGCGTGGCCACTCCGGGCCATCTGGCCTCGGCCCGCAAAAGCGATTTCGCGCCGATTTTTGCTCAACAATCCATCCGCGAGATGACGCGCACGCAACGCACGGCTCCCGAGGTGATGGACGCGGCGACGACCGCTCTCGACCGTCTGGGTTTTAAGGAAGTCTGGGGCGCGGACGCCGATCACCTGAAGACGCCGGAAGACGTGCAGGTGACCGCCGCCGCCGGCTTCACCTTTTTCACGATCGATCCGTCCTCTTTCGTCAACAACGCCGCCGATCAGCTCAGCCTCGACGCGGTCAAACCTCTCGCCCTGCAAATCGAGCGCGAGGAGTTGTTTCACTCCGGAGACTATCTCAACCGCTCGTTCGACCTCGGCAGCCAGAAGATTTCGTTCGACGAGGACACGCTCTGGCGGGCGGCGGTCAAGTACGGCCGCGCCATCGCGCATAGCGCCAACATGGCGGCGGAGATCATCAAGCAGCGCGCCGACGCCGACATCGAGATCTCGGTGGACGAGACTGACTTTGCAACGACGCCGCAGGAGCATTTTTTCGTCGCTTCGGAACTGCGCCGCCGTGGCGTGAAAATCACGAGCCTGGCTCCGCGCTTTACCGGCGAGTTTGAGAAGGGCATCGACTACAAGGGCGACCTCGCGGAGTTCGACCGCCAGTTGGCCCTGCACGTGGAGATCGCCAAGCAATTCGGTCCTTACAAAATCAGCATCCACAGTGGCTCGGATAAATTCGCCGTTTATCCTGCCATCGGCCGGATTTGCGGAGACCTCCTGCACGTGAAGACCGCCGGCACCAGCTACCTGGAAGCCCTGCGCGCCGTCTATCGCGCTGATGCCGCCTTGTTCTCGGAGATCGCGGCGTACTCCCACGCCCGCTTCACCACGGATCGGGCGAGCTATCATATCTCGACCACGAACGAAGAAGTCGCCGCCCTCGAAGGCGCCCCGACCGCCGATCTCGAGCGTCTCTATCTCGATGAGCGCGCTGGTCGCCAGTTGCTGCACGTCACCTTCGGCTCCGTCCTGACGGTTGGCCAGCGCCCGAGCGGCCAGAGCTTCCGCGAGGCCATTCTGAGCACGCTGGATAAAAACGCCGCGCTGCACGAAGAGCTTCTGGAGAAGCACTTCGACCGCCACCTGAGCCTCCTCAATGCAGGTTAGTCTTTGACGAAATGCGAGCCGGCTTCCTTCATCGGGAGCCGGCTTTTTCGTTTAGGGGGAGAGTGGTGTGGGAGTGTAGGCGCTCGGATTTGGCACCACGGCATGTTGAGGAAACCACGCGCAGTCCAACTCGTTTGCGCGATTACTCCTTATGCAAAACAATCAATCGCAGAAACTGTGCGAGCTTTTGAAGAAATTTTCCACGGCCATGCTCATCACCCACAGCGAGTCGGGAGGCCTGCGAGCCCGGCCGATGGCTCTCGTGGAGGTCGAGGATTCCTGTCGCCTCTGGTTCATCACCTCGGAGGAGAGCGCGAAAGTTCACGAAATCGAGCATGACCGCAATGTGCTGATCGCCTGTCAGGATGGCGAAAAAGTACATATCTCACTCAACGGCCAGGCTCATCTCGAACGAGATCGGGCTCGGATCGAGCGGCTTTGGCAGGAGTCCTTCAAAGTCTGGTTTCCGGAGGGAAAGACCGATCCGCAGATCGTGCTGATCGCTGTCAGTCCGGTGGATGCCGAGTATTGGGATAATAGCGGGGTCAATGGCGTGAGCTACATCGCAAAGTCCGCCAAGGCCTACCTCAGCGGCACCACGCCTGATATCAGCGAAGATCAGCATGGGCGGGTCATTATGATGCCGTAGTTTTTTATCCAGCCGGCGGCGGGGCGGCGCGCGAATACTAAGGGCAGTTAACCTCCTTGAATTTTATGCGCGCGATTTGGAAAGGTGCCCTTAGCTTTGGATTGGTCAATATTCCCATTTCCCTCTTTCCGGCTGTTCGCCGGGAGGAGCTAAAATTTCGTCTGCTGCGGGAGAGCGATCTTAGCCCGGTCAGCTACAAGCGGGTGGCGGAGGCTGATGGGAAGGAGGTCACCTGGGACAAGATCGTCAAGGGGTACGAGTACGAGAAGGGAAAGTTCATCGTGCTCAAAGACGAAGACTTTCAGCGGGTCGACATCGAGGCGACTCAGACCGTCGACATCATTAACTTTGTGAATCTGGAGGAGGTCAGCCCCCTCCTTTTTTATAAACCCTACTACATGGAGACCGCCAAGGGAGGGGATAAAGCCTATGTCTTGCTGAGAGATTCTCTGACTTCGATGAAGAAGATCGCGATCGCGAAAGTCGTGATCAAGACGCGCCAACACCTCGCCGCGGTGAAGCCACAGGACGAAGGGCTCATGTTGGAACTCATGCACTTTCCCGAGGAACTGCTCGAGGCGTCGAACTTCCGTGCGCCAAAAGCGCGCGCGGCCAGTAAACCCGAAATGACGATGGCGCGAAAGCTCATCGAGAGCATGTCGGTGAAATGGGATCCGGATCTTTATCAGGATGAGTATCACGAAGCCCTGGAGAAGATCATCGAGGACAAGATCGAACATCCCGACACTAAGAAAAAGGCCCCGAAAAAATCGCGTCGGCCGACGAATGTCATCGACCTCGTTTCCGTGCTGCAGAAGAGCATTCGCGAAACCGAGGGAAGTGCGAAACCCGCCCGCAAGGCGCGCCCTAAAACCCGCCGAAAAGCGGCTTAGCCATCCAGCGCGGCCATGGCTCTTCAGGAGTATCGACGAAAGCGGGATTTCACCAAGACGCGCGAGCCGTCGGAGTCTGGCGCAGGCGGAAAGGGGGAACGGCTTTTCGTTATTCAAAAACACGACGCGACGCGACTGCACTATGACTTTCGTTTGGAACTCGGGCGCACCCTGAAGTCCTGGGCTCTCCCGAAAGGCATGCCCTATGTGAAGGGTGAGAAGCGTCTCGCCGTGCAGGTGGAGGATCATCCGCTGGCTTATCGGGAATTTGAAGGCACGATTCCCAAGGGCGAGTATGGTGGCGGCACGGTGATGGTCTGGGACATCGGAACCTATCGTCCGCTGAGCAAGTCTCCGACCAAGGATCTGGCCGCGGGTAAACTGCATGTCGTGCTCGAGGGGAAGAAGCTCAAGGGCGAATGGTATCTCGTGCGGCTGCGGGAAGGGGACCAGTGGCTCATGATCAAGGGAGACAAGGACATCAAGCCGCCTTCGACGCGGGCGGAAAATTCCTCTGCGCTTTCCGGGCGTACCATGAAGGATCTCGCCAAGGGCGATCAAGTCTGGCACTCCAACCGTGCGGCAAAATCAGCGCCCGCGAAACGAGCTGCGCCGAAAGCGGTGCCGATTCCTGACTTCGTCGAACCCATGCAGGCGCTGCTCGTGACGAATCCGCCGACCGGTGGAGACTGGCTTTACGAGATCAAGTTCGACGGCTTCCGTGCGCTGGCGCTCAAGGGCGGATCGGAGGTCAGGCTGATGTCGCGCAATGAAAAGGATCTCGGAAAGAAGTTTCCGATGATCGTCGAGGCCTTCAAGGAAGTCCAGGCGCGTCGGGCTACTATCGACGGCGAGATCGTGGCGCTCGATCCTAAGGGGCGATCATCTTTCCAACTGCTGCAGGCTTTCGAGATGGGCGAGGAAAAGCCTCCGCTATTTTACTATGCCTTCGATCTACTGGAACTCGATGGTAAGGATTTGCGTGACGAACCGCTTTCCCGGAGAAAGGAGAGGCTGAAGTCGTTGATCGCCGATAAGACCGGGCTTCTGCGCTACTCGGATGTCGTCGGTGAGAAGGCGGAGCCCCTGCTGAAGCAGATCCGCAAGTTGGGTCTGGAGGGGCTGATCGGTAAACGAAAAGACTCGTCCTATGAATGCGGCCGACGCAGTGGGGCCTGGATCAAGCTGAAAATCCAGCACGAGCAGGAGTTTGTCATCGGGGGATACACTCCGCCCGGAGGATCGAGGAAGCACTTCGGAGCTCTGCTGGTCGGAGTGTATCAGGGGAAGAAGCTGGTCTTCGTGGGAAAAGTCGGCACGGGCTTCAGTGCGAAGTTATTACAAAAAATGCACGCGCAAATGCGGGAGATCGAGCAAGCCAAGTGCCCGTTCTCCAACCTCCCGGAAAAGTCTGCCCAACGCTATGGGCAAGCCATCACGGCCTCGGAAATGAAGAAGTGCCACTGGGTGAAGCCGCTCCTGGTTTGCCAGGTCAAGTTCGCCGAGTGGACTCGCGAAAGTCGCCTGCGTCAGCCAGCGTTTCTGGGACTGCGCCCCGACAAGGATCCCGGCGGGGTGGTCCGGGAGAAAGGGAAGCATGTCTAAGAAATCGATCCTGGAAATCGAGGGGCGGTCTCTGGAGGTTTCCAATCTCGACAAGGTGCTCTACCCAAAAGCGGGCTTCACCAAAGGGGACATCATCGACTACTACGTGCGCATCTCTCCCGTCCTGCTGCCGCATCTCCACGCGCGTCCCATCACGCTGAAGCGCTATCCCGACGGCGTCGACGGGTTCTTCTTTTACGAGAAGAAATGCCCGAGCCATCACCCGAAGTGGATCAAGACCGCCAAAGTGCCCAAGTCGGAGGGCGAGGATATCAACTACTGCTTGATGAACGACCTGCCGACCCTCGTCTGGGCGGCGAATCTCGCGGACATCGAGCTCCATACGTTCCTGCACAAGGCACCCGCGATTCGCCGCCCCACGGCGCTGGCTTTCGACCTCGATCCCGGCGCACCGGCGGATATCGTCAACTGCTGCAAGGTCGCGCTCTGGCTCAAAGCGGTCTTCGACGCTCTCGGCCTGCAAAGCTTTCCCAAGACCTCCGGTTCGAAGGGATTGCAGGTGTACGTGCCGTTGAACACGCCAATCACCTACGCGCGCACCAAGCCCTTCGCGCATGAACTCGCCCAGATCCTGGAGGCGCAATCGCCGGAGAATGTCGTGTCCAAGATGCTGAAGAGCCTGCGCAAGGGAAAGGTGCTCGTGGACTGGAGCCAGAACGACGACCACAAGACGACGATCAACGTGTACTCCCTCCGAGCGAAAGATCAGCCCACCGTCTCCACCCCGGTGACCTGGGAGGAAGTGGAGACGGCCCACCGCAAAAAGAAGGCGCTAAGCTTTGACCATGCGGCCGTGCTCCGGCGCGTAAAAAAAATGGGCGACCTTTTCGCTCCAGTCTTGAGCTTGCAGCAAAAGCTCCCGCCGCTGTCGGCGCTGCGGAAGCTATGAGCGCAGGCTACAATGTCTGATTCTGCTGAAAGACGTTTACGTCAAAAAACTCCACGCCTAGCAGGACCGACTTCGCCGTGGCGGGGCAGACATAATCCTGGCTGGCCCGGTAGGTATTGGGCGTTCCATCAGGGTTTGGGTAGAAGAGGATTTTCACCGGCTTCAGCTTCTTAAGCGTCGAGCCATCGCTGAGCTTTACGGCTACGGTGAAGTTCAGGTGCCGCTCGATTTCGTTGGCCGTGAGGTCGGGCGGATGCAGGAGCCACTCTACGCGCAGTTGGCCATCTGTCAGGGCGGCGCTGGCGAGTTCGACTTGGATTGTTTTTTCCTCGGTCGTAGCCACAGGCACTGCCGCGATGGCGGCTTCGACTTCCGTGATCTGCCGGGTGACGTCTGCCGTCTGAAAACTCGGTGCCGCCTTGGCCAGGGCGCGCAGGGATTTCAGGGTTTCCTGGTAATAAAGTCCCGCCTGGCGTGGATCGCCTTTCGCCGCGTAAGCCTCGGCCACTTGACGGAGCGTGAGGATCGCCGCGTAGGCTTCGGCCGGCTTGATCGTGCCCTTCTTAGAGGTGGATCGAAGCGCCGAGCGTGCTTTGCCCAGCGCTTCCGAGGCTTGGGAGATCGGATCGGGTGGGGGCTCGATGTCGGCGGCCCTAGCCTGAGATACGACCAGGCCGAGGATCGACAGGATCAGGAAGGTCTTCTTCACTTCTTGTCGCTCTTTTGCAGCCAGGTCGCGATAGATCGGCTTTTGGTCACGAATACGATGCCCGCGACGAGCACGATGGTGGTGATGACCGGCGCCTGCCAGGCAGAGACCGGCATGTTTTGGAGATTGGGATCGCGGGTTACGACAATGATGAGGGTGGACACGGAGGTGATGAACGCGCCGAGCTGCGTGCCGATCAGATACAGCCCCAGCACTCGCACCGCTATCAACGTCCAATCATCTCTTGTCATGCGAGGTATCAGTGCGTCAAAGCGCCCCTCTGCGCAAGGCTGAACCTCACGGGACGGGCCATGTCAGGGCAATCCCTGAAAGCGGCTTAGGCGCTCGGATGAGGGCAGTCGCAGGTCGTTGCCGATGCGTAGTTTCCATAGAATGAGTAAGTCACCGATCTCCCCGGATGTCGTGCAGTCAGCGAAGGCGGCAGGGTTGCGGTATTTTTCGGACACGAAGCCTGGGGTAAAGCGCGAGCGGTATCGAGATGGTTTTCGCTACCGGGATGCGGCTGGGCGTCTGATCCGTGATCGCAACGATCTGGTGAGGATCGCGAGGCTCGCCATACCGCCCGCCTGGGAGGATGTGTGGATCTGCCCGCGAGAGGACGGGCATCTCCAGGCCACGGGGCGCGATGCGCGGGGGCGTAAGCAGTACCGGTACCACGTCGATTGGCGCACGGTTCGCGATGAGAGTAAATATGGGCGGATGATCGCGTTCGGTCGGGCCTTGCCCAAGATCCGGCGCCGCGTGAGTCGGGACCTGCTGGCCAAAGGGCTGCCACGGGAGAAAGTCCTCGCCACCGTGGTGAGGCTGCTCGAAACGACACTGATCCGGGTGGGCAATGACGAATACGCGCGGGACAATAAATCCTTTGGTTTGACGACCATGCACAATCGCCACGCCCGGGTGAATGGTCAGAAAATTACCTTTTCCTTTCGCGGAAAGAGCGGGATCAAGCACGTCATCGATATCGAGAACCGCAAGCTCGCCCGCATTGTGAAGCAGTGCCGGGACCTGCCGGGCTATGAACTCTTCGGCTATGTCGATGAAAGTGGTAGCGCGGTGGATGTCACCTCCACCGACATTAATGCCTATCTGCGGGAGGTCACCGGCGAGGCTTTCACGGCCAAGGATTTTCGCACCTGGGCGGGTACCGTCCTGGCCGCCCGAGCGTTGCAGGAGTTTGAGA
>Ga0247822_10001732_pt1 | contig 13564 bp, 12 predicted proteins | sample 13C_Cellulose_Da_FD_192423 | JGI IMG/M metagenome (GOLD analysis project Ga0247822, IMG submission 192423) | Soil microbial communities from agricultural site in Penn Yan, New York, United States - 13C_Cellulose_Day30 | ecosystem: Environmental > Terrestrial > Soil > Agricultural land | place...
CAGCTCACGCCGCAATGGGCATCGACCGCCTCGCGGCGACCTGGCACGCATCGCTCGGCGTGAGCTGAGGGGCCCCTCCCCGTCATTCGCCCGTCATGGAAGCCGCTTCAACTCGACCCTCCGGTTCCGGGTCCGGCCTTCCGCCGTCGCGTTCGATGCCACGGGCGCCGACGGACCGTAGCCCCGCGCGCTGAGGCGCGATGCATCCACGCCCTTCATCACGAGGTAGTCGCGCACCGCCTCCGCGCGCCGGCTCGAGAGCCGCATATTCGTCGCGTTCGACCCGGTATTGTCGGTGTGGCCCTGCACCTCGACGTTGACGTCCTTCGCGTTCACGAGCGAGGCCGCGACGCGATCGAGGATCGTCATCGCGTTGGGTGAGAGCTCCGCGCGTCCCGTCAGGAATGTCACGCCATCGAGGACGAGCGTCGTCTTTCCTTCCTCGAACACGATCGCGCAGCCGCGCGAATCCACGCGTACGCCGGACGCCGTGTTCGGGCAGTTGTCCGAGGGATCGACGACGCCGTCCCCATCGGAGTCGGACGGCAGTGCGCAGCCCCGGCCATCCACGCGCGTCCCCACCGGTGTCTCCGGGCAGGCGTCGGCGGTGTTCACGACGCCGTCACCATCCGCGTCGACCGGGCATCCGCGGGCATCCACGCGCGTGCTCGTCGGCGTGTCGGCGCAGGCGTCCACGTTGTCCATCACGCCATCCCGGTCGGAGTCCACCGGCACCGCACAGCCGCTGGCATCAACGCGCGTGCCGGCGGGCGTGCCCGAGCAACGATCCGACGGATCCATCACGCCATCACCGTCGGAATCCCTTGGCGGCACGCAGCCGCGCGCGTCGACCACCGAGCCGGCGGGAGTCGCGGGACACTGGTCCAGCGCATCGCTCACGCCGTCACGGTCGGCATCCTTCGGCCCCTGTCGGCCGATTCGGAAGTTGAGTCCGGCCTGCACGCTCCAGTGGGTCATCTCGATGTCGACGCCTGGCCCTTCGGTGATCGGGCTGGGCAGGTAGTCGACGATGCCGTCGAAGCGCAATCCGACGTGGTCACCGAGCTTGCGCTCGAGCCCGAACAGCGCCTGATAGCCATCATCCGAGAAGACTTCCGCATCGCTCGGATCGAAGCGATCGCGCACCCAGCCGAGCCCCCAGATGGTCTTCCACGAGCCGCCGACCGGCCGATGCAGTGCGAGGCGCAGATAGTAGGGCCGCATGCGCGACTCGGTGCCGTCACCTTCGCGATCCATGTAGCTGATGGAATGCTCGAACTCGGCAGCCAGGTTGGGAAGGATGAACAATCCCACGCGTGCACCAAAGCCTCTTGCATCGTCGTGATTCAGCTGGTCGTCGAGGAACATGTAACGGCCGAACAAACCGATGTCGAAGGTGCCTGCGCGTTGCGCGGCGAGTGGCGACCCGAGCAGGAGAGCGGCGCCGATTGACACCATCATACGACCGAACATGGGATCCTCAGTTTTTTGGGGGCTGTCGCATCTCATACACGCGAAGCGCACAACGTTTCAACGCTGCGTCGGCGCCACAGCGCGCCGCGGCGATGGTCTGGACCTGAAACGCCGCCGCTGGAGGTGCCGTAGGCTGGCCTACCGCAACCGCCCATCGCGACCTTCCACTGACCGAAATGACTCCCATGTCCGCCTCGATCCGCGACCTCCGGCTGGGCTTTCGCACGCTGCGCCGCAGCAAGGCCCTCGTGCTGGTCTCGGTGCTCGCCCTTACGCTCGGCATCGGCCTGACGACGATGATGTTCAGCATCGTCTACGGTGCCCTGATGAAGGGACTCCCCTACGAGGACGGCGACCGCATTCTCATGCTGTTCCGCTCGAACGCCGAAAGCGACATCGAGCGGCAGTCGCTCCCGGTGCAGGACTTCCATGACTTCCGCGCGCAGCAGCAGGGCTTCGCCGACATTGGGGCGTACACTTCGGGCACGATGAACGTCAGCGGCACCGACCGCGCCGAGCGCTATCGCGGCTCGTGGGTGTCCGCGAACGTGTTCGGCATGACGGCCACGCAGCCGATCCTCGGGCGCGACTTCCGGCCCGGCGAGGACTCGCCGCAGGGCGCGAGGGTCGCCGTGCTCGGGCACGCGATGTGGACGAACCGCTTTGGCGCCCGCGCCGATGTGCTCGGGACGACCATGCGCGTCAACGGCGTACCCTATGAGATCATCGGCGTGATGCCCGAGGGGTTCCGGTTCCCCAACGACGACCAGCTCTGGCTGCCGCTGCAGACGGACCCGCTGCTCGGCGAGCGCGGCGAGGGACAGTTCGTCGAAGTCGTCGGCAAGCTCAAGGCGGGCGTGACGATCGACCAGGTGAACGCCGAACTCGCGACGATCTCGCGGCGGCTTGCGGCGGACCATCCGGTGGCGAACAAGGGATTCGTCACGGGCGCCGTGCCGTTCATCGATCGCTTCATGGGAGCAGAGGTGAAGGGGCTCCTCTACACGATGCTCGGCGCGGTGTTCTTCGTGCTGTTGATCGCCTGCACGAACGTGGCGAACCTGCTCCTCGACCGTGCGGCGCACCGGAGCAAGGAGGTCGGCGTGCGAGCGGCCCTCGGGGCGTCGCGACTCGCCATCATCCGCATGTTCCTGTCGGAGGCGCTCGTGCTCGCCGCGGCCGGCACCGTGCTCGGCGTCATCGTGGCGTACGTCGGCATCGACATATTCAACCGCGCGATCATCGACACCGAGCCGCCGTTCTTCATCGACATCGGGCTGCACCCGCCGGTGCTGTTGTTCAGCATCGGCGTCGCGGTGCTGGCGACGCTGTTCTCCGGCTTGATCCCGGCGCTGCAGTCGTCGCGCTCGGACATCTCGGAGGTGCTGAAGGACGAATCGCGCGGCGCCTCGAGCCTGCGCGTCGGGCGCATCAGCAAGGCGCTGGTGGTGTTCGAACTGGCACTCTCCTGCGGCCTGCTGGTGGCCGCGGGCCTCATGATCAAGAGCGTCGTGCGGGCCGGCAGCGCCGACACCGGCTTCGCAACGAGCACCGTGTTCACGACGCGCGTGGGGTTCCCCGAAGCGTACCGCGACACGGTGGCGCAGCGGCTCTTCTTCGAGCAGCTGGCAGAGCGAGTGGGTGCGTTGCCGGGCGTGGCGGGCGCCGCCATCGCGTCCGGGCTTCCCGGGGCGCGGCAGGGCCTCTCCGGCACGCGCTTCGCGCTCGAAGGCGGCACATATGCGGAGGACCGTGACTATCCCGAGGCCAACGAGGCGTCGGTCTCCCCGGGATTCTTCGGCACGTTGCAGATACCGCTGCGCCAGGGTCGTCTCTTCACCGACGCCGACCGGCTCGACGCGCTCCCCGTGGCGATCGTGAACGAGCGATTCGTCAGGCAGCACTTGGCCGGCGCCGACCCCATCGGCCGCCGCATCCGGTCCGGCACGGCGAACTCGACGTCGCCCTGGGCGACGATCGTCGGCGTGGTGCCCGACATGCTCGGCGGCGATCCCGACGACCCGCGTCCCGCCGTCATCTTCTGGCCATTCGCGCAGAACCACCGGAACTTCGCGTACGTCGCGGCCCGCAGCGACGCCGCACCACTCGCGCTCTCCGACCCGATTCGCGACGTCGTCGCCTCGCTCAATGCGGACATCCCGACCTACTGGCCGATGACGCTCGAGCAGGCGATCGCCGAGAACCTGTGGTTCGTCCGCGTGTTCGGCACGATGTTCATGGTGTTCGGCTTCGTCGCGCTCTTCCTCGCGTCGATCGGCCTCTACGCGGTGATGTCGTTCTCGGTGAGCCGGCGCGCCCGCGAGGTCGGCATCCGCATGGCGCTCGGCGCGACTGCTCGCGATGTCGTGCGGTTGATCTTCCGGCAGGGCGCCGTGCAACTCGTCATCGGACTCGGCATCGGGCTCGCGCTCGCGGCGGGCATCTCGCGGCTGCTCGCGGTGATCCTGTACGACGTGAAGCCGCTCGACCCGTTCGTGTTCGGCGGGGTCACCGTCGTCCTGGCGATCACCGGCGCCATCGCCTGCCTGCTGCCGGCGCAGCGGGCCACGCGCGTGCAGCCGTCGGACGCGATCCGGAGCGAGTGAACTACAGGGGAGCCTGATGCGGCGACGAGCGTGCCGCGGGTCGGATGAACGGTGTAGTATGCGGCATGACGGCCCCTGCCCCGAACATTCGCTCACGGCTGCTGATCGCCGCCCTGCTCTGCGCCGTCGTCTTCCTCACTTGGGAGACGATGGTCCGCACCTGGGACTTGTACCGCACCGCGCCGCTCGTCGACCTGCCGGGGCACTTCCTCGCGGGCTGCGCGTCGAGCGCGCTCGCCTTCTGGTACGTGCAGCGGCGGCGCAGCCGGCGGAACCGCACCGAGAAGCCGTACGGCTGGGCGATCGGCATCTCGATCGCGATCGCGCTGCTCTGGGAACTCGTGGAGAAGCTGCAGGAGGTCATCAGCCCCGACCCCGCCTACCTCCGCGACGTGTTCTGGTGGGACGGCTTCTTCGATGTCGTCGCGGGAACGGCGGGTGCGGTGCTCGTCTTCCCGATCTTGCGCTGGCTGCGCGATCGGTTCCGGGCGTTCAAGCCGATGGATGTGTGACGGGGGTGGGACGACGCTCCAGCCAAAGCCGCAACACCATGTCGTCACCGGGCACGCGATAGGACAGGCCGATGCCGCCATTGACCGGCGCCGCCGCGCTCGGTGGGCTCGCGTAGATCTCCGATTGGAGCACGAGGTCGCCGCGCGCGTCGTAGGTCACGATGCCGCGGTCGTACAGGGGCTGCGCGACCCGCGGCAGAAGCGTGCGCACGCCATCGACGGTGACCACCGCGTATTCCATGATGCTGACGCCAAGCTCGAACCGGCGGGTCGGCGCGCCATGCAGGCGAAACGTCCCGGCCTCGACTCTCACCAGGTGAAGCTCCGCAACGTCGTCCCACATCACCCACGACGAGTCGATCACGACCGGCAGTGCCTCTTCGTTGAACCGCCGCAGGTCGGTGATCACGTCGGCGTCCGTCACGGAGACGCTCGCCGTGCCTTCGACCCCCTCGGACGTTGCGCGGATGGTCGTGGTGCCCGCCCCCACACCGCGGACGCGGCCGGACGGATCGATGATGGCAACCGCGGGGTCGTCGACACCGAGCGTCACCAGGCGCCCCATGACATTCCGGTCGCCCTCTCCCTGGACGCGGACTCCCAACACGCTGACATCGCCGATGCCAAGGGAGATGTCGCCGGTCGCTATCGTCACGCGCAGCACGTGCAGCCGCTCGATGGTGACGCTGACGATGACACTGGCCTCGCCCCCGCTCGCGCGCACCCGCGCACTACCGGGCGCCAGCGCCGTGAACACGCCGCCCTCACCCAGCTCGAGGCGATCGGGGTCGAGCGACTCCAGCGCCACCGGCACGTCACCCAGTGTGTCGCCGGCGGCGTTGACGGCGACTGCCGTCAGCAAGCCAACATCACCCTGATAGAGTCCGGTCAGGCTGCCGGAGACGACGATGGACACGGCGTCGCCGGGAGCAGCCGGCGAGGAACCGTCGCAGCCTGCGAGCAGGGACGCGACGAGAATGGTGAGGAGCGAACGGGATGCGTGCATGGCGCAGGCGTGGGTGGCGGTATTTCTTCCTGAGCGACTACCAGCCGCGCCAAGGAAAGGTTTCGGTCTTCTTCACTCTCGCCATGCCTCCGCACACCGCCCTGACACGACTCATCCCGCTGATCCTGGCCGCTGCCCTGCCAAGTTGCCGGGCAGCATCGCAGGGTCCACCGGCGCCGGTGCGAGAGACCACGGAGTGCCGCGTCACCCGCATCGTCGACGGCGACACGGTCCACTGCGCCGGCACCGGCAGCGTGCGGCTCATCGGCATCGACTCGCCCGAGCGCAGCCAGCCACCGTTCGCGGCGCGTTCGGCGGCCGCCCTCCGCGCGCTCATCCCAGTGGGCACGGTCGCGCGACTCGAGCGCGACATCGAGGCGCGCGACCGCTACGGCCGCGCGCTCGGCTACATCTGGCGCGGCGGAGAACTCGTGAATTGGCGGATGGTGAGCGACGGCTACGCCGTGCCGCTCACCTACCCTCCCAACGTGCAGTACGTGGACTTCTTCGCCTCCGCCCAGCGCGCCGCCCGCGATGCCGGGCGCGGACTCTGGGGCGACGACGGGTTCGCGTGCGCGCCGGTGGAACACCGGCGCGGACGCTGCTGAATCAGGGCATCGCTCCGGACAGCTTCGCGCGACGCACGATCACCGCCGCCTGCCCGACTTCCTTGAGGCCCATCACTGATTTCGGGTCGCGCATGTCCGGCCTGGCCTGCTCGTCATGCTCGTGCTCCTCGGCCGCCTTGCGGGTCCAAGCGACCGTGATCTCGCCGTTCGCCAATCCGACCACGGGGAAGGTCGCCGCCTCGTTGAGCCCGCTGATGACCTGGCTTGCGCCGAAGGAGGAGCCGCCGTCGCGCGACACGCGCACGATCACGCGCGGCGTCGTGGTCGTGGCATCGTCCCACGCCGCCACGATGTCGTTGCCCTCGATGGCCAGTTGCACGTGCACCGGGCGCAGCGAGCCCATCGCGCTGAGCGCCATCGGCTCGCGGAATGCGCCATCGTCCTCGAGGCGTGAATACCAGACGCCGGAGCGCCCTTCCTTGCCGGTCCACCACGCGATGTGAAGCCGGCCCTGCACGTCCGTGAGCATGCTCGGCCCGGCGTGGGGACACGCCTCGAACACCCAGTCGTCGGCATGCACCCGCTTCGCCTCGCCGAACGTCGCGCCACGGTCGGTCGAATGCGCCACCACGATGTCGCGCACATTGCCCGGCATGACCGCGCGCCACGCCACCCACATCGACCCATCGGCCGCCGTGGCGATGGCCGTCCGGCAGCAGGGACAGGCCTCACCGGTGCCGAGGCGCGTGTTCCTTCCCCACGTGGTGCCGCCATCGAGTGACCGCGCGAGGAACGCGGCCGACTGCCCCGCGCGTCCATCGAGCCACGCCGCGATGACGGAGCCGTCGGCCGCCGCGTGCAGCGCATGGAAGTTGTGCGAACCGAAGACGAGCGTGTCGTCGGTGACCGTGACCGGTGCTGACCAGCTCGCGCCGCCGTCGGCCGAGCGCATGTGGCGCAGTGCACCCTGCGGGAAGCGGCGGCCCGGCACGACCCTGCTCACGACGTAGAGCGCGTGCAGCGACCCGTCCGCCGCCCAAGCGAGCTTGGGCGGTGACTCACCATGCGGTTCGATCGGCCCGAGCGGGTCCGCGATCGTCGTCTCACCCGCGCCGGATACGCGCACGTGCAGGCGCCCGTCGCTGCCGCCGCCCTCCGCGCTCACCCACGCCGTCGCCTCGCGGCCATCCTGCGCCACCGCGAACATCGGCGCGGCCCCGACGCCGCTCGACGCGCTGATCACCTCGCTCGGCGAGAAGGCCGGCGCCGTGTCGGCGCCGCCACCGCAGGCGCCAAGCGCCACTGCGCCGAGCAGCGCCACGGCCCGGCGCATCGCCGTCCCATCGCGCATCGGGATGTGCAACGTCATCTCACTCCTCCCTTGGTCCAGTTCCACTTCACTCCCGCATAGACGGTGCGCGGCGCGCCCGGCGTGTACTGCCCCAGCTGGAATGCATCGTACGCCGCGAGTTCGGCATACGCTCGGTCGCCCACGTTGGTCACGCGCGCGAACAGCTCCATGTCGGGGCGCAACAACATGTTCGCATGCAGGTGCACGACTGCGTGGCCGCCGTACGTGGCCACGTTCGCGGGGTCCATCGCATATGCGCCGGTGTGCGACCACTCCGCCGCCAGGCGCCCACCACGGAGGATACTCGGCGACCAGGTCACGAGCACGTTCGCGAGATCTCTTGGCGCCTGCTCCATGAGGTTCCCGGAGTAGCTCACTTCCGGCACTGCCGGCGTGGTGCCGCTCGCCGCGCGTGCCGCCTGCGGCACCCACTGCACATAACGCTGGGACGATGCCGAGTAGCTGGCATCGACGCGCACGGCGCTCAGCGGCACGGCCGTGACGCCGAGTTCGACGCCGCGGTGTCGCGTACGCCCCGCGTTGTTCGCCTCGCGTGTGTTCTGCGCGGTGACGAAGGTGAGGATGTCGTCATCGAGGCGCATGTCGTACGCCGCGAGCTGGAAGCCGAAGCGGCTGCCGATGCCGCCGCGCAGGCCGGCCTCGAAGCTCTCGACCGTGACCGGCTGCAGGCCGACCGTGTTGGCGGCCGAGTTCTGCTGGAAGAGCTGGCCCTGAGAGGGAGCGCGGAAACCGTGGCGGAACGAGCCGTACAGCGCGAGCTGCGGCGTGAACTCGTAGACCGCTCCCAGCTTCGGGCTCAGGTGCGAGTACCGCACGCCCGTGCTGGCGGGCCGGCGGAACGCGCCCGTCTCGAGCGTCCCGAGCTTGTTGTCGTAGTCGTAGTCCGTGATGTCGGCGCGAAGACCGAGGTCGACGCGCAGCTTCGCAAAGGGAGAGGTCTCGACGTGCACATACGGCGACGCCGCGGCGTACCGGACGTCGTAGTCGTACTGCCGTTCGGCCACCGTGTACGAGTCGAAGCGACGGTCGGGCCCCGCGGCGGTGACGGCGATTCGATCCGCGGTGAACGAACCCGGGCTCCAGTCGATGTCCGCGCCGGCCACCACGCGCGTGCGCCACGGCGCGAAGTCGCGGCGCACCTTGGCGAGCAATCCGGCGGAACGGTTACGCGTGTCCCAGACCTGCGGCGCGAACGTGAGCTGCCACGACGGAAGCAGTTCCATGACGTTGGAGCGCACGAACGGTGTCAGCGACCAGAGCGTCGAGCCCTGCTCCCGCTCGACCGCCACGGACGCGCGCAGCGCCTCGGCCGTACGGAAGGCGATCGTCGCCCTGTTGATTTCGCGGCTGGACGCGAACTGGTTCGCGCTCAGCGGCGGCACGTCCTGCTGTCGCACGGAGGTCGCCGAGATGACGGTGCGCACGGACCAGCCGCCGTCGATGGAGCTGTCCCAGCGGAGCGTGCCGCTCTCGCGGCTGAACGGCGCCGCCTCCTTCCAGTTGTCGCTGCGCGTGACGTTGAGGTCCGCACGCACGCCGTGCGTGCCACGCGTGAATCCGCCGCTCACGAGCCCACGCGTGTAGCCGTGACCGCCGCCCTCGAGCGTCACCTCCGCGCCGGGCGACGCCGGCGCCGGCCGCGTGAGCACGTTCACCACGCCGCCGATCGCATCACTGCCGTAGAGCGCCGTGCCCGGTCCCTTCATGATCTCGAGCCCGCCGGACTGCGGCAGGTTCACTTCATAGAGCGCGTTATGGTTGAAGAAGCCGGTCGCCCGCGTGGGGATGCCGTCCTCGAGGTAAAGGAAGAGCGGCTTGGTGGAGATCGGCGAACGCATGGCGAGGGAGTGCCCCTCCCCGGAGAGTTCGCTCACGTGCACTCCCGGCAGGCGGTTGAGCAGGCCTGAGGGATGCGCCGCGCGTGCGCGCCGCACCTCCTCGCCATCCAGCACGTCGATGGTGACCGTGGCATCCTGACGGCGCTGCGACTCGCGGGTCGCGCTGACCACCATCGGCGCGACGACCGCGGCTTCCGACGTGAACAACAGCTCGAGCCGCGCGACCTCGCCCGCGCGTACCGCCACGGAATCGCGCTGGTCGGCGAAGCCGAACCGCCGCGCGACGACCCATGCGGTGCCCGGCGTGACCGCGGTGATGCTGAAGCGGCCGTCAGCTCCCGTGAGGGAGGCGCGCGTGGTGCCCTCGACGCGGACGATCACGTCCGCGAGCGGGCGCCGCGTGTCGCGAGCGCGCACGACGCCCTCGATGGAACCGGTGACGATGGACTGTGCCCACAACTGCGCGCCGGAGTCGGCGAGCGGCAGCGCGGCGAGCATGACAAGGAATGTTGCGGTATGGCCCAAGAGCGCGACCCGTCCTGCATGAACGGAACGCACCGTCGAGAGACGGCGAGACATGTGATCCTCCGAGAATCACCCGATGTGACGAGAATGCCGCCGGCAAATGCCGACGGTTCGTGGCTCGGGCCGAGCGGGACTCAGCTCAGCGTCGGGGGAGGATCGGCGGAGCGTTGGCGAAGGGAAGGACGACGCCGGCCGTGGTGACGGCGACCAGGCTCGTGGTCGCATCGGCGACGGTCGTCTTCGTGCCGGGCACCTCGTGGAACGTGACCGGTGCGGCGACGAGCGGAATCAGCGCGGTCGCGGAGCAGTCACCGACGCAACTGCAGCCGGGAGCGCTCGGGGCCGGCACGCCGTGCGAGCGATCGCCCGGAACGACCTGGCTGGCCTGCTCCCCTCTCGAGGCATGGGCCGCGTGGGCCGCGCGCTCGTCCGGACTGGCAGACTGCGCCGATGCCCCGTGGTGCGCCGCGCCCGCGCCATCGTGCATCGCGCAGGCGTGCAGCGCGGCCGGCTCAGCCGCGAGCACGGTGACCCAGAGCATCAGGAAGGAGGCGAGCAGGCGCCGCATCAGTCGAAATTAGGCGATTGCGACGGTGCGAGCAACGCGGGCATGAGCCGCCGCGGCCGCTGCCGCCCCCTCACCACCGCGATCCCAGCGCGTCGCGGAACGCCGCGGCGTTGGGATACCTATCGGCCGGCTCCTTGGCCATCCCGCGTTCCAGCACCCGCGCGATCGCCACCGGCACCTCCGGCCTCACCTCGCTCGCCAACGGCGCCGTCTCGGTGAAGTGCGCCACCATCAGCCGCGCGCCCTTGAACTCCGCGAACGGCGGCCGGCCCGTCAGCATCTCGTACCCGAGCATCGCGAGCGAGTAGATGTCGGCGCGCGCGTCGGCCGGCTCGTCGCCGATGAATTGCTCCGGCGCCATGTAGCCCGGCGTACCCACCGCGAACCCCTGCTCCGTGAGGCGCCCCGAGCTGAGCGCGATGCTCCGGCGCAGTTCGCTCATCGACACGCCGGCGCTGGTACGCATTCCCTCGAGCCGCGCGTGCGCCACGCCGAAGTCCGCCAGCAAGGCGTGCCCCGATTGGAACAGCACGTTCGCCGGCTTGAGGTCGCGGTGCACGACCGCCGCAGCGTGCGCGTGAGCGAGCGCATCCGACACCTCGAACAGCGTGCGAAGCGCATCGGCGATCGGCAGCGCGCCGTGGGTGAGTCGCCCGGCCAGCGACTCGCCCGGGATATAGGGCATCACATACCAGAGCAGGTCGCCGCTGTGTCCGGTGGCGAGCAACGGCACGATGTGCGGATGCTGCAGCGTGACGAGCACCGCGATCTCGCGGCGAAAGCGCTCAGCCGCGGTCGGCCCCGCGAGTTCGGGCGGGAGCAGCTTGATCACGACCTTGCGGGGCAACGCGCTGTCCGTCGCGAGGAACAGGCGACTCTGTCCCCCCGCCGCGAGCTCGCGCTCGATGCGGTAGCCGTCGCCGAGTGCCTGCTGGAGCCGCGTCGCCAGTTCGTCCGTCATACGGGCCTACGAAGGTACGCCTATTTCTTCCTTGCCGCTCGGACGGTCCGAGTGGGTCGCGCGAGCGGCTCGCGTGACCCCGACTCGAGCCACGCGGCGACCTCGTCGGCGTGCCCCTCGTGGTTCACGTTCTCCCACACCTGCTCAACGCGTCCGGTGGCGCCGACGAGGAACGTCGTGCGCACGACGCCCATGTAGTAACGACCCCAGAAGAGCTTGCGTTGCCAGGTACCGTAGGCCTCGCAGGTGGCATGATCCGGGTCGGAGAGCAGCGTGAACGGCAGGTCGTGCTTCGACTTGAAGTTGGCGTGCTTGCGCGCGCTGTCCGGCGAGATGCCGAACACGGTGACGCCGGCCGCATCGAAGCGCGGAAGCTCGTCGCGAAAGCCGCAGGCTTCCACTGTGCAGCCCGGGCTCCCGTCCTTCTGGTAGAAGTACAGCAGCACGCGATGCCCACGCAGGTCGCGCAAGGCGACCGTGCGGCCGTCGTCCGCCGTCAGCGTGAAGTCCGGGGCGGCGCTGCCGGCCTTCATGACAGCGGCTCGCCGCCCATCAGCGCGGCCATGACCGCCTTCTGCGCATGCAGTCGATTCTCGGCCTCGTCCCAGACGCGGCTCCGCGGGCCATCGATCACGGACGCCGCGACTTCCTCGCCGCGGTGCGCGGGGAGGCAATGGAGGAAGATCGCGTCCGCGGCCGCACGCGCCATGACCGCGTCATCCACCTGGAACCCGGCGAAGGCGCGCTCGCGCTTCTCCTGTTCGTCCTCCTGCCCCATCGACGCCCAGACGTCGGTCGTCACGACATGGGCGCCCTCGGCCGCCTCGTGCGGGTCGCGCACGAGCGTCACGCGCCCCGACTCCCGGGCGCGCTGCAGTATCGCCGGGTCGGGGTCGTAGCCTTCCGGGCAGGCAAGGCGCAACTCGAAGTCGAGCCGCAGCGCCGCGTCGCACCAGCTGTTCGCCATGTTGTTGCCATCGCCGATCCATGCGATGCGCTTGCCCTCGAAGGTGCCCAAGTGCTGCTGCACGGTGAGCAGGTCGGCGAGGATCTGGCAGGGATGCTGGAGGTCGGTGAGCCCGTTGATGACCGGCACCTGAGCGTAGCGCGCGAACTCCTCGACGTCGGCATGGGCGAAGGTGCGGATCATGATGCCGTCGACCATGCGGTCGAGCACGCGCGCCGTGTCGTTCACGGCCTCGCCGCGTCCGAGCTGCACGTCGCGCGGAGTCAGGAAGAGCGGGTGCGCACCGAGTTGCCAGGCGCCGACCTCGAACGACACACGGGTGCGCGTGGAGGCCTTCATGAAGATCATCGCCAGCGCCTTGCCCTGCAGCGGACGGGCAAGGTATTCGCCGCGCCGCATGCGGTCCCCAAGGCGGAACAGGGCGTGCAGCTCGGCCGTCGAGAAATCGGGGATGGCGAGGAAGTCGCGGTGCGTTTCGCTCATTCGCGTGGGCTGCAGTCGGTGGAACGCCAAGTGATGAGGTCGTCCGGGTTGGCCCGGATCGCCTCGGGGAAACGGATGCGGAGCGAGCGGCGTCGCACGGCGAGTGCGTGCCTTGCCGCCGCGCCCGGCGCGAACGTCGTCGTGAACACGAAACCCTCGCCGCGGTCCCACTCGGCGACGATGATCGTGCGGTCAGGGCCCTCGAGCGTGAAGCATGAGGGCGCCGCGCCCGTGAGTGACACCTGCTCGGCAATCGCACTCTCGAATGCCGCGCGCGCGCTGCTGTCGGACGGCCACTCGTGCGTGGCCTCGATCTCCTCGATCAACGCGTCTTCGCTGGGCCAGCTGCCATCGACACCGTCATAGCCGGGCACCACGAACACGACGTCGAACTCGCCGATGCGCTCGCTGTAGCCCTCGTTCGGCGCCCGCACGGCGTTCGCCCGGAACGCGCGAACGGCGCCGGCACGCAGGCCCTTCATGCCCAACCCGCGCAGCTCGCCGAACGGCTCGACACCGGCCGCGATATCCGTGCTGTCGCGGCGCGGCTCGCATGCGGCCAGCACGAGCAGCGTGGCGACCGCGGTCAGTGCCCGGGTTCCTTTCACGGCGTGCCGTCGCATGGCGCTTCCCTACAGGATGTACTTGCGCAGGTCCTCGTCCTCGGCGATCCCGGCTGTCGGC